>Ga0180216_1001957_pt1 | contig 17666 bp, 15 predicted proteins | sample eDN3rd37CBELigMG_FD_128879 | JGI IMG/M metagenome (GOLD analysis project Ga0180216, IMG submission 128879) | Enriched Miracle-Growth compost microbial communities from Emeryville, California, USA - eDNA 3rd pass 37_C BE-Lig MG (version 2)... ...
AGCACGATCATAGATCGTGGACTACACGGCAAGACCAGTGTTAGCGCCCTGCACCAGCTGCCCAGCTGCCATCTGTATACGTCTGCCTTAGGTTTCCGCTGCGCAGCACCAACCCAGCGCCGTCCTAAGTTACCCCCGTGTACATCTCGTCATATCTATAGCCTGGTCCCCGGGTGCGGCAACAAACCCTACTGCAGCCCGGCCCATCATCTGTGTTTTGGATCGTCTTCCGTTCTTCCGCCTGTTCTGATGTCATGCAAGTTGGTACATTGCGACTTTGATGCTACTTTTGATACTGTTGGACCTGAAATTGGCGTCGAAGCAGCAGCAGGCACTTGCCTTGCTATCCATAATGTATTATGAGCCTCAAGATGGCGGACCTCGCATGGCAGTAGTAGAAATTAACGTGGCGAAACGCTCGACTGAGAAGGCGAGGTCGATGCCGTCGTCGAGCTCGGGCGCGTTCACGAGGAGCGCGTCGAGCTTCTCATAGAAATCCTACACTTGTGGCGGACCAGGCGATCGGGGAGGAGGGGTCGCAGCTGACCCCAGCGCTCGTCGAACTCGCCCGGCGACTGTGCGCGGAGCAGGCTGGCGACGCGGAAGAAGAGCCGCCACCGCTCTTCCAGGGACCCTCCGATGTGCATCGTGAGGTTCGCCTGGAAGTGGCGGCAGGCCTCCAAGCGCTTACACGCCGGGAAGACCTCCGCCACGGCGGCGTGGATGGCCGGCTCGCCATCCATGACCAACGACGACTGCTATCGCATCGCCTGCAGGGCTGCTGCACGGGACGGTCAGCCAAGCCGTGCTAGCGCTGCATACAACACGTACGCTTGCAACCCAGCGCGTACCGCCCCGCGCAACCGCGGGTCGCGCACGGCCATGAGCGCCAGTGCCTGGGCGTGGTCGGCCTTGTCCTTTCGCGTGTGCAGGTACATGGGACCCACGACGATCGGGCTGAAGCCTGCCTCGCGATGGCGCTGAACACGCAGCCGAAAATCGCGATAGACGAACGTGGTCACGTAGAAGCCACCTACGCGAAAACATCCCGCAACAATTCGCCACCCCATCTGCATGGACATGTGGTCAGCAACTCGCAGCGTCAGCAGCCTGGAGCGTCCTGACACCCCACTTGATGAAGTGAGGGCGGCAACCGATTCCAACCTGCTGCTCCCTATCGCAACATTGCGACCGCCCATCTCCACACCTTGCCTGTAGATACCCTGCCCCCGCGTATTTTCCTTTCTGTTCCCGGTCCATGTCCCATCACCACGCCCCCCGCACCCGTACCTTGCTACTCATGTGCCGGGCGGTGCATCTTGTATTCAGTTCTAACTCTCATACATGACCGCTCGGCTGCTCCACAGTGCATACCGCAGGTGGGCGCTGGCGGACGGCGGTGTCCTCGTTGCACGGCCACTCGACGACCGGCCCATCGTCGTCGCGCGCCGGCGCCGGCGGCGACGCCGTGTTCCAGTCGCGGATAGGCGGCGCCTTCACGGAGGGCGCCATCAACTCGCTCGTCGGCCGCGCGGCGAATGCGGCCGGGCTAGCAGGCCATTGCACCTCGCAGTCACTGCGCATCGGTGGCGTCAACGCCGCCGGGCGATGGGCCAGCGACGCGGTGCACCGCTACGTGCGCCCGCTCGCGCCCGGTTTCTCGGTCCTGATGCCATTTGGGTCAACATGCTGCCGATAGACACCACAGACGATGGCGCCCTACTGTTTTGCCTGCGCCGCGTCGATCCCAAGGGCACGGTCGGCGTGGGCGCGGTAGTCACCCGTCCCACGCCGGAAGACGCAGTGAAGGCGGTGCGCCCGCCGTTTTCTGCGTTGCGCGGTGCCAGGACGTGGCGATGGCCATCCTGGCCCGCCCAGATTTGCCGCCCGCCATGCGGCGATCTATGTAGCCGGCGGCCAGCCAGCGGCGGCGCCCAAGGCACACGCGGGTCGCCCAGTCAGGCTGGTTTGCAGCCATTGGGCACCTCACAACCGGAGGAGAGCCGAAAGGCCACTGCCATTGCGGCGACCGCAACAGCGCCGCATTGCCGATTCAGTGCCGAACATCCTCCATTGTGTCTCATCCAGAGCAGAGCGCCCAACAGGCGATCTTTCCTCGCTTTGTTCATACATGTTTACCTCGTCGTCTCGTGGTGGTCGTCGTCCTCGTCCACTTTCTCGTCCTCGTCCTTGCCGTGTACGTTTCTTCTCCTCTCTCGTTCCCGCTCTGCCTCCTCCTGCGTCCGTCTCCTCCTGCGTTTTGTCCGCCCCTCTCTTCCGCTCCTCCTCCTCCTCCGTCCTCCTCCTTCCTCCTCCGCGTCCTTCTCCTCGTCCTCTCAAAATGGCCAACGTTTCTTCTGCCGCTGTTCTGCCGCTGTTCTGCCGCTGTTCTCCGTTGAAAAAGGTCGCTTTGTCTGCTGAAGCCGCTATGACGATGGCGTTTTCCGCCACTTTTCTGCCACGATTCGGCCGCTTTTTTGGCGCCAAAAACGGCGCAAAACGACGACGCGGCGGACGACGACGCGGACGACGACGCGGACGACGACGGAGGACGCAGCGGACGCCGACGCAGCGGACGCCGACGCAGCGGACGACGACTGAAGACGCAGCGGACACCGATTAAACACGCAGCGGACAACGACTGAGGACGCAGCGGACGACGACGCAGGGGACGACGCAGCGGACAAAGTAGCAGCAGGGTGCCAACCTTGTGCGCCACCTCTCTCGATTGCTCTGCCGAGGCATGTGAGGTCGGTTACCTTGTGGTCCCCCGGGCCTGGCACGGGCTGGTTAAGCATTGGAACGCGGCAGCGGCGACGTAACGAGCGCCGTGATATGCGGCGGCGGAGGTCCGGCCGCGCGCACCTTGCTGATCAGGCTGTCATCCGCGGACTTCCCCAGACGTTGCAGACGCCGGACTAGGGCTGCCAGCGCACGGCTGGCCGTAGCAAGCGATACGTGATAGACGAGGTAGACAAGTTTAGCGGGTGCCACCACCGCGTCGCACACCTGTTGCTCGAGCGCGCTCGTTGCGCGCACCGCCAACCGCACATTGCGCAAGCCTGTGCCATTCAGCTGGACACCCGCAAGCGGAGCACCGCGCCCGTGGTTCATGCCACGCCGCTGCGCGCGCCGAGCGTTCCACTGCGGCGTACGGCCCCGGCCGCCACCGCTGCCGCCGCGACGATGGGCAAACCCGTCGCCCAGGAGCCGGCCGACGCCGTCGTGGAGAAGCTGTCGGCCCTCCTCAGAGCGACGGTGGAGGGCCGCGGCAACCGCTTCCGATACTCGCTGGTACGTCGGCGCGACACGCGCGCAGCGATCGGCCCCGCCTCTGGAAGCGCTATCTAACGGACGGACACACATGCCGTGTGTGTGGGTGGGGGCCCGCCGCGCAGTCCCGGCCGACGTTTGAGGCGCTGTGCGATGCGATCGACCCGACCAACGACGACGTGCTGCACAGCTTTGAGCTCTTCTGCTCGGTACGGCTGCGGCAGTGACGAGCGTCCCCCCCGCGCCGCGGCGCCGCCGGCCGTTGCGCTGCCGGTGCTAACTGTGCGCGGTCTGGCGTTCATTTGTTGCGTGCGCCCTCCCCCAGTCCGTGCTGCGGCACCGCGCGCAGGCCCTGTTTGAGGAGCGGCAGCAGGAGCGGCTGCTGCGCCGGACCCAGCTGCTGGAGAACCTGCGGCTGCGGTCGCTGAGCCGGGAGCGCCGGTTCGCCCGGCGGTACGCCCCCGTCGTGGACACCTTCGACTCGAGCGACAACGAGGGCGACACGCAGGACCGGCCGTCGGGCAGCGAGCCCCGCACGGACGATTCAGCGCGCGCGTCCATGACGCTGCCCACGCTTGACGACCTGTTCGGGATGCCGGACCGCCGGCCGATCGCGCCGCCGCCGTTTTTGTTCGCCCCCGATCGCGCCGAGCCGCTGGTTCCGGCGTCCCTGGCGCGGCCGCTGGCACGCGGCGACTCTGACGGCCAGCAGATTTTCAGGCCGCCGTCGCCCCCGTACATGCCATCGTCGCCCCATCCGTGGCAGCGTGTCGACTCGCCGCCTCACCGGTCCGAGTACATGCCGAGGTCGCCGTCATACAGTCCAAGTTCGCCAGCTTATGCGCCAGCGTCGCCCCGGCGGTCATCGCCGCCACCGCCAGAGGCAGCGCCGGTGCGGCTGATACGGCCGGCGCCGCCGTTCAACGGACTCCCGCACCCGCGGCGCACGTCGTCGCAGGGCTCCGCGGGCGCCACGAGCGCGACGGGCGACGGCGAGGCGCACGCGCCGCGGCGGTTTCCGCCGCCGCCCATGTTTCGGCTGATGTCGTCCTTGTTCGACCCGCCGCCGCCGCCGCTGCGGCCGTTCAGCCCGTCGGGCCCGGGCGACCGGCTGCACGACGCGGACCCGTTCGCCGACTGGCCGACCGCGCCGACCCGCCGTGAGCGGAGCCCACCCCCGCTGGCACCTCCGCCGGAGGTGCGTGAGGCCAACTCCTTCTGGCGGGTGGGCGACGCGGGCGACGAGGCCGCGCATCCCCACCGTCGTCGGCGCGTGGACCCGGCGCCGACAGCCGGCGACGCGCCCCCGCCCGCGCCCGCGCCGGCCGACGGCACGGCGATTTAGAGGGAGCGCCTGGAGGCCCGGGCCGGTCAGTGTGCACACAGTTTTCCCCCTATACCCCACGCGTGTACAGTGTACGGATCGTCCGCGATCGTCCGCGGCAATTTATGGTAGCTGCAAAAAGGCAAAAACATCACACGGAAGGATATGGAATCGTACAATCTAGGGATGGGCACTGCTTCCCGCACTTGCTGGCGCCTCGGCCGGCGGTGCGGCGTCGGTGGGCGCGGCCGCCGGCGTCGGCGGCGCGCGGCCGGCGTTGCCGCGGTAGGCCGTCTCGAGCGTCATGCGCAACCGCGCAAAGTACGCGGCCCACACCTCGGGCGAGTCCTCCGGCCGGGGAATCGGCGGCAGGCCCTCATCCGACCGTGCTGCGGGCGCGCACCAGGCACAGGCGATCCCCGTCCAACGTTAGCCCGACGTGCTACCGCCCCTCCCCCGGGATCCACCCTGCGTGCGCCCACCTGATGCGCTGTCCGCAGCGGCGTCTCTTGCGCCGCCGGCGGCGCCCGCCGGCGTGGCCGGCAGAATGGGCCGCGCGGCCTTCTCCGCCTTGTCGGCGGTGGCCTTGGCCGACAGGCGCCGCTTCTTCGTCGCCGAGCCGGGCGCCGCCGTCTCCGCCGCGGCCGGGGCGGCGGCGTCCTCGGCGGCCGGCGGCTTGAACAGCGAGCGCGACGACGTCATGCTCGCGCGGTCCGCGGCCGCCTGCGCCAGCGTGGCCACCGCCGACGGCGTGTCGGGCGCCGCCGGCTCCGGCTCGGCCGGCGCGGCGTCGCTGCCCGGCCCGGCGAGCGGCGGCACCGCCACGCTGGTCGTCGCGCCGGGACCGTTCGGGCTGCCCGGAGGCAGCGGCGGCTCGGCGTCCGCGTCGGACTCAGTCGGGGACAGCGGCGGCCAGGACCACTGGAAGTTGGGCTTGGTGTACTGCGCGTTGCCGACGCGCACGCGCGTGATCACGCGCAGCGCCGTCAGGATGTTGGCAATGTCGTAGAGCCGGCGGACTTTGGCTGTTGGGGGCAGCGCCGAAAGGGTCGTGCGTGCGGCCGCACGCGTTAGCGTCGCACCCTGCCCCGTCCGTAGCGCACTGGGCGGCGCGTTCGGTGCCCGCGTACTCTTGTTCTTGACCGCCCCGCGGGGCGCCTTGAGCTCGTCGCCCTCGTCCGACTTGGCGCGCCGCATGGCAGCGGGCCCGGCGTGCGCCTCGCCGGGCTCGCGCAGGTCGTCGTCCACGTCGTCGTTCTCATCGTCGTCGTCGTCGCCGTCGCGCACGAGGATGCGCGCGGCGTCGGCGAGCGAGATCGAGTGGTCCTGCCGCCATCGGCCGGGTTGAATCAAAAAACGGTGCGCCGCCGCCGGTGAGCTTTCCGTGACGGCCGCGCGTGCGTGGCCGGATGCTACGCCAACGTACGCGGCCCGTCAGGAAGAGCATCACAAACCGGAGCGTCAGCACGCCTAGGCTCTTTTCCCGGCGCGACACCTCGGCGCCGGCGGGGCTCCTGCTCCCGCCCGCGGCTGGGCGCTCGGCCGCCGACTGCGGCATGGCCAGCGCGGCTGCCACGACGGGCGGCAGCGCGTCGATCGCGGCCGGGGTCAGGTTCCCGGCGGCCTGCTGCTCCATGGCGGCCTGCACAGCCGTGCGGTCAGGCCGACAGGGAGGGTCGCGTGAGCGCATGGCCGCAGCGCTTCGTGTCACGCCGCGGTGGCGGCCGTGCCTTGAGGGCGTAGACGGTATCGGCGAAGCGGGTCATGCCGTTCCACCGGTACCGGTTCTTCCCGAGTTTTTGGATGATGTTCATGCTCTCGAACACGTTGACAATGTCGTAGATCCGGCGGCGCGGCACGCCTGCGGCAGCTCGCTTCGGTACGGGCCCCGTCCCAGCGTAAGACCGGGCGCCGCGCTCAGCCCCCGCGCCCACGGTTTCTCCGCCGTACTAAGGTCGACGGCGGCGCTGTCAATCGAGATCTCCTGCCCTTCCCGGCCGCGGTACATGTCCGAGAAGCTAAGGCATGCCAGCCCCGAAGGGGGGTGGGGGCGACAGAGGGCGGAACATGAGCAAACGGCCACATCCCCGCCGCTGCGCGCACGTGCCAGCAAGCCACCGTACTTGCGGCACAGCAGGGAGAGCGATTTTTGCTTGCGGCTATAGCCCGCGTCGCCGTCGTCCGGCTCCAGCGGGAAGATGCCGTCGTCGCCCATTGGGCTGACCGGGCTCAGGCCGGCCTCGAGGCCCGGGGACGTGCCCGCGCGCGACAGCCGGCCCGCGCTCTTGGCGGCGGTCGACGTGAGCGCCATGGCCGCGGCGGCGGTGGCGGGCGACGCCATCTCGAGCGCCTGCTTGGCCCGCGAGGCCGGGCTGGGCGACGCGGCGCCGGGGCCGGCTTCCGCGGGCGCTGCGGGCCGCAGCTGCTTGCGTACGGAGCTCGCGCCCGGGGGCCGGCCGCGCTTCGGAGCCGGCGGCTGGCTGAACGGCGACGGGACCACCGAGGCGAGCGTGCGCAGGCCTTCGTTCGGCGACCACACCGGCAGCGCCTGCAGGCTCGCAGCCGCGCTGGCGTGGCTCGGCGCGGGGGTGGCGGGGACGGGGGCCTGCGCGGGGGTCTGCGCGGCGGCGTCCGTGTCCATTGCCGCTGCCGCGGCGGGGCCAGGGGCAGCGGCCGCCGCCGGTCGGCGCGACGGCGGCGTGAGCGTCGGCGTGAGGAGCGGGCTGGCCGCGGGGTGCGCGGGCTTGGCGGGCGAGTCGCCGTGCGGCGCGCGGGCCAGCGGGAGCGCAGCGGCCGGGGCGGCGGGGGCGGCGGGGGCGGGGAGCGTAGCGAGGTCGGCGGCGCGTCGGTCGGTCACGGGGGTAGGCAGGCTACCGGCCTGCACCGGCAGCGCTGTCGCCATGCTCATCCGGCCGGGGCCGACGTGAGCTGGTAGGTTTTTCGTCCTCCCTACAGATCTCGCCTGCAGAGAAGGGCCGGCGCGGTGGGCGCGGCGGGGCGACCGGCGGGCGGCGGTGCTGCTGCGTGTCAGCCCGCGCGGCGACAGCAGCCGACGAACGCACCGCTGTCGTACCTCGTGGACGACGGCCGTTGGCGGCGCCGCACGGCGCGCGCGCGAGTCCCCTGCGACGAGCGGCCTGCACATCGACGAGCGCGCCCCTCGCGCCGTGCCTCGTCGGTCAGCCTTTTGTCGTGGGCGTGGCGCCGCGGCCAGCGTGGGACGCGCCAGGCCCCGACCTGGCTTGTGCACGCGGTGGCAGGCGTGCGTGCGGCGCGCGTCGGCGTGGGCCGGGCGGCGGCGTTCGCGGCGGCGTTCGCGGCGGCGGCGGCGGCGCGCGTTTTTTTTTCTCTTGGTCGGTTGTTGGCGCCAAAAAACGCATGTGAACCGGCGGCAGAACGCGGCAGAACCGCGGCAGAACCGCGCCACCGCCGCGCCGCCAAACACCTCAGGTGACGTCATTTCTGCCGCGGTTCTGCCGTTTTTTCGCGCCATTTTTTCGCGCCAAAAATCGACGCGCCGGGGCCGCTGCGTATTGATCGCGTGCCGCTCAGTGCTCTTGGCAGGGCATGTAACGTCGGAGCAGGCCGATCGGTCGGAGCGCGCTGCGGTCTGGTAGCCTGCGTTGCGCCAGGACCGGACGACTCCAGCGTCAGCGTCCAGACGACCGGCCCGCATGTTGTATGGCCGGCACCCACATCCCTATGCTCCACCCACCTCCATCCAACTAGGACTTCATTAGCAAAGGTGCGACTGTACAGAGTCTATGCGGCCTTGGGCAGCCCGTCGGGGCCCAGCAGGGACTCGGAGGCGTCGAGGACGCGCGGCCCGTCGCCCACGCCGGCGTGCATGATGGCGGTCAGCCCGTTCACGTAGGGGTCCAGCCGGATGGCGCCCTGCAGCTCTGGCTCGGCGGTGGCGAACGGCTCGGCGACCGCCGGGTCGGCCAGCGCGGCCTTGAGCACGCCGCGGGCGTCCGCGAGGTAGTCCGGGGCGGCAGCGCCGGCGGGCGGCGGGAAGTAGTGCAGCAGCGCGCGGAGGAGCCGCGGGAGGTGGCGGCGCTCCAGGTAGAGCACGGCGTTGGGCCCGGCGTCAAAGGTGTACGCGACGACGGGCCCGGCGGCGGCGCCGACGACGTCGTTGAAGCGCGTGACGACGTGCACGACGGCGCGGGAGACGTCGGTCATGTACGAGATGGGCGGGTACGTGTCGAGGCAGACGGCGTGGAACTGGTTGCTGTCCTGCATGGTGAGGCGCGCGAACGCGGCAAAGTCGCGCGCGCGGATCGCGCGCGTCATCTCCTCCATGCGGCGCGGCACGATCACCGCCGCGCGGTGCGCCAGCAGCTCCGAGGTCGCCATCGACGTCTGCATGCCGGACGTGGACGAGACGTCCTTCTTGCGGGCGCTCGCGACGAGGATGAGGCACTCGAGCTCCGGCCAGTGCCGCTCGTCGGCGATCTGGTACGCGCGGCTGTCCTCGCCGTCGGCGCGCGTGCCGACGCTCCACCCCACGAAGCCGCCAAAGAGCGAGCGGCACGCCGACCCGGAGCCCTGCCGCGCGATCGTGGAGAGGTCCTCCATGGCCATCTCGACGCCCAGCGCCTTGGCCACCGCGACCACGAGGCACGCGTAGCCCGACGCCGACGACGCCAGGCCGGCGGCCGTCGGGAAGTTGTTGTACGAGCAGATGTGCATGCGCCAGTCGAGGTGCGCGGGCGGCGCACCGCCGCGCGCGGCCGCCTGCGACTTGGCGCGCTCCCGGAGCGTGCGCAGGCAGACCTGCAGGCGCGCCGACGACGTGTCCTCCTCGGCGCCGTTGAGCCACAGCCGGTCGCGCTCGAACGCCGGCGAGAGCCGCACAGTCGTCTTGGACTGCAGCGCGTCCTGGCTCAGCGTCACGCTTGCGGGGGCGAGCGGCCGCGGGTCGGGGCGCGGGCGCGGCGGCGAGTCAGTCCAAGCCAGGCACGGACAGGGCGAACCTTTCAGGACGCAGTCACGCACCTGATGGACCCATTGCAGGGCAGGTTGAGCGCGACGTCGCGCTTGCCCCAGTACTTGACGACCGCAATGTTCACCGGCGCCGTGCACGTCGCCTCGACGTACGCCATGGTTCTGGGCGAGATCGGCATCAGCCGGAGCAAGTCGTGTCGGCAGTACCCTATCTACGCGCCGGTCGTCGCCTGGTCGCCGCCTCTTCGTCGTGTCCTCTGCGTCGACCTCTGCCTGTCCAGTGCTCCGTCCTCTATGTCGTCCTCTGCCTCGACCAGTGCTCCGTCCTCTACGCCGTCCGCCGCGTCGACCGGTGCTTCGTCCTCTGCGTCGCCCTTTTCCCCGTTCTCTGCGTCCTCTTCTGCGTCCACTGCGTCCTCTTCTCCTGCGTCCTCTTCGTCGTCCTCTTCGTCGTCGTCCTCTTCGTCGTCGTCTTCCGCATCCGCTGCGTCCTCTCCTGCGTCCTCTCCTGCGTCCTCTTCGTCGTCCTCTTCTGCGTCCACTGCGTCGTCCTCTACACGTGTGTGTGGCAAAGACCTCGCACCACTGCGTTTCCAGCCAATCACCGTTCATCCCGTCTAATTCGCCGTCCATCGGGTCGACAAAGTTACCCGATAAACGGACATACAGACTATTACCCGTCCATCGGATCGACATTGTTATCCGATAAACGGACACAATGACGGATTCGCCGTCCATCGGATCAACACTGTTGTCCGCTAAACGGACATAATAATGAATTGCCCGTCTATCGGATCAACATTGTTGTCCGATAAACGGACATAACGACGGATTACCCGTCTACCGGATCAACGCCACTACCCGATAAAAAGTCAGCGTCCCGTAAATCGGGTCAAGGTCACCGTCCGATCGACGGGCGTATGAGCGACCAAGCGGACGCCGACGCCGCGGACGCCGCTGCGGCGCCGCCAACCGCCGCGCCGCCGCCACCGCCCGCGCTCCCACCGGCGAGATCTCCCCGTGGACACCCGCGACGCGGCGCAGCGGGGTTAGATCGGCGCACCTCGCCGCTTAACTCAGCCGCCATGGCGGCGCCGGAGCAGCCGGACGCCGTCGCGGAGCTCGCGATCTACCGCGCGGCCCTGCAGCTGGACACGCCCTGGACGCCGCCGGGCGTCACCGAGGCCGCCCTGCCCACGACGGCCGCCGAGCTCGTGCCGCTGCTGAACCGCGCCGTGGCGTACCTGCTCTGGGAGCGCGAGGCGGAGCATGCGAGCCACTGCCATCACCACGATCACAGCAACCACCCCCACCACCACCACCACCACGAGCTGCGGCCGCTGGAGGAGGTGGCGGCGGTGGTCGCGCGCCGCACGTTCGCCGACAAGCGGCGGCTCCTGCAGGCGCTCCTGACCGTCCGGCCACCGGGCCCGCGGGGCCTGCCGGCCGACGTCCACACGGCCATCGACACGCTCCTCCAGGCCGAGCGCCGGTGGCGCGGCGTCGTGGCCGACCCGCCCCCGACGCTATGGGCCGCGTCCAGCGCAGACGCGGATCCGCGGCTCGTGCTGTGGCGGGGCGACATCACGACGCTGGCCGTCGACTGCATTGTCAACGCGGCGAACGCGGCGCTGCTGGGCTGCTTCCAGCCGCACCACCCGTGCATCGACAACGCGATCCACTGCGCGGCGGGGCCCCGCCTGCGCGACGACTGCGCCACGCTGGTCCAGCTGCTGGGCCTGGACGCCGACGCCGACGGCGGGCCCGGCGACCGAACGGGCACCGCCCGCGCCACGCGTGCGTACAACCTGCCGTCGCGGTTCGTCCTCCACACCGTCGGCCCGATCATCGAGCGCGCGCGGCGCTGCGACCCCGCCGCGGTCACGCCCGCCGAGGCCGCGCAGCTCGCCGCGTGCTACCGCAGCTGCCTGGACGTCGCGGCGGCGCTGCCGGACGTGCGCTCCATCGCCTTTTGCTGCATCTCGACGGGCATGTTTGGCTTCCCGCAGCAGCCGGCTGCGCACATCGCCGTGCGCACCGTCCGCGAGTGGCTCGCGGCGCACCCCGCAAGCACGCTGACCCGGATCGTCTTCAACGTCTTTCAGCCGTCCGACGCGGAGGCGTACGCGGCGGCGCTCGCGGCGGCGCTCGGCGCGCCGGGCGCGCTCGACCTCCGGCCGGACCGGACCGCGTGGGAGCGGCAGGTGGCGCGCGCGCGGGCATGGCTCGCCGACGCCGAGTGCGTGCTCATCGCCGGCGGTGCGGGCCTCAGCGCGGCGGCGGGGCTCGACTACACGGACCGCGCGCTCTTTGCGCGGCTCTTCCCGGCGATGCACCGCCGCGGCTTCCAGTGCATGTACGAGTTCATCGGCTACCGCGGCTGGACGCCCGCGCTGCAATGGGGCTACCTGCTCGCGCAGGTGGACCTGGCGCGGTACCGCTGGCCGCTGCACACGATCTACCACCAACTGCGAGAGCTGGCCACCGCCGGCGGCGGGCGCGACTACTTTGTGCTGACGTCCAACGCCGACGGCCTCTTTGAGCGGCACGGCTTCGACCCAGCGCGCATCTACACGGCGCAGGGCGACTACAGCCGCCTGCAGTGCCTCACGCCGTGCCGCCGCACGGCGGTGTGGCCCACGCGGCCGTTCATCGACCGCGCGCTGCCGCACATCGACCGGGAGACGCAGGAGATCACCGACCCGGCGGCGATCCCAGCGTGCCCGCACTGCGGCGGGCCGGTGATGCTCAACGTGCGTGGCGGCGACTGGTTCATCGAGGAGGTGCACCTGCCGCAGCGCGCGGCGTACCGCAAGTGGCTCGCGGCGGCGCGCGGGCGCCGCCTGGTGATTGTCGAGGTCGGCGCGGGCTTCAACACGCCCTCGGTCGTCCGCTGGCCCTGCGAGGAGGCCGTCGCCGAGTCGCCGCAGGCGCGGCTCATCCGCATCAACCGCGACCATCCGCAGGTGCTGGCCGCGCTGCTGCCGCAGGCCGTCGAGCTCGGCGGCGACGCCGCCGACGCCGTCGCCGCCCTCGCCGCTGCCCCGGCCTGAGCGAGTCGGCGGAACCATCGTTTGTACAGGTGTCGGATGTGCGTACTGTACAGCTGCAACTATCATGGTTAACGCGCGCGCACGCGCGGGCTGAGTACAGTCAAATCACACAGTGTATACATCAGGCGCGGCCACGGCCGCGGCCGCGGGCTCCACCGCGGCGCCCCCCGCGGCCGCCGCGGCCGGGATAAAAGAACTGGCCATTGCCGCCGCGCCGGCGCTTGGGCGGCCACCCGCGGCCGGCGGCGGGCGCGCCGCTGGCGCCGTCGCGGCGCCGTTTCGTCGCCGTAGCTGCGGCGGGTGTCGTGGCGAACTGGCGCGTCGGATCCAGCCGCCGCGGGTCGCGCGCCGCCTCGGACCGCAGGTCGGCGACGGAGACGAAGGGGATGGGCGCCGCCGGCTGGAGGGCGCCCGGCCGGTCGAGGATGATCTCCCAGCCGCCGTCCGCCGTCCGCCGCATGGGCGGCAGCGGGGGCGGGGGTGCCGGCGCGGCCGGCCCGGCGGCGGCGCCCGCGTCCTCGGCGGAACCGTCCGCGTCGTCGTACTCGCCATAGTCGCCGTAATCGCCGTCGTTCTCCTCCTCCTCACCCTCCTCACCGTCGTAGTCGCCATCGCCATCGTTGGGGCCGCTCCACGCGTCCACGTCAAAGGTATCGGCCGCCGTCTCGGGGCCCGGTGTCCGCCCAGCGCGGTGCCGATCCCCGTAGCTCAGCAGGTCGCGTGCGCCGTGGCCCAGGCGCGCGCTTGAGCCAGCGGCCGGCCCCACGTAGATGTCGGCGACGCCGTCGTCCTTGTCGTCGTCGTCGCTGTTGGGCAGCGAGATGGGATCGTCCGCGGCGCCGGCCGCGCCGTGCCGAGCGCTGGTAGCAGCGGCACGCGCGGGCGGTTCGCGCTCCAGCAGCGGTTTCGGAGCGGATACCTTTGGCTTGCTGGGCCGCCCAGCGCTCGCCGGCGTCCTGGGGGCGGTCGTGGCCCGCTTCTTCGCCGTGGCGCTGGCGCTGGCCGCCTTGGCACGCTTCTGGCGCCGCGCCGCCGCTTCCGCCCAGGTGGGATCGCCATCGTCGATGTCGTCCAGGTCGTCGGCGCTGCCTGGAATCACCTCCACGGCCGGCGGGGGCCTGGCGGGCGTGGGCACAGCGGTTGCCAGCACGCTGGAGCCAGGGGCCACACGCCGCGCAGAAGCAGCCGATGACGCCAGGTTGAAGAAGCCGGCGTCGTCGTCCTCCTCGTCGTCCACAACGGCCGACACCGACAGCGCGCTCGTTGCGGGAGCCGCGTCGGGCGGCGATGGCGGCGGCAGTGTCGGTGGCACGGTGGGCGCTCCCGCGTCTAACAGTGGGGCAGGGGGCGGTGTGGGCGAGGCGGAACGCGGCGTGCTGGCGGCCTTGGCGCGGTGCAGCGACAGCTTGAGCCGGCGCGACGATGCGCCCGCGTCCGACGACGTGACGCCAGCGACGGCAACGTCGTCGACACTCTCGTGCAGTTCAGTGGGCCGCGGCAGCCCTGGGGCCGCCGCCGCCGCTGCGTTGGACGGGGACGGATCACTGCGGCCGGTTGCCGTGGGAGCCGCCTGTTGGCGTTCGTCGTCGTTGTCCTCGTCGGTCTCGTCCCCCGGCCACCGCAACAGCGCCTCCGGAGCCGATTGCGACCGCGGCGGCCCGGCGCCGAGCCGCCACGCCGGCCGCCCGGGCGTGGTGGACCGCTGCAGGTACGCCTGCACCCGCAGCGCAATCCTGGCGGCGATCTACCCACAAAGAGGCAGGTTGGATTCCGGTCAGCGGTCACGGCCTCGTAATTCCGGGGATCGATCGCTTCCACGTACGGCGGGCGCGCGGCGGTGGAGAGGGGCTCGTCCTCCTCGCTGTCGCTGGTGGCGTTGGCCGCCGCCGGTGCGGGCGCCGCCACCGCACGCGGGCTAGCGGCGGGCGCGACGGCCTCGGCCCCAAACAGCGCCTGGGCAAGGGCAGGGTTGAACGCTGCGGACGCGGGCCGCGCTGCGGGTTGCGGGGCAGGTGGCGGCGCCGCGGTGGCCGGGGGGACCTCCACCTGCGACCAGTCCAGCGACAGCGACGGCGGCAGCGTGGGCGGCAGCGACGGCGGCGACAGTGGGGATGGCGGCGATGGCACCGTGTCGGCGATGACCGTCGCGCTCGCCGTGGGGGGCACGCCGTCGCCCTCGTCGTCGTCCACAATGGTGTAGATCGGAACGCCCGCCGTCGGCGCGGCCGGCGGCGACGCCCGCCACGCCGCCGGGCCGCGAGCGCGGGTGGTCCTTGTGGCGGGCCCCGCCTCGTCGTCGCTGTCTTCCAGCACGGCCGCGGATCGCTTGCGGCTGGCCGGGGTCACGGGCGCGCGGGACCGTCGGGCCGCCTTGCCCGGCACGTACTCGCCGTCACCGTCGTCGTCGCCGCCGCCGCCGCCATCGTCGTCGTCCTTGTCCATCGCGCCGGCCGTGTCCGACTCCGAGTCCGACAGGACGCGCTTGGCCCGGCGCCGCCCGCTTCCAGTCGGTGGCGACGCCTTCCGCGCCGGCGTGGGCTGGCCGCCGGCGCGCCGGTGCTCCGCGGCGCGTCCGGCGGCCGCGGCGGCGGTGGTGCTGGGCCGGCGCGCGGCTGGCGTGGCGATGCTGTCATCGAACGCGTCGGGATCCAGCGTGTCCGGCACGACAATGGCCGCGCCAGATGGCCCCACAGGTGGAGCCGGCCGTGCCGCCGCTGCGTTCGACAGGCTGGCCTGGATGGCGAGGCGCAGCTGCTCCTCCTCGTCCAGCAGCTCGCCGTCGGCGCCGCGCACTTGGTACTCTGGCACGGGCCGCCGTCAAGCACCGCAGCGGGGGCAGATCGCGTTAGACCTGGTGCATCGCCTAGGACGGCGGATGGGCGGCCGCGTTACCTTCAACGGCCGGGCGCTGGAGCTGGCGGGGCAGCGTGTTCTGCACCAACCGCCGCAACGTGCAGTGGGGTCGTTGGCTGTCAGCCGTCTGCATGGTCTCCCAGCTGGGTGAAGCCAGCGGCCGTACCCGTGCGTCCAAGAATTGGCGTAGGGTGCCGGTCCCTGACCGCGGTCGCCCGGGGCCGCTGGCGCCGCCGGTGCCGCCGGCGCCACCAGCTGGCCGCTGTCCGGCCATGGCTGGCTCGGCGTCCGTTTCCCCAATGCTGCTGCAGCCGCCTCGCACTAGGCGCCCGGCATGCTGGCCCGCCTGCCGCCTCCTGACGGTCGCTGCGGCCGCCGCGCCAACTCAAACTCTGTTCTTTTCTTCGCGCCAAATTTTTCGATGACGTCATTGGCTCTGCTATTGGCCCGGCACCTTGGGCAGGGCGGGCAGGCTGCTACGCGCGCGGCGCGCAGGCAGGCGGCTGGGCGAGGCTAGCAGGCAGACAGCCAGCTGCAGGACAGACACCGCTGCTGGACCCCCATGCTTGGTCCTATTCGCCTAGGCTTCATGTCAAGGAAACGTGGATACGACACGGCAGGCGCCGAGGACCTCTGGGAGATGCTCTCAGGTGCTACGAAACCCAGGACGCCTGTGCTTAAATGGACCGAGAGAGATGCTGGGGGCAGAGAGGGCTGTGGCGTTGCAGCAACGGCAGCGGCGGCGGCCCGGCAGATCTTCTCGGCTCCGGTTGCCACAGCACGCTGCCGGAGCGCTTGGGCGCCGAAGCGCCCCCGCCAATCTTCTACCAGCTGCGGGCAGCACAGGCGACGCGGTCTGTTTCACGACATTTGTGTATTAATTTTTTTGCCGTGATATACTATGCACAACGAGCGCGGCAACGCTCAGTAGAAGAAGCCGAGGATCTTGCCACCGGCGTGTTTCCGGCGTGCCTCCTCGTGGTCCATGATGCCGGCCGAGGTGGTGAAGACCAGGTAGCCGAACTGGCGCGACGGCATGAGCTTGTTGATCCAGGACTCAATGTCGGTGATCTAGCGTCCCCGCGGCGACCCACCAAGGGAGGTGTGGGCACCCCACCACTGTCAGCGTCTCGTCGCCGTAGCGAAATCGGCGTCGTCTGGCCAGCCCCCACGCACCTTGACGTTGTAGCGGGGGCTGATGGCGGCGCACTTGTTGATGCGGCCGAGCAGCTGGATGACGATCTTGCCCGCGCGGTGGTCGTCGAGGATCTCGAACTCACCAATGTAGCCGTGCTTCTGCATGACCTGCAGGAACTTGACAATCACCTTCGAAGACGGGCGCACCAGAACCTGGCGCTTGCCGCGCTTCTCGGCGTTGTTGATGGACTTGAGGCAGTCCGCCAGGACGCTGATCCGAACCATTTTGGCAGGTCGTCTGTAGGGTCCGCGCAAGCACACGGGGCGCCACGGCCGAAGAGGGTACCAGCGTTAGCCCGGCCTGCCCGGACACACATTTCGCGGGCGCGCGCCCGGGCGCGGCGTGCGCCCATTCGACAGCCCGCATGCACACGCGGGGCCCACGGTTCCAGCCAGGCAACCGGCGGTAGGCCATCTTGCGGCATGCGCCGGCCGAGCCCATGCGCCCGCCGCATGACAACGGCGTGCCATCGGGCGGCGCGCCATCCATCCGCGGCGTGTCCACGGCGGAGCCACCGCATGGGGGGCGTGGATCGCTGGGAGGCGCGCGCGCGAGGCGCCTTCCAGCCAGCGCCGTCCCCCAGCGACGTCGCGCCCAGCGCCCATCGCCCATCGCCGCCACGCCCATCGGCCATCGGCCGCCATCCAGCCAGTCCATCCGCCCATCGCCTCGACGCCATCGGCCATGCCGTGCGCTTCGTCGTCCCTTCGCTAGCGCGAGTCGCGTCCGCAGGCCCGATGGTCGTTCCTTGCCGGATCCCAGGCGTGGCTGGGAAAGTGGGCAAGGAGGAAGGGCGTACCGCGGGTGCGCGCACTCGGCGGCGGTCTGGACGAAGGAGGCGGATGGAGCAAGTCTGATCGACGTCCCTCCCCACGCTCACCCGGGTGCTCCCCATAGCTATCGGTGACGTCATCCGTGGGTGACGTCAGCAGCTGGCGGTTTGCTTCACATTCGCATCAAACGCCTAGAGTTCTCCCTGTACACCGATAGACAACTATAGTCATCGATATACAGG
>Ga0180216_1001958_pt1 | contig 17656 bp, 27 predicted proteins | sample eDN3rd37CBELigMG_FD_128879 | JGI IMG/M metagenome (GOLD analysis project Ga0180216, IMG submission 128879) | Enriched Miracle-Growth compost microbial communities from Emeryville, California, USA - eDNA 3rd pass 37_C BE-Lig MG (version 2)... ...
GCCATGGCTTTTGGCGCCAAGTGCCCCTCGAGGTTGCTTCTGACAGAGCGCCTCTGACAGTCTGTTGAGGGGCATTTTGTCGGACTACCGGCTCCTATTTGTCGGTCTACCCGGCGGGCTAGGCTCGGGGGGTAAATTTGGCGCGAAAAAGGGCTAAACAAAGAACATTTGGAGGCAGAGGACGCAGACGACGACGCAGACGACGACGACGCAGAAGACGACGCAGAGGACCACGCAGAAGACCACGCAGAGGACGACGCAGAGGACGACGCAGAGGACGACGCAGAGGACGACGACGCAGGGGACGACGACGCGGACGACGACGACGCAGAGGACGACGCAGAGGACAACGAGCGACGACTCGAACAAAGTGACAGGAGGGAGCTGGACAACTCGGACCGCGCTCGCCCCCGGGCGGGCGCTATTGAGGTGGACAGTTGCCATTCGACTAGCCACCAGTGGCGCCGAAATGGCGGCACCACCAAGGCCACCCTCGCCGGCGCGCCGGGCCCGCCGGCCCCGCTCGGCGTCGAGTGCGGGCGCCGGCGCAGCACCAGCCGGCGAACCCGCCATCGGCCCCGACGACATTGCGTGGCCGTGGGTTGACCCGCCCGGCGACGGCGGCGACCCCGCCGGGGCTAGCGGAGGCGAGGCGGCTGGCGCCCAGCCGCCCGCCGAGCGCCGGCCGCGCCGCGAGGACGAGCCGCGCGGCCGTTGGCGGGTGGACTGGCCCGCACTCGCCGCGGCGATAGCAGCGGGCCGGCAGGCAACAGTGCCCGCGGCCGTGGCGGCGGCGCCCGCGGTACCGCGCCCGTGCACCTGCGGCGAGTGGCTGGCCCCGCACTTTCCGGACGAGCTGCGCGCCAACTGCCACGCCTGCGGCCGCGAGATGCACCGCGGCTGCCTGGATCCGGACGCGGCGGGCGTCCACTGCCGGCGCTGCGCCGCCCACGCGGGCGACGGCGTGCGCCTCGGCACGCTGGTGGAGAAAGTGCAGGAGCGCCTGCATCGCCGCGGCGAGGCGTGCAAGGACCCGGCGACGCAGGCGGCGCTGCGGCAGACGCTGCTCGCACCGCCGTTCAACGGCCGCGCCGAGGTGGAGGCGGCGGTGGAGTGGAACCGGTACATGGGCACCGTCGCGCTGGTGGTCCCGGCCGACACGCCCGGCTTGGTCGTTCCGCTGCTGTGGCGCAAGATGGACGACCCTCCGCCAGAGGTGACGGAGGACACGGTCGACGCCATCGTCGCGCCGGCGGCGGCGCTGCTCGACTACGCGCTGCCGCTGGTGACAGCCGCGCGCGCCGCGCTGGCGCGCGTGCGGGTGGTGCTGGTAGCGCCCGCCGAGGTGACGTGGGACGCCGCGCCCGTCCTGCTCGACGTGAGCGCGGACGTGGTGCTGCCGGCGCGCGCCTTTGCCGAACCCGCCAACCCGGCGGCGGCGAAGCGCGACGACGCCCTGTGGAACCTGCTGGCATGGCTGCACCCGCCCCTGCGGCCGTTCTACACGCCCGACCAGCTGGCCAAGGCCTACCACATCGGCAACGGCCAGCTGAGCGAGGCGTCTGCCAGCGCCGTCTTGGCTCTGGACGACCTCGCTCAGCAGCCGCCCGAGCTCCTCCCGGTGCTGGTCCGTACCACATGGCTGATGGACCAACGGTGGAACGAGACGGCTGACCGTTTTCTTGCACGGCTGCGCGGGCGCAGCATCCCGTCCAGCTGCCCTTTCAACGCCGCGCGTTGACGTGGATGCTGATGCGCGAAGGCGCGCGGCCGTGGCCGGCCTCCGTTGGCACGGTGCACCCGCTCTGGCAGCACGTGGAGCTGCCGTCGGGCGCGTCGTTCTGGGTGAACCGGTGGACGGCGGCGCTGAGCGCGACGCCGCCGGCGCGCACGCCGCAGAGCCGTGGCGGCATCCTCGCCGAGGAGATGGGCCTTGGCAAGACGGTCGGTGCTGGACGACTGCACGACGACCCGATGGAGTGAACCAATGTGGTTCTCTGACGTGCTCTGTTGGTTCCGCTGCGTGGACGATCCATGCTGGCAGGTCGAGCTGCTCGGCTTGATCCTGATGCACCCGCGACCGCCGCTGGATCCGGAGCGCGATGGGGTGGACGAACGCGGCTACTTTTCGCCGCTCGACGGCGGCTACGGCGGCGACGGTGCGTCGCCACCGGCCTCTCACTGGCGGGGCCACGCGGCTAAGCGGCTATGCTCAAGGGCGTCTCCGATGATTGCGCGACGACCGCGGCCGGGACCTACAGATACGCTGCCCAAGCTCGCGGTCAAGACGACGCTCATCGTTTCGCCGAGCTCGATCCTGTACCAGTGGCGCGACGAGATCCGCCTGCACACGCCGCAGCTGTCGGTGTACATCTACGAAGGCGCCAAGAAGGATGCCAACATCAGCGCCGAAGAGGTGCGCCCGGCACTGACACGGCTGGCAGCCGGCGGCCGACCGGCCGTTCACACCAGTCACGCACAGGGCAACGGTCGCGCGTCCTGCGTTAGTTTGGGCAGTACGACATCATCCTAACGACATACGAGGTGCTGCGGGCAGAAGTGCACTACGCCCGGCCGCCGCCCGCCCGACCGCGCCGCTACGACACCAAGTACAGCCGGGCGCTGTCGCCCCTCATCAAGGTGGGCTTTTGGCGCGTGTGCCTGGACGAAGCGCAGATGCTGGAGATGGCCACGAACCAGGTCGCGGGTATGCGGGCGAAACGATGCTCTTGCCGTGCGGCGGCGCTGGACATGGTCTAACTGCCGTTTTCCCGGCTGGTTCGGTCGGTGGTTTGTGCGGCAGAGATGGCGCTGCGCTTGTTCACGGTGAATCGGTGGGTCATCACGGGCACGCCGATCGGCCGGTTCGGCGTGCACGACCTGTACGGCCTGTGCTTGTTCGTCCAGCAGTTCCCGCTCGCCAGTCAAGAGACGTTCCGGCTGTACCAGAGCGCGGCCGCTCGCCGGGGGCCCCTCGGCTGGCACAGTACGTGGCGTCCTCTGGCGTGGAAGCAGGACGGCGGTGCCGGCGCAGGTGCTAAGCCGCGACTGCGAGGGAAACGGCGGCATTGGTTTGGCGCTGTCGCAGAGTCGGCGCTATTCCACCTGCTGCGCGAGTTCATGTGGCGCAGCACGCGCCGGGAGGTGGCCAGCGAGCTGGCACTGCCGCCGCAGACCAGCGAGACCATTACTCTCAAAATGACGCCGCTCGAGCGTTACCACTACACCCAGTACGGTGCGCCGGCCGGCCCGAGCGAAGCTAGTAAGTGCCAAACCGGCTGACTTGGCAGTGCGACAATCGCGCGCCTGGGTGCGCCAGGCTGTACAACTACTGCATCGACTTGCTGCAGGCGCGTCAGAACGAGGGCACCGCCGGGCCGGCCGGGGGTCCCTCGCGCGCCCCTCCGCCGCACGCACTGGTGCCTGCCGGGAGGTCGAGCAACATGCCGACGGCCGTCGACAACGCCGTGCGTCGCCTGCGGCAAGCCTGGTACGCGATGGTCCCGATATGGGGCGGCGGCGGGGTGACGCCGCCAACGGATCGACTGCGTCCACTGCATCTTCGTGGCACGTACCGCAGCTGCCATCCGCAAGTCGGCGAGCAAAACCGGAGTGTCTTTGGCCAGGAGACGCGCACCATGGAGCAAGTTCTGAGCGTCCTGCGCCGGCAATCCTACTCGGAGCTTGGGAATCTGCGGCGCCAAGTGCTGGGCCTGCGGTGCGCCTCCGCGCGGGCTCGGCGGCTCTGGCTGTAGCTGGTGGCAGGTGGTCTGACCAGTGCTGCGAGCGATCTCGCCCGAGCTGTTGGGCCGTGTCCCCTAGCGTCAAGCAAGGCATGATGCTGGAGCTGATGAAGGACTTTAACGGCGCCTTGGCCGTCTACGACCCCGCTCTGCGGGAAGCCGAGCTCTTCACGCAGGAGGCACGCGCCAAGCTCGCCGCGTACTTGCCGCACATGGAATCCGCGGCGCCAGAGGCCAGCGGCGCCCACGCCGCGGACCAGACCAAGACCGCACTGAAGACCGAGGCGGCCAAGGCGGATGCCGCCCCGGCGGGTGCGCCCACGACGACCGCGATGCACGCCGACCCGCCCACCCGCGCCGACGCGGTCGGGCGACGGCGCGTGCCCCACACCTCCGTCACGACCGCCGCGGGCTTTGCGACCGTCGTGCAGCAGGCCACCGCGCTTGCCGCCGCGCTCGCCGCCGACCGCGACGACGACGACGATGATGGCGACCAGAGCCGGACCCACGGCGAGAGCGGCAGCGCGGCCGACGAGGGCGCCGCGGGAGGCACCAAGCATTCCCGTGGCGGCCGCAAGGCGCTGACGCCGGAGGAGCAGGACGTGCGAGAGTGGCGGCGCAACTTGTCGGACCAGCTCCGGCAGTGGCTGGAGACTCTGCACCGCATCCAGTTTGTGCGTGCGTCGGTGCACCTGGAGCAGGGCCTCGAGGAGCAGGCCAACCGCGGTGAGGCGCTGGCCCGTGCACGCCGACCCCCTTGATTGGATGGCGTGCCTCATGCTGCTCGGCCAGCCCCAAACCCGTCCGCGTGGCACGACAGAGTTTGACGACGCCGAGCGCGTGCGCGTGGAGCTCATGGCGGTGGCCGAGAAGACCATCGCCGACATGCTGGCCAAGGCGCGCGAGGAACGTGCGCGCGCCGACGCGAACGAGCTGCTGGCCGAGCAGCGGCCGCCGCCCAACATGGAGGCCTTCCGCGGCGGCCTGACGGGCGCGACGACGTACCTGACCGTCCGGGAGACGCTAGCGATGCTCACGACCCAGCGGCGGGAGCTGCTAGCCGCGCGAAAGCGCATTCTGGTGCGTGCACTGCCGACGGGCGCGGTGTTGGGAACGGTGTATTGACGCTGTGGCATTTGTCCGTGTGCCTTCTGATTGAGGGCCGCTCAGGATGCGCTCATGAGCGACATCCATCAAAATTACGAGGAGGACGCGAAGCGGCAAGACGAGACCGACAAGGCGCTCGTACGCTACAGGCCACCGCCGGTGGCCGCGCCACGGCGTTTGCTGATGCTCCTCCCTCGCCCTTGTTGATCTGCAACGTGGGCCGCCCAGACGGCATACTTTGAAGAGCTCGATCGCCGTCGCCTCGTTGTCACGGGCCAGGCGAGCCACCGGATCAAGGTGCGCCACCGCGCACCGCCGTTGACCGCCCCCAGCGACCGTAGTGACTAGACGACGCTTCCCTACCCCTGAGTGTTGGGCTGTGCGCATGCAGCTGCGGCCGCACGAGACCATGACGGACCTGATCAACGCGTCGCTCCAGACCATGCAGCGCCAGCTGCGTCGCCTGCTAGACCAGCGGCTGCTGCTCGCGGCGTCCCTGCCGACTGGCAGCCGGACGTACGTGGAGGACCAGGAGACAAACATCCTGCGCTACGCCGTGGCGGAGCTGGACGACGTGTTGGAGGACGAGCTGGAGCTGCTCAAAGTGCTCGAGTCGTACGCGTGGGCCGCATTTCGTCGCCGTGGGGTATGGCGAGGGTGTCATTGACACGTACGGCGACTAGAGCTCAACCAGCGTGCCCACCCATCAGGGAGCGCCGGCTGCTGTCGCCGTTGGCGAACGCGCGCATCAACTATTACCGTCAGCTGCAGCGGCTGTCCGACAACGTCAAGATGCTTGAGATGCTGCCCGAGCATGCGTCGCTCCAGCTGCCGACGGTCGCCGCGCAGATTGACGAGCAGGCCAAGTCGGTCGAAGCGCTCGCCGGCCGTGTGCGGTATCTCGACCACCTCGCCAGCGGTACGCCATCGGGACATCGCTGTCGGACCGCCGGCCAGAGGGGAAAAGTGGGACGCTTACCGCCATGCGCGGGGAGGGGGTGCAGTATGGCGGCACGGCAGCCGATGCGGACTTTGACAAGACCTGCGGCATCTGCCGCGGCGAGTTAGCGCAGCCCTCGGTGCTCACCCAGTGCGGCCACGTCTACTGCCGCGAGTGGTACGCGTGCGGCACGCCAAGCGGTTGCGAGGGCGGCGTGCAGTCGCACTCATGCTGCTCGGCTTTGCTCAGGGTGGATTCGCGCGGCGTGGCAGCCTGATGCACTGGTTCCGGCGCAGCCACACCTGCCCGGTGTGCCACACGCGCATCACGCGGTCCCAGCAGCTGCTGCTCTTTTCCAACGAGACCGATGGCGCGCCGGGCTCCGTCACCGTTCACCGCGGCGCCATGGACTTTGGCCCCGCCAGCGCCACCGTCGCCACCGATGCGGCCGATCGCACCGTGCATCCCGCGCTGGACAGGGTGCGCTGCCGCTTGTGCAAAAAACGCTGCGGGCGGGGCACAAACACTCACCCAAGGACGCACGTAAAGTTAGATGGCAGTATTGGCGGACGCAGCGCACCGTTGTGCAAGGCAGCTGGGGGTCGAAGCTGGACGCGATCGTGCGCTACCTACTTTACCTCCGCGTGCACGAGCCCGACGCCAAGTCGCTGGTGTTTTCGCAGTGGGACGACGTACTCAAGTAGGAGAAGGCAGGCGGTCGTGCTGTGGCGACTGCAAGCGGACGCTAATGGGGGTGCCTGCGTGATGCGACGGCGGCGGCACCCAGCATCCTGGCCGCGGCGCTCGAGCGCAACCAGATCACCTACGTGCGCCTCGATGCAAAGCTGCGCCAACAGGCCATTCTCCGCTTCCGCACAGACCCCGACGTGAAGGCATGTGGCCTGCTGCACGCCGCCGCTCTTTGTTCGCATCCCTCGCTAAACGTGACCTTGGTGTCCGTGACCGATTTAAACGACGGGTACCGCAGGTGTTCATGCTCAACGCTGCGAACCAATCGAGCGGCTTGACGCTCGTGGCCGCGACGCACGTCTTTCTGGTGGAGCCCCTGATGAACCCGGCCGTGGAGCTCCAGGTGTGTGCCTGGGCCCACGTGCAGGGCACGCGAGCTTCGCGGCTCTCTGACCCTGCCACAGCCCTGCTCTCGGTCCGCCGCCATGCGCCGCATCTTTTAGGCCATCGGCCGCGTGCACCGGATCGGCCAGACGCGGCCGACGGTGGTGCACCGCATCGTCCTGGAGGACTCGATCGAAGAGCGCATCCTGCGGATCAGCGCCGACCGCATGCGCGCCAGCGGCGGCGACGCGTCCATGGTGGGCCTCGACCAACGCAGTACGGTCCAGCCGCATTGCAGCAAACGCGAGGGACGGCGCTCGAAGAGCTCACGACTGGGCGTCGTGTCCGGCCGGGGCGTTCGTACGGCAGACGCGGTCGAGGTGCTCCAGCCGGGTGACTACCGCCTGCTCTTTGAGGACCTGAACGAGCCGGGCGCGATCGCGCGCCCGCTGCCCCTGGAGCAAGAGGCGCAGCAGGACGAGCAACGTGCCTTGCACGCCATGGCCGCCGAGAGCCGGCGGTGGTGATCGGCACTTGTACAGATTTTTCTGCATTGTCTGTCTGCGCGGTTGTTGCGTCGTTTGCACCACATGTACATCAAAAAAGAACCTCACGGCATCACAGATACAGCTTGCCTTCCAGCACAATGCGCGAGCGGCCTGCGCGACCGGTCCCATGCACGCAGGCGCGCCTGGTTCGTGAGCACTGCTTGCCAGCTGCTGCCTGGCCACTGCCGGCAGGCAGGGCCGTACCGATGATGCGCATGCGCCCATCCTCGAGCAGCGTGATCTGCAGGTCGCCGCCGCGGGGCGAGCATTGCCGCGCTGAGCGTCGGGAGACCGTGAACGCTTCCTGCGCCATGGCCGTCAGCGCTCTGCACACACTTGGGCACGCATCGCGGCGACTGCCGCGCGGGTGCCTTTTACCCAGGAACTCGCGCTTGTTTAGCACGGCCGCCCAGTAGGTGCTGATGTACGAGTGCGCGCTGCCCGTCACGGGGTCCTCGTTGATGCCGATCCACGGCGAAAAGTGCCGGCTCAAAAAGTCGTACTTGCCCTGCTCCTCCGCGCCGTAGGACTAGCGTCGGCACTGCGCTTTAAGTGGGTGGCTGTCGCCCTTTCGACAGCAGAGCCGTGGCCGCACCTCGCCGCGCACGGTGACGGTGACGCTGTTCAGCAGCGCGCCGTCGTTGAGGTGCAGCATGCGGTTGACGTCGGGCGCCAGCGCCTCCAGGCCCGCACGGCCAACGGTGTCGGCCAGGCGCACAAGCAGGCGCTTGCGGGACGGCACGTAGTGCAGCGAGTGGACCGCCGCGTCGCCCAGCACGGCCTTCAGGACGGCCTCCAAGTTCGGCACCGCCACGCCCGCCTTCTCATACGGCACGGTGTCGGCCGTGGGCAGAAAGATGGCCACGCCGCCGTGGTCGTGGCGCTCCGCCACGAGCGGGCCGCTGAGCGTCTGGAAGGTCACGGCCTTGGCCGGGTTGCCCAGGCGCTCAAAGAGCACCGCTGCCGTAGCCAGCGTGCCCTGGCCATCGCGCCAGCCGGGCTGTAGTGCATTGGGAGGGATGTCAGCCGCCGGGCTTGGCCGTTGCCGGCAGATCTACCGAGATCTGGCGCACGTACGTGGCCGCACAGCGGGACCTCGACCTTGGGCGTGAACCAGCGCAGGTGGAAGTCGGTGGCCGTCGCAAAGTCCTGGCCGGGCGGGCGGGTCGTGAGGAACGCCGTCTCCGACAGGTTCATCTCCAGGGCGACGCCCTTCATGGTCGCTTCGCTGAGGGCGCCCATGGCGTGCGAGAGCTCGTCGGGGATGCCGTGGTCGCGCGTCGGCACGAGGCAGACCGCCGCCGGGTTGCCGGTGAACGGCGCGTCCGTGAAGGCGTCGACCTGGAGGCGTCGCCAAGGGCATGGGATGGACGCAGCGACCTGGATTAGGGGCGGCGCGCGTGAGGCGGTGCCCCGTGCGACAGGACGTGGGGCGCACCTGGTAGACCGGCACCTCGCTGACGTGCGCCGGCTCGTGCGGGTGCGGGTGCGTCGGGTAGCCGTCCGCCATGGTGCCGACCTTCTCTGCAAGCCGTGTCGGCGCGTCCTGCCGCGCCCACCGTTACAAGGCCGTGGTGTCCTGGCGCTTGCTCCGCGTCCTGCCGCCGGTCCGTGCGCCCGCTGCACTGCGCCCGCCGCCTGCCGCCCGCCGCCTGCCGCCCTGCGCCCGCCGCCGTGCGCCCGCCGCCTGCCGCCTCACACTATGACGTCATCCGAGGAGATTGCGGACGGCGCGCGGGCGCGGCGGGCGACCATGGCGTGGCCGCCGTTGTACACGGGTACGCGGGCCCTCCACACGGCCAACGGAGGCGGGGAGGCGCCCAAGAAGACACGAAGGGCAGTGGAAGGCGTCGGCAAAGGCCGGCAATCAATGCGGGAGCTGTCATGGCCCACCCCGCTTCGAGTCGCCGCTGCTCCTAGCGCCAGCCGCGGAACCAGGGCGGCTAGCAGGCGCAGCAACGTGGACGGAGGGCGCGAAGCTGCACCTGGACGGCCGCCCTTGCTAACGGGCTGCCTCGCTTCTTTGTTCTTGCCCTCCTGCGGCTCGCCAGAGGACGACCCGTCCTACCGGGAAACGCCGGTGCCGTCGCCGTACCCGCCGCCGTCGCTGGCAGCCCTGGACGGCCCCCGCCATGAGCGGCAGCGCGCCGGCGGGCTGCACCCTGCGGGCGTTGACCCCGCGGGGCTCGGCGCCGCACCGCCACCGCGGTCTGCCGTCGACGAGGAGCCCGCCAGCCGGCCGGCGTCGCGCCATGCGCTGGACAACATGCCGGAGGTGACCGGCAAAGGCCGCCGGCTGCTGGAGAGCGCCGGCTGGAAAGAGGGCACTGGCCTCGGCCGGCAAGAGCAAGGTGCGGCCCGCAGCGTAGCCGGCCAGACGACGAAGGCGCTGCCTGACCGCCAGGCGGCTTGGGTCGCACCCCTTTGGTCTGAGCATTGCAGGTATCACGGCACCGATCATCCCCGAGTTTCGCGAGGGCCGCCTCGGTCTGGGCCACGAGGGTATGTGCTGGGCGCGCTTGGCCGTGTTGAAGAAGCGGCCGCTCACCGTGTGCGTGCGCACACTCTCAGCGCCTGGCGTGGCCGCTGCAGCGGAGGCGCCGGCGTTTGAGGCCAAGGTGCACACCGACGTCGACATACATCGGCACGTGCCGCATGAGCAGCAGGTGACGTGGGTGGAGAGCCATCGGCCGGACGACCCGACGTGGCCCGGCGTGCTCCGGCTGGAGCAGGGGCCGCACGTGCCGGTCGACTACGACGCGTGGTGCTCCAAGGACGCTGTGCAGGCGCTGTTTGCTGCCAAGGTGCGGCCGGCGGCAGCACCTCGATGCCGCTGCCGGGGGGCATGCAATTAAGCCGTGGGCCGCTTCTGTGGACGACACTTTTTGGACGGGCCAGTCGCGGCTGGACAATATTCCCAATGACGTCTTTCTGAACGCCCGGCGGCGTGCGAATCCGTACGAAAAGATTGGCAAGAGCGTCTTCATTAACCGCGCCGCCGTCAAGATGGCCAACCTGGATGCGCTGTATGGCCTGTTGGGGCCGCCGCCCCCACCGGTGCGTCGTCTTGCGTTTCTGCCTCCGCAGCGCACTGTGGGTCTGCGCGGCTAACGGGACCGTTCGACGGATCAGTGTAGGTGTGGCTACGCCAGCGGTCCACGTACTACTTTGCCGATGCCTGTGCCGGTCCCGGCGGGTTTACCGGTATAGCTAGCTGCTGCGCAACGTGCGCCGTTGCGATGGAACGTAGCCGGAACTCATGCGGGGGTGACTACCCACTCCACTCGGACGCGCAAGCCGCTCAGAGTATATGCTGTGGCGCCAGCGCCAGCGGGGCATTCCGACGCGAGGCTTTGGCTTTACCCTTCGCGTACGAGGCTGGTCCTCTTTTGTGTTTTGGGGAAGCATGAGACACCACCACCAACTCAGGCCAGCTTACGCCGGTTTGTCATGCATGGTGCGCCAGGCCGAAAACGACTGGGCGCTGCACAAGTTTCGCCCACCGCCGGCCCCCGGCGTCTTTCGCGTCGACTATGGCGTGGATGGCACCGGTACGGCAACGCGCGCCCCCTGATAACGGTCTACGGACACGGCGACCTCACCCCCCACCCCCCTGCTTGCCGTGCACGGTCGTCCCGGGCAGGCGATATCTACGTAAGCGACAACATCCGCCACTTTGCCCGCATGGTCGACGACGAAACCGACGGCGTGGGCGTGGACCTGCTCACCTGCGATGGCGGCTTTGCGGTCGACGGCGACGAAAACTTTCAAGAAGAGCTGCTGCGGCAGCTCGTGCTGGACCAGTTCCTGATGGGCCTGATGGTGGTCCGCCAGGGCGGCGCGTTCGTGTGCAAGCTCTTCGACGCCTTCACGCCTGTGACCGTGGCGCTCCTGTACGTCCTCTACCGCGAATTTGACCGCATCTCCATCGTCAAGCCGTACACATCCCGCCCGGCCAACTCGGAACGGTACGCCGCGCGGTGCCACGCGGTCACCGTGGGGGGTGAAGCAAAAGCGCACGGCCAAACGGCGCTCGGCACACGCACGCGGAGCCCATGGCATGTGCCGCACCACAGCTACGTGGTGGCCGTCGGCCTGCGCAAGCGCCAGCCGCCGGTGACGCAGTTTCTGTTCGAGGTCAACGACGCCTTCAACGCGCTCAAGGCGTCCGGCGGGGGCGCCAAGAAAGGCTTTGGCGCCGTGGAGGACGGCCTCCCCGACATCCTGTCGCTCCTCCCGGACGACGTCCTCCGCGCCGACGAGGTCTTTTACGAGTACTTGCGGCAGAGCAACCTGGCCATCGTGCAGGAACAGGTGGATGCGCTCGAGCTGCTGTACAAGTACATCGAGGACACGTACGTGGTGACCGAGGCCGTTGGCACGTAAAGTGGAAGCGATCGCTGAGCCACGGCGGTCTGCGTGCTGTTCTTGATCACGCCGCGATGCAGCTACCTGGAATCGGTGGATCAGGAGGACGTGCGGCGCCGCTGCCTCCGCGAGTGGGACCTGCCTGAAGCGCCGCAGGACTACGGGGTACGCGCGCGATCCGAGAGGTACGGGCGGTAGCGCGCCGTCTCGTTGTGTGCTCATCGAGGTTTTTTATCCGCGTATGCTGAGGACGAAGCTCCAGGCACAGCCGGCGTGGAAGCCATCATACATTCCGGAGCACCTGCGCCAAAAGTACTTGCAGCCGGTACGTCCGCAGGGTGGCGGCAGCAACACCCACGCGCTGAATCCCCGCGTCGGCACTAATGGCACTGGGTCAGCGGCCCTGCGGAGCCCTGCCACCAGCGCCTTGCGCCGGACGAAGCCGAGCCCGCGCCCAAGCGACCGCGCTCCTCCGTCGTGGACGAGGACATGTACGGTGAACCGGAGCAGATGGCGGCCGGAATCCCGTTTCGTTCGGCTCATTTTGCCGCTTTGTGAAGCAGCCTCTCGGACGCTGCGCGCCTTGCAGCTCGTCGCGCTCCGCCGCCTATGCTGCCGTGGACCACATCGCCGCGGCCAAGGCCCAGTTCTCCCAAGCGACCGCCTCGGCGGCGCCCGCGCCTTCGCCGGCCGCGCCGCTTGCTGCAGCCCCGGCGCCGGTGTCGCCGCCCAAGCCAGTGATCAAGATCAAGCAGCCGGTGGCCCCCAGGCCGGTAACAACGATCAAGCTCACCACCAAAGCGGAGCCCGACGGCGGCCGCTCGCCGGCGGCGCCGCCGACGCTGAAAGTGCGGCTGCCCGGGACCGCGTCCGTCGCGTCGTCCAACCCGGCTAGCCCCGCGAGCAGCGCGGCGCCGTCGCCCACCGCGTCGTCCGCGTCGTCGGCGGCAGCGGAGGGCCACCGGCGGCCGCGCGCCCCAACCAAGGCCGGAGCAGCGGGCGAGACGAAGACGGTGGTGCAGACCGTAGGCGCGGACGGCAAGCCCAAAGTCATGACCCCGACGCAGCTGGCCGCGCTCATGGCCCGGCGTGCGTGAAGCGCGAGTCTAGCGTGATCTAACTGTACAGTACAGCTTGAACCATTTGTACAGCAGCGAGGAAAACACCTACGCGGGAGCTGCGGGCGCGTCGCTTGACGCCGCGTCGTTTCCGCCGGCACTGCCGCTAGCCGCGGGAGGCGGTGCGGGGGCTGACGCAGCGGCGTCGGCGCCGTCCTCCTCGCGCGGGCGCTTGGCGCCCTTGAGCTTGGGCAGCAGCAGGGTCGGATCCACCAGCGCCACCAGGTTGAAGCGGCACAGCTTCTGGTAGTCCGGCACCACGCTCATGCCAACAATGTGCTGCGCGCGGCCGACACAGCAAAGGAGTCGAGGCGCGAACGCGTCAGCCGCGGAAGGGGCCAGGCGCTGGTCGTCCGCGGCCCGGGCGGCGCGCACCTGGTAGGCCTCGATGATGATGGTGAGCTCCGGCGCGTCGAGTTTGACCTTGTGCGGCTGGCCCACAAGGCCCGCCACCGTCTTGATCACCTCGTCGCGCTGCAGGCCGGTGCTGTTGCGTGCGTTGAACTGAATCGCAAACTGCGCACGCGCAGCGACCCATGGAAGCAGCCCGGCGAGATGCGTGTCAGTGAAAGGCGCGCCTTTGGTGCACAGCCGGGGGACGCTGCCGCAGATGTACCGTGCGCGGCTGCTGGTCCGGCTGGTGAAAGTGCGGCGCGAGGAGCTCTTTGGCCAGCGTTTCCAGGTCGGCCATGTTGGCCTTGGCCGTCTTGGTGAGCGGCACCATCCGCAGCGCGTACCTGCCGACGCCCACCGGACGCACGGTCAGGCTGCCGGCCTTCAGCGGCGCGGCGGATGGCCCGGTATGGAAGGATCCAGGCAGGCAGCCACGTACCGCGTCTTGGCCGTCTTCGTCTGCTGGATGTCGCGCAGGATCCGCAGGACGAGGTCGACGACGTTGACGGACGGCGCCGCGCGGAACATGACCACGCACTCCAGCTTGGTGTGCACGTTGCACAGCGGCCGCTCCGTGGTGGGCCCGCGGGCCTTGAGCGCCGCCAGCTCGCGCTCAAAGCTCGCCTGGAAGGTGGCGTCGCCGTCGTCGCTGTCGCCGTCGTCGGCGTCCTTGTCCTGCTCGTCCTCCGCCTGCGCCAGGTACTGCCACGCCGCCCGCGGACGCCACATCGCCCGGTACGGGCATTAGCACGGCTGGACGAGATGGGCGGCGCGTGGCCAGCAACGCCTGGCCCGTGAGGCGGCACCTCGGCGAAGAGGTCGTAGCATTCGTTGACGCACTGGCCCTCGCGGCCGCGCGGGCACGTCACGACCACGAGCGCGTTACCGGCTTCCAGGCCGCCCACCGCGTTCGGGTTCTGCCAGGCCGGCCACCCCACCACCGCAGAAGAGGAACGCCGTCAGCCCCCGGTCCCTGAACGGGGCAGTAAGCCGCCCACCCCGTCCCTTGCTGTGCTCGCGGTAGAAGGCGCGGCGGGCGGCCGACTTGGCCTTGCTCTTGTTGCCCATGGTCGCAGTGCCGCCTGGCCCGGCGCCAGATCACGCCACGCCGGTGGCCGTGCTGTTCGCAGGGCTGTTCCACGCACTGCACGAGCGCCGCCGCCCGCCGTCCGCCGTCCGCCCGCCGCCCGCCGTCTGCCGTCGCAGGCCGTGGTCGCGTGGCGCGCCGTCGACTCGCCGGTCTGCAATGACGTCAACAGGTGCGGCCCGGCGGCGCGAGTCCGCGTCCGCGCACCGCGCACCGCGACGGCGACCCACCCCGCCCGCGTGCATGTGCCCACCACCGCATCCTCTCTCGCGTGCGACGTCTGTACTACCTGTCTACGCGCGCTGCGCATGCGACGGTAACGTCGGTTTATTTCGATTGGGCAAGCGAGCTCCGATGACTGGCCGTCTTCGCAACACTCACGCACATCACAGAGGGGAAAAAGAGACATACAGCACTTCGGGACACCACAAGCAAAACTATCAGGTCGCCCGGGCCGCCGCGCGCTCAGCAGGAAAAACAAAAGCTTTCAAGCCGCGCGCGCCGGCCAGCCGGTGCCCGTTACAAGCTCCGTCGCGTCTAGCACTGCGTCGGGATGTCGAAGCCGTCAGAGACGCGCATGCCGCTGGTGGCCGAGACACCGAGGCCACGGCGGGCAAAGACGCGCCACAGGTCGCAGACGTCCGCGCCGCCGTAGTTGTTCTCGTTCGACTCGATGATGGCGTCGCGGGCGTCGATCATGGTCGGGCGGCACGGCTGCAGCTTCATGCCGTCGGTGACGATGTGCAGCCAGCGGTTGTTGCCGCCGTTGCCAGTGTACAGGTCGGCGTCGAAGCCGTACTTGTCGACGAGCATCAGGTAGGCGTCGTAGAGGACGGTGCACCAGTAGCAGCCCTTGGCGTGGACGCCGCTGTACTGCGGGCCGTTGATGTAGCTGTAGGTCTGCGGGTTGATGGTCATGTTCTGGGCGTAGTCGTACAGGCGGATGCCCTCGCCGGCGGCGTAGACACCCATGCCGAAGACGGTGGAGTTGTCGTACGAGGCGCGCCAGCGGAAGGCCAGCGAGTAGCAGTCGCCCCAGCCCTCGCCCATGCCGCCCGCCTCGCCGCCCGGCAGGCAGTTGCTGTTCGACGGGCCACCGGTCAGGCGGTTCGAGATGCCGTGGGCGTACTCGTGGATGATGATGCCTGGGCACGCGCGGCGGGCAGCCAATGCGGAGGCGGGCGGGCCGGGCCGGTGGCAGAGCCGAGCACGTCAGTCGGGGGGAGGCACGACATGGTTTACCGCTACGACGCCGGCGCCGCGGCGAGGACGCACCGTTGTCCAGGTCGCCATCGAGGTACGGGTTCTCGGTGGTCCAGACGTACATGCGCATGCGCGGGCGCTGGCCGTCCGGCGGGGTAGCAAAGTTGGCGTTGTTGTAGCCGGCGCCGTCCTGGGCGTTGGCCTGGACGGCGTCGCCGCCGAGGCCGCCGTTGCCAAAGTTGTTCTCCTGGAAGTTGCCCGACACCTCGTCGAAGCCGTACTCGTAGAAGACGTCGTGGATGATGTTGTTCCAGTAGAACAGGTTGGTGACCGCAGCGTCAATGTACTGCTCCGGGTCCTGCGTGAAGTCGATCGGGTAGTTGAAGGTCAGCGAGGCGCCGCCGTCCGGGCGGTAGTTGTCCTCCCAGCCGCTGCTGCTGCCGGACCAGTTCTCCTGGGCCCAGACGTTGTTGCCGATGGTGGTGGTGAACGAGTCGCCGTTGCCCTGGTCGTGCCAGCCGAGGGGCGAGGCCTTGCTGGTGGCCGGGTCCACGATGACCGAGCGCGAGCCGTCATCGGGGTCGTTGACGCCGATCGGGTAGACGTTGTACGAGGCGTAGTGGACCCAGTCGTAGACGGCCTCGATCGCCGAGCTCTCGGCGTTGACATAGCCGTCGAACCAGTTGTCGGTGGCGTCGGCGTTGATGTTCCACACCAGGCGGAGGGCGCCGTCGCTGCCCTGGATGTACTTGAGCGACGCCTTGATCTCGGTGGCGGCAAAGTCGCCCTGGGTCAGGACCGCCGAGCGGCCATCCTCTGCGGCGATACGCGCGCGCACAAATTGCGGCCCAGCAACGCACATTGGGCGTGAGCCGGCGGCGCCCGCGGCAGTTGCTGCGCTGCGATGCCGTGGCCGCGAGGGCGATTCTGCGTACCACCAACGTGCACAGCGCGGATGTCGCCGGCGCGGCGGTTGACGAAGGTGGCGAGCGCGCGGGCGGCGTCGGCCGGGGTCACGCGCGGGACGGCGTTGATGCCGAAGCTCTCGCCCAGGAAGAACGAGTGGTGCGCCGAGGTGATCGCGCCGCGCTTGTCAATGTTGATGTTGGCGTCGCCGTTGGCGACCTCGATGCCGTTGACGAGCTGGCGCAGGTAGACATGGGTGACGCCGCTCTTCTTGGTGGTGTAGTAGTCCTTCACGACGAACTCGACGTTCGGGGTCCACGACTTGAAGAACTGGACCGCGGTGTACAGCGGCTGCGGGATGTCCGCGTGCGTGGAGCGGCCGGCGGTGAACGCGGGCTTGCGCACGTGGTACTTGGGGATGGTCGGCTCAAAGGTGACGCTGCTGTGGTCGCCCACGGCGAACGCCAGGGCCAGCGCGGCCGCCAGCACGGCGAGGACGGCAGCCCACCGCGCCATGGTTGTGACTTGGGGAGGGCGGGTCCGGGATGATTGGCGTCTCCCAACCCTGCAATTACGCCGCATCCCGGCGTCCCCGCGCGCATCCAAAGCGATGGGCCGATGCGTCAGCGTGTCATCTTGCGTGGGCGCGCGTTCGGCCGGCGGCTCCGCGCGCCGTCACCGGCGCCGGCTATGGGCCGCGGCGGCGGCGGGTCGAAGCGCACCTGCGAAGGAAAAAAAAAAAGACGACGGAGCCGAAAAGTGAAAAGTGGCGCGAAAACGCGCTCACCCGATTCTGCCCCTCGCGCAGCCACGCGCCCTACGCCGATTCCACCCCAGTCTACCCCAGTCCGCCCTTTGGCTGCGTCACCCGATTCTGCCGCGCGCTCAGCCACGCGCCGTATGCCCATTCCACCCCATTCCACCCCAGTCTGCCGCGGATCCTGGCAGGGCGTCCACGCGCTCACCCGATTCTGCCGCGCGCTCAGCCATTTGCCATACACGCATTCCGCCACCGGCGACCCTGGTAAGGGACGCTGTCGAAATAAGCGCTTGGGGTCAAGGCTGTACACGCATAGCCATCGCTAGCCACACATATACAACCTCTGCAGGTCCGGAGACCAGGTGCCAAGCCACAACGCCGACCGGGCCCGAAGGCCCGGCCGGCTCAC
>Ga0180216_1001961_pt1 | contig 17626 bp, 18 predicted proteins | sample eDN3rd37CBELigMG_FD_128879 | JGI IMG/M metagenome (GOLD analysis project Ga0180216, IMG submission 128879) | Enriched Miracle-Growth compost microbial communities from Emeryville, California, USA - eDNA 3rd pass 37_C BE-Lig MG (version 2)... ...
CGCCGCGCGGGCGCACGCCGTGACGCGCGCGGTCAGTCGCCGCTCCTGGAAGATGGCGCGCGCCTGCTCGTATGCGAAGACCGCCGACGCGTACATGTTGCAGGCCTCGAGGCTCTCCCCCGCTCCCACCAGCGCCTCAGGATCTTCCGAAGCGGTCGCATCGATGTGCGCGAGCATGGCCGACGTGCGCGGATATGCGAGGGCGCGCTCGCTCGCGTCGAGGCTCTCCGCGAGCCCGGCGAGCTCACCGCGGTACAGGCCGTCGAAGTAGCGCGCGGTCAAGCGCAGCCACGCGGTCTCGGGCGGCGTCTCGCCCTCCAGCCCGATCGCACGGAACATCCCGCCGTAGATCCCGCGCCAGCCCTCGGGCAGGACCTCGATCGGGTAGAGCCCCTTGCGCCGATCAGGCGCGACACCCCCGACCGGCTCCGTGTAGACCGCCGTGTGCAGAAGATTGAGCAGAGCGCTGACGGGCGTCGGCACCACCGGGGTCAGCTGCTCGCCGGCGGCGCGCAGCTCGGCGGCGGCGAGGGGCAGCTCGCCGCGGATGAACCCGCGCAGGCCCTCCGCGTACAGGACCGCGACGCGCTCGTTCGAGCTCGTCTCGATCTCCGGGTCACGCACGCGCGCGCGCAGGTCGTCGAGCGCCTCGAGCAGACCCGGCACGGGGACGCCCGTGACCAGCCGCGAGCACTCCGCCGCCGAGGGCAACGCCGCCGCGATCGGCGCGGCCGAAGCCGCCGCGATGGCGAACGCCGACTCCGACGCCACCGCAGCCGCCACCAGCGACGCCACCGCCGCAGCCGCCTCCGCGGCCAACGCCGACGCGTCCAGCACGGCCTCCGCCGACGCGACCACGGACGCAAACGCCTCGGCTGCGGCCGCCACCGCGAGCACCGCCGACGCCGACAGCACCTCCGCCGCGGACTCCACCGCCGCCGCCAACGGCAACGCCTCCGCCGCCGCCGCAGCAGCCGCCAACGCCGACTCATCGACCGACGCGTCCGCCGATGCCGCCGCAGACAGCACCGCCGACACGACCGGCAGCACCGACACAACGGGCAGCACCGACACGACCGGCAGCACCGACACGACCGGCACCGCCGGGTCCGCTGCCGACGCGAACGGCAACGTCAACGCCTCCGCCTCCGCCGCCGCCAGCGCCACCGCTGACGCCGAAGGCAACGCCGCCGCGATCGGTGCCGCCGAAGCCGCCGCCATGGCGAACGCCGACTCCGACGCCACCGCAGCCGCCACCGCCGACGCCACCGCCGCAACCGCAGCCGCAGCCAACGCCGACGCCTCGAGCAACGCGTCGGGCGACACCAGCAGCGACGCCAACGCCTCCGCCGCAGCAGCCGCCGCGAGCACCGCAGACGCCGACAGCACCTCCGCGGCGGACTCCACGGCCTCGGCCGATGGCGACGCCTCCGCCGCAGCCGCCGTGGCTGCCAACGCGACCTCCTCCAACGATGCATCCGCCGACGCCGCGGCCGACGGCTCGGCGAGCACCCTGGGCGCCTCCACGGCCGGTACGTCCGCGGATGCCGACGGCTCGACCGGGAGCGGTGCAACCGCCGCCACGGCCGTCGACGCGACCGCGGCCGGCCCCGCCACGACGGCCGCCGCCGGCACGGCTACCGCGGGCACCGCGTCGGACAGCCGCGCGGGCGCCGCCGATGCGGCATCCGCCGGTCCGGAGGACGACCTCGCCGTGACGGGAGCGCCGCTGTCGCTGCTCCCCCTCGGCATCGCCATCTTGCTCGTGCTGCTGGGTGCGGCGCTCCTCGCCGCCCGCGCACGCGCAGAACGGGAGCGGGGCCCTGTGACCTGATCCCAAGGGAGGGACAACACCCGCTCTGTCCCTCCGCGAGGAGCCGTGTCCCCAGCATGGCTCCGGCAAGAAGTCGTGTCCCCAGCACGACTTCACCGCGGGGGGTGTCATTCCCCAATGGCACCCCCCGTCTCTCCCTTTCCACCCCGAACTCGCCGGCCCAGGACCCGGCACAGGAACCCAGGAAGCGCCATGACCAGCCAGCCCCTCTCCCGCAGACGATCGCCGCTCGTGCGCGCCGTCCTGGTGGTGGCGTCTGTGGTCGCGGCGTGGCACATCTTCGCCTCGTTCCTGTGGATCGCGCCGCCCTCGCCGCTGCGCGAGGTGGTGCCCGCCGGTGCGCTCAAGGGCTACATGCTCCCGCTGTTCGGTCAGTCCTGGAGCGTCTTCGCGCCGGAGCCGATCAACGGCAGCTACACGCTCGAGGTCCGCGCGATCGTCGAGGAGGACGGGGCGGACCCGGCAGAGACGGAGTGGGTCGACGCCACGGCCGCGGAGGTCTCGATGGCGCAGTACAACCTGTTCCCCCCGCGAGCCGCCTTCGCCGGAACCGGCGTCGCGAGCGCGCTCAAGAGCGGTTTCGACGACCTCACCGACGACCATCGGGTGATCGCGGGGCTCAACTACTTCGAAGCCGACTGGGAGAACCGGATGGCGGAGAAGATGAAGACCTACGGGAAGCCCGAGCTCGTCGACGCGTACCTCCCTCGCGAGCACATGGCGACCGCGTACGCGACGCAGGTGGCCCTCGCGGTGTGGGGCGACGACGTCGTCCGCGTCCAATACCGGGTCACGCGTCAGAACGTCGTGCCGTTCGCGAGCCGAAACGACCCCGACGCCACACCGCCCTCCCCCCAGGTGGTCGAGACCGGATGGCGCGGCCTGGTGCGCAATCCCGGACAGTCGGATGCCGCCTTCCGCGACGTCTTCCTTCCGGCATACGAGAGGACGGCGGACAAGTGACCGCGCGCACGTCCCGCTCCGTCCGGATCCGTGAGGACCTGGCGGCCGTCGGCGTCATGCTGGCGGACCTGACCCGCCGTGGGCTGGCCCACGTCGGCGCGATCATCGCGCGCGCCTACCGGTTCTGCGAGTCGTGGCTGCTGGACTCGAAGAAGGCCCTGTACGGCTTGGCCGTGACGCGCATCCTCCTCGGCGTGGCCGCGATCGGCCTGCTCCTCGCGAACGCCGGGACACGGCTCTACGCGTTCGGCTCCGGGTCGCTGTGGAACGGAGAATCGCTGGAGGCCAAGAGTGCCTTCCCGCAGATCTGGCTGTTCAGCTCGTTCCACCACGCGATGTCGAACGATCTCCTCTACACCGCGCTTTACGTCCTCCTCCTCGCCCTCGCCGTGGCCTTCACCCTGGGCTGGCGGTTCAAGCTCGTCCTTCCCGTGTTCTGGGTTCTGTGGGTGAGCTTCATCGAGGCGAACGACATGCTCGGCGATCAGGGCGACAACATGTTCCGCATCGTCGTGTTCCTGCTGATCTTCGCGGACCCCGCCGCGCGCTGGTCGTTCGATGCGCGCCGCCGGGCGGTGCGGCCTCGCACGCGCAGCGCGGACCGCGAACAGATCGGCAACCTCTTCCACAACCTGACGCTCGTCGTGCTCACGGCCCAGGTGTCGTTCGTGTACGTCTCGGGCGCTCTGTACAAGGCCGGAGGCACGCCGTGGTCCGGCGGCTACGCCGTGTACAACCCGCTGCAGACGGATCAGTTCGGCACGTGGCCGTGGCTCAGCGATCTCGCCACGGCGTGGGGGCCGGCCGTCGCCCTCGCGACATGGGGCTCGATCCTCGTGCAGCTCGCGTTCCCGTTCCTGCTGCTGACCCGGCGCACGCGCATCTTCGGCCTCGCCGCCATCCTGTCCTTCCACATCGCGATCGCGGTTCTCATGGGTCTGCCGTGGTTCTCGCTCGCGATGATCGCGGTGGACGCGATCTTCGTGCCCGACGGCACCTGGCGCGGCATGACCACCGGCCTGCGATCGGCATTCGCGGATGCCCGCCGGAAGGTGACGGATGCCGAGCCGGCGGCGCCGGAGGAAGCGGACAGCCCGGAGACCTCGGCGCCGACGCGGCGCTCACGTCGCTGACTGATCCGGACGGTCAGGCCGGATCGGGGTCGTCTCCGCGTGACCAGGCGATGGCGACGAGCTCGCGCAGCACGTCGAGGTCGACATCCTCGAGCTTGCGCACATACACGCACCCGGCACCTTCGGTGTATCTTCCGAGCCGTGGCAGGAGCGCGGCGCCGGCCGGAAGGTCCTTGAGGCCATAGAGCGACAGCTGCGCCTTGCGCGGAGAGAACGCCACCTTCGGCCAGACCCCCTTCGTGCGAGGGTTGGCGGGCGACACGTACCTGTAGCTCCCGTACCCGACCGTGGACGGGCCCCACATGACCGGCTCCTCCCCCGTGACCTCACGGAAGATGCTGTCGAGAGCGAGCCCGTCCTCCCGTCGCCTCGCGGGGGCGACGCCGTCGAGGAACTCCTGCACGTCGGCATCCGTCGGCTGTGTCTTCTGCTCGGCCATGGGGCCATTGTCCTCCTCACCATCTCGTCGACGTCGCACGTATCCGGCAGGATGTCCCCACCCGGCGCACCGCTGTCGGCCAGCGAGTGCATGCCGGGAGAGAGCGAGGACTCTTCATGGGCATCGTGTACAGCGACCTCTCGGTCTCCGCGGACGGGTTCGCCACGGGCGTCGGACAGCGCGAGGAGGCTCCCTTCGGCGATATCGACGAGAGCTGGCTGCACGGCTGGATGTTCGATCCAGACGCGGCGGAGGAGAACCGCGCCGAGGTCGAGGCGATCGTCGCCTCCGGTGCCACGATCATGGGGCGCAACATGTTCGGGCCGGTGCGGGGCGCGTGGGATCGCGAGTGGCACGGCTGGTGGGGCGCCGACCCGCCCTACCACGGGCCCGTCTTCGTGCTGACACACCATCCGCACGACCCGATCGAGATGGACGGCGGCACCACCTTCTTCTTCGTGACGGAGGGGATCCACGGCGCTTTGGAGCGCGCCCGGGCCGCCGCCGGCGACCGCGACATCTCGATCGCCGGCGGCGCGCGCACGGTGAATCAGTTCCTGGCGGCCGGCCTGATCGACACGCTGCGGCTCCACATCACACCGTGCGTGCTCGGCAATGGCGAGCGGGTCTTCGACGGCGTTCCGCCACAGCGGCTCGAGCAGGTCTCCGTGCGTGCGACTTCGCTCGTCACGCACGTCACCTACCGGCCGATCCAGGAGGCTTAGGCCGCGTCGGAGTCCGCGTTCCGCGATGCGGCGAGCATCTGGGCGCGCTGCGCGACGAGGTCGTCGTAGGTGCCGTTCTTCTCCGCCCAGCGGTGCATCTGCACGCCCTCGACGAGGATCTGCCGAGGGGTCGGCGTCTGCGCGAGCAGGTCCATCACCTCGGTCGCGAAGTCGTCGAGCGGCAGGGCGTGAGGGTTGACCCGCTCCTGACCCGCGGTGGCGACTGCCGGCGGGACCAGCTCGATGACCTCGACGCCGGTGCCGGCCAGCTGCACCCGGAGCGCCTCCGTGTAGGCATGCACTCCGGCCTTGGATGCGGCGTACGTGGCCATGGGCGGGAACGGCAGGTACGCGATCCCGGAGGTCACCGTGATGATCGTCCCGTCGCCCCGCTCGATGAGGTGCGGAGTGAACGCGTCGATCACGCGGATCGTTCCCAGCAGGTTGGTCTGGACGGTCGTCTCCGCGGCGGCGAAGTGGCCGGGGTCGCGGAGGTCTTCGAGCATCATGACGCCGGACATGGTGATGACGGTGTCGAGGTCGGGGTGCTCGGCGAGCACGGTGTCACGGGCGGCGATGACCGAGGTGTCGTCGGTGACGTCGATCTCGACGGTGCCGAACCCCTCGGCCGCGAGCGCGTCGAGTGACGTGCGATCGCGTCCGCCGACGACCACCTTGCTGCCCGCGACGGCGAAGCGACGGGCGATCTCCCGCCCGATGCCGGACGTGCCGCCGGCGATGAATACGGTGTGTCCGCTCAGGTCCATTGTTTCTCCTTCTCGTCTGTCCCGTGCCGGGCGGCCGGGGCACTGTTCGAGCCTGCGCGCGGCGCGCGAGCGGGAGAAGTGCCCCGCCTTTACCGGGGTCTGACAGGACCCCCTCTCCCCCGTGTCGACGGAGGTACCGTGGTGCCATGGCCGCCGACGAGAACGCGAACCGGCTGGGCGCGTACCTGCGCGCGCGTCGCGAGCTCGTCACCCCCGACCGGGTCGGGTTGCCCGCCGGAGAGAACCGGCGGGTTCCGGGTCTGCGGCGGGAGGAGGTCGCGATGCTCGCCGGCATCAGCGCGGACTACTACCTCCGGCTCGAACGGGGTCGCGACGTGCATCCGTCCGTTCAGGTCCTGCAGGCCCTCGCGCGGGTGCTCCAGCTGGACGATGTCGAGCGCGAGTACCTGCTGAGCCTCGGCACGCCGCGCCCGCGTCGTCCGCGGCGGACGCGCCCCGAGCGCGTGCCCGAACGCCTCCATCACCTGCTGGCGGCCCTGGAGCTGCCGGCGTTCGTCGAAGGTCGCGCGTTCGACGTGCTCGCGTCGAACGCGCTTGCGGTCGCGCTGTCTCCACGCCTACGGCCGGGCGAGAACCGCCTGCGCTCGCTGTTCCTGGACCCGGAGGAGCAGGCGTTCCACGAGAACTGGGCGCAGGCTGCCGAGGGTTTCGTCGCTGCGTTGCGAAGCTCGGTCGGGGACGACGTCGACGATCCGCGATTCGTCGAGCTGGTGGGCGAGCTCTCGCTCAGCAGCGAACGGTTCCGGTCGCTGTGGGCGCGACATGACGTGCGCATCCTGGAGGGCGGGATGGCGCTGGTCGACCATCCTGTCGTCGGGCCGCTGCGGCTGTATCGCGACAAGCTCCCCGTGGACGATGTCATCCTCGTCGTGTACTACGCCGAGAAGGGCAGCGAGAGCGACGAGAAGCTGCGGACCCTCGCCTCGCTGGCGCGCACGAGCACCACCTGAGCCTCGTTCGAGCGCGGGGCTCGTTGCGTCCAGGCACGCGGCCCTCCCGGGCAGACTCGTATGGGCCGGAGACCAGAACGGGATGAGCTCGAGGTCAGAATGAGCTCGAGGTCAGAACGGGATGAGCTCGAGATCGGGGACCGAGTCACTCGGCACGAACCCCACGCGCGAAGGGCCGTTCCGCAGACTCGCCGGCGTTCGATCCAGATGTGCGCGGCCCGTCGGACTTCGCCACTCGAGCACGCCGCCCGGCCGCTGCCGCACAGTCCACACCGAGTGATGCTTCAGCACGTGGTGGCGTCGACACAGGTGAGCGAGATTCTCCGTGCTGGTCGTCCCGCCCAGGGCGGCATCGACGGTATGGTCCACGTCGCAACGGCGCACCGGCATGCGGCACCCCGGGAACCGGCAGTGCTCGTCGCGCGTCGCGAGGAATCTCCGTTGCTTCTTGCTCGGCCGATAGCGATCGACCACCACCGGGTGCCCGGTGACGGGATGGGTGAGCACCCGCGTCCACGACGGCGCTGCAGCGGTCAGCCTCCGCGCCGTGTCGGAGTCGATCGGCCCCGACCCCGCGAGGAGTGCCGGATCGTCGCCTCCACCGAGCAGGGTGAGGGCCGGGACTGTGATCTGAACGTGCCCCGCGATCGCCGCCAGGGCGTCCCCCTCGCCGTGCGCCGCAGGGGCGCCGGCGAGCAGGAGATCCGCGAGGATGTCCGTGCGCACCTGATCGAGCGTCCGCCGGTCCCGTGCCGGGCCGTCGTCAGAGGAAGACCCCGCGGAGAGTGTGCCGTTCGAGGAGGGTCCGGCGAAAGGCGACCGGTTGGAGCCGGGGTCGCCCGTGGCGGCACTCTCGAAGCTCGTCGGGCCGGTGATGAGCACCCCATGCGTGTCGTCGACGGCGCGGTCATCGTCGCCATACCTCTCGCGGGCAGCTTGGTCTGACATCGCGGGCGACGGCTCCTCCGCAGCGGCTGCGGCCAGAACCGTCCTGCCCATCTGGGTGAGCCGATCGTGGATCGCGTGCATCAGCGGTGCCGGGCCGTCCGCGATGAGCCTCGCCATCCCGTCGTCGAGGTCGAATACTCGCACTGAACGATCATCCCGGGCTCGACGAGCACGTTCGCGCGCGGCGGCGGGCGCCGTCGTCGCCGCGGCGGCACGCGCGACCGTCCGCAGTCGTGACGGGGATTCCTGCGCGGCGATGCCGAGTACGTGCTGCTCATAGCGCGACCGCTCGGCGTCGTCGTCGATCGCGCACCCGGCGTCCACGATGGCGGTGACGTGACCCGCGTCGATCCGGCCTGCATCCCACGCGGCGAGGGTGGCGGCGAAGCGTGTCGTGAGCAGCGCGGCCGTTCCCATTCGGGCCTGCACCGTGCGGTCACTGACTCGCATCGCGGTGGCGAACTCGGCCGCGATCTCACGCAGCGGCAGGTCCCGCGCCCGCACCCGGCTCGCACTGGCCGCGTCGATCCGCTCCAATGCGAGGTCGAGCCCCGACGCCAGCAGCCGCATCTCCCGAGCCTGCAGTTCGGCGATCCGCCGACGCGTGCGGATGAGCTCGGTGACCAGCCTGTCCAAGCGGGTGTCCTCGCCGTGCCCCATGACGCTCCCCAAAAGAGATACCGATCACGCCGGGCACTGCGTGCTGATGCAACCAGCCTAGATCCGACCTCCGACATCGCGTCGATCGGCCGGTGCCTCACGTCGCGCGGCCGGCGATTCAGGACGCGCTCGGAGCCGTCGCGTCCCGCAGCGCCTCCATGAGGAGCCGAAGCGCCGCCGAGGGACGTCTGCCGCGCCGTGTGGCAAGACCGACAGACCAGTTCGCGGAGAGGCCGTCGACATCGAGCACCGCGAGTTCGGGGTGCGCGTCGGCCACCGCTCGGGGCAGCAGCCCCGCACCGAGGCCGTCGGCGATGCATTGCGCGAGTGTGCCGACATCCGTCAGCTCCATCCGGATCTCGGGTGTCATCCCCCAAGCGGCGAGCTGATCGTCGAGAGCCCGCCGCATGGCGAACCCGCGCGGCATCCCGAGCATCTCGACCCCGTCGAGCACGGCAGGATCGAGAACGCCCCTCTCGCGCACGGGGACGGCGGCCAGCGGATGATCGCGGCCGACGGCGAACACGTACTCACCGGAGAACAGATGCGCGATCTCGACGTCGTCCGGGACGGGGAAAGGCAGGACGACGATCGACACGTCGAGCGAGCCGTCCAGCACGCCCTGGAGGAGGCCCGCGGTGCCGCTGGGACTCGTTCTGGCCGATACGACGACCTCCGGGAAGGAATCGCGGAAGGCACGCAGCGCCTGCCGGATCTCCGAGGAGTCCGAGGTCGCGAGGATGCCGAGATTCACGGTGCCGCGGACGTGGCCGCGGTAGTCGGCCGCGACATCCTTCGCCTCCTCCATGGCTGCGACGGCCGCGCGTGCGGCGGGGAGGAAACCCTGGCCTTCGCCGGTCAGCGAGACGACCCGCGGCCCTCGGGAGAACAGCGCGAACCCGAGCTCGCTCTCCAGGGACTTGATGGTCGCCGACACGGCGGATTGGACGAGGTGGAGTCTCTCCGCGGCTCGCGTGAAGCTCTGCTCCTCCGCGACGGCGAGGAAGACCTCGAGCTGACGCACGTCCACAGCGCATTATCTCCGTCGGCGATGGATTCCATCAAGGATCATCGTTGGACCTCACGGCATGGCCGGCGCCAGTCTTTCGTCGGTCGGACATCCCGCCGCACACCCTACGACTGGAACAGGACACACACCCATGTCAACCACCTCACACGCGGTCACCGCCGCGCACGCGGTGCCCGCCGACGCGCACACCCGACGCGCCTCCGGAGCAGCCGTCGCGATCCCCGCCCTCGCCGTGATCGCCGGCTCCCTCCTCTTCACCGCGCAGACGGACAGCCCGCTGACCGTGGCCTTCGCGGGCCTCGCCATCGCCGCCTGCGCCTTCCTCTTCGGCCGCGCCGCCGACGGCCAGTACCCCCAGCGTGCGGCTTTCGCCGGAGCGCTGCTCGCAGGCGGCGCTGCGACCCTGCAGCTCACGACGGGCCTCTCCGCGCTCGCGCTGCCGCTCTGGGCTGTGGGCGCTGGCCTCGGGGTCGCCGCCGCGGCGGCTCTGCTCTCGACGGGGATGCCCTCCGGCGGGAAGCCGTGGACTCCCCGCTACCTGCTGCCGATGCCGCTGCCGCTCTCCGTCCGTCGCCGCCGCCCGGTGCGGTCGGCTCTCGCCGTGGCCGTCGCCGCCGGTTCCGTGGTCGGCATGCAGCCGGTCATCGCGGCGCTGTGGGGACAGACATCCGGCTCCATCGCCGCCGGCACCGGCGCGGCAGTCCTGATCGGCACCGCCATCGCGTCCGCGCGGGTCGCGCGGCGCCTGCAGGAGGCCGAGACGACGGCCGCAGTGCTCGCCGCGGGCGGCCTCGCCGTCTTCGGCGTCGGCGTCGTGACGGTCACGGCGCTCTCCCTCCTCCCCGTTCCCCTCGCGGCAGCGGCCGGGCTCGTCGTCGCGGTCGTCGCGGTCGTCGCCGCCCTTCCCGCCCCAGCCCGACGGGCACGGCTCGCGGGGACCGGGAGCCGCACGTACCGCAAGGCGGTGAGCGGGTACGAGCTCAACAACAAGCTCGCCCCGCAGGCCGCGAGCGTCGCGCGCTCGGTGTCGGATGTCGTGGAGCTCGTCCGGGCCGCCCGTCGGCGAGGTCTCACCGTCCGCACGCACTCCACCGGTCACCGCTCGAGCATGGTGTCGCCGATGGTCGGCGAGGCGCTCATCCGGGTGCTGCTGGACGAGCCGGTGACCGTGGACGTCGCGGCGTCCACGGCACGCGTCCCCGCGGGAGCGAAGTGGGCGGACGTCCTCGAGGCCATCGCGCCGCATGGTCTGGGGGCCCCGCACGGATCATCGGGAGACGTCGGCGCGATCGGATACCTCCTCCGCGGCGGGCTCAGCTTCTACGGCCGCGGACGAGGTGTGGCCGCCAACAGCGTCGAGCGGATCGAGCTGGTCGATGCGGACGGGACGCTGCGCACCGTCGATGCGACGCACGACCCCGACCTCTTCTGGGCGCTGCGCGGAGGAGGGGGTGGCTTCGGCATCGTCACGGCTCTCACCGTCAGGCTGTTCCCGCTGACGGAGATCGCGACCGGGACCACCCTGTTCGATCTGACGGATGCGCACGACGTCGCCCGCGCCTGGTACACCTGGACGCTCGACGCCCCGGCGGAGATCTCCACCGCGCTGCGCATCGTCGAGGTGCCGAAGATGCCCGGCATGCCGCGCAGGCTGGCGGGGCGCACATGCGTCGTCATCGACGGAGTGTCGCACCGGACAGGCGCCGAGGGTCCGTGGCCGGCCGCGCAGGCGCTGCTGGACACTCTGCGCTCCGTCGCCGAGCCGCTCTTCGACTCGTGGCGACTCACGACGGCGCATGAGGCGCCGCACACGCACATGGACATGCCGTTCGGGCTCCACCACGCCGCGGATCACCTCATGCTCCGCGACCTGGGCACCGAGGGGATCGCCGCGTTCGTGGACGCCGCCACCGAGTCGGGCATCATGTGCGAACTGCGTCAGCTCGGCGGGGCGCTCGCCCACCAGCCCACGGATGCCGGCGCGGTCGGTCTGTACGACGGCTCGTTCGCGTACTTCGCCGGCCGTCTCGGCCCCTCCGACGACGCAGCGCGCGCGATCCTGGACCGGATCCGCGCCACGCTGATGCCGTGGGACACGGGACTCGTCGTGCCGACGTTCGCCGCCGACCCCTCCCGTCCGCAGCGTCTCTTCGACGACGACACCGCACGCCGGGTCCGATCCATCCGGCAGCGTGTCGACCCTGACGGAGTGTTCGCCGGGGACGTGGCCCGCGACGCGTGACGGCGTGCCACACGTACGAGGAAGGGTCGGCGGGGGGCCGGCCCTTCCTCTGCGCGCGACAGGGCGACGCACGACGGTCGTGCTCGACATCAGCGAGGACGCAGACCCGCCGGACGCTGCGAGGAAATATTGCCGAGGAAAGGACGTCGGCGCGATAGCGTGGGCGCGTGCCGACGCTGCTGCATCTCGACTCCTCCTCCGACGTCCACGAGTCGCGTTCGCGAGCGATCACCCGCGCGTTCGCCGACGAGTGGGCGAGCGCCGGAGATGACTTCACGATCGTCCACCGCGACCTGCACGCCGATCCGCTGCCGCATCTCGCGAGCTCGTGGCTGCACTGGCCGGCGTCGATGCGACCCGACGATGTCGTCCTGCCCGCCGAAGCAGAAGCACTCCAGGCCGCGCTCATCGAAGAGCTCCTCAGCGCCGATGTCCTGCTCGTGGCTGCACCCCTGTACAACTATTCGCTGCCCTCGAGCCTCAAGGCCTGGGTCGACAACATCCACGTCCCGGGTGTCACCGCGCCCTTCGGGTCCGACACGCAGCCGCTCGCCGGGCGCCCCGCCGTGATCGTGACCAGTCGCGGCGCGATCTACGACCCCGGAAGCCCCCAGGAGACGTGGGATCACGGGGTGCCGCCGCTGAAGCTCATCCTCGGCGAAGCGCTGGGCATGGACGTCGAAGTGATCGCCACCAGCAGGACGTTGGCCGACTTCCTGCCGGTGCTCGCCGACGAGCGGCCGCGGGCGCTCGAGGAGTTCTCCGCCGCGTTGGACGCTGCCCGGCTCGCGGCGCGGCGGCTCACCACACGCTGACCCCGTCCCGAGCTCAGGCCGCCGCGGGCGGGAACTCCACCGGGTACTCCTGCGCGAAGTCGGCGGACCGGCTGACCGCACTCCACGCCTCGTCGCTCTCGAGCTGCGCGCGGTCGAAGGCGGTGGACATCGTGCTGGCTCCGACGCCGAGGGGAAGATTCCGCGGCAGGTCGTGCGCGCGGGAGATGCGGACGAGGATATCTGCGGCCCGCGCGGGGTCGCCCGCGCGAAGTGACGCCCCGGCATCCGGGTCGGAGTATCGCTGCGCGAGCGGCGCGTACTCCTCGGGCATGTCGGCGATCGACATCGACGAACCGGCCCAGTCGGTCTGGAACCCGCTGGGCTCGACGACGACCACGCGGATGCCGAACTGCGCGGTCTCAGTGCGCAGCACCCGGCTGAGCCCGTCGATGGCGAACTTCGCCGCCTGATACGACCCCAGACCGCCGGTCCCGCCCACGCGTCCGCCGACGGACGAGAACTGGATGATGAGACCCTCCCCCTGAGCCCGCATGAGCGGGATCGCCGCCTTCGACACGTTGTATACGCCCCAGAAGTTGGTCTCGAACTGCGCGCGGAAGTCGGTGTCGTCTCCGGTCTCGATGGGCGCGATGTTCGCGATGCCATCGGCCCGGGGTTCACGAACGGCGCGCAGCCCGCGAGTGCGAGCACAGATGCCGCAGTGACGAAGGCGTTGATGAGGGGACGGGCAGACGGCATGACGATCTCTCCAGTTTCAGCGGGATTTCCTCCAGCCTAGGAATCCTCGCGTGCAGCCGGACAGGGTGCCAGCCCCCGTATTCGCCGGCGGGAACACCCGCGCATCCGCGACGTTCCGATCACACGGTGAGGGAGCGCTCGACCCAGTCGCGCAGCTGCGGAGCCGGGACGGCGCCGATCATGCGGTCCGCCTCCTTCCCGTCGCGGTAGACCGACAGGGTCGGGATCGACGACACCGCGTGGCGCTGAGCGACGCGCGGCGACGCGTCCGCGTTGACCTTGACGACCTTGAGGCGCCCGGCGAGATCCTGGGAGAGCTGCTCCACGACGGGCGCGATCTGCCGGCACGGCCCGCACCACGGCGCCCACATGTCGACGAGGACGGGGAGGGTGGCCTCGCCGACGACCGCGTCGAAGGAGTCGTCATCCGCCTCCACGAGCCACGGCAGGTCGGTGTGGCACTTCGCGCAGCGGACCCGTCCGGTACGCGCCGCCGGCACACGGTTCTTCGCCCCGCACCGCAGACACGTGACCACGCTCACAGCCACACCCCGTGCCGCGCGAGCGCCGCCTGCACCTGCCGGAGGCTCGGCTCCATGAGCCACTCCCCGTCGATGTGGACCACCGGCGTGCGCAGGCGTCCACCCGACAGCGTCTCCAGGCGCGCGTGCACGGACGGATGCTCGTCGAGGTCAACGTAGTCGTAGTCGATGCCCGCTCGATCCAGTGCACGGCGGATCAGCTGTGTGATCCCGCACCACCGGTTGCCGTAGATCGCGACCGGCACAGTCCGCGTCTGCGGTGCCCACCGGGTGCGTGTGGGGGTGACATCCCAGATGGTCATGACTGCACCTCCTCATCCTCACCGTCAGTGCGCTCGCTCGCTGCCACGAGATCGAGGGCTGCGACCAGCTCGTCGAAGTCGGGCAGCTGCTTCAGTCGTTCTGAGACGTGCGTCCAGCGGATGACCCCGTCCACGTCGATCAGGTAGACGGCGCGCTCGCTGTGCCCGTCCGCGTTCCGCCACACGTTGTACGCGCGAGCCGTCTCCCCGCGCGGCTGGAAGTCGCTCAGCAGCGGATAGCGGATGCCGCGCACGGCCGCCCAGGCGCCGTGGCTGTAGATGGAGTCCACGGAGATTCCGAGCAGACGGATGCCGCGCGAGGCGAACTCGTCGTACTCCTGCTGATACAGCTCGAGCTGCACGCTGCATCCGGGGCTCCAGTCCAGCGGGTAGAACACCAGGGCCACCGGCGTGCCCCGCAGCTCCGAGAGCCGCACGATCGTGCCGTCGGCGGCAGGCAGCGCGAAATCCGGTGCCGGCGTGCCCGGCTCCAGGCCCGTCGCCACTCGGGGGCCGTCCATCGGGGGCGCGCTCAGATAGAGGTCACGGACAGCATCGAGATCGTCGTCGGCGTCCGCCGCAAGGGGTGCTTCGATGCTCGTCGCCGCGTTCACCAGGTCGAATGCGTCCATCACGCCACCCCCGCTCGCCGCGACAGGACACGGACCGGAACGTTCCCGCGCATCCGGGCGCCGGGACCCTTGCGGGTCCCGGGCAGCCACCGACTCAGGAAGCGACCGAATGCGCGGGCTCGGCTTTTGGGTCGGTGACCTCCTGCGCCGACTCACCGGATCCGATCGCCTTCTGCGCGGACGACGAGGCTCCCTGGACGGCGACGGCGACCTTCCGCGGGAGCGCGTCGGCCCTCACCGGCAGCGTGACCTTCAGCACGCCGTCTCGATAGTCGGCCGCGATCGCGTCCAGGTCGACCTCGGAACCGAGCGCCAGCTGGCGCACCACCCGCGCCGCGCTGCGCTCCCGGATCAGCCACTGCGCACCGCGATTCTCCCGCGAGGCGTCCCGATCCGCACGGATCGTGAGCATGCCCGCCTCAGCCGACACGTCGATCGACGACGGGTCGAATCCCGGAAGGTCGACCTCCACGACGTAGTGATCGCCATCCCGGTAAAGGTTCACGGGCGCGGTGCTCAGCGCAGGCTCCGGGAGACCAGAGAAGAACGTCGAGCTGATCCGGTCCAGCTCCTTGAACATGTCGAACAGCATCATCACTCTCCTCTCGCTGTTGAGTCAGGTCCTGTCAACTTCATCTGTATGGACACGCCGCCGCGCGTGATTATTCCCGGCGAGGCCGCCCCTGTCTCTCCGCGCGACGGAATCAGGCACGGATTATCGGGTGCGGGCGTGAGAGGACTCAGACGCTGGATTCCGACGGAGCGGCCTTCGCCCGGGGCGGGACGGACCGCCCATCGCGAAGGATGCCCCGCGCACCACCGCTCGAAGGGAGACAACGTGGACCCTCGCATCATCGACCGCCCGGCCTTCCGCGTCGTCGGCTACGCCACCGACGCCCGGCTGGTCCCCCGCGGGCGGAGCCCACAAGTCGAAGCGCACATCGCGTCGCTGTCGGCCGAGCAGCGTGAGCGGCTGACGTCGCTCAGCGAGACCGAACCGAGTGGCCTGCTCCAGGTGAGCGCGGATGTCGACCCCGACTACGCCGAAGGGAGCCGGTTCACGTTCCTGCTCGGCGTGGCCCTCGCCTCGCCGTCGCCCGCGCCCGAGGGACTCGACGTGATCGACATCCCCCACGGCACGTGGGCCGTGTTCCGCACGACCGCGTCGTTTCCGTCCGCATGGATGAGGATCGTCAGCGAGTGGTTCCCCTCGAACCCGTGGCGCCTGCGCCCCGGGCCCTCGATCCTCGCCGACCGCCCGGAGGAGCAACGCCCCGCGACCGCCGACATCTGGATTCCCGTTGAGCGGGCGTAGCGACGTGTCGCGGATCTCGCGTCCGAACGCGCGATTCCAGCAGTGGGAGTCGTTGCTTCGCAACAGGAACAAGCGGCGGCGGCTCGGAGAGTTCCTCGTGCAGGGGGTGCGGCCCATCAGCCTCGCGATCGCGCAGGGCTGGGCGCTGCGCGCCATCCTGTATGACGCGGAACGGTCGCTGTCGCAGTGGGCCGCAGGAGTGCTCGACCGGTCCGGCGCCGAACGGATCGCACTCGCACCCGAGCTGCTTCGTCGGTTGAGCGACAAAGGCGAGGACGCCCCCGAACTGGTGGCCGTCGCCGAGATGCCAGACGACCGGCTGTCCCGCATCCGCCTCGGTCCGTCGTTCCTCGGGATGGTGTTCGATCGCCCTTCGCTGCCCGGCAACATCGGCACCATCGTCCGCTCGCTGGACGCGTTCGGAGGCTCCGGCCTCATCGTCACCGGGCATGGCGCGGACCCGTACGACCCCCGGTCGGTTCGGGCATCCACCGGGTCGTTGTTCGCCGTGCCGATCGCGCGATCGCCCTCGCACCAGCACGTGCTGACCTGGCTGAGCGAGCAGCGCGCCGCGGGCCTCTCCCCCACTGTCGTCGGGACCGACGAGAGCGGTGCGCACGACATCGCCGACCTCGATCTGACCGGCCCGACCCTGCTCGTGATCGGCAACGAGAGGACCGGGCTGAGCGCGGGATGGCGGGAGACCTGCGATGTCATGGCGCGGATCCCCATCGGCGGCGCCGCGAGCTCGTTGAACGCCGCGAGCGCGGCCACCGTCGCCCTCTACGAGGCCGCCCGCCAGCGCGGTCGACCCTAGGAGATCGCGAATGACCTATCGCTACGCCCTCACACGCGAGGACCATTCCGACCTCGCCGGCGGCGTACTGCACTCCGCCCCGGGATTCCCGGCATTCCCCGTGCGCCTCGCGAGTGAGATGTTCCAGCGCGCCCTCGCGTTCCTGCCGGACTCGACGGCGCGGGTATGGGACCCCTGCTGCGGGAGCGGCCACCTCCTCACCGTCCTCGCGCTCCTGCATCGCCGCGACATCCACGCCGTCCTGGGCACCGACGTGGATCCCGCGGCACTGGTCCTGGCCCGGAAGAACCTCGACCTGCTCGGCGAGCACGGCTTGGATGCCCGGGCGGAGGAGCTGCGCGCGCGAGCCGAGCGTCTGGGCAAACCCGCATACCTGGATGCCGCGGCTGCGGCGCAGCGACTCGCGCGCCGACTCGCACGGGACGGCGGCACACTCCCGTATGACGTCGCGCGAGCGGACGTCTTCGACACGGGTCACCTGCGGCGCGTGCTGAAGCACCGGCATCCGAACCTCGTCATCACCGATGTCCCCTACGGCGAGCAGACGTCCTGGGTGGGCGCGACGGGGGCGACGGGAGTCGAAAGCATGCTGAGATCGCTCGCGAGCGTGCTCGACGACGACGCGGTCATCGCCGTCGCGACCCGCGGACGGAAGGTGAGCCTGCACCGGGACAGGCGTCCCGTCGCGTCCTTCCGGATCGGAACCAGAGCGGTGGCGATCTGCCGTGTCGTGCGCTGATGCGCGGATTGAAGCGCCCTGGGTCTGATGGA
>Ga0180216_1001962_pt1 | contig 17623 bp, 21 predicted proteins | sample eDN3rd37CBELigMG_FD_128879 | JGI IMG/M metagenome (GOLD analysis project Ga0180216, IMG submission 128879) | Enriched Miracle-Growth compost microbial communities from Emeryville, California, USA - eDNA 3rd pass 37_C BE-Lig MG (version 2)... ...
ACGTCCGCGACCGCGGCGGCCGCGGCGGCGTCCGGCGAGCCGCGCCCGCTGCCGGCCATGCCGCTGACCCAGACGGCGTCGACGGCCTCCAACGACAGCGGCGGCCCCGACGCCAACGCACCGCACACGCCGGACAAGGACGACGCCATGTCGGAGGACGACGTGGTGCTGCTGGTGCGCTGCCGAACCCCCGGCCCCTGCGGTGAGCGGCCGTACGGACGCTCACCGTGCTGCATTCTTGGGGCCCGGCGAGCGCGCTGGCGGGCGGGGCGAGGGGCAGGAGGACGGCATCGATGTCTTCTACAGCCGCGCGCGCGAGTGGTCCAAGTCGGCCCGCATCTTTGTGACCTTTGTCGAGAAGAAGGCGGACCTGGAGGTGGACATGGCCAAGGCGAGCATCCGCGTCGTGCGGACTGCGCTGGACGCGCTGGAAGAGCAGAAGCTGCAGAGCCAGGGCACCATGACCACGTCGGTGCGGGCCATCTACGCCGAGCAGGAGGCGGTGGCCATGCGGCAAATGGAGCTGGCCTCCAAGCTGCGCACCGAGGTCGCCCAGCCGCTGGCGTACGCGCGGCGCCGGCGATGGCATGCGAAACGGGCGGCCGGCGCTCATGCCAGGCAGCGCGCGCCCGTTTCGCCGCATGCGACGCGTGTGCGGGCGGCAGGCAACAGCGCGAGGAGCACGACCGCGTGCGCAAGCGGATGCTCGCCGAGTACGAGAAGGAGAAGAAGCGGCAGGTGGAGCAGGAGGCGCAGCTCGCGCGACTCAAGGCGCGCTACCTGACGCTGAGCCAGGTGCGCGGCTCGGGCCGCCAGCGCCTGATGGGCCCGGCGTAGCGCTCACCGCGCCCCGGCGCGCCCCCCCCCAGCTCGCATTGGCGCGGGTCGCGCTGCGTGGCCCCAGGCCTGGGAAAAGGCGATCCACGAAAAGTCGCGCGAGGTGGCGAGCTCGTACAAGCTCAAGCTGGAGAAGCGGTCCAAGGAGGAGGACGAGGCGCACACCCGCGCCAAGGCCGCCGAAGAGGCCCTGGTGGCGCAGGTCAAGGTGGTCAACAGCGGCCTGAAAGACCTCCGGCGCTTCACCAGCCTCACGCAGCGCGCGCTGGACAAGCTCGTGCACGAGTCCGACGCCGTCTTCAAGCAAGTGGCAGTGCGCTATGCGACGCTCACCAACGCCTTTGTGGAGGACCTGCCGGCGCACACGCGCAAGCTCGCCGCCGACGCGTCCATGGTGGACAACAAGGACGACGTGCGCGCGTTCGTCGACCGGACGTCCAGCGGCGCGCGCTGGTACCGCATCCCGTTCGCCTTCGAGCCCTACGAGATGGACGCCGAGGCCAAGGCGTACCTGGGCACCACCGGCGAGCCCGGCGCCGCCGCCGCGGCGGCCGCCAAGGCGAGCGAGGCCAACGTCGTGCTGCACAAGTTCCGCAAGTCGGTCCAGGCGGCGCTGTGCTCGCACTGCGGCAGCGTCGTCTTCACCGGCCTGCAGTGCACCGAGTGCCGCACCGTGTGCCACAAGGCCTGCGTGGAGAAGCTCAAGGTGCACTGCGAGAAGCAGGCCGGGCCGCCCGCGCCCAAGACGTTCCAGGTCATTGGCGTCCCGCTCGCGCGGCAGCCCAAGTCGCCCGACCACCCGGACATCCCCGTCCTCGTCGTCACGTGCATCCGCGCCATCGTCCGCCGCGGCGTCCACCATGAAGGCCTCTACCGCGTGGCCGGTACGCGCAGAGTGCGCGCGAAAGCGGCCGGGCGGGGCGGGGCGGGAATCGGCGGAGTAACGGCATGCGTGCGTCGGGCGCTGTCACGTGGGCGGACCAGGCATCAAGTCGGCCATGGAAAAGCTGTACTCGCTGTTCGAGGAGCACGGCAGCCAGCCCGGCACGGTCGACACGGACTACGAAGAGGACGTGCACGTCATCACGGGCTGCCTCAAGATGTTCTTCCGCCAGGTGCGTGCGGCGCCGTGTGCAGGTGGGCGCGCGGTAGGGAGGTGCGGCGGCTCACCGGGGAGTGTGGCCACCCGTGGCGGCGGTACGCGTGGGTGGCAGCTGCCGGAGCCCCTGATCCCCTACGAGCACTACAACGCCATGATCGTGGCCGGCTCGCCGAACAAGGGCACCGTCAACCTCGAAGAGCTCAGCCGCGTACGCGCGCCCGGGCCCCGCGAAGATGGCCCCACGCCGATTGAAATCGCTCACGGCAGATGCGGGCGATCGCCGTGCGCGGGCCGTGCGGCCTCGCCAGCTCGTGTCGCTCTTCCCGCCCACCAACTACGAGACGCTCGCGTACCTGATGCGCCACCTCCAGTACGTGCTGCGAACGCGACCCGCGGCGGCCAGTGGGCAGGTGGGATGGCGCACGCGACGCTGACGGCGTCGTCCGTGTGCCCTTCCTGCCCGGTGGGCGTTGCAGCAATGTGACCGAGGCCGCCGACGTGAACAAGATGCGCGCGAGCAACCTGGCCATCGTGTTTGGCCCGTCCCTGCTGCGCTCCGAGGCGGCGGAGAAGGACCCCATCGCCGCGCTCAACGAGAACTCGGCGCAGTGCGACGTCGTCGAGACGCTGATCACCAACTGCGCCGCCATCTTCAACCGCGCCGACCGCCTCCGCGGCAAGGACTACGAGGAGGTCATGCGCCTCAACGAGGACCTGCGCCCGCGCAGCCAAAGTACGCCGTCCAGTACCGCCCCGCTGGCGCCGGGATCGCGCGGGATCTAACCACACACGCCGGACGCCCTTGGCGCGCTAGCGTGCCACTTCTCAGCCGAGATTAGCGGCGCGCCGGTGCGGCCGTCCTCCAGCATGTCCACCCTGCCGGTCCAGCGCCCGACGGAGGGCGAGGACGACGACGACATTGACGAAGTGGAGCTCCGGCGCATCGAGGAGCGCACACGTGCCCGCGCGTTGGAGGAGCTCGGCCGCAAGGACGACGCGGTGCCCGCGCCGGCGCCTGCACCGTCGGTGGGCTCGTCGGGGGCGTCGACGTCGACCGCGTCGCCGCAGCTGCCCACCGCAGCGGTCGCGGCGGCGGACGCGCCGCCGCCTCCCGCCAAGGACGCACCCCTGCCGCCCCCGCCCCAGGCGGAGGCGCCGGATGCCGATGCGGCGCCGGCCGGCCCGGCCGCATCAGCCGCCGAGGCGCAGCCGGCTGCGGAGGCACCGGACGCGGAGCCGGCGGCAGCTGCGGCTGCGGGCAACACCAACGCCGACGCGGCGGCGCCAGCTGCAAAGGAGCACAAGGCGAAGAAGAAGTCCAAGGATCACCACAAGGAGGGCAAGGAGGGCAAGGAGGGCAAGGAGCACGCGAAGAAGACCAAGAAGGCCAAGACCGCCGACGCGTCCTCCGCCGGTGGCGCCAGCGCCGACGCGGTGGCGCCCGAGGCGGCGGCGGCTCCGAGCGACGCGACGTCGGACGCCGTCGCGCCCCCAGCCGACGACGTGCCGCCCCCCGCAACGGACGCGCCGTCAACCGTTGGCGAGCCGGCGCCGATTGCCCCTGCGGCGGACGACGCGTTGGTGCCGCCTGCGGAGGCACCCGAAGCTGCGCACGAGCCTGCCCCTACGGAAACGCCGGCGCCGCCTGCGGAGGCACCCGAACCTGCGCACGAGCCTGCCCCAACGGAAACGCCGGCGCCGCCAGCGGAGGCACCCGAACCCGAGCAGGAGCCCGCCTCAACGGAGGCGCCGGCGCCCGCGGAGGCGCCCACGGTGGCCGCGGCACCGACCGAGCTCACCGTGGCCGCGGCACCGATCGAGGAAGACCCGTCTGACACCACGGACGAGCTGGCGGTCGGCGAACCAGCCCCGGAGCGCGCGATTCCCGAACCGACGAACAGCGCGGCGGACGCTGACGACGTCGCTGCGACACAGGCTGACGAGGTCGCCGCGCCCCAGGCTGACGAGACCGCGGCCCCTGCGGAGACGAGCGAGACCGCTGATCCGCCGGCCACCGCCGAAGCGGTGGACGCGACGAACGCGTCGTGAAATAGTATACTGGCCATGTTGTTGTTGTACTATATATTTGATGGATGCATTTTTGCACATTACTGATACAAGAGTCATCATTGAAAACCGACGGACAGTCGAATCCCGCAGCCGATCTTACTGCGGCCTATCTTGCAGTTTTTACACACTAGACTCACTCTTGTCGTTGGGCGACCTGCCGGCGGATCGCAGTCAGCCACCAAGGCCAGAGCGACGAGGGCGTGAGCGAACGGCGCCCCCCCAACCGGCGCCCGCGTCCGCGCCCCCCGCGGCGGCACATACTGCAACTCAATTTCCTCGTCAGTTTTCGGGCTGCGCCGACCAACGCCGCCCATCGACCCGCAACGCCCGCCGTTAGCGTGCACGCAACTCTGGCCAGGCGACCTCCCCAACCGGCACGTACGAATTGGGGTTCCACCGCTCCGCCATGGACTTTTTCCGCTGCTTGATGTCCTGCGGCGGCGGGGCGAGGCCGGCCTTGTCCTTGGCGTCCTCCTCGTCGTCGTCGCTGGCGTACGCCGGACCTTTCACGCGACGGCCAACAGTGTTTCGTCAGTCCCTCTTCCAAAGCCCGCGGCACGGTCCCCTAGCCCCTTCTGCACACCTTTTTTGCGGCGCGTTGGGATTCCAGCGGGCGGCCATGTTCTCCTTCTTGGCCGGGCGCGGCGAGGTGGGCGAGGTGGGCGGGGACGTCTCCGACCTGCGCACGTCGCAGGCACGCCGCGCGTCCGCGGGCTCACACCGTCAGTACGCCACCGGAAGCAACGGCGCGCGGAGCACTTGGCCACGGCGTACGACTGGTTGGGCGCCCACCGCTTGGCAATGGGTTCGCCGTCGCGCGTCACGACGGCCGGCTTCTCCTTGTCCGCCTTGTCGTCGCCCTCCTCTTCGTCGTCGCCGCCGCCGCCCTTGATCCAGCCGTCGGCCTTGAGCACGCGCTTGGGTGGCGGCGACGTCGGCGATGTCGGCCGGCTGTCCGTCGTCGACTGCGACTCGTCCACACTGGACCGACGAACCGCGCACGCTCGCACGAGGGGTGCCCGGCGTCAGCCCACGTGCCCGGGCACCACCGGCAGCGTCGCGTCGCCGGGAGGCGCGCACCTCAGCGCGGTCGACCAGCGGCTCTCCATCTTGGACGCCTTCTTGGACTTCCAGCGCTCCAGGAGCGCCGCCTGGCTGGCTTCTTCGCTGAGCGGCTCCCTGATTGCGGTGGCGTACCAAGTGCGTAGGACGCGGCGATTCGTCGTGTGAGCGCGTGCCCTCCAGAATGCTGGTCCGGCGTGGCCGGCGTGGCCGGCGAGGCCCAGGCACGTACTCGCGCTTGCGGCAGCAGCTAAACAGCGACACGTTGATGTCGTCGTGAATGATGGCCGTGCCGTCCTCGTTCTCCGTGAGCCGCCTGAGCGACCCGCACCCCCGTCGATCACGCGCTCGCGGCATGCCGCGTGAGTGCCGCGCCGCCAGCCGTGGACCACCGCACCGAGAAGGCGGCCCACGGACCGAATCGGCTTGGGCCGCACGGGCCGGACGCGCAGGTGCTGCGGCAGGTCCTTGGCCACGATGGCGGCCTGCGCCTGGCCGACCTTCTCAGCCAGATCACTGACATAAATCGCCCTCAACGTCGCCGGCAGAGGACAGCCACAGTCAGCGGCGATCGGCGTGGCGCGCGGCATCGCAGAGCGCAGCGCACCCGATGAGATCGAAGCGGCCGTTGCTGTCCCAGTTGATCTGCGCGTTGCGCGTCAGCTTGTTGTTGGTCAGGCTGCAAGGATCCGGGGCGCGGTTACGAGGCGCAGACTCGCCGCAGTGAGACGCATGCGAAGGGCTGCCGCTGGCGCCCAGCGCGCGCGGCCTTCCAACGTACTCGATGAACTGGACGGACTCGGACGTCTTGAGTGCTTCCTGGAACACCGGGATGATCTTGTCGTTCAGGTAGTTGTGTTGCAGGCTGCGCGGCACAGGTCCCCGTACAGAAAACCGCAGGAGCGCGCGAGCGCCGTCAGCGACGCCCGTTCGACGCCGGTCGGCGCGGCATCCCGCCCATAAGCGAACCTCAGCTCCTTCAGGCCGATCTTCTTCTTGAGCACTTCGGCAAGGTAGCGGCCGCCTTCCTCGCGGATGCCCACGCGGTCCAGGCTGCGGCCACGGCGCGCGACGCTACGCGAGGGTGCGGTCGGCCGCGCCCGTGAGCATCGCGGTTCGAGCACCACCGTCGGCGAGTATTCGCCGCTGGCCGTACAGCAGGAACTCGACCGAGTGGTTGCGGCGCGCCAGCGTGTCGGCGAGGATCTTGACGCCGTCCTGGAAGATGTTGTTGTTTGACAGGCTGTCCGTCGCCCGTGCCGAGCGCGCAGCGGCCGCGTACACGGAGGGTCAGCGCCGCGCACGTCCGCCGCCGCTCCCGCGAGCGGGCGCGCTGCGGGGCGTACTCGAGCGTCTTGAGCGACCGGTTGCTCTTTAGCGCCTCGGCCAGCAGCTTGATGCCACCCGCGGTGATCCGGTTGTCGGCCAGGCTACCGACCGCGTGGGCCGGGCCACCGCCGCGCGCACAAACTTGTCGTTAGGCCGGCCGTCACAGCCTGTCCTTGGCCGCGCGTGGCGCACATACTTCATCCACTCGAGGCGCCGGCTCGCGCGCAGGCCCTCGCTGATAGGGCGCATGTGCGCGTCCGTGATGTTCTGGTTGGCCAGGTCCAGAAAGTCGCTGAGGCACACCGCCAGCATCGTGGCGTTGCGGACGTTCTCGTCCTCGCTCAGGAGCAGCTGGTGGAACGGCTCGTTCGGAATGGTCATCTTGCGGGCGCGGCGCATGTTGATGAAGTAGCCGATCGGCGCGATCACAAAGACGCTGCCAAAGTACACGTAGAGCGGGATCGCCGTCGGCGTGCCCAGCCCGACCTGGCGCCCCGCGGAGCGGCCGCGTCATGACGCGAGCGCGGGGACGGCACGGTAAGCGGGACCGTCCACCCGTAGCGGGGGCGGGGCGGGGGCGGGCGGCGGCCGTACGTTGTTGATCAGGTACGAGGAGATGGCGCAGATGGTGCCGCCGACGCAGCTGGCGAACGAGCCCGTCCGGATGCTGTTCACCTTGGCGCCCTTGCCGCGGCACGGCTGGATCCAGTAGTTGACGCACACCAGCGCGACGAACACGATCAGCGAGAAACCCAGCACGAGCGGCAGCGCCGTCTCGCTGTTCTTGAAGAACACGTTGATGGCGGTCAGGATGGCCTTGCCCTGCACGGCCCCCACCCCCGCCCCGCGCCGCTAGGCGCCCGCGCGCGCGCGACTGACCGTTAGCGCCCGCCACGAGCCCACCTCCTCCCATCACACGCAGCCAGCACGCTGCCGCCGCACCATCAGCAGCGCGACCTCAAAGGTGGTGTTGAACCGGATAAAGTCGCGGACGTTGACGCGGATCTTGGTGATGTACCACAGCGACGCGAGGTACAGCGCGACGGCGGTGATGGAGCCGAGCGTCGCGTAGACGATGTGGGTGCCCGTGTAGCACTCGACCTCGTCGTCCGCGCGGAGGTACACGTAGTTGGGGTGGTCCGGGTCGTTGTAGACGCAGTCCAGCTGGCGGAGGCAAATGTCCATCGCGGGGATGAGGACGATGAAGAGGAAGAAGGAGTAGAGCTTGTTGAGCATGTCCTTGAACACCGCGTTCTCGCTGCGGATGCGGAACAAGCTCAGGAAGAGGATGATGCCGTACACGGCGAGGGTGCCCCAGAAGGTGAAGAGGTACACCTTGAAGGGGAGCGAGATCTTGGCGAACTGGAACGTGTTGGTGAGGCCGGTGCTGATCTGCTGGTTGTTCCAGCGCAGGTTCTGGACGACGAAGAAGCTGGAGAGGATGAAGAACTCGTAGACGTACATGAGGTTCATGAGGCCCGTCTTGGCCACCCAGTACTTGGTAATGATGTAGAGGTAGAGGAGCTTCTGCACGAAGGTCTTGCGCGGCGTGAGGTGCATGCGCTTCAGCTCCTGCTCGGCGGCGATGCACTGCGCGTCGCCAAAGCTCTGCATGGACGTCTCAAAGCCCGTGAGCTCGTTGTCGGCGTCGCCCTCGAAGAGCTGCAGGCGGCTCTTGACGATCGAGTTTTGGATGTCCTTGAGCTCGTCCTCGCCAGTGCTCGTGTCCACGCTGTAGTACGCGCGGTAGAGCGCCCAGCCGCCGAAGGCCGCCCAGATAACGAAGAAGATGACGCCGGCCACGATCGACGCGGTCGGTGGCGCCGCGTTGACGTCCACGCCGCAGACGGTCGTGTTCGTGCCGGTCACCTCGCCGACGCTGTACAGGTACGTCTTCTCGGTCGTGCAGACGGAGCCGTTGAACGGGCACGGCGCCGGCTCGCCGGGCTCCAGCGCCGTGACCAGCGTGTACACCGCGCCCGTGACATTGTACAGGCCGGAGCCGTTGCAGTACGTGCTGCCCATGGTGGCGCGGGCCGATGCGCGCGGCGCGGCGCGGCGCGGCGCGACGCCGGGTGGGGCGGCACGCGGCGGCGGGGCGCGAGGCGGATGACGCGTGCACGCGGGTGCGGTGCGGCCGTGTGGCAGCGGCCCGGCCCCTCCTTCCGGCAGCGTGCTCGAGGCGTGCGCGTGCGCGGGACCGGGTCGATCAGCGCGCGCGATGGTGGGATGCCGCGATCGCGTGCGTCCTGGCAAGTTGTTATGACGACGCGCCCTCCAAGCACGCAGTGGGCGCCGATCCAGGCCGAGTACAGCGTGGCGGCGGCAGGCAATAAGCGAGGCCGTCGCCCGCGACGCTGCGCGCGGCTGCGTGGCGGTCGCCGCCTGATTAGGCCCGCGGCCGCGTGAAGCCGCGTGAACGATCGTCGAAAACTGCGACGAGGCCGACCGAAAAAAGTTTTTTCTCCAGCAATGTTGTGCGGTGCGTGTCTGACGCAGCCTCGTCCCTGCGACGTGCTTCACCACCCGCGTTGCCACGCCGCTGGGGTCAGGGCTTGCTGCTGCCGCCCGGTTCGCTGACGAGAACGCGGCCTCTCGCGTCGCCTCGCGGGATGCGGCGGCGGCCGAGCGCGTTGCGAGCGAGCGGCAGCTTCTACTGAACCGCCTCCTGCGGCGGCCAGGTGCCTCTGCGCCCATAGGCAACGGACCTACCTGAGGGGCACGGCAGGGCGCTCCGCGGTCGGCGCCGTCGGCAGAGGCGGACGCCCCGATCTCTGGCGGCGCCAAGGCCCGCTGGCGGCCACAGTGAACACCGATGGGCGAGTCCCCCTTCCCAATGTTGCCAGGGTGGATTGAACGACCCCGCCTTGCCAAGGCAGCAGCAAGGTGTCTCCGTGGCCGTTTTCCAGCGAAGCCCGCGCTCATGCCCCACCAGCCCAGCCACTTTGCCACGCGCGTGGCGATCACACACAGTCATGCCCCTCACACAAGTGCCCCTCATGTGCAGTGTGGGGAGCACCCCGGAATGATAAAGGGGGAGGCACCACTGAGTCACATGGTCCCGAGTGACGCGACGGACGGCGACGGACGGCGACGGGCGGCGACGGACGGCGACGGGCGACGGGCGACGGGCGACGGGCGGCACGCGTTCAACGGGGCACCGGCTCAGGGGACTGGCGCAACGAGCGGCGCACGTAGCTGCGGCCAGCGACAGGCATCACGCCGCGGCGCGTTCAACGACGGCGGCTGGGACACCCCCCTCCGGAGACCGCGAGCGACGACGCTGGGCCAACTGCTGCGCCAGTCGCGCAACCCGCCCAACCCCGACCGACCACATCGCGTGCCGTCGCTCCCGGCGTCGAGCAACGCCGCGTTTCCCGGCCACCATGCCGATCTCCACGTGCGCCTGCCTCAACGTCAAGGTGCATAGCACCAAGGTGGCGCCCGTCGAGGCGGCCGCCAACCCACAGCCGCCGCGCGGCTTCAGCGCGCTGGTGACTCTCGGCATGGGCGGCATCCAAATAGTACGTCCGGGCGCGCGCGCGCGCGCTTCCTGCCTCCGACGTCGCGCTGACGCACCCCGCCGGCGCTATTGCTGCGCCGTGCTCGCGGCTGCAGGAGTACCCCGCACTGGCGGTGACGCGGCTGGCCGAGGGCAGCTGGACGGTGCTGCAATGCGGCCACTGCGCGCGCGACGTCGTGGCGACGCACGCGTCGACCGGGGCGAGCGGGCAGCTGCCGCTCTCCGACGTTTTGGCGCACAGCGGGCCGCTCTACCTGCACGAGGGCTGCTTGGTAGGCAGTAGCGGAGGCCGGACGTACCGGCTCTTCCTGCGCGGACCTAACGCGGCGGGCGGCGAACACAAAGTTCCGGCGGCGAGCAGGGCGAGCGCGAGGTTGAGGCGGCGCGGGCGAGCCCCAACTACTCGACCTTGTTCCGCATCGTGGTGTCGCACGGCCCCGACGGCGCCACCCAGGCGCCGCCCGCCGCGGCCGCGGCGGCCTTGCAAGCGCGTACGTGCGCCGTCGGGCGCGGATGCCTCGTGGCGGTCGTGGCGGAGCGCCTGAGCCAGGTTGAGGCGGTCGGCGCGTGAGGGGACGCGGCTACAGTGACGCTGAGCCCGCCGGACGGCGAGCTGGGCGCGATCCAAAAGTCGCTGGACGAGACGCTCCACAACGCCGTGCACGTGCTGGACCAAGAAGTGCAGGACCGGATCAAGTGCGTCGTGCAGGGGCTGGTGCCTTCGGACTGCCTGTCGACGACGCTAACGGCGGGGTTGAGGCGGGCCGTCGCGCTCGCGCCGTCCGACGCCAGGCGCTTTGCGCAGGAGCAGCAGCGCTGGCTCGACGAGCAGCGGACCCGCATGCAACAGGACCGACTGCTCCTTTGGCAGAGCATCGTGGCGGTCCACAAGCAGCGGTACGGCTCGGGCGGCAAGAGATCGTGCTGCGGCTGCCGTGAGGCCAACCCCCGGCGGTAGCCGACCTGGGGAGCGATGGCGCCTCCCACACAGGGCGGGCGAGCCGCGGCGGCGGCCCAGCATTGCGGCCAGCATGGACCCCGCGGCGGCGGCGGCAACCGCCGCGGCGGCGGCCGCCGCGCCAGCACCAGCCACCGCGGCTGTCACGGCCGAGCGGCCGGCCGCAAGCTCGCCGCCCAAGGCTGCCACCCCGGTTCCAGCGGCCGCCACGGAGGGCGTGGATCCGGCGCTGGCCGCGTCGCTGGGCGCCGTCGCCTCCAAAGACGACGGTGCGGCGCCGTGGCGCGAGGCGCGCCGCCAGGTGGTCATGGCCGGAGGGTCGCTGATCGTCCTTTAGCGTGGTTCCCCCGCTCTGCACCGCGCCCCTCGCCACGCAGCGATCTTCCAGCTCGAAGGCTTTGAGGACCCGACACCGACCAAGTACATCGCCGACTTTGCCGACGAGCCGATCGGTGCGTTGCCTAGAAACCCTGCGCGGCCGCCCCGCGCCGCCTGGGGGTTCTGAACGGTGCGGGCCTCCCTGGTTCTGCCGCGCGGTGGACGGGCCAGGCCCGCGCTCGCGCTCCGGGACGCTCGCGGACGACGCGGAGCCCGAGTCGCTGGGCGCGGACCTGCGCGTGCCGCCGCCCTCGGTCGCGTCGTCGATCTTTGGCACATCGGTGCCGCTCAGCATTCCGCGGCCCAACAAGTCGCGCACAACACTTTCGCAGTCGCTGCTGGCCGAGGCCAACCAGGCGATCCTAGCGCAGCTAGGCGCCGAGCCGGCGTCGGTGCGGAGCGCGGCCGCGCCGCTGCCCCCGCTGCCGGAGCAGGACGTCCTCCTGCCCCCGTCCAGCGACCCGGACGAGGCCGACCGAGGCGCCGCCGGCACCGGCGAGGTACGCACCGTTGACCGCTACGCCGCAGTGGCTGCGGCAGACAACTCACCGTGCGCACCTCGCGACGTTGCCGGCGGCGGGCGTGGCAGTTTGTGGCGCCGCACGAGTTTGCGGCACGAACGTTTGTGGACGACTCGACGGTCCTGTTTGGCGAGCGGCCAAGCAGGAAAGTGCGCGCCGTGGAGAAGGAGGCGCTCTAGCCCGCGCCCCACCCGCTCTGGCCCTTTCGTTGTTTGCGCGAACCCTTTCTGCATGGCATGAGGCACCCGTAGCGCGATCCTATTGCACATTCTTCCTTCCGATGCGAATGACTGCCTGAAAATGTACATGCGTGGCGTACCGCCGTCACTGTACAGCACCGGTGCGCGGCCACAGCAGTGGCCCCCACCATGAAACGAGTTAACATCACACACCACACCCCCTCCACCAACTTACACACATCGTACACGGAGCCGACCCAACCGCTACTCAGCTGGTGGTCCCGACGGGTGCAGGCGCCGGCACCAGCGCGTCCACCAGGGTCGGCGCCGCCGCGCCCGCGCACGACGCCTCCTGCTGGACCTGCTGCCGCAGCTGCCGCAGCAGCGCGCGCTCGCCCTGGTGGAACGACGCCACGTGGTTGCGCAGGTTGCGGCGCTGCTAGACGGGTAACCACGGCGCGCGGCGACCCCGGCGTTAGACCTCACACGAGCGCGCGCGGCCGTGAAGGCCGTGGGCCGCACGTACGGTCGTGAACGCCTTGCCGCAGCCGTCGTGCGGGCAGGGGAAGCGCTCGCGCGCGGGGTCGTGGGTGGCCAGGTGCGCGCGCCAGTGCTTGCGGTCCGCAAAAACGCTCGGGCAGTGCTCGCACGCGTAGCCGTTCTTGCGGTGCTCGGCGCGCGTGTGGTGCGACAGGTCCTTCCTGTTCGCCGCCCGCATCGTCGCCGCCTCAGGCCGAGCGGGGATCAGCGCGTCCGCCCCTGGCACGGCAGCGTACGCGCCCCACGCACCACCGTGAAAATCCAGCGCCGCACTCGGGCATGGCGCACACGTAGCGCGGCACCGCTGGGCGGCGGGCGAGGCGGCGTGGGGCAGACGGCGATCGAAGAAGGCGTCAGCGCGGCGGCCGAATCCACTCCGCACGCCGGGGCCGCGCACGCACAAGAGTGGACGACCTGGTGGCGCTGCAGCTTGCTCATGCTGTCAAAGCTGTCCGGGCAGCCGGGGTGCATGCATGGGTACGCGCGCACGCCCGTGTGGATGAAGTCGTGCTTGCGCAGTTGCAGGTGCTGAGCGGAGGGGGTCCCAAGCAGCGCTTGGCCTGCTGTGGCATGGTGAGTCCAGACCTTTGCTCGGCCGCTGCGCCCGGCACACCGCCGGACCTTGGCAAAGCTGGCGCCGCAGCCCTCCACGGGGCACTGGTAGGGCTTGGGCCGCTCATGCACAAGCTGGTGCCGCTTGAGGTGCGTCGCGGTGGTGAAGCGCAGCGTGCAGCCTTCGTGCGGGCACGCTAAGGGCTTGTCGCCGACGTGCGACCGGAGGTGCCGCTACAAAGGGCCACGCCCGGCGCCGCTAGGGTCGTTGCCGGGTTAGACTCGGCTGTTGCGCCCCGTACGGCAAGTGTGCGGCGCCGTACCACCAAGTGAGCGCGCCGAATGAAGCGGCTGGTGCAGCCGGGCTCGGTGCACGCGAAAGGCCGCTGCCGACTCGCCCACCGCCGGACCGGGTCCGCCGCGCGTCAGCGCAAGCGCGAGGGCGCATCAGGCGCGCGCGCGGGGTCCAGGCCACGTACGTCGCCGGTGTGCGTCAGCATGTGCTCGGCGAGTCGCCACGGCTTCGGGTACGTCTTGCCGCAAATGTCGCACGCGTGCTCGGCCCGCCGTCGCCGCCGCTTCGGAGCCGGCGCGTCGCCGCCGTCGGCGTCGTCATCGCTGCTGTCCGGCCCCGCCGCCGCCGCCGTCTCGCCGCCGACGGACGCGCCGGGCGATCTCGCGGGGGGGTCGGTCGTGGCGGCGCCGGGCGCGCCGATTCGTGCATCGGCGCACGCCGCCGGCTCCTGCTCTGTCTGCTCCGCCGCCGGCAGCGTGTCCGGCGGGCCGGGGGCGTCCATGCGCGGCGGCCTTTGCGGGCGGCCGTCCGGGGCGGCCGTCGCTCTGCGCCCTCCAGTGCGCTCCGCGGCCACGCGGCCCCGACCATTGATGACGTCATCACAAGCTGCGGCCACGCGGTCACCAACTGCCAGCAGCGCAGCGGCCGGCAGCGGCAGAGCGACGGCCAGCCGACGCCTGGGAGAGCTCTCGCCGGCCCTCCAGCGGCCCTTGCCTTGTGTTCAGGGCACCGGAGCGTACCGACGGCGTTGGATTTGCAGGGTGTGGGTCCGCGATCATGGCGCCCAAGACGCCGGCGCGCTCGCGCGCGGCCGTCGCGGTTGAGGCGGCGGCACCGGCCCCGACGCCGGCCAAGTCGGCGCGCGGCAAGGGCAAGAAGGCCGCCAAGCTGGCCGACGAGGTGGCCGAGGCGGAGGCGGCCGCGCTGGTCGAGCCGGACATTGTACGTTCCGGCCCGCGCGAGGCCCTAGTCGGTGCGCGCCAGCCAACTGACCTGGCCCCTCCGTGCTCGCTGGGCGCTGGTGGGCAGCAACGCGACCTGGAGCAGCTGGAGCGCTCGCTGACCGCGTCGCTGCGCACGCAGCTCCGCCTGCCGAGGTGCGTCGACGGCTGTTGCGCGAGCGCGCACCCACGTTGCCCACGCCTAATCCCCCCTCCCCACTCCACCCGGTTGGCGGTCTTTCCTCGTCGCCAGCGTGGACACCGCAACCAGTTCGCCCACGGCGGGGGGTGCAGGCGCCGGCGCGGAGCGGCTGGGCCGGCTGCCGCCGACGGTGCTGCGGACGGGCTTTGAGGACACGCCGCTGTACCTGTCGATCACGGCGGACGGCGGCGCCGTCATGACGGCAGCCGCGCTCGAACTGCCGGGCACCGACGTCGTGGACAACGAGCTCAGCGAGGTCATGAAGAAGGCGGTCGTGACGCCGGACCTGGAGAAGCGGCACGCCGTGCCGCCGCTCAACCCCAAGAAGGAGAAGGGCAAGGCCAAGGTGCGCCCCGTCCGCCCTCAGCGCGCGGCGCCGCGCGCGCGCCGCTTGCTGACGCGCCGCCGTGGCCGCGTCGCGTTGGCCTGGGCATCAGGACAATGCGGGCGACAAGTGGTTCAACATGCCTGCGCCCGAGATGACGGAGGAGGTCAAGCGCGACCTGCAGCTCATCAAGATGCGCAACGTGCTGGACCCGAAGCGCTTCTACAAGAAGGGCGAGAAGAAGCTGCCCAAGTACTTCCAGTTCGGCACCGTCGTCGAGTCCGGCGCCGACTACTACTCGGGCCGCCTGGTCAAGCGCGAGCGCAAAAAGACCATCGTCGACGAGCTGCTCGCCGACGACCAGCGCCGCAGCTACTACAAGCGCAAGTTCGCCGAGGTCCAGGAGCGGCAGGCCCAGGCGCCGCGCCGCAAGTTTGCCAAGGCCAAGCACGGCGGGCGCAAGCGGGCATAGCCGGCGGGCGCCCCCGCTGAAAAGCCAGTGTACATAGCCGCGAAACAGAGTTCCACCTGTACAATACTTGTGTGCACATATAACTACATTGGGGCACCGGCAGCTGCCGGTGCGTGCATACGGTACATGGCGGGGGCGCCTGCTTATACTTCGATCTTGGGCGGCCGCTGGCCGGCGTTCCGCTGCATGCTTCGGATCAGCCACAGGATGCCGTCGCGCACGCCCGTCCTGTCGGCGCACGCCCAGAAGCTCTATCCGCGCCGTAGGGTCAGCTGGGCGCTTGCCACGCGCAACGTTCGCTGCGCTAGGCTGCGGACCCCTGCAGCGCCGCCATGGGCTGCACGCGGCAGTCGCGCTCGCCCAGGTTGGACGCCGTGTCCAGAAACTTGTCGATGAGGCGCTCCACGGCCACGGCGTGCTCCACGTCCTGCTTGTTCAGGTAGACCAGCAGCGGCACGGTGCGCACGGCCTGGTGGCGCAGCATCCGGGCTGCCCCGCCGCCGCCAACGCCATGCCCGGTACCGACGCGACGCGACGGCGTGAGTGGCCCTGGGCTGTTTGCCGAACCAGGCTTGCGGGTTCCGCGCACCAAAGACGGCGAGCGCCGTCTCGATGCGCGCAGGGTCGGTCGAGTCGATGACAAAGATGATGCCATGGCACTCGTCGTAGTACTTTTCCCAGATGCCGTGGAGCTCCAGCTGGCCGCCGAGGTCCCAGAAACTGATCCGCTTGTCGCCAATGGTCACGCGGCCGACTGCCCGAGAAACGGCACGACGCAAGGGCGCTCCCGCGCGGAGTGAGCGGGGCACCGCCGCGTCCAACGCACGTGGCGGGCCACGCCGAGGCGTACTGTTGAGGCCGACGGTCGGGGCGATCTGGTGCGGCGGCCGCGGTTGGGTGCCCGCAAAGGTCGCCTTGAGGCTCTCCAGCAACGTCTGCCGTTCCGTCGCGCACTGACCGCTGCGGCTGCCGGCTCGCGTGAGTGGCTCGCTAGCCGCGCCCGCGTTGCCCTGCGCGGTCCGGGACGCGCACCGTCTTGCCGGCATTGTCGAGGCCGAGCAGGAGCACGGCGTACTCCTCCTTGCGGCGCGCGTACTTGAGCAGGCCGCTCACTAGGCTGTACATGGCGCCGCGGCGCCTCCGTGCCGCCCGGCCGCCGCGCCGTCCGCAGACGGCCCGACGGCGCAGCGGTTCACCAGACCTCCGCAAGCGCCCCGCAGTCACGTCGGCCGTTGCGCTGCTTGTTTTGAAGCCTGCTTTTGCGCTTGTCGCTGCTCCAAGCACTGCCGTCCGGCGGCTGCTCCAGTCCCTGCTTCCCTGCCGCAGCTACGCTTCCGCCCGCAGCTGCTGCCCTGCCTCTGCTTCCTCCGCTGCGTCCGCCGCTGCGTCCGCCGCTGCGTCCTCCGCGGCTCCGCTGCGTCCTGCGCTGCGTCCTCCACGGCTCCGCTGCGTCCGCCGCTGCGTCCTCCGCGGCTCCGCTGCGTCCGCCGCTGCGTCGTCCTCCGCGGCTCCGCTGCGTCCGCTGCTTGATGCTTGATGACGTCATTGGGGCATCGCGCGGCTGCGGGCGGTCGCGTGCGTGGCGCCGTTTTCCTGCGAAACGCGCGGCCGTCACGTCAGTCAGCTGACTCGTCGTTGTTGAGCCGACTGTGAGCCGACGGGTGCGCCGGCGGCTGAGGCGGCCACGGGCCTAGGCGCGCCTAGGCACCTGGCCACACGCATAGGTGACTGACCACACGAGGACAAAGCAGGAAGAGGCGAAGAAGCGGCGTGGCGTGGACGCAGGAGGCACGGCATAGCGCGGTCAGCGCGGCGCGGCGTTTTGGACGCACGCAGCGCTGCTGCGTGGAAGCGGCGGCCACCGGTCACGCGACGACGACGGCGGCGGCGACCCGGCAGCGGCGCACACGACGATCCTAATCCCGTGGCGACGTGCCGGGCGACAGTGCGCGTTGTGGGCTGTGTGCGCCACCGGCGATAACGCCGCAGGACCGGAACGTTGCGTGAACTGGGCGGAACGCGCCGCTGGGGCAGCCGCTTCCGTGGGGATTTTGCCTGCGTGTCGTAAAGGCAGGCGCAGCAGCGAGGCCGCGACGGCGGGAGGACGCGGCGTACGGCGTCGCAGAGCGCGCGGAACCGGTTCTGGGCGTGGGGGCGCCGGCGCGTCCGCACAGCCGCAAAGTGCGTCGTCGGGACGCGCCCTTGGTCGTCTTCGCAACGCCGGGGACGCCGCGCACGCACAATTGACGCGCCCGCAGCGTCCTACGTGCGTTGGAGCCGCTCCACCTCGCGGCCGGGGGCAACCGCCAACGCCAACGCCAACGCCAACGCACCCGC
>Ga0180216_1001963_pt1 | contig 17622 bp, 19 predicted proteins | sample eDN3rd37CBELigMG_FD_128879 | JGI IMG/M metagenome (GOLD analysis project Ga0180216, IMG submission 128879) | Enriched Miracle-Growth compost microbial communities from Emeryville, California, USA - eDNA 3rd pass 37_C BE-Lig MG (version 2)... ...
AGCCTGCAGCGCGGCGGCGGCGGAGGTCTTGTCACCCGTCCCGATGGCTTCCTCGACCTTGTGAACCGACGAGCGCAGCACCGAGCGGCGCGCCTTGTTCACTTCGGTACGGCGCGCGATGACGCGCGTGGCTTTGCGGGCGGACTTGGTATTGGCCATCTGATCTCTCGTTGGCGTCGGCGCTCTCGGCGGGAAATCCGCTGGAGCGGCCTAGATATATAGAAAAGGTGAGGGGTCGGGCGCATCCCGGCCGCCAAGACGCAGGCTTATAAAGAGGCCCCGCCCGGGCGTCAACTTCCGTCGGGGCCTCAATTTCAGGCCACCCGCCGGGCCCGGACGGCGTCGTAGCCGGCGGCGACGGCGGTCCGGTCGGCGGCGGGCAGGGGGGCGAGCGGCGGTTTCATGCGGGAGAGGGCCGGATCGCCATGAATATGGGCGAGCAGCGCCTTCACGCCGGAGACCAGGGGCCGGCCCTCGAACAGCCGCCGGATAGCGACCGCCGCCTCCAGGGCCGCGGCATCGCCGGCGCTCCAGGCGCGGGCGCAGAGATCGGGGTTCAAATTGGCGGTCGCCGAGATGCAGCCGGCAAAGGTACCGCCACGGGCCTCGAGCAGGCAGGCCTCGGTCGACGGGAACACCGCGAAGTCCTTGGACAGCGCCGCGGCGGCCCGCGCGTAATCCATGTCGCCGGAGGAGTCCTTCAAGCCGACGATGCGGGACGGATAGGCTTCCAGCAGACGCTTGATCAGCGGGATGTTCCACGGCAGGCCCGACATGGCCGGGTAGTGGTATAGGTAAATCGGGATCGGCCTATCGGCTGTCGCCTTGATGATGGTGTCGATGTAGGCGACGAGGCCGTCGTCGGGCACGCCTTTGTAATAGAAGGGTGGCAGTACGAGCGCGCCGCCGAAGCCGAGCTCGGCGGCATGACGCGTCAGTGCGACGGCGTCGGCAACAGCCGCGGCGCCGGTGCCGACCATCAATCGCGAAAGTGGCAGGCCGTTCGCCTTATAGGCGTCCATCACCGCCTTGCGTTCCGCCAGCGAAAAGGACGTGGCTTCGCCGGTGGTGCCCAGGACGTTCAAGCCATCGCAGCCGTTGTCGAGCAGGAAGCGCGCGAGCTTGATGACGCGCGCAAGGTCGGGCGTGCCGGTTTCGTCGATGGGTGTGGCGATAGCGGCGATGACGCCGGACAGTGTCTTATTGGTCATGCGTTTCCTCTCGGCAGGCGTCGTGCCCGGCTTCGTGCCGGGCATCCACGTTGCTTTTCACTACCATAGAGAGGCGTAGCTGGCCGGGACAAGCCCAGCCAGCTACCGCAGTGACGAAGGTGCTCAGCCGCTCACATTGAACGCCGCGAGCGCCGCCATGTTGACGAGCTGGGTGTCCTTGGCGCCAAGCGGCACGATCTGCACCGGCCGGTCGAGACCGACCAGCAGCGGGCCGATGACGGTCGCGCCGCCGAGTTCCTGCAGCATCTTGGTCGAGATCGACGCCGAGTGGAACGCCGGCATCACCAGCACGTTGGCCGGGCCCGACAGACGGCAGAACGGATAAGCCGCCATCAGCTCCGGATTGAGCGCGACGTCGGCGGCCATGTCGCCGTCGTATTCGAAATCGACGCGGCGATGGTCCAGGATTTTCACCGCTTCAATGACGCGCTGCGAGCGCTCGCCCTCGGGCTGGCCGAAGCTGGAGAAAGCGAGCATGCCGACGCGCGGCTCATAGCCGAGCCGGCGCGCCACGCCCGCCGCTTCGACCGCGATGTCCGCGAGATCCTCGGCATTGGGCATCTCGGTGACGGCCGTGTCCGCGACCAGCACCGTGCGCCCGCGCGTCACCACCAGCGACACGCCGATGACGCGGTGGCCGGGCTTGGGATCGATGACGCGGCGCACATCCTCGAGCGCGACCGAGAAGTTGCGCGTCACGCCGGTCACCATCGCGTCGGCGTCGCCGAGCGCGACCATGCAGGCCGCGAAATGGTTGCGGTCCGTGTTCACCAGGCGCTGGCAGTCGCGCATCAGGAAGCCCTGCCGCTGCAGACGCTCGTAGAGATAGTCGATGTATGCGGTGTTGCGCGTCGACAGGCGCGCATTGATGATCTCGATGCCGTCGAGGCTGATGCCGTTCTCAGCGGCGGCGGCGTTGACGCGGTCCTCGCGGCCGACCAGCACCGGCGTGCCGAGCCCCTGGCCGACGAAGTTGGCGGCGGCGCGGATGACCTGCTCCTCCTCGCCCTCGGCGAAGACGACGCGCTTGGGCTGCCGGCGCACGCGATTGAAGACCTGCGTCAGCGTCGAGGCGATCGGGTCGCGCCGCGCCGAAAGCTGCTGGCGGTAGGTTTCCATGTCGACGATCGGCTTGCGCGCGACGCCCGTGTCCATGGCGGCCTTGGCGACCGCCGGCGGCACATAAGAGATGAGGCGCGGATCGAAGGGCACCGGAATGATGTAGTCCGGGCCGAATTTCGGCCGCGCGCCATAGGCGGAGGCCACCTCGTCCGGCACGTCCTCGCGGGCGAGATCGGCGAGCGCCCGGGCGGCCGCGATCTTCATCTCCATGTTGATCGCGGAAGCGCGCACGTCGAGCGCGCCGCGGAAGATGTAGGGGAAGCCGAGAACGTTGTTGATCTGGTTCGGATAGTCGGAGCGCCCGGTCGCCATGATGGCGTCGTCGCGGATCGCCGCCACTTCTTCCGGCGTGATTTCGGCGTCCGGATTGGCCATGGCGAAAATGATCGGGTTCGGCGCCATCGACTTGATCATCTCCGGCGTGAAGGCGCCCTTGACCGACAGGCCGAACGCGACATCGACGCCCTCGAAGGCTTCCGCCAGCGTGCGCTTGTCGGTCTTGACCGCGTAAGCCGACTTCCACTGGTTCATGCCGTCGGTGCGGCCCTGGTAGATGACACCCTTGGTGTCGCACAGGATCAGGTTTTCCGGCTTGAAGCCGATGGCCTTGAGCAGTTCGAGGCAGGCGATGCCGGCGGCGCCGGCGCCGTTGCAGACGAGCTTGGTGTCTTCGATGGTGCGGCCGGTCAGATCGAGCGCGTTCAGGAGGCCCGCGGCGGCGATGATGGCCGTGCCATGCTGGTCGTCATGGAAGACGGGGATGTCCATCAATTCGCGCAGGCGCTGCTCGATCACGAAGCATTCCGGCGCCTTGATGTCTTCGAGGTTGATGCCGCCCCAGCCTTTGCCGAGCAGCTTGACGCAGTTGATGATCTCGTCGGTGTCCTCGGAATCCACTTCGAGGTCGATGGAGTCGATGTCGGCGAAGCGCTTGAACAGCACCGCCTTGCCTTCCATCACCGGCTTGGCCGCCAGCGCGCCGCGGTTGCCGAGGCCCAGAATGGCCGTGCCGTTGGTGATGACGGCGACAAAATTGCCCTTGGTCGTGTAGTCGTAGGCGCGGCTCTCGTCCTCCGCGATCGCGAGCACCGGCACCGCCACGCCCGGGGAATAGGCCAGGGACAGATCGCGTTGGGTCGCCATCGGCTTGGTGGCGACGACCTCCAGCTTGCCGGGGCGGCCGGTGGCGTGGAACTGCAGGGCTTCCTGGTCGGTAAAGGTCGGCCGGGTCTGACCGGTGGGCTTGGCAGGCATTTCAACTCCATAAGCGGGGATTGGCCGGAGGCCGCGGACCGTAGCGCAATTTCACGAAAGCGGGGAGCCTATTTTCGGAAATAAAAATGCGCGACGGCGGGGGCCGCGACAAGCGGCTTTTCGTTCGCGAGAGGGAAACCCTACCCGAATGCGCCCGGGGCACTCAAGGCAAGTCCCCTCTGCGTGTCTTGCAACCCGGCCTCGCGACCGTTAACTCGATGCCTTGGGTGGTGTTTCTGCACATATGACGGCCGCGCGATGATCCGGTTTTTCTTCAGATTTCTTGGTCTGTTGCTGCTGGCGGCGGCCTTCATCCTGGTCATCTACGACGGCACGAAGTCGATTGCCGCCAACCATTTCTATTTCACCACCGTGCGCACGGCCTGGGAGCTGGTGAACGCCGGCAGCCTCGCCGCGGTGCGGCCGCTCATCAGCCCGTATGCCGGCGGCGTTTTGTGGGACCCCGGGATGGGCGCCTTGCTGTCCGCGCCCGCCTGGAGCGTGCTCGGCCTGCTCGGCATCCTCCTGATGCTGCTCGGCCGCCGCAAGAAGCCGCTCATCGGCTACGCGCGGTCGTAATTTCTTCCGTCATTCCGGGGCGGCCCGAAGGCCCAAACCCGGAATCCATACTCCGCAGCGTGCGGTGTTGGATTCCAGGCCCGCTCGCCATACTGCGCGTGAACGCGCTGATGGCTCCCGTCCCGGAGCGACAGGCCCCGCATCTTCGTGATCGCCGCCTGCGTTTCGAAAGCGCGGGCGCGCGCCTATATTTGGCTCAAAGCAATTGGGAGAACCAAAAATGTTCGGCTTCAAGAAAGTGACAATGCCGACTGCCGCCGAAGCTCTTCCCGGCCGCTCAAGCGCCATCCCGACCGCCAAGGATCACTTCGTCAATCATCACGCGCTCAAGGGCCCTTATCCCGCCGGCCTGGAGACGGCGATGTTCGGGCTCGGCTGCTTCTGGGGCGCCGAGCGCAAGTTCTGGGAGCTGGGCGACGGCGTCCACGTCACGGCGGTGGGTTATGCCGGCGGTCATACGCCCAATCCCACGTATGAGGAGGTCTGCTCGGGCCGCACCGGCCACAACGAGGTGGTGCTGGTGGTCTACGATCCGAAGAAGATCTCGTACGAGGCGCTGCTGAAGGCGTTCTGGGAGAACCACGATCCGACGCAGGGCATGCGCCAGGGCAACGACATCGGCACGCAGTATCGTTCGGGTATCTACACCTTCACGCCCGAGCAGAAGAAGGCCGCGGAAGCCTCCAAGGCGATGTACGAGCCCGAGCTGAAGAAGAAGGGCTACGGCCCGATCACTACCGAGATCGTCGACGCGCCGCCGTTCTATTTCGCCGAGGACTATCACCAGCAGTATCTGGCGAAGAATCCCTTCGGCTACTGCGGGCTCGGGGGCACGGGCGTTTCCTGTCCGATCGGCACGGGCGCCAAGCTTGCCGGCGCCACCGCCTAAGGCGCTTCTGCCCCTCGCAATTACCTCTCCCCGCGCGGGGGAGAGGTAAAGACGGTATCCCGGTCAGACTTTATTAACCATACCCAGGTGTTAATGGGCCTTAAGTCCTTCTGACCGGGCCCGGATTCGCTTCATGCGACGTGCGATATTTCTGTTGCCGATGCTGGTGGCGCTGGCCGCCGGGTGCGCGCGCCAGCAACAGGCCTACTACATCATCGATCCGCAGACCGGTCAGCCGGTGCCCGTCGTGGCCCAGCAGCCGCAGGCCTACGGCCAGCAGCAGGGCCAATACGCCCAGCAAAACTACGAGCAGCGGCCCGCTTACGAACCCGCGCCGCAGCCGCAATACGCCCAGCCGCAATATGCGCAGGCGCCGGCCCCTGCTGCGCCGAGCGCGGCCAGTGCGCGCGGCCTGTTCTCGCGCTCGCCGGCCTATGCCCAGCAGAGCTATCAAAGCTATCAGCAGCCGGCTTACGCGCCGCAGCCCGCCGCGCCGACGCGCACGGCTTCGGGTCGCGGCTTCTTCACGTCGGGCGGCAGCGCGCAACCCGTCTATCCGCAGCCGGCGCCGCAATACAGTGGCGGTCCCTACGTCCCGGCGGGTCCGTCGGCCGCTTATGCGGCCGCGCCCTCGACCTATCCGACGGCCTACACGCTGGATTCGGGCGACAAGTTGCGCATCGTGGTGTTCGGCCAGGAAGGCATCACCAACAGCTACATCGTCGGCGTCGACGGCAACGTGAACCTGCCGCTCATCGGCAGCGTGCAGGCGCGCGGCCACACGACGCAGCAGCTGTCGCAGACGATCACCGCGCGGCTCAAGCAGGGCTATGTACGCGAGCCGCATGTGAGCGTGGAGGTCGAGACCTATCGGCCCTTCTTCATTCTCGGCGAAGTGACGACCCCCGGGCAGTATCCTTACGTGCCCAACATGTCGGCGGAAACGGCGATCGCCATCGCCGGCGGCTTCTCGCCGCGCGCCAGCAAGCGCACCGTCGAGCTCACGCGCAACGCGCCCGGCCAGCAGTTCAAGGGCGAGGTGCCGCTGAATTATCCCCTGCGTCCCGGCGATACGATCCTCGTCAAGGAACGCTGGTTCTGACGCCGAAAGTTCTGACGGCGCCGGAATCCGGCTTATGATGCCGGGGTGATACCGTGCGGCGTCCCGCCGTCGGCAAGGGGACGCGCCGTGACGACATCGCCCATCAATTTGAAGCTCGAGCTCGCTTTGCTGGCCGCGCTCGCCACTTTGTGGGGCGGCGCCTACACCTTCATCAGGATCGGCGTCGAGACCATTCCGCCGGTGACCTTGATCGCGGCGCGCACGCTCATCGCCGGCATCATCCTGTTCGCGATCATCCGCGCGCGCGGCCTGCGCCTGCCGAGCGATCCCGCGATGTGGTGGCGGTTCATGTTCCAGGCCTGCCTCAACAGCGTGATCCCATACACGCTGATCGCCTGGGCGGAACGCACGGTCGATGCCGGCCTCGCCGCGATCCTGAATTCGACCTCGCCGATCTTCACCTTCCTGCTCACCGTCGCGATCACGCGCCACGAAGCGGTGACCCTGCGCAAGCTGGTCGGCGTCATCGCCGGCATCGCGGGCATCACCCTGATCGTCGGCATTCAGGCTTTCACGGGCCTCGGCGAGGCGCTGTGGGCGCAACTCGCGATCGTCGCGGCGACGGTCTGTTATGCCGGCGCGGCGATCTTCGGTCGCGGCTTCAAGGGGCTCGACCCGATGATGCCGGCGGCCGGCTCGATGATCTGCGGCGCGATCGTGCTGGTGCCGCTGAGCATCGTTGTCGATCGGCCTTGGACGCTCGCGCCGTCTGGCGAGTCGCTGATGGCGCTTGTCGGCCTGTCGGTGTTCTCGACGGCCGTGGCCTTCGTCATCTATTTCCGTCTGCTCGAGACGCTGGGCTCGGTCGGCACGACCTCCCAGGCCTATCTGCGCGTGCCGATCGGCGTCGCCATCGGCGCGATCTTCCTGGGCGAAAGCCTGAGCGCGACGGCGTGGGCGGGCTTTGTGTGCATCGTCATCGGCGTCGCCGCCATGACGATTCCGGCAAAGCCCCGCCCCGCGCTCGATGCCGCCTAGCGGCAGGCCGACGGCCCGCCGCTGCTTATGTCATCGAGCCTATTCTTCTAACGGCCCGTATAGGGTTTGCACCGGCCGTCTTGCACCGTGTAGCCCGGCCGGCAGCCGTTCCCCGAGCGAGAGCGCATTGGAGCGCGATAATAGCCGCCGCCGCGGTCGTAGTTGTAATGGCGATAATAGCGATGATGGTGATGATGATGGCGCGGATGGTCATTGTAGTAATGGCCGCGCCAGTACTGGGCCGAGGCGACATTCGGCATCGCCGACAAGGAAGCCGCCGCCAACACGATCAAAGCGAGTTTGCGCATCGAATGATCCTCCCACGCATGCAAACACGCTCGGCGTGCGTTATGTTCCTTTTGCGGCGGATGCTTCCAGCGGCGCGCATATAAAAATAAAAAGCCCCGGCGAACCGGGGCTTTCTTTGTTCAGCGTGCATTCATCTTTTGCTGCGCCGCAAAGCGCGCGCGGCTCACTTCATGTTCTTCGCCAGGAAGTCCGTTGTGCGCTGCCACGCGAGGTCGGCGGCTTCCTTGCGATAGGACGCGCGCTCATCGCAGTTGAAGCCGTGCGGCGCGCCTTCGTAGATGTAGATTTCCGCCTGCGGCTGCTTCTGCTTGATTTCTTCGACGCTGCTGAGCGGGATGCCTTCGTCCTTCTCGCCGAAGTGCATCTGCACGGGGCAGTTGGCCTTCTCGTCGGCAAACTTCACGATCTGGCCGCCATAGTAGGCAACGGCAGCGGCAATGCCGGGAATGCGCGTCGCGGCAAGGAAGGCCGCGGAGCCGCCCAAGCAGAAGCCGATCACGCCGATCGGCCCGGTGCCTTTGATCGCTTCCTTCGCCGCGGCCATGTCGAGGACCATCTTGTCCCAGTTCAGGCTGCCGAGATGACCGCGCGCATGCGCGATTTCATCGGGCGTATAGCCGCTTTCGAAGTCGGGCACGAAGCGGTCGAACACGGCCGGCGCGATGGCCACATAGCCGAGCGCGGCGAGGCGATCGCACACCGCGCGGATGTGGTGGTTCACACCGAAGATTTCCTGAATGACGATCAGGCCGCCTTTCGGCGTGCCGGCGGGATCGGCGCGATAGGAGCCGAGCGTATGCGCATCGGTCGTTGTGAGTTTAACATGCTGACCCAAGGGGAACCTCCACTAGCGGCAATCAAGGATGAAATCCGGCCGGCTTGTAGCATGGCCGCTCCAACTCGTCATGGCCGGGCGTGGGCGACCTTACGTCCCGGCCATCCACGTTTTCGCGACATCGCAACGTGGTAAGACGCGGATGCCCGGCACAGGGCCGGGCATGACGGTCGAGAGGCTTTGCCGTACCTCAGTCGCCCCGGACGAAAGCTTCCGCCAGCAGCTCGTACGATCGTTTACGCGCCTGATGGTCGTAGATCATGGTCGTGACCATCATCTCGTTCGCCTGCGTCGCTTCGATCAGCGGCGCGAGCCTCGCCTTGATCGTGGCGGGCGAGCCGACCGACAACCGGCGGCGGTTCTCGGCGATACGCGCGCGGTCGACCGGTGTGTAGTCGTAGGCCAAGGCCTCCTCGGGCGAGGCGAGCGGCTGATACTCGCCCTTGGCCCGTCGCACGATGTTCAGATCGACCGTGGCGGCGAGCCGTTCGGCCTCTTCATCCGTCTCGGCGCAAACCACATGCGTCGCGAGGATGGCGTAAGGCGTTGCGTGCGAGGCCGAAGGCTTGAAGCTCTGCCGGTAGAGGCGCATCGCCTCGACGGCGTCGAAGGAGGCGAAGTGGTGCGCGAAGGAGAACGCCGCGCCGATATGCCCGGAGAGCTGCGCGCTGTAGTCGGACGAGCCGAGCAGATAGATCGGCGGCAGCTTCACGTCGGCCGGCATCGCCCGCACCTTGTGGAACGGATGGCCGGCCGGAAAGCCGTGCGTCTCGAACAGCATCAACTCGTTGAAGCGCTCGAGGAAGTCGTCTTCCTCGGTGATGCCCTGGCGGCGTCGCAGCGCATAGGAGGTGGCCGGGTCGGTGCCGGGCGCGCGGCCAAGGCCGAGATCGATGCGGTCGGGATAGAGCGCCTCCAGGACCTTGAAGCGCTCCGCCACCGTCAGCGGCGCGTGGTTGGGCAGCATGACGCCGCCCAATCCGACGCGCAGGCGCTGGGTCGCGGCCGCGATCTGCCCGATCATGATGTCGGGTGCCGAACTCGCGATGGCCGGCATGTTGTGGTGCTCGGCCACCCAGTAGCGGGTAAAGCCGAGCCGGTCGGCCAGCTGCGCAAGATCGAGCGAATTGCGCAAGGCCTGCGCGCCGGTCGAGCCGGCGGCAACGGGTGAGAGGTCGAGGACGGATAACGGGATCATCGGTCACATCTGGGATAGCGCGCGCCGCCTGGCAAGAGCATGGTGCCGATCAACCGGAACGACGGCGCATATTTGCGGTTTGTCCCGAGCCCCCCGGCGGATATGATCGGTGGGGCGAACAAGAACGCGCGGAAGCACGCATGGCCTCAGTGACTGAATGGAAAGTGCCGCCGGCCTCGCAGCCGCGCCCGGAAGACTACGAGTACGATCTCGACCGCGCGCTGTCGTCTGTCGTGGGTCTGCACACGATCATCCCGTCCGATGCCTTCACGGCCGAGAGCCTCGGCAGCGAACGCGCCGGCAATGGTGTGCTGATCGACAAAGGCCTGGTTCTGACCATCGGCTACCTCATCACAGAGGCCGAGACGTTGTGGCTGCATGTCGGCGACGGCCGTGTGGTCGAAGGCCATGCGCTCGGCATGGATTCCGAGACCGGCTTCGGCCTGGTGCAGGCGCTGGGGCCGATCGATCTGCCCGCGCTGCCGCTCGGCTCGTCCGCCGAGGCGCAGGTCGGAGAGCGCGTCGTGCTCGGCGGCGCCGGTGGGCGCACGCGCTCGCTCGCCGGACACATCGTCGCCCGTCAGGAATTCGCCGGCTATTGGGAATACGTGCTCGACGAGGCGATCTTCACCTTCCCGGCGCATCCCAATTGGGGCGGCACGGGGCTGATCTCGCCCAAGGGCGAACTGATCGGCATCGGCTCGCTGCAGCTCGAGCGCGAACGCGCGGGCCAAAGCGAGCACCTCAACATGGTGGTGCCGATCGATCTCCTGAAGCCGATCCTCGAGGACCTGCGCAAGTTCGGCCGCACGCAAAAGCCGGTGCGCCCATGGCTCGGCGTCTATTCGACCGAGGTCGAGGACAAGGTGGTCGTCGTCGGCGTCGCCGCGAAAGGGCCGGCCGCGCGCGCCGAACTCAAGCCGGGCGACGTGATCGTCGCGGTGAACGGCGAGCGCGTGTCGACGCTCGCGCAGCTCTATCGCAAGGTGTGGTCGCTCGGCGAAGCCGGCGTCGAAGTGCCGCTCACGCTCTACCGCGAGGGGCTGACCTTCGAAGTGCGTGTGAACTCCTCCGACCGCGCCAAGCTGCTCAAGGGCCCGCGGATGCACTGAGGCGGCTTCGTCCCGCCGTTCGCGGTTAGCTAAACCTCGCCGATCGAGTCGACGCGGTTCGGATAAAACGCCAGATAGCCCTTGATCTCGGCCGTTGCCGGAAACGGAGTCTCGTAGCTCCACACCGCGTTCTCGGCGCGCGCGCTGCCGGCCTGCAGGGTGAAATAGCTGGCGTCGCCCTTATAGGGACAATGCGTGTGGTGGTCGGTGCGGATGAAGGCGCTCATGTCGGCGTCGGCACGCGGGAAATAGTGCACCGGCGGATAGTTCGCCTCCTGCAGCGTCAGCGTCTGCGTGCTGTCGGCGACGACCTTGCCGCCGAACACGACACGCAAGCGCTTGCTGCTCGGCGTAATGGTGATCGGATGATCGGGTCCTGGAATCTTCATGGGCGGCCTCGTGGCGTGAGCGCGCCACTATAGCATTCCAAGGCCCGGTCCGGCCGCGCCGCGCACCGAGATGTGATGGCCGTAGCGGGTGAACGCGGGCGGGCCGTGCAGCCCATTTGTCCGGATAATCGCTCGGATCATGCTTAACGAGGCGTTGCCGGCTCCCCGCCACCACAGCCGCCAAGCCGCATTTTCAAAGGGTTTTCGACCAGGCGCGGCCGGGCCGCGGTCGGCGATTCTGAAAAATTGAAACAATCGTCTTCATAAAATCCAAGACTCTTGGAACTACGGTAGGCCGGTTCGCGTAGGAGCTCGAGATGTCGTCCAGGCCGTTCGACAAAGAGATCCAGGGCCTCACTATCCTGGTTGTCGACAATAATCATTACATGCGACGGCTCACCCGCACGATGCTGGTGAATCTCGGGGCCAAGTCCGTGCTGGAAGCCTCCGACGGACTCTCCGCGCTCGAGGCGATCCGCACCTGCGATCCGGACGTGATGCTGCTCGAATGGGATATGCCGGTGCTCGACGGCTTGGAAGTGATGCGCATCGTGCGCTCGCCCGGCGTCTTCCCGCGCCCGAACCTGCCGATCATCATGCTGACGACGCGCGCCGAGCGCTCGGCCGTGGCCCAGGCGTTGCGGGCCGGCGCGCATGAGTTCCTGCTCAAACCGACCTCACCGCAGGCGCTGCGCGACCGCCTGACGTCCATCGTCTTCAATCCGCGGCCGATGGTGAAGCTCGGCGAGTATTATGTGCCGCGGCCGCGCCGCCAGCCGACCAATCTCGAATTGGTCAAGACGGCCTGACGCCCCGCGTCTGAGCGCGGCTTCCCTGTCATCCGAAAATCGAGAAGATTCCCACCGCCGTTCTGGAACGGAGTGCTTGGCGCGCCCGAGACGATTCGAACGTCCGACCTTTGCCTTCGGAGCCCGAAAAGACGGTTTTCGCTACAGTTTCTTTTTGCACGCCAGAGCACGCTAAAGCACTGTAGCCATTGATCTTTTCTGGATACGCGCACCGAAGCCAGTAACCTGTGATGACCCCGAATTTCCGTCCGGCTGCTTCCGCGGTGCTTCCGCGGAAAGGTCCAACGGAAAGCGGCGCAGCCGCCGGAGTATGTCATATGGCGAAGTTAAGCAAGCGCATCGTCGATCAGGCCGAAGCCGGTGAGAAAGACTATTTCATCTGGGACGACGAACTGCCCGGCTTTGGGCTGCGCGTCTTCAAGTCCGGCAAGCGCAGCTACCTCGTGCAGTATCGCGCCAAGGGGCGCACGCGGCGTTTCACAATCGGCACGCACGGCATTTGGACGCCCGATACCGCTCGCGTCCAAGCACGCGTTCTGCTTGGTCGAATCGCGCAGGGCGACAATCCAGCCGAGGAGCGCGAACTCGATCACAAGGCGATCACGGTCAAGGAGCTATGCGAGCGATATCTCGAAGATGCCAAGAACGGCCTGATTCTCGGTAAGAAGCGGCGACCGAAAAAGGCCTCGACCATCTATACGGATGAAGGCCGCATCCGGCGTCATATCATTCCGCTGCTCGGCACGCGCCGCGTGAAGGATCTCACCAGCGCCGACATCATCCGGTTTATGCGCGACGTCGCTTCAGGAAAGACGAAAGCCGACCAGAAGACCAAGAAGCGCGGTCGGTCGATCGTGCGTGGGGGCATCGGGACTGGCACACGGACAGTCGGCATGCTCGGCGCCGTTCTCACCTATGCGCGCGAGAACGGAATGATCGAGACTAATCCCGCCCATGGCATCCGCAAGCCGGCATATGAAAAGCGAACCCGACGTCTGTCCGAGGACGAATATCGGCTCCTTGGAAAGCTGTTGCGGGAGGCCGCGCAGGACGATCAACTCGCCAAGGCGGCAGAGATCGCGAGAACGATCGCCCTCACCGGCTGCCGGCGCGGCGAGATCATCAATCTCATCTGGCCGGAGGTGGACGCGGACAATAGCTGCCTGCGACTCACCGACAGCAAGGAAGGCGCTTCGGTTCGCCCGATCGGACTTCCCGTGATCGACCTTCTCACTGCGCGCCGGCCGGAGCATGCAGCCGGCCCGGTCTTTGGCGGCACGATCGAGGGCAAGCCGCTAGTCGGGTTTCCGAAGCACTGGCACAAGATGCTGGAGGATACACCGCTCGCCGGCATCACGCCGCACGTCCTCCGCCACAGCTATGCCAGCATGGCGAATGATCTCGGCTTCACGGAATCGACAGTCGCGGCGCTGCTTGGCCACGCGCAAGGTACCGTGACAAGTCGGTACATCCACACGGTCGACACGGCCTTGATCATGGCTGCCGATGCGGTGGCCGGCTACATCAACGGCCTTCTGGACGGTGTTCAGTTCAAGCGCAGCTCCTACGCGATTGACCGCGGGTCTCGCCAGGCGGCGATAGATCGTTTGTTCGCGCAAGCAATGCAGACGGCGCAACCTGCAGAACCGTTGGCCGCATAAACTCCGGACTGTCGTGCCGAGACGACTCATGAGGCCGTGCAATTATGGAGTACCCACCCAATTCAACGAAAAATTGACCGATGGGCAGGATACGGAAGAGTTATCACGCACAAGTCAAGTGCAGACCACTCTTGGTTCAGTCGTATCGTGGCAACGCATATCATCAAGGAGATCACGGGTGTCAACCGCAGCGTCTATGACGTCTTCTTTCAAGCCACCCAGTACCATTGAGTGGGAGTGACGGGTACAACCGGCGGCTATATCGTAGGCTGGAGTAGATCCGGTAGGTATTTCTCCTCGATTGTTTATATTCGGGGGGCGCTCTTGTCTTTCACCTCAATGTTGAGCGAGACCACCCGGCAAGTAAATAGAACGCAGGCTTGCGGAGTACCGCGGCGTACGATCGAGTGCAATTCGGCGGGTCAAGCCGAGAACCCGGGAGCCTGCGCAAACCGCGCGACAACGGCATCAATCTCCGGATCCGTCGTTTGCCGGCTGGGACTGAAACGGACCGCTCATACATGCCGATCCTCTCAGGACCGCAAGTTCTGCGGCGCCGCCAGACCGTGCGGGAATCCCGAGTTCACGCAATGCCGCCACCAGCTCGCGTTTCGTCGGCAACTCGGCTAGCGGAACCTCCGGCCGCGCTGCAATCTTTACGAGCTTTGAACTTGCTCGAATCCGGGGCTGCGGGTCCAAGTGCGCGAAACACGAGGGGATTGAGCGCGATCGAAAGGAGTGCACCGGCTAGGATCAGGTTTTGTCCTTCGATTGGCAACAGGCCAAGCGATACGCCGAGTCCGGCCAAGATGAACGAGAACTCGCCGATCTGTGCCAAGCTCGTTGAAATTGTGACCGCGGTATTGAGCGGGTAGCGTAAAGCGAGAACGAGGAGAAATGCCGCGAGCGTCTTGCCGACGACGATGATTGCAACAACGGTAAGGATCCTCAACGGCTGGCCGATTAGAATTGCCGGATCAAACAGCATTCCGACGGACACAAAGAACAGGACGGCAAACGCATCCCGCAGCGGGAGCAATTCCTGGGCCGCCCGGTGACTGAGATCGGACTCGTGCATTACCACGCCGGCGAAGAAGGCGCCGAGCGCGAAGGAGACTCCGAAGAGCTCAGCCGAGCCATAGGCGATCCCGACAGCAACGGCGATGACGCAGAGTGTAAAGAGTTCATGGGACCCGATGCGCGCCACCTGCGCAAGCAACCACGGAAAGGCCCGGCGACCGACCAAGAGCATGACGCTGACGAAGGCGGAGACCTTCGTGAGTGTGAAGGCCAGAACCAGGAGGAGATTTTCGTTTGCGGCCTGCATAAAGGGCCCGCGCGCACCTCCGTCAAGCCAGCCAGCGAGGGGCGGCAGAAGCACGAGGGTGAAGACCATTGCCAAATCCTCGACGACAAGCCAGCCGACCGCTATCCGGCCATTGACAGATTCAAGTACACCACGATCTTCCAGGGCACGAAGAAGCACGACGGTGCTCGCAACTGACAACGCAAGCCCGAATACGACCGCTGCGCCGAAGCTCCAGCCCCACCACATGGCTACAGCGGCCCCGAGCGCGGTCGCGGCGACGATCTGGGCGAGCGCGCCGGGTAGTGCGATACCGCGGACTTCCAACAGGTCGTCGAGTGAAAAATGCAGGCCGACACTAAACATCAGCAGAATGACGCCGATCTCAGCCAGTTGCTGTGACAACCGAAGGTCCGCGACAAAGCCCGGCGTATTTGGCCCGATGGCCACGCCTGCAAGTAGATAGCCAAGGATGGTCGGCAACCTCAGTCGCGCAGCCAGGTAACCCAAGATCAGGGCGAGCCCAAGGCCCATGGCAATTGTTGCGATCAAGGTAAAGCTGCGCGGCTGGTTAGAGGTGGAGAGATCGATTGGGCGTCGAACCGCTCTGCGTTCCGCTTTTGCATCTCCAGCGGAGGACGCCGTGTCGAAGGTTCAGTCTGCACTGGATCGAAGCCGAAGTCCCGGGCCGGCGCATCGGTCGCTGCAGTCGGAGCAAGGCTCTTGACGAAACCCAGGATTTCCTCCGCCGTGTCGCGGCGAATCTTCATCCCGTAGCTCAGAATCGATCCGTTTCCGGACATCCGTGACTCAGCGTCAGCAATCATGCCTTCCAGCCGTCGCTGTATCGCTTCGATGTGATCTGGCATTCTCTCTCTCCAAGCGCCGTATCTACTAGCTTTGGAGGCCGTGCATGCGAGACCGGCATCGACGTCGGCCTCGCATGCACACACGCTGTCACGCTGTGACTCGTGGTGGGCTGCGATGCATGAACCACAGCCGCGCGGCGGCGAGAACTGCCACCGCTATGCCGACCGCGAGGTGCACGCCGCTCGCAGCTGCATTTTCCGAAAAGGCGACCGCCCAGGGGGCGATGGCTGCCCAGACGCCGAGCGCCAGATTGACCCACTCCTCCCACTCATTGAAGGCGACGATTGCGCCGAGCGCGACGAGTGCAATAGCAGCACCGGTGATCCACGCGTTCCAGGCTGCAGTAGCCTCAGCGGTGAAGTCCACCGCCCAGGGGGCGAGCGCCAGGCACACACCGAGGACGACGTTTACAACGTCGATGACGTTCTCTTTGATGTTGAGTGTTGTGAGTCTGTCGAACATGACGTCTCTCCGTTTTCGTCACTTTGTGGTTAGCGATGCTTCCGGGGGAAGCTTTTGGAGTGGTGTCGTCAGCTTCCGCGCTAGCGGCACCACGAGAGTCATTGGCGGACGACCCGACCGTCCCACGCGGATTGTCGAGTCCGACTTCTTCCTCGACGTCGTCGCGCTGCAAGTTTAGCAACCATTGGCGGAGCCAGGTCGGATCGACTGCTCCGGCGGCAATCTCGCGAAGCGCGGTGACGGTCGGCTTGTCCCCATCCAGCGACACGTGCGGTGTGTGCCCGCGGCTCAACGCACGGGCGCGCGCTGCGGCGAGCAGCACAAGCTCGAAGCGGTTCGGTACGACCCGTTCGCAGTCGATGGTCGTGATCCGTGCCATACGATCTCCTATGCGGCCTGACGGTCCCCGCTGCTTGCTGCTCGGACGAAGGCAAGAGGGGTATCGACTGGTCGTGCCCGATCCTCGCAGACCTCATCGGTGCTGCGATCCCGTGGCGCGTAGCGGGCATGATCCTGACCGTGGCGGGCATGATCTTGGCCATGGACGATAAAGGTGAGGCCCTGCCGTTCCGCATAGCCCACGGCAGCTTCCCGGGTCGGAAAAGTCAGTTCGACCTGAGTAAGCGGATCGTCCCCGCCGGTCCAACCCATCAGTGGTTCGATAAAGGGCGGCGTCCGTCGCTCGAAGCGGAGCTTCCAATGCCGCGTGTTCGCCTTGCCCGATGTCATAGCGGAGCGTGCAGGCCTGTAGATCACTGCGACCGCATCATCGGGAAACACAGAAGGAGCCGTTAATGGTGTCTTCGGCGTGCTGACGCGCCCGGTCAGATTCTCGCGTGCGCTCTCGACTAACTTCAACATTGGTGCCGCCTTCGCAAAGGTGGCGGCGGGAGCGCGCCAGCTCCCGCTCGCCGGAGTCTCCTCTCTGGTTATTTGCCGTTGATCGCGATGCGCTTTACGTTGCGTTGCGCCTCGGCCGATCTCGGCAGGGTCACGACGAGTTCGCCGTTGCGGAACGACGCGCTCACCTTGTCCTCGTCGATGTCATCAACGGGGATGCGCCGTTCGAACCGGCCGTAGAAGCGCTCGCTGAACAGCCTGTTCTTGTCCTCCGTCTCGGTTTTCTTCTCGCCCTTGATGGCGAGCACGCCATTCGACAGCTGGACTTCGACGTCTTTTTCCTCGAGGCCAGGAAGCTCGGCCGTGACCCGCACCTCTTTGTCGTTCTCGCTCACCTCGATGCTCGGCCACGACCCGACGCGGTCGAACACGCGGTCGAAGCGGAAGGGGCTGAGGTCGAACCCACGGAAGACATCGTCGAACAAGCGGTTCATCTCACGATGCAAAGTCAGGAAGGGCGTGCCTTCCTCTCCGCGCTGCACCGGAACGCTACTGCTGCGGTTCCAGGGAATGAGATCTCTCATGCTCATGTTGTGTCTCCTTTCTCAGTTGTTTCTCCTCTCTCAAACGGGCGGCGCCCGTGGCCAGGACCAC
>Ga0180216_1001964_pt1 | contig 17618 bp, 10 predicted proteins | sample eDN3rd37CBELigMG_FD_128879 | JGI IMG/M metagenome (GOLD analysis project Ga0180216, IMG submission 128879) | Enriched Miracle-Growth compost microbial communities from Emeryville, California, USA - eDNA 3rd pass 37_C BE-Lig MG (version 2)... ...
GACGCGTTGGTACGCATGGAAACGCTCTCGCTGATGTCCGACGTGGAACTGCCGATCCACGTGGCGCGTGCGCAGGTGGCCTCGGCCATCGACGTGGTCGTGCAGATTGCCCGCTTCTCCGACGACGGTTCACGGCGTATCACCCGCATTTCCGAAGTGCTCGATCTGGACGACCAGAACCGCTACCAGTGGCAGGACATTTTCGCGCTGGAGCTGTTGGGCAAGGATCGCGACGGCCAGTTGATTGGCGAGTTGAAAGCGACCGGCGTCAAGCCATCGTTCCGCCGCGATGCCATCGGCCAAGGCCTGGATGACATGATCCGCCTGACGGAAGATCTGTGGAAGCCGTAGGGGCGCGGTCGATACACGCGTGCGCCACGGCGATATCACGTGTGCCACGGCTCTGTGAGCCGTGTGCAACTGGTACACGTGCGCATCACACAACAAGAAGCCTGAAGCGTAAGCGAAGGAACACGACCATCGGCGTTGATGGCACCAGATGCACGCAGCCGAATACGCTTCGCTTCCTGGTCCGCACGCCGGACCCTACGGCTGCTGCATCTGCGGTCAGCGGACCCTACTGCCCTACCGGCGTTCCTGGACCGGCAAGTTAACCCGTACTTCGGTGCCTTCGCCGGGCGCGGTGATCACTTCGGCCTTGCCGCCCAGGACAAGCGCTCGTTCGCGCACGCCGCGCAAGCCGTATGATCGCTCGGTGACTTGTGTCGGATCAAAGCCGCGTCCGCAATCGCGGACCGATAGACGCAGTTCCTCGGGCGATTCTTGTACCAGTTCGAGGAACACTTCCTTGGCGCCGCTGTGCTTGATGACGTTGTTGAGCGCTTCTTGCGTGATGCGATAGATGCAGCTTTCCAACAGTGGTGTCAGGCGTTTGAAACGCACGTCGTGATGGAAGTGGATTGTGCCAATCACCGGCTCGCGTTCCTTGACCAGGAATTCTAGGGCCGCGATGATGCCGGCCTCGTCGAGGATGGGCGGACGCAGCCCGCCGATCAAACGCCGGGCTTCATCGAGCGAGCGGCGGATCATCTGGCGGACCAGTTCCAGTTGCCCTGCCAGGCGTGAATCGTTGCCGGCCGAGCACGCGCTGATGTGCATGGCGGCTGCGGTCAGGTATTGCGCCAGCCCGTCGTGAATCTCGTAGGCCAGCAGCTTGCGGTCGTTTTCGTGTTGTTCGAGTGTGGACTGGAGCAGTTGCTGCTCGTCGCGCAGGGCCTGCTCGGCCGCCCGGCGCACTTCGACCTCGTGCTGGAGTTGCTCGTTGGTCGCCTGGAGTTCGCGGGTTCGCTGCTGCACGCGCAGCTCGAGCAGGTCGCGGTGCGACTGCAACTGTTCCTGAGCCCGTTTGCGCTCGCTGATGTCGAAGATGGTGCCTTCCAAGAAACGGAGGCTGCCATCGGGATTGAACACGGCCTGGCCGCGTTCTTCCACCCAGCGCCACGTGCCGTTGCGGTGCCGGAGCCGGTATTCCAGCTGGTATGGCTGCCGGGCGGCAATGCAGCGATTGGCCTGCGCGATGATCGTTGCCCGATCGTCAGGGTGATACAGGTCGATGAACGAAATGCGGTTTTGCAGGAAGTCGTCGGGCGTGTATCCGGTGAGATCGGCGACGTGGTCGCTGAGATACAGGATCGAATAACGATCGTCGTTATGGCAGGTGTACACCACGCCCGGCACGTTGTTGGCGAGGACGCGGAACATCTCCTCATTGCTGCGGAGCTTCTGCTCGTACTCGCGGCGATCGAGCGCGCTGAGTAGCGTTTCGCCCACGATCCGCAGCAGGTCTACCTGTTCGTCGAGCCACTGGTAGGCACGCGACGTGAAGGCAAAGCCGATGAAGCCTCGCAACCGGCCCTGGCTCTGGAGCGGCACGCACGACAGCGAGCGAACGTGGATCTGCTGCAGGATTTCTCGCAGCAGGGCCGCTTCTGGGCCGAGGTCTTCGATTCGGGCAATCCGCACGGGCTGGCCGGCCACCATCTGCGCGGTGAACCACTCCATCCCGGTGATTTCAAAGTTCTGGAAATGGCCTTTAAGCGAAGGAACGCCCTCGGCGCACCATTCGTGGGTATGGTCGACCTTGCTGTAATCGTCGTGGTACTGGCAGAGGAAGCAGCGGTCGCACTGGACAAAGCGGCCGATCTGGGACAGGGCCTGCTCGATGCACAGGTCCAACTCGTCGAAGCTCACCTGCACAAACCGGGACACAATCTGGGCGAGGAGCCGTTCGAATCCCAGCCGCAGGTGAAGGGAGGCCGCGGCGTCGCGCATCACCTGTTCGTTCTGGCGTTCCAGCTCCTGAACGCGGTGTTGAAGTTCAGCTACTTGGTGTTGCAGGTCGTTCATCGTGGTTGCCATAACGCCCGTCCTGGACGCGGTGATGCGTGACATTCTCAGGCTTTCTGCCCGCGAGTGCGTTCCCCACGTCTGGGGCCTTGTGTATTACGCAACTTAGCGTGGGCGGTTCGGATTATTTCCCACCGTGGCGGTGGTTGTTTCCCCCTGTTGGACCGCATGCTGCGAACATTGGCAGCCGCTGATTGGGGGAGTACACTGCCAGGGCCTGGCAGCCCCCCACGATTGTTGTTAGCAGACAGTTTGTCAGCAGACAGTCGCTCGTTGGCGGCCCTGTCAGGCTTAAGCGGCCTTCCCTGGATGCTCCGTTGGACCCGTGTATTGGACCTGAAGTGTCTTGGAAGCCGGCTCTGCTGGTTGGATGTGGTAAGCGGGCAATCACCCCCATTGGCGGGCGCTTGCTGCTTGCCTTCCCCCCAACATGGTTATGCGCAATTGTATCCTCATATTCGGCCGGCCGCTGATGCTTTCTACCCGATTCGCCGTGCCTGCCACCGCCGTGGGGAAGTTTCTCACGGAGCGACGTGGGATTTATCCGGTACCCAATTCTAAGTTCGTCCAGCGGAGAATGTTCCGCCAAGAGGCGACTTGGATAGCCCTATTCTTGGCATTTTTTGCCGGGTGCGCGGACGAAAACGCCTACCCGAATCGGCCAATTACCTTGGTTTGCCCCTGGGGGATTGGCGGGGGCACCGACCAGATTGCCCGGCAGATGGCCATTCACCTGGAGCAGGAACTAGGACAGCCGGTCAATGTGATCAACCGCACCGGCGGCCAGGGGGTGAACGGCCACATTCGCGGCCTTAAGGCCGACGCCGACGGATACACGCTGGCGATGATTACCGTGGAACTAAACATGTTCCACTGGAACCGCCTGGCCGACCTGACCTATCGCGACGCCCTGCCGCTGATCTCGGTGAACGAGGATCCGGCGGCAATCTTCGTCCATGCCGACTCCCCCTGGCATACCCTCGACGAGCTAGTCCAGCACATACGTAGCTCACCGGATAATAAGGTGCGTTTCTCAGGCACGTCGGCCGGTGGGATCTGGCATCTGGCGGTCGTGGGCTGGTTGCAACAGCTCGGGCTGCCGGCCGACTCCATCACCTGGGTGGCATCACAAGGCGCGGGCCCGGCGCTTCAGGACATGCTGCCCAACAGTGCCGTGTGCTGCAGCTTGCCCGAGGCTCGCATTCCCCTCCGCGAGGGCCTGGTGCGCTGCCTGGGTGTGATGGCCGACCAGCGCCAGCCGGCCCCGTTTGACCAGGTGCTTACCTTCAAGGAACAAGGCTACGACTGGACGCTGTACGGCTGGCGGGGCTTTGCGTTTCCGCAGGGAACGCCCGAGGCCGCCGTCCAGCGCATGACCGAGGCACTTCGCAAGGTCGCCGAGGGACAAACCCAGGTCGCCGGGGAGACCTTCCCGGATTTCATGCGGACCGCAGGCTTCAATCTCACGGTCCGCCAGGGCGACGACTTTGGTCAGTTTCTTGCCGCGCAAGACGAGCAACTGGGGCAAGCGATTGAACAAGGAGAGTTCTCCGAGGTCGCTCGCGGTGCCATCAGCCCCATGCTCTTTCCGTACATTCTGTTTGGGCTGCTGGGCTGTTCGCTGCTGGGGATGCTTTGGAAGACGTTCAGCGAAGAAGAACTGGAACCCAGGCCACTCGATCAGCAGAGCAGCCCGAACCTGTTTTATTTCATGCTGGTGCCAGGGGCGGTGGCCGCTTACGCGCTGCTTGCGCCGACCGCCGGATTTCTGATCGTAACCGCCGCCGTGCTGCTGACGCTGCTGTACTGCTACGGCACGCGGCTGTGGCTGTCCGCCGTGATTGGCGTGTTGGCGGCCGCGGTGCTGTACCAGACGTTTGCGCACGGAATGCGAGTTTCACTGCCCCGGGGGTGGTACGGATGGTAGCCAAAGCCGATAGCGGTTGGACGGCGCGCGGCGTGGCAGCCGTCGGCGCGATTTCTTATGACGTGAGGAGCGGCGGGCCAGGTCGATGAACGAAGCCATTCAAACCGCCCTGGCGGAAACGCTCACCTGGAAAGTGATCGGCGTGGTGTTTGTCACCGCCGCGTACGGCATCTTTGTAGGCGCCATTCCAGGGCTGACCGCCACCATGGCGGTAGCGCTGCTGGTGCCGTTCACGTTCTTTCTGGACGACGTTTCGGCAATTGCCGCCATTGTTAGCACGGTGACGTGCAGCATCTTCGCCGGCGATATCCCAGGGACGCTGCTGCGGATCCCCGGCACGCCGGCTTCGGCCGCGTATGCGCTGGATGCCTATGCCATGACGCAGCGTGGCCAATCGGGCCGGGCGCTGGGCATTTCGCTGGTGTTCAGTGTCTTTGGCGGTTTGTTCGGTGTGTCGGTGCTGCTGCTGGCCGCGCCACAATTGGCCAAGCTCGACTTCAAGACCTACGAGTATTTCTGGCTCTGCGTGCTGGGGCTTTCGTGCGCGGCGCTCGTTTCGCGCGAATCGCGGTCCAAGGGACTGTTTGCTCTGTCGCTGGGCTTACTGATTTCGACCATTGGTTTGAGCCCCGACCACGGTGTCTCGCGGTTTGATTTCGGTTTCAGCGAGTTGTACGGCGGGGTGAAGTTTATCCCGGCGATGATCGGCCTGTTTGGCATCTCGGAAGTGCTCCGCAACGTGTTGTGGCTCAATCGCCGCGAGGTGCAGGCGCTGGCGGTTCCGCCCGAACAGCAGGCGCAAGCCGGCGCCGTGCGGCGCTGGCTGGTGGAGCCGATCAGCGACGTGTTTGGCGGCGTGTTCGGTCTGCTGGCCAAACGGATCGTACACGCGATGCGCAGCAGTGCCCTGGGCTCGTTCATCGGCATGTTGCCTGGCGCCGGGGCCGACCTGGCAGCCTGGATCTCGTACGCAGTTTCCAAGCGGTTTGCCCGGCGGCCCGAGGAATACGGCTCCGGCAGCACCGAAGGGCTGGCCGATGCCACCACGGCCAACAATGCGGCCCTGGCCAGCGCGTGGATTCCCTCGCTGGTATTCGGGATTCCCGGCGACTCCGTGACGGCCATCGCCCTGGGCGTGCTGCTGATGAAGAACATCGAGCCGGGGCCGCGGATCTTCACCGACCCGGCTCAGCAGCCGCTGGTGTTCGCCATCGTGATCGGCTTCCTGCTGGCCAACCTGGTCCTGCTGCCGATTGGCTTTTTGGCTATTCGGGCTGGCACATTGCTGGTGCGCGTGCCGCGGCGGGTGTTGATGCCGCTGATCGTGCTGTTCTGCGTGCTGGGGGCCTACTCCATCGACGGCAGCACGTTCGATATCTGGGTGATGCTGGCCATGGGCCTGCTAGGCTTTGTGCTGGAAGGCTTCGGAATCCCGCTGGGCCCCGTGGTGCTGGGCATCATCCTGGGCGGCGAACTGGAACACCGCTTCATTCAAAGCCTGCGCACAAGCCAACACTGGTGGGACTTCTTTACCCGGCCCATGTCGATGGTGCTGGCGGCGTCGGTGGTATTGCTGTGGTTTGGGCCGCTGCTGGTACGGGTGGTGCGACGATTGCGGAAAAACCCCAAAACAATTTGACGGAAAACCGGATTGGTTACGCCGTCTTTTGCGGGGGCGTTTGGGGCCGCGGATTCTTTCTTTTGCCAGCTTGCCACCGCCTGCTTCGCTGCCAGACATTCCGCCTGCGGCCCCTCTAGAACGGTGTGGCGACTGCCGACTTAAGTATCGGCATATCTTGATGATACGCGATGGCATCGCTAGCATCGGGGGCCAAAATTGCGGGGGCCGGTGTTACACCAAAGCCCCGTAAACCGCTTGGGAAGAAGCCGTTTTGATGGTTGTTCCTGGCGGTGCGCTGCCACCTATGGGTAGGTGGCAAACTGACTAGGGATTCATCAAACTCGGTTTGCGCCAGCAACGACACCTGTTTATACTAAGGAAGTCCGGCTTGGCGCGACCGAGCGCGGTTTCACGACCAAGTGAAAACCTTCACGGCTAAGGCAGCCGTGGACAGCACCGGCAGCGTGTGGGACGCGGGTGGCGCCAGCTACCCACAAGCTGCATCATCGCAGCTTGCATGCGTATCCGACTGCCTGGCATGGACGCCCGCCAACATTCATCCCTCAGCCTCACGCCCACCACGGCCCACCATGAACTCGATTCACTATCGCCGCAGCTTGCGGCCCGTGTCGGGTCGCGACCGCGATTGGTCATCGGCCACGGTTCCCGCGCTGGCAACGCTGTCGTTGTTAGCCCTGCTCGCCTCCGGCTGTAACCATCAGCCTGAAACGGCCAAGGCTGCCAGCGGCCCGCCAGTGCAGCAAGCCAAGAACCCTCCCCAAGTGCATATCGCCGCGGTGGAGTACCACCCCTGGCCCGAACTCGTCCAAGCCCAGGGCAGCCTGCTGGCCGACGACGAAGCGGTGCTGGGGGCGAAAGTAGCCGGCCGCGTGGAACGCGTGGCCGTCGATATCGGTGCCCCGGTCAAGAAGGATGACGAACTGGTTGTGCTCGACCGTTCGGAGTTCGAACTGGCCGTCCGCCAGGCCGAGGCTCAACTGGTTCAGGCTATGCAGGCCATCGGCATCGAGCCCGACGTCAACGATACGCCGCCGTTTGTCGAAGACACCAAGCGGCCTGAGGACAGCCCGATCGTTCGCATCGAGGCCGCCCTGTTGGCCGAGGCCATCGCCAACCGCGAACGCGGTGACGAACTGGCCCGGCTGGGAACCAGCGGCGGCCAGCCGGCGATCACCCGGCACGAATTGCAGCGACTGCACGCCGCCGAGAAGGTTGCTCGCTCTCGCTACGACTCGGCCGTGAACCAGGTCCGCGAGAAGTTGGCGCTCATCAAGGTGCGGCGGGCCGAACTGGCCGTCGCCCGGCAGCAACTGGCCGAAACCGTGATTCGGGCCCCGTTCGATGGCTATGTGCTGCGTCGCCACGCGGCGGCTGGAACCTATCTCCAGGTTGGCCAGCAGGCGCTGACGATGGTCCGCACCGATCCTCTGCGGTTCCGCGGTCGCGTGCCGGAACGCAAGGCCGCCCAGGTCCGACTGGGCCAAGAAATCCACGTCCGTATATCAGGCTTGGATAAGCCGATCGTGGCGCGCGTGAGCCGCATTGCTCCGAGCCTGGAGATCGCCAGCCGCTCGCTGGTGATCGAGGCCGACATTCCTAACCCCAATGGCCAACTGCGGACCGGCTTGTATGCCGAGGCCGATATCGTCGTGAATCCTCACGCCGAAACGCTGGCCATTCCCGCGTCGGCCTTGGAAGAGTTCGCCGGTGTACGCAAGGTCTGGATCGTCCGCGAAGGCAATGCGAAGCCTCAGCCCATTCAGACCGGCCGCCGAACCGAAGACATGATCGAAGTCGTTTCCGGCTTACAGCGGGGCGACGTGATTATTCAAGATAGTTCGCAAGGGGTAATGGGCCAGGTACAGGCCGTGCCCGCCAGCCTCGCGTCTGCTGCGCAAGAGGCCGGCTAACCGCTGTGACCGTGGTTTCAGCGGTCCTGCGGACCAGGGCCAGTTTGGCACAAGGGGGAAGCGGCTGCGACACGCGGACCTTCCCTCAGCCTGCCGGGCAGATTGTTTCCCCAAGGGCCTTTTGCGGGCTTGAGCCGCACAAAAGGCGAACACGAACAAGCACGCGGCCATAAGCCCGGTGAACTTCCGCAGCGCTCGCGTGCTACCCCGGCTGCCAGGTTGCCCTCGCCACCGCGGTTTGACCGCAGAATACCCGCCTACTTTCCCCGCCTAACAGCGCGGCAGCGGCCGCGTCGTTGAAAATCGTTTTTTGGTGAACGACCTAACATCGAACGCCGGCGGTGGCTTCTAGGATTAAGTTTGACCGCCGCCCGTGGTTGGTTACATCGGCGTTTCTTGTCCGCTGATGCAAACTCGCCTCGCTGTTCGATAGTTCCCCCGTTGCGGAGTACGGTTGCGTGCAATGGCTGGCTGAAGTTTGTGTCCGCCGCCCGGTATTCGCAATGATGCTGATCGCGGCCCTGGTCGTGGCCGGCATTGCCGGTTACTTGCGGCTGGGCGTGGGGCGATTCCCCGAAATGGACATGCCCACGATCTTCGTCCGTACCAGTTATATCGGTGCGGCGCCCGAAGAAGTGGAATCGGAGATCAGCCAGCCGCTGGAAGACGCGGTGGCGACGGTGGCCGGCATCGACGAGCTGCGGTCGATCTCCAGCGAAGGCAGCTCCATGCTGCTGATCACCTTCGACCTGGACCGCGATGTGGACGCCGCGGCTCAGGACGTTCGCGACGCTGTGAACAGCGTGCTGAACCGCTTGCCGCCGGACATCGATCCGCCGGTGGTGCAGAAGCGCGATATGGATTCGTCGCCGATTCTCTCGCTGGCCGTGTCTGGCCCGCGTGACACCCGCGAGTTGTACGTGCTGGCCGAACGGTACGTAAAAAACGTGATCGAGTCGGCCAAGGGCGTGGGCACGGTGGAAATCCGCGGTGCCGTCGATCGGGCCGTGAATGTCGAGATCGACGCCAGCCGTCTGACGGCCTATGGCCTGACCATCGGCGACGTGCGGGAAGCCTTGCGGCGGCAGAATACCGAAATTCCCGGCGGCCGCGTCGATGCGGGCATCCGCGAGCTCACGCTCCGTACGCTGGGCCGCTTCCGCAGCGCGGAAGATTTCAGCCAGATGGTGGTGGCCACGGTCGATGGCGCGCCGATCCGGCTGGCCGACCTGGGCACGGTTCGCGACGGCCAGAAAGAAATCCGCAGTGCCGCCTGGCTCAACGGCGAACCGGCCGTGGTGGTGACCGTGCAGCGGCAAAGCGGCACCAACACCGTGGCCGTGATCGACGCCGTCAAGGAACGGCTCGAACGCAGCCGCGAACTGCTGCCGCCGGACGTGTCGCTCCAGATCATGCAGGATCAGTCGCGGTACATACACGCCGCGATGCACGAAATCCAAAACCACCTGATCTCCGGCAGCATCCTGGCCAGCATCGTGGTGCTGCTGTTCATGCGTTCGTGGCAAAGCACGATCATCGCCGCGGTGGCCATTCCGACGTCGATCGTGGCCACCTTCACCGTGATGTACGCACTGGGCTTTACGCTCAACAACGTCACCATGCTGGCCCTGGTGCTGATGGTCGGCGTGGTGATCGACGATGCCATCGTGGTGCTGGAGAACGTTTTCCACCATATCGAGGAAAAAGGCGCGACACCGTACCAGGCGGCCATCGAAGGCACCCGGGAAATCGGCCTGGCGGTGTTAGCCACGACGCTTTCGCTGGTGATCGTGTTTCTGCCAGTGTCATTCTTGTCCAGCGTGACGGGCCGGATGCTCTTCCAGTTTGGTCTGACGGCCACGGTGTCCGTGCTGGTCTCGATGCTCGTGAGCTTCTCGCTCACGCCGATGATGTGCAGCCGGTTGCTCAAGCCGCCGAAGAAACGCGTTGAAGCGGGCGATGGCACGCATGCCGCGCCTGCGGCTGCCTCGCGCGGCGGCTTCTATCGCTGGATCGAAGACGGCTACATGTGGTGCTTGCGTTGGTCGATGAAGCACCGCTGGCTGGTGCTGGCCATCAGCATCGTCACGATCCTGGCCAACATCCCGCTATATCGATTTGTGAAGCAGGATTACATTCCGACCAACGTCGATGAGTCGGAGTTTGAAGTCCGCGTCACCGCGCCCGAAGGCGCCACCATTGCGGCCATGCAACATGCCATGCGGCAGGTGGAACATCGGGTGCGCCAGATCGACGGCGTCGAGTACGTCATCACCACGATTGGCTCCAGCGGCACGCGCGGCGTCAACTCGGCCGAACTCTACATCCGCCTGGTCGATAGCGAACAACGCACGTTCTCGCTCGGCCGGTTCTTCTCGGCGCTCTTCCGCGGCGATCCGATGTCGGCCTTCGAAGGCAACTTCTCGCAGCGGGACAAGATGTCCGAGGTCCGCTCCATCATCCGCAAGTTCCCCGACCTGCGGGCCAGTGTCCGCAACCTGACTTCGTTCAATACCGGCGCGCCGGTCGATATCGACTTCTCGATCACCGGCCCGGACATCAATACCTTGGCCGATTTCGCCGAGAAGCTGCGCGACAAGGTTAGCGAGATTCCCGGCATTGTCGACGTCGATATTACCTACCGTCGTGACAAGCCGCAGATGCTGGTGCTGCCCGACCGCGATCGGGCGGCCGCCTTGGGCGTGGATATTCAAGAGATTGCCGAAACGCTTCGCGTGGCGGTGGGCGGCGACGACCGCGTGTCGCGCTACCGCGACGAAAAACTGGACGATGCCTACGACGTGGAACTGCGGCTGATCGGTGTTGACCGCCGTGATCATACGTCGATTTCGCAGATCTATGTGCGTGCCCGGCCCGTCGATACCGGGTCCGCGGCCAACGCGCTCTCGCAAGGGCTGCTGCTGACCAGCGCCGCTGATGGCGGCTACCTGGTGCGGCTGGACAACGTGGTGCGGTTCCACGAAGAAGACAGCTCGCCGCGTATCGACCGCCTCGATCGCCAACGGATGGTCGCCCTGCGGGCGAACGTGGCGGCTGGCTACGCGCTGGGCGACCGGATTGAAGCCGTCCGTGCCGCGGCCGATGAGATCGGCTTGCCGCCGGGCTTCCAGGCACGCGTGCTGGGCCGTGGCCGCGAACTGGAACGCACGCTGGCGGACTTCGGCTGGACGTTCATCCTGTCGTTCGTCTTCATGTACATCGTGTTGGCGGCCCAGTTCGAGCACCTGGTGCACCCGTTCACAATTCTGATCTCGCTGCCGCTAGCCGTGCCGTTTGGTCTGATCAGCCTGTGGCTGGGCGGCGAATCGCTCAACCTGTACTCAGCGTTGGGCGTGCTGGTGCTGTTCGGCGTGGTGAAGAAGGCGTCGATTCTGCAGGTGGACCATACGAACAATCTGCGTGCCGCCGGACATTCCCGCTACGACGCCATCATGCTGGGCAACCGCGACCGGCTCCGTCCGATTTTGATGACCACGATTGCGTTCGTGGCCGGTATGTTCCCGCTGCTGATTGCCACCGGGCCTGGTGCCGAGGAACGGCGCAGTATCGCCGTGCTAACCGTGGGCGGGCAGACGCTGTCGCTGCTGCTGACACTCGTCGCCGTGCCGGTGATCTACTCGTTCTTGGACGACCTGGCCATGTTGTTCTCGCCCAAGAAGTCGCCCGAGCAACAAGCTGACGCGCCCGCGGGTGAAAACGGTGCGGCCAACCTCAGCAATGGGGCGCATACCGCGCCGGCCAACGAACGGACCGGCGCCGAAACTGTGGCAACCCATTAGAATGCCGCGGACAGCTTCAATGTCGTGAGGCAGGCCCCCTGCCCTGCCCCGCAGCTTGCGCTAATCCGCACGCTTTGCACGTGCTCATCGCTGCGCCAGACAAACGCAGTCTGGTGCTCCAGTCCAGGCCGCCCTTATTGATTGGGGTTTTGGGCGGCGTCTTTGTCCGAGCTGGCTGGCGCTGCCGGGGGCGGCGGCGCGTCGTGGGCTGCCATCGTTTTGGAGAATAGCTGGATGGTGGCCACGCCGGCCACGATCAGCAGCATGCCGATGGCGGCGGGCAGATCCAGCCGCTGCCCATAGATCAGCCACGCCAGCAGCGTCACCAGCAGGATGCCTACGGCCGACCAGATGGCGTAGACAATACCTACGGACATGGTGCGCAGGCACAGCGACAGAAAGTAAAACGCCGCGACATACCCGACCACGACCACCACGCTGGGCCCCAGGCGGGTGAAGCTGTTGGTGGCCTTCAAGGCGGTGGTGGCGATCACTTCGGCAACGATCGCAATGGCCAGATACAGGTAGCTCACAGACGCTTACCTCGCAGCGCGATGGCCTTGACCCTCGGCACGCGCCAACCTGCTGCGGCTACGGGTTTTGCCGGTCCAGATCGGCCAGGCCGCTTAAGTCGGGCTTCTGCGACGGCAGGTCTTGCGCCCGTTTGCGGAACTGGATGTCCGACTGGTTGTAACGCCACATGATGAAGATGATGCCGCACAGGGCCGCGATAAACAGCCCGCCCATAATCATCCCGGCCAGGCTGTTGTTCTGCTTCTCTGGCCGCAGCCAGCCGACGGTCTTACCGACGAACAGCGGGCCAAGCTGCACCTTGGTTTCGCCTTGCTGCTGCGAAAACTCCGACTGGTACGACCAGACCTTCAGCAGGATTCCTGGTACGCGGACGAACTCGCGCAACCGTTCGCCCTCGGGCATGCCTTGGGGCAGTTCACGCACACAGACGGTAATCGGATAGCTGTAGAAGTGATGGTCCCGCTCCTGTTCGCGGAACACGTGTTTCACGTTCAGGAGCACCTGCAGTTCGTAATAGTGATCGATGCCGTACCGCTCGCGGATGTCTTGATCGGTCACGCGGATCTTGACCGCCCGCTTGAGCAGCCCGGTGATATCGAACGGCTCCCCCGAATACTTCTCCGGTGCATCGAGCAGTTGCTTGATGGTGAACGCCAGGCCAGCAGGTGTGCGTTTCCCTTGTTCCTGGGCGGCCTCGTCGATTCGCTCTTGGGTTACGCGGGCGGCTTCGATCACTTGCCGGGCATCGAACTTTTGGGCAACGTGCAACAACTGATAGAAGCACTCGCGGTCTTCCGACATCAGCGACTTGCGCTGCTGCAATTGGTCGAACAGGCCTACGTCCATGCCCAGCCGGCCCAGGAAGGTATCCGGATGCCAGGCGATCCGCTGAGCGACGAAGATCGGTTGCGATTGGGCGGCGTCCTCGCGATTGTCCGCCAGCTTTACAAAGATGCCCAGGGCGCTTGCCGGCTCACGGATCTCCTGGTCGAGTGGCCAGGCCTTGGGGATGTTCGTCGTGTAGACCGTGACGGGGATTTTGTTATCCAGCTCCAGGTGGCACTCGTAAAAACGCGGCATCAGGAACCGCTCGGCTATTTCCGGCAGCGGCTCATGGGCAACCACTCGGGTAACGTGACCCGAGAGCGGGGAGATCTCGCCGCGTTCCTGGACAGGATCGGCCGCCAGTTGATGGATATCAAACGCCGACTGCGTGAACGCTTCCAACTGCGAGAGCGGGAAACGCCGCGCCGCGTACAACATCCGAAACAGGGCGTCTTCTTCGTCCAGGCTAAGCGGTTCGCCGTCTTTGAAGGTGTCCAGATGGCTCTGTTCGACGCCCAGCAGCAATAGCACATCGTGCGCGCGTTCAATCTTGATCGGCTCCGCTGGTTGCGGTGCCGGCTGAACCGTTAGTGGTTGCCGCGGAGGCGGAACCGGAAACCCGGCTTCCGGCGCTGGCTGCCGCGGATCGAATGCTGGCGCTTCATCGGTCTCTGCGTTCTGCGTGGCTGCCGGCGCATTCTCCTGCGCGGCGGTTACTGCCTCTCCCCCGCAGCACCACCAGGCCACGCACCACAGGCCAACCGCCAGCCAGGCCGGTACGAACGCAACGGCCACGCGCTTGCGACGCCGGCGATCCTTGGGCGCAGGCTGGCTAATGGAGCGGGAAACGGTGGTTACTGTTGCGCACATGCTCAAGGGGCAATGGTGGGCGGCGTCGCGCGGTGGTTGATGGTGATTGGGGGGAATTCGGCGTTCAACGTGAGGTGGCATGGTTATCGCGTGCCGCCATCGTCGGCCGCAGCGTCTTCGTCGGGAACTTCGATCCCGGTGAAGTCGGGGTCTTTGATGTCCTTGTTACGGTCAAGAATCCGCTGCAGGTACTCCGGCGTGTCTTTGGTGGTCGAGCCCGAGTTGCGGTACACGTACACCACGACCACGATGCACAAACCTAGCATCACGGCGGCAGCGGTCAGGAACAAGGGCAGGTCGTTCTTGGGATCGGCCGGCGGAGGCGGCGGCAATTCACGCTGGAGCGTCTTGGTCAGCACCAGCGGCGTGGTGCGGTACGTGCCCTGGGCACCATAGGCAATCCGCTTGAAAAAGACGCCTGTGGCCGTGACCTCTTCCTTGAGGGAATCGCCCGTCGGGAACCCTTCAGGCAGGTCCAGGGTGTAGAGCATCATCACTTCGCTGAGCCGCTCGCGCGGTTGCAGCCAGATTTCGGTGTAGCCTTTGATGCCGTACTCGTTGCCGGGCGTGCAGGCCATGCCGGTGATGGTGGTCAGGCCGCCGATGATGCCGTGGGCGTTCGAGAACGGAATGCCCGGTGCTTCCTGCGGCCAGGCCGCTCGCACGTAACCGCGGACGGTTACCAATTCGCCGCGGTACGCCTTGGGTTGTTCATACAGTTGCAGGTAGGTGACGGGCGTGGCGTCCGCCAGTTGCGCATCGTCGGCCTGCTGCAACAGGTGCAGGATCTGGAAGAACGCCTTACCTTCCGCCGACCGGTAAGGGCTATCGTCGCGGACATCGGCCAGGTAGCCGGGATTCACGCCGGGAAACAGGCCGTCGGAACCGTCGCTGTCGGGCACTTCGGCCCGGGCCACAAACGTGCCGGGGATTTCCGGTCGCTGCGGCTGCGGACGTAGCCGATTATCGATGCGCTGGTTGGCATGCGGGTCCAGCCCACCCTGCATCAGCCAGGTAATTGCCTGCGGCCGGCGAATCCACTGGACTACCAGGAGGAGGCCGATCATCAGCAGGACCACCACCAGCATCCGGCGCTGAAATCCGCGGCTGAGGTAGTAACTGGCTGGACGCACGCGGCGAGTGGGCTTCTTCACGGGAGCCTTCCTTGCAAACGGAAATGCGGCCTGTCGAGGCCAGAGGGCCGCGGAGAAATGAACGGGAAGCGCAGTCGCCTCCCGGCTCTCCATTCGCCCTTGATCGTTCCATTTTATTCCGTGCGCCTGCGCGAAAACAGGAAAACCCCCGGGACGTTGGACCGTTTGCCCGGCCTATAGAACCGTTACGAGCGGCCGAAACGGTCCGGCGCACAGGTGCCAAGGCCGCACCCGACTCCCGCTCGCTTGGGCTATTTCCTGGTGACTAGGCTTGCCGCAGCCGGATGGCAAAACGCAAGGTTTGCCGTTCGCCCGGCTGCATCACTTGCAGGCCGTGCCCAACGCTGGCCGCATCGGCCGGCACCGGCAGCCCCGGCACGCACGTATAAGGTTCTACGCACACGGCTTGGCGATGGGGCGGATTGTAGACCACGCAAACGGGAAATGCCGGGTCGAACTCCAGTTCCAGCCGCCGCTGGTTGGCCGGATCGGTCACGGTGGCCAGGCATCGCTGGTTCTGGATCGCCACGCCCGAGAACACGTCGTCGAAGTGCGTTTGGCTAAACTCCATGCCCTGGGCCAGCGGGTAATCGGCAGCCAGGGACTGGCGTTCGCCGGTAGGCAGCATGTCTTTGAGCAGCCAGTGTTCACGCACCGGCACGTGGACTACGCAAGGATCGGCTTCGCCGCTGCCGCCCAGCGGAACGCGGAAGTAAGGATGCACCCCAAAACCCCAGGGCAGCGGCGTGCTACCGGGATTCTCCAGAGTGACTTCGGCGGATAATTCGCGGTTGCGTAGCACATAGGTCATGGTGATACGGAAGTCGCCCGGCCAGTGCTGCCGCAGTGTAGCATCGCTGGTGGAATCAAATCGGGCGGTGATGCAGTCGGCCTGTTGATCGATCACTTCCCACGCGCGATCCAGCACAAAGCCGTGAATGCCGTTGCCTAGGGCATCGCGATTGGTGAGCGTGTAGCTCTGGCCACCGAACTCGACGGTGTCGCCGGGCAGCCGGCCGGGGAACGGAAACAGCACCGGAATGCCGCTGCCCGAGGGACGTGCCTTGCCCTCCTCAAGTGCCGGATCGGCCCACAGCACTTCGACCGGTTCGCCGCCGTCGTCGATCACCAAACGGTAACAGTTGAACCCAAAGCCCGGCAGAATTTGGGCGGTGGAACTCGAGTCGCGGTCGTGCAGCGTCACCACGGCAAAGGTCATTGCATGGTTCCTTAGTTTTAGGTGCGAGTTTGAACCGGGCTATTGGTGTCGCGGCCAACGCCGGCCGGCTGGATCGTCGTGGGGCGAAGGTCCGTCGTCAGGCCGCGGGTTTGAAAGTTCTGAAACAACAGTTCGCGGGTGCGGTGCCGGACGGCGACCATCAGGAACATCACCAGGGTCAGGCAGATGGCCGCATTGCGTACGGCAGCCCGGCTGCGATCGCCCAGCGCCACGGCGGCCAGCGTATGCATCAGTCCCAGGGCGAAGAACACCGCGGCAGCCAGCATGACGGTCGATAACCAATCGCCCATCAGCAGCCGATCGCGCGAGGCAGGCGGCAGCGCCATTAGCATCAGCACGCCGGCAGGCAGCTCCAGGACCGCAAACAATAACGCTGCCCCGGCTCCGCGGCGAAGCCACCGCGCGGCTGGTTCAGCGGCCGGCGGCGTAGCTTGCAGCTCGGTGCCCTGCCCTGTGGTGGGAGCTTCGCCCACGGGCGCGCCAGTCGCAGGGGTAATATCGGCAGCCATCGCTCGCCTCGCCAGCCACATCAGCACGACGCCGGCAATCGCAAAGCCGGCCAGGATGACATGCAAGGTGCGGGCCAACGTTTCGGTATCGCCAAACAGCGACAGCGTTTGCCGATAGCCCAGGTGACTGTTCCAAAGTTCCGGCCGCGTGCTCGCCACGGCAATGGCCGAAAACAGCGGCGGAAAATGGTACAGCAGGTTGGCGGCGTTGAAGATCGCCAGGAACCGGTGCAGCGGCCGAGGCATCGTTCGCCACCAGCGCAGATAGGCCGCCATGCCCAGGAGGTATACGACCAACTCGGCCAAGCCAAACCACAGCCGCCGGGGCGGGATAATGCCCAGCGCGTTGAAGTACGGCGCGGTGCCTTGCAGCCACAACAGGCCCAGGGCTGCGGCTCCCAGCACCATGCCGAAGGCCAACCACCACATGGCCCAACGAGCCATCTGCCGGCCCAGGGCGTCGGCCAGAGAATCGCCCCGGCGCGAGGCGTTCCATTCCAGCCACAGCGCATAGCAGGGCGCCGCAGCGGCAAACAACACCGCGATCAGGTGCAACGTGCTGACGATGCTCAGAATCCAAATCATTCGCTGCCTGGGGGTTCGCACAAGAGAGTGTGGCCGATTATAACGGCCCCGTGCCGCCGCGGGGCTCCCCCTTGCAGTGTGGGGTAGAACCGCAGGAGGATGGGCTCGCAAACTGCTTTGTGGCGGCGTGTTTTCCTCGGCGGGCTATTTTTGTCCTGCCCGATTGATTCAACCCAGGTTCCCTTTGGCGACAGGATTCGCATAATCGACACCACCCCTGCCCTGGCCCACGCCGTCCGATTGAAGGGCTGCGGC
>Ga0180216_1001965_pt1 | contig 17612 bp, 11 predicted proteins | sample eDN3rd37CBELigMG_FD_128879 | JGI IMG/M metagenome (GOLD analysis project Ga0180216, IMG submission 128879) | Enriched Miracle-Growth compost microbial communities from Emeryville, California, USA - eDNA 3rd pass 37_C BE-Lig MG (version 2)... ...
ATACTTCATGTTGAGCGTCCTCCTTCAATTAGGGCAGTGAATGATCCCCATTCCAAGACCCAGCATACAGGAGACGCTTTTTTTGTTCAAACTTCAAATTAATCCATTACAGGAATTGCTCCTAATACCTTTCCAGCTTCTAAAGCGTTATGGTCAATAAGTGCGATCCGTGAATGAAAAAAGTATACAGACAAAATTACATCAAATCACTAATATGAAAGAAGCGATAACGTGTATTCGGTGTCCATGCATAGGAATCCTGATAGTCCCAATAACGATGCCTACTTGCATTCGTATTGGCATTTACAAGCGGCTGACCTTTGCTATCGAATGCTGTAACAATCGTTGTATGCTGAAAGCTGTTCGTGCCGTTCCAATCATAAACAATGACATCACCTAGCTGTAACTGATCCGCCCGTTCCACTTCCGTTGCCCGCAGCCCTGAGCTGCGCTCCTTGGAAAGAAAAGCGGCTAACGAACGCGATACTGCCCAGCTATAGCTCCACCATTCCTTACCCTTCTGTCCTCTACCCTTGTACCACCATCCACTATCTCTCCTATTAGTATAGAGCATTGGTGCTTTACCTGCAAAGAGACATTGGGAAACGTAGTTGGTGCAATTCGCTTCAAACTCCTCGTAGTTAGGATTAGGCTTATTCCACCATGTATCCGCATAGGCAACTGCCTGCTCACGAAGATAGCGATTGGTAGCTCGTATGTAGCGAAAGCTCGACATCAGATCTGGATTCAAGTACGGTCTTGTTACGAGCGGCTCCTCTTCTTCTGTCCCCTCATACTGTAGCGGCCAGTCCTGTGCATTTCCTCCATAGCGCGGTTTACGCTCAGGTACGATTGGCTCTACTCTCGTAATTTGCCAATTCTGACCGTCTTTACTGAGCCAGAGACGCTCTTGATCAGTACGTTCCTCTACATATTGCTTACCATCCTGAGATATTTTACGTGTAAGATGAAACTTTACATTAATAATGACTTCCTGCTCTAGCTCGCTTACACTTAAAATTTCTGCCTTCATCTCACTTCCTGCAATTTGAGCACTGCGGAAGGAATCTCGCTCACGCTGCCTATGCAAGCGTTCCTGCAGCCGCTTATTATGCAGCTCGTCTGCGGTGCATTCACTAACTCTTTGACCATGCTGCTCGATTTCCGCCTGATTAATCATCGTAATATACTGCTGCAAGGTAAGCTTCCAGCCTTTGTTTTTCTCCTTCTGTGCGTTATTTGTAACTGGAGTTACCGCTGCTTTTACTACCGCCTTATCCTCTTTGGAAGCTTTATTTTGCTGAGATGTGCGCAAATTAGGTCCTTTTCTAGATGTCGTTTGCTTATGAAGCTCTTCCTTGCCCCAGCTAGCGTGAACTTCCCCTTGTCCCTTATTGGAACGCATCGTTAAATGCTGAGCTCCAAGGACTGTTGCCTGCTGCCTTACCTTCATTCTTTTTCTTCTTCGCTTCACATTTGCCGCAGATTTACTCATAGCTTACCTCCTACATGGTAACTTTGTGGATTACTTCCTTTTGCATGAAGAGTGCTTCCGAAAGCATATCCTCCTACGTATCAATTGACTTAAATATATTTACTCATTGATACAATGCAAGATCATGTTGTGCGTCCGCTAACATCTCTAAGCTTGTCATATCCAAGCCCTATCACCATCAAATAAGCTGTCCATTTTTCTCCGTATTGGAATAACTGATTCATTATATGCACACGCTATCGTATTCATGTAGATTTGCTTCAATTGTCATTTCCATAAACATTTATGAGAAAGCTTTCAAAATGACTTTACGACCATGCATCTTTGCCGCTATACTATAGGTATAGAGTTTTTTGAAATACGGTTTCATCTAATGAAACTGTAAATTTTTTTGAATAAAGGAGACTTCATAATGGCTACACAAAACGAATATTCTGTTCGTTCCACACTGCAGTCTGGTGGCAAAGAGTATGCGTACTATCACCTTGGTGGACTAGAGAAACAAGGCTTTGCTGATATTTCTAAGCTGCCATTCTCGATCAAAGTGCTTCTTGAAGCAGCAGTACGTCAATTCGACGGTCGCGCAATTACGCCTGAGCATGTTAAGCAATTGGCAAACTGGGCTAATGGTCGCGAAGACAAAGAAATTCCATTCATTCCTGCACGTATCGTGCTTCAGGATTTCACTGGCGTACCGGTTGTTGTTGACCTAGCAGCAATGCGTGACACAGTGAAAAAAGCAGGCGGCGACCCTAAAAAAATCAACCCGCTTGTGCCAGTTGACCTTGTTATCGACCACTCTGTAATGGTTGATGCTTTCGGTTCACCTGAAGCTCTTGAATACAATACAAAAGTTGAGTTTGAGCGCAATGAAGAGCGTTACCGCTTCCTACGTTGGGCACAAACTGCATTTGATAACTTCCGTGCGGTTCCTCCTGGAACTGGTATCGTTCACCAAGTTAACCTTGAGTATCTTGCATCCGTTGCAGCTACTAAAACAGTTGACGGTGAAACAGTTGTATATCCTGACTCTCTTGTAGGTACTGACTCTCATACAACAATGATCAACGGTCTTGGTGTTGTTGGTTGGGGTGTTGGTGGTATCGAGGCAGAAGCAGGTATGCTTGGACAACCTCTATACTTCGTAATGCCTGAGGTTATCGGCTTTAAACTAACTGGTAGCCTTGCTGAAGGCGCAACTGCAACTGACCTTGCACTTACAGTTACTGAAATGCTTCGTAAAAAAGGCGTTGTTGGTAAATTCGTTGAGTTCTTTGGTCCTGGTCTTTCTAATATTTCATTGCCAGACCGCGCAACTGTTGCGAACATGGCACCTGAATATGGTGCAACAATTGGTTTCTTCCCTGTTGACGATGAAGCATTGTCCTTCCTTCGTTCAACTGGTCGCTCTGAAGAGCAAGTAGCCCTTGTTGAAGCTTACTACAAAGCACAGGATATGTTCCGTACAGACGAAACTCCAGATCCTGTATTTACAGATATTCTTGAGCTTGATCTTTCTACAATCGTACCTTCTCTTGCAGGTCCTAAGCGTCCGCAAGACCGCGTTGAGCTTACGAATATGAAGAAAGAATTTAACGATATTATTCGCAAGCCAGTTGATAAAGGTGGCTACGGCCTATCAGAAGAAAAAATTGCACAAAGCGTTCCTGTTACTCATCCAAAAGGTGAGCAAACTGAGCTTAAAACTGGTGCGGTTGTTATTGCAGCGATTACGAGCTGTACGAACACTTCTAACCCAAGCGTTATGCTAGGTGCTGGTCTAGTAGCGAAAAAAGCGGTTGAGCGTGGACTTGTTAAGCCTGCTTACGTAAAAAGCTCACTAACTCCAGGTTCTCTAGTTGTTACTGAGTACTTGAAAAAAGCTAACCTTATCGAGCCGCTTGAAGCACTTGGCTTCCACGTAGCTGGTTACGGTTGTGCAACATGTATCGGTAACTCCGGTCCACTTCCTGAAGAAGTTAGCCAAGCGATCGCTGACAACGACTTGACAGTTGCTGCAGTTATCTCTGGTAACCGTAACTTCGAAGGTCGTGTGCATGCTCAAGTTAAAGCAAACTATCTTGCTTCTCCACCGCTTGTTGTTGCTTATGCACTTGCGGGAACTGTTAATATCGACCTTGCTTCTGAGCCTATCGGCTACGACCAACAAGGCGAGCCAGTATTCTTGAAAGACATCTGGCCAACAAATGCAGAGATTAAAGAAGCAGTTTCTGCTTCCTTGAATCCTGACATGTTCAACGATAAATACGCTAACGTATTTACGCAAAATGAGCGTTGGAACGCAATCGACGTACCAGAAGGTGAAAGCTATGAGTGGGATGCGAAGTCTACGTACATCCAAAACCCACCATTCTTCTCTAACCTTGGTGACGGCCTAGCTGACATCGCTGATATTACAGGTGCTAACGTGCTTGCTCTAATGGGAGATTCTGTAACAACAGACCATATCTCTCCTGCAGGTAACATTACAGTTAACAGCCCTGGTGGTAAATACTTGATCGAAAACGGTGTAGAACGCAAAGACTTCAACTCTTACGGCTCTCGTCGTGGTAACCATGAAGTTATGATGCGTGGTACATTTGCAAATATCCGTATCCGTAACGCAGTTGCTCCTGGTACTGAGGGTGGCGTTACAACGTATCTTCCAGAAAACGAAGTTATGTCAATCTATGATGCTTCTATGAAGTATCAAGCTGATGGCAAAAACCTAGTTGTTATTGCAGGTAAAGAATACGGTACCGGTTCATCTCGTGACTGGGCAGCTAAAGGTACGTACCTTCTAGGTGTTAAAGCAGTTATCGCAGAAAGCTTCGAGCGTATTCACCGTTCTAACCTTGTAGGTATGGGCGTGCTTCCATTGCAATTCAAAGCAGGTGAAAGCTGGAAGACTCTAGGCATTACTGGTCGCGAAACATTTGACATTCTTGGTCTATCTAACGATGTACAACCAGGTCAAGAGGTTAAAGTTATTGCAACTCGTGAAGACGGTACTAGCTTCGAGTTCTCTGCAATCGTTCGTCTAGATTCTCTAGTTGACGTTGACTACTACCATAACGGCGGTATCTTACAAACTGTACTTCGTCAAATGATTGCGAACATGTAACTCGCTCGGCATTTATATCTAAAAAGCAGAGAGTTGTGATTTGCAGCGCTGCGGAGTAAAGTGATTCGCTAGTCACAGTTTAAATGACGCTGCTTCCGATTGTATTATTGGTTAGCAGCGCCATGTTAAAGGTGACTCGCTTCGCTTAGCTCATTCACTTTTCTCCTCCGCTGATGTGTTTCAGTGGTAACTGCTTTACTGATTTATTGTCTCGCTTCGAAGAATAACCCCGCACAAGACGTTCTTTTTTTGGGAACGTATTGTGCGGGGTTTTGTTTTTGCTCTGGAACAAGTGATGAACTAGCCACGGTTTAAATGACGCTGCTTCCGTTTGTATTATTGGTTAGCAGCGCCATGTTAAAGGTGGCCGCTTTGCTTAGTTCATTCACTTCTTCCTCCGCTGTAGCAGATTCAGCTTTAGCTGCAAAAGATTTTTCTTTTGCCTCGCTTCGAAGAATAACCCCGCACAAGTCGTTCTTTTAATGGGAACGTCTTGTGCGGGGTTTTGTTTTTTCTCCGGAACAAGTGATGAACTAGCCACGGTTTAAATGACGCTGCTTTTCGATTGTATTATTAGTTAGCAGCGTCACTTAAAGGTGGCCGCTTCGCTTAGTTCATTCACTTTTCTCCTCCGCTGATGTGTTTCAGTGGTAACTGCTTTACTGATTTATTGCCTCGCTTCGGAGAATAACCCCGCACAATACGTTCTTTTTTTGGGAACGTATTGTGCGGGGTTTTGTTTTTGCTCCGGAAAAAGTGATGCGCCTATAACAAGGAGCTTATGCATCCTACATCGAATACTTACTCTTGATACCAAATAAACTAGTTATTAGGAGATGATTATGAGTAGAAAAAATTTAAATAAAGGTTTGAAGTTGCTTTTCGTTCTAGGTATTGGTGCATATATTGTTTACAGTCTGTATATTCAGCTTGAGTATAGGAACTATATACGTCAAAGCATCGAGCGAAATTATCAAATGTTATCCGACATTTCGAATATTGGTGATAATTTAACTGATAGACTGAGCTCTTTTGTTCAATTATCGATTGAACAATCAGAATCTAGTGTTGAAGTCACAGATGAGCTATTTACTAATTGGCGGGTAGTTAACGCTGAGAGTAGGAATATTGATAACTACACTTCTATTATTTCCACTTTGCATACAGGCGACCTAGAAACGGATTGGAGCTTGATACAGTACAGCTTATTTCGAGTGAATGGTTTTATTCAGGGTATGACTGATAAGTTTCTAGAACAACAAGCTTATGTTGTCAGCGATGAGGAGTATGAGAAGATGAATGCGGTTATTAGCATTTATCGAACGATTAGTGAAATGGTAAAGGATGAATCGGTAGATTTAGAAGCTTTGCTAAAGTCGATTAAAGAGCCAATGCTAGTGATCGATGATTTATACCAACATACACTTGAGCGCCTCGGTAAAGATTATTAACATAAAAGAGGGGGGTTCCTTGCCCCCTCCTTTAAAGCTACAAACGTGGATCTAGCTCCTTCTCCTGAGCCACTTCAAATAATAAGCTGGCAGCAAGCTCCTTATATCGCTCGTGCTGAGGACTAATGTCATTAAACAGTACTTCTAGCATCGCCATCCCTAGCTTATATTCCTGTAACGAAGCTCTAAGCTTTTAGTAATGCTCTTCTGTTTCATCAGCTTGCGGTATTTGTGTGATCTCTGACGTCGTCCAAGTTGGCAATAGCTCCCGTCCATCTTCATAAATGATTTTTAACAAAGCAAACGGCTTACGATTTAAAGCAAAAAAGCTATACCCTAGTAGCCTTAACTGCACGGTATAGCTTTTGTTTATTTACTAGCTTTATTTTAATCCTATACTCACTTACGCTCAGTTAAATTCTTCATCTCAGATGCAAGCTTATCTAACTGGTTGAAGCTATCCACGATGTCATGAAACTGCTTATCTTGCGTTACCAAGCTTGCTGCAATCTCTTGCACGGATGCTGTATTTTCTTCTGTAATTGATGCGACAGTAACCATTTCATCGGCTATTTTACTGTACTCACCATATACTGAACCTGATGACTGCTCTACTTCAGCCGCTTGTTCTACTAAATTCTGAGAATTGCCACTCAAATCACTTAGCTTCTCCGCCATCTGCTCAGCCGTTTGACCACTTACTACAGCGATTTCCTGACCAAGTCCGATTCGCTTCGCTGCTTCATTGGTCTGATCTTGAATCGTCTCTAGAATACGGCTAATCTCCTCTGTCGATTGACCAGAAGTTTCCGCAAGCTTACGAATTTCATTGGCAACGACTGCAAATCCACGGCCAGCCTCACCAGCATGAGCAGCTTCAATTGCTGCGTTAAGTGCAAGTAAATTAGTCTGACTAGAAATATTGCGAATCGTCGAAACGATATCTCCGATTTGAACGCTTTGCTCTTTTAAATCGTTCATAATGGATACCGCTGCATTGATGCTATCATTCATACGAACCATCTGTTCGATTAACAATTGTGCTTCATGGCTGCCTGATGCTGCTAGTTGTGAAGAGTTGCCCGATAACACACGCATATCTGAAGCGCGTTGCACCAGATCTGCGATACCATTCTCGATGACCTGAATTGACTCACTAATTTGTGTGACACTTGAGGTTTGTTCTCCCATACTTACTGCAATGTCATTAAATGAGGTAGTAACCGATGCAGAAATTTGACTTGTAGATTGAACATTGGATTTTAGCCCTGAGCTAAAAGTATTTAATACGACTAATGATTCCGATGCTTGGTCGACAACCGCTTTATTGCGATCACGTTCTACTTCCGCCTGCTCGCGTTGTGTTGCAGCTTCCTTCTGCAGCTGCTCACTGAATCGACTAGATACCAGTAGCGGAACAGCTATCAAGCCAAGATATAAGCATATCGTTAGCGGAGCATTATTGCCGAACAAATCATCTCTAAATTGACTATTTAGCAGAAAAGCTGTTGTCGCTGCTCCTAGTACAGTTGAAAACATAATTGCGCGAAAACTCGAATATAAAGTCATGATCGTCAGGTTAACATAAACTAAAAAGTAGGTCGTAATAACTGGACCTGTATATATTAATAAGATTGTCAGTAGCGTAATAATTGAGGAAATAACGTACATGACATACCGTTCTGCCCAGCGTTTATAAGTCATAAGCGTCGCAACTCCGCAGGTAACAATACCTACACTTGCTAGCGCGATGTTAGAATCCATTCCAGCACCAGTTAATAAATTTACGACAATTCCTAGAGCAAGCATTCCCCATACAATATTAACAAGCAGCTTATTCCGACGATGTAACGCGTTGTTATGCTCCATATGTACCACCTTTCTCAGTATATAGAGTAATAGTAGCATGCTTTTCTAATTACTGGTAGTACTTACTTCTTATTAATGTAACTCAGATTACAATAAATTCACGAGATAACCATTCAACCTGGCTAATAATTGATACGATTAAATGATAGGATGATTACAATTTGTGTTACATATGAATGTGTAGCAATTAAGCACACAGGCAATAATGCCTGTAGAGCGGATATAGGCAACAATTCTCGTTGTAGAGTATCCATAATCAACAACTACTGCTGTCGTATAGCAAGGCTACAGTTCACGTTGCAGAGCGCATAAATGCAATATTCCACGTTGTAGAGCCGCACATGCAACAATTACCGCTCTCCAGCAAACAAAAGGCTATGGGTCAGAGGTAGCTCCCTCGACACATAGCCTTGATTTTATTACTTACACTATACGAGTTATTCCTTCACCCATACCATCATTTCACCTTCACCACGGTTAGCCCAAGTATAGTAAGGAATAAAGGTCAACTTCTTCTCTTTAAGTCCCAGCGAAGCTTTCGCTGCATATAGGTCATCACTCCATGATGACACATCCGCTGTTAGCCCTTTCGCTTCAATCGTATATACGCCACCTGCAAGCTCGCTATTAAAGCTCAGCTTCAGCTCGGAGGTTTCCGGCAAGCGCACATGCTGTAAGTCTGTGCCATTATCTGCTTGCTCAATGCAATATACAATCGGTCCGCGCTGCAAAGCAACCTTGCCTGAATTAGCTCTTACCTTCGGATGCGACTTCATACGCTTAATCGACATATCCAGCTCTAGCTCTACCCGATCGCCATTGCTCCATGTACGCTCAATCACCGCATAGCCATTGCGTACAAGTCCAGTAAGCTCAAGCTTTTCACCATTTACATATAGTACGTTCTCGCTTGACCAGCTTGGAATACGAACTGCTAGCCCAAAGTCAGCAGAAGCCCCTAGCTGAAGCTCATAGCTAACCTTGCCTTGCCATGGCAACTGTGAACTTTGCTTAATAACAAGCTGCTGTCCAGCAATTTCCACCTGTGCTGTACCGCCAACAAAAAGATGTGAGTAAACGGTATTATCGTTAACCGAGTACATATAGTCGCCAAGAGAAGCTAGTAATCTTGCCAAGTTAGGTGGACAGCAAGCACAGCCATACCATTCAGGACGAACTGGCTTAATATGATTAAAGTTTTTATTATGTCCGTGACATTGATCAGGAAACACCTCTAATGGATTTACATAGAAGAAATGCTTGCCATCTAGCGCCATACCTGAAATAACGGTATTAAATAAAGCTCGCTCCATCACATCAGCATAATGACTGTTAAGCTCCAGCTCAAGCATACGTTTTGCCGAGAAAATCAAGCCAATTGATGCACAGGTCTCAGCATATACTGTATCATTAGGCAGATCATAATCAAATGAGAATGCCTCACCATGCGCCATTGAGCCGATACCGCCAGTAATATACATCTGCTTCGATACGATATTGTTCCAAAGCGTACGACTTGCTTCTATTAAGCTCTCATCCTTCGTTTCTCTTGCCACATCAATCATACCAGACAGCATGTACACGACACGTACAGCGTGACCGACCGCTTCTGCTTGCTCACGAACCGGCTTATGAGTTTGGAAATATTCCTCGTCAATATGAATACGATTATTACTCCAGATCGAAGACCAATCACGCTTTTCTGCTTCCTCACGGAAGAAGTTATTCGTACCGCGCTTATCTATAAAGTATTTACTAAGCTGCAAATACTTTTCGTTATTCGTAGCGTGATATAGCTTTACTAGAGCTAATTCAATTTCTTGATGCCCGTCAAAGCCTTGAATTTGCCCTTCTCCATCGCCAAATACATCAGCGATATTGTCAGCGATACGGCAAACAATGTCTAGCAGCTTCTTCTTACCAGTCGCCTGATAATAGGCAACCCCTGCCTCAATCATATGCCCTGCAGTGTACAGCTCATGCGCTTCCGTCAGATTACGCCACTTCAGCTCAGGTGCTTTAATTGTAAAGTAAGTATTTAGGTAACCATCTGGCTGCTGCGCTTGCTCTAGTATATCAATCATCTCATCGGCAATACTCTCAAGCTGAGGATTAGGCTGCTTTTCAAGCAAATAAGCGACAGCTTCCAGCCACTTAGCTACGTCGGTATCCTGGAATACGAAGCCATAGAACTCCCCTTCAGCTAGTCCTGCTGCGATTTTGAAATTCTGTACTGCATGGCTTTTCTCTGCCCCTTCGACACGATCATTAATCGCTTCCCATTGATAAGGGACAACGACATCACGAACTAGCTTAATATAATTACCCCAGAAATTATCATCAATATTGACTTGCTTCATTGGCACGAAGCGAGATGGATTTAAAGTTACCGTCATTGGCTTGACCTCCATATTTACATTTCACACTACACCTTTATTGTATGTGTTATGATAGCGATACACGATACACAATAGCAACTAATAATTTATAATATTTCACACTAGAGAGGTGCTAGCGATGAGCTACATTTACTTTAATAGCCCTCCCTCTCCATATTATTTGGAGAGTGGCATATCTCATTACCAGCTTGGCGATTCTCATCCCAATCGACATCGTTTAAATATGTTTGATTTAATTATTGTGCGTAAAGGTAATCTCTATCTCGGTGAGGATAAGCAAAGCTGGCTGCTGAACGCGGGACAGACGTTAATATTGCTGCCTGATCGGTATCATTACAGCGTAGAGCCTGTAAGGGAAGAAACGATCTTTTACTGGATTCATTTTCAGACGGTGAATGATTGGATTGAAAGCGATCAGCCGCACCACAAGTTTCAAGTCCAAGAGCATCAGGATTGCTTTAACCCGGCACCATATACGATGCAAATTACTAAGCATATGCAGCTGCTCTATCCGCAGCAGGCCTATCAGCTTGTCGAGCGCATGAACGAGGCTGGTAAGCAAATTGAGCCTAAAGCCTATTGGCAAAAGCAGCATGCCTTTGAACAATTACTGCTCATGATGGATATTAAGCAAAATAACAGTCAACCTAACAGCCTAGTGCGGCTCGCTGAGCAGGTTGAGCATTATATCCGCAACCATTATCAGGAGCAAATTACGAATCAAGCGTTGTCGCTCATCTTCAATTACCATTACAACTACATCACGAGGGCGCTTAAGCAGGTCTACGGCTTCACTCCTAATGAATACGTGATGAAGGTGCGACTTGACCAAGCAAAAATATTGCTGTTAAATACTCATCAATCCATTGCCAGCATTGCAGAAGCGGTTGGCTTTGATAATATTCCTTACTTCTCCAATTGCTTTATTAAGCATGTCGGCGAAACCCCTTCAAGCTTTCGCAAAAAATATTTTGAGTAAGTGTATAGAAAAACAAAGCCATCCAGAGACCAACTGGATGGCTTTCGTTCATATATTATTATCAAATAGAAGTTGTGACTATCCCACTCATTACACTTTAAACTTACCGACTGCTGTTTTCAACTCATTCGCTAACTGTTGCAGCTGCTGTGAAGCACTTGCTACCTCTTGTACGCTTGCAAGCTGCTCTTCAGATGCTGCGGCAACCTGCTGCGAATGGGCAGCGGTATTTACTGCCATTCGTTCGAGCTCTTCCATTGAAGCCGCTACCTCTTCACTGCCTGCAGACATTTGCTCTGATGCCGCTGACACTTCCTGCACTTGATCAGATACCTGCTTAATAGAGCTAAGAATGGAGCGGAACGATTCACCTGAAGCATTCACTAGCTCTGAGCCCTTTCTAGTTTCAAGCGCAGAATGGCGTAAATTAAGGGCTAGATCATTCGCACGAACACCGATGCCTTGTAGGATGTTAGAGATTTCATCAGACGAATGCTTCGCACGCTCAGCCAGCTTACGAATTTCCTGCGCAACTACCGCAAAGCCTTTACCTGCCTCTCCGGCACGTGCAGCTTCTATGGAAGCATTTAAAGCGAGCAGATTCGTTTGATTAGCGATCTCTAAAATATGCGTGACAATATCACCAATGGAATTACTTGAAGCAGTAAGCTCCTCCGTAACACGAGCTGCATTAGATACCTGCTGCTCAATAACATTCATTTGCTTAACCGTTTCGGACATAACAGCTTCACCATCTACCGCCAGCTGAGAGGTATCAGCCGCAAGCTCTGACACCGTAGAGGATGACTCTGCAATGCGCTGAATCCCTAATGCCATCTCCGTCATTGCACGTTGACTTTCCTGTGAGCTAACGAGCTGAGTTTCCGCACCGGAGGCAACGCCTTGAATTGCTGTTGAAATCTCATTGCTCGCGGATTCCGTCTGACCAGCCATTTCCTTCAATGAAAGTGAAGATTGCGTAACCTCTGTTGAAGTTTTAGCAATATGTACTGTTAATTGACGTAAGCTAGAGATCATCTCATTAAAGGCTTCTGCAGCTTGTCCAATTTCATTCTCATTATTGACATTTACTTGTACTGTTAAATCACCATTAGCTGCTTCTCTCGCGCGAACAACTAGCGTTCTTAACGGCTTAAGTGATTGACGTAAGAACAACACGACAAGCGTAATCGCAACAAGTGAAATAAGTAACGCAATTAATACATTTTTCCATAACAATGCGTTAATTTCCTTAACGACTTTACCATAGTCGAAATCTAATCCGAGCACTGCAATAACGTCTCTACTACTATTCGTAATTGGAGCTAAATACGTAATCCATGTGCCGTAATCATCATCATAAGCGTCAGAAAGCTGTGACTGTCCTTCCATCGCTAGCTTATATGCTGCAATAAATTGCTCATTTGGGGTGTAACTCGAGCCGCTGGTCACCCCCGCAGCTTCCAAGCTGTCCCCAACCTGTAGCAGCTTGAATTCTTTATCGTCCCCTGTCTCCGATAATTGCGCGTTTACATAATAAGCGTTTGCAATATATTTGTCATCTGTCATTGCATTAAGCAATCGCTTTAACATTTCTAACTGAGATCCAGGAAGCGCTTGTCCTCCATTCAATGCTTGTGCAATTGTCTCAATGATAACAGCATTGGCATTACCTTGCGCCTGTAGCTTATCCCCTACTGTTAAAAATTCTGAATAAACCCCGTTTTTTTGTGACTGATATGATAGTAAATTGTTAATACCTACGACAATAACGAATAACACGGACAAAATAATCGAGCACCTAAAAACTAAACTTCTTTTCCAGGACAACATCGTAATCGTTTCCCCTTTGTCATTTTATGTATAACAACTTCTCATATGTAAGATATACAAAAAATGTTAAAATTGTATATCTTATTTGTTAGAGTTTCATTAGAATAATAATTAAATTTGTTAGTTATTCTTATATATCGAAAATTGTTAACACAAAATTAATATTAATTTCACTCAAAGGCAACTTGCAAACAAACGAAAGCCATCCAGTGACCCACTGGATGGCTTTCGTTCATAATACTATCAAATTTTCACAGGAAGCTTTAGCTTCCTAATCCTTAATTACTAATCCAAGCAACGCGGCAAATTGTATCGCCTGATAGCGTGATACCCTGCAGCCCTTAAGATGCTCCATCGCTACGGTTAAGGAATTGAATTCAGAGCTGCTCATGTCCACCTCTTTAAGCGGTGTACCGTCAAAGCTAGCAGCGTTCAGCTTACAATGATCGTACAGTACCTTTTTCAGCTTACAGGAATAGAAATCAGCATCCTGCAGGAGGCTTTCAGCAAACACCATCTTCTCAAGCTTAGATTGACCAAAGCCAGATAAGCTCAAATTACACTCCGTAAAGCGTACATTGCCAAGACTGCTTTTCGTAAGCTCCGTACCAACGAGCTTACAATTAACAAATTCTACGCGATGAATCGATGAACCGCTTAGCTTCGCATTAGACAGATCACATTGCTCAAGTCGCACATCCAACAGGTCGAATGAATCGATATGGCAATTTTGCAAATTCCAGCCCTTCAGCACGACATTCGCTGCTCGAAAACGTGATAGGCAAGCACCTTCAATATCGCCTTGACTAACTATGATATCCTCTAATTCTATGAGCTCATCAATTGGCTGCTGCCAAGTAATCTCTTCTAGCTGTGAGCTGATTTTCGGTGAATCAAGCTTCATCCTATTGCTCCCCTCTTACACTACCACATATACCTTTCAGTATAACAGTAACCTTAAGAGGATAAAATCTTTTTATTCATTCGTTGCTGCCAAGTCACATCATGCCAGAATGGATGATGCGGCGCACAGTTCGAGCATAACACCATTCCCCAGAAGCCATATTGCAGCCCTAGTTGAATCGCGTACTCTGCAATATATTTCCCAACTGGCCCTTCTTCAAAGCCTGTATGCAGCGGTGTATAGCCAACATAGCCTTCACCAATGACAATCGGCAAGCTTTTCGCTTTACTGTAACGATACAGCTCTTCATAGCGCATATTCGTTTTTTGCAGCATCGAGATGCGATGATTGGCATAACGCTCATAGAGGAAGTAATCCCATTTATCAGGATCGGTCCAATCATGCAAATAAAACAATCGCAAGCCTACAGGATTGCCTTGAAGCTTCCACTCCTTATCGGGTGGCAGACGATATTCCTCAAAGCTCGGTGCATCCTCTCTCAGCAGAGCATTTACCGTTTCATTAGGAAATGGCGTTGTATCGCTACGAATACCCGTTACATCCATTAGCTCCTGCAATACACCATTTAAGTATAAATGATAATGACCGACCTGCAGGTTCTGTGCAGTATCATACTTTGAGTAATTACCATCAGTCGTGTAGCAGGCTGTCATTAAAATATCGTCATGCTTATGTTGCATGTAAGCAACAGCTTCTTCAATATATGGCTTCATATGCTCAATAATCGACGCACTATCAGCAAACGCTACGCCTTCATCAGTAGCAACATCAGCTAACGAGCCATATTCCACTTCGTTATGCAGCTCAGCATAGGCAATCTGCTCTCCGTAGCCATGCTCCTTAAGGAAATCAATCAGCTGCGTCATCGCCTTCGCAAGTGCCATAAAGCGTTGCTTAGGTGCTATTGCCTTAAGCTCGTCAGCAATTGTAGAGTCGGCTAGGAAGGTCGCACTTTGCTGATATTCCCATGAGGACAAAATAATGTAGCAGCCATGCTCCTTCGCCTGACGGAACAGCTCTAACATATGAGCATGCCCATCTAAAGTCTCTCCACCCTTGCAGTTGTACCATCTTGTGCCTCTGCCAATCGGTGCTAAATTAGAAAACGTAAGTGTTCCTTCTCGTTTCCCGTGTTCCGTAAACAAAAACATTGGCATCGCACAAATGCGAATCGTATTATAGCCACGTTCCACTAGCTCCTGAAATCTTGCACCCAAGTCCGCATAAGGCTCGCCCTCTGCAGTCATCGTATACCAAGAGAAGTCCCACAGCGAAATCGTTAATTTATGAGGTAAATGTGAAGGAATAGTTAGTAAGCCATTGGTTGTATTGCTAGTTGACATGGAAATACCTCCTAAAGTTAAATAGCACTATTTCTAATAGCTTACTGAACTTCCGCCAAAAAAAACATTCATTATTATCGCTAATTCATGGATTATATTCTGATCCCAATTATTACACTTTAAACTTGCCGACTGCTGTTTTCAAATCACTCGCCAACTGTTGCAGCTGTTGTGAAGCACTTGCTACCTCTTGTACACTAGCAAGCTGCTCTTCTGATGCTGCGGCAACCTGCTGGGAATGTGCAGCCGTATTTACCGCCATTCGTTCTAGCTCTTCCATTGAAGCAGCTACCTCTTCACTGCCTGCAGACATTTGCTCTGAGGCTGCTGAAACCTCTTGTACCTGTTCAGACACCTGCTTAATAGAGCTAAGAATTAAGCGGAAGGATTCACCTGAGGCATTCACTAGCTCTGAGCCCTTTCTAGTTTCAAGCGCAGAATGCTGTAAATTAAGGGTTACATCATTCGCACGAATGCTGATGCTCTGCAAGATGTCAGATATTTCATCAGACGAATGCTTCGCACGCTCAGCAAGCTTGCGAATTTCTTGTGCAACTACCGCAAAGCCTTTACCTGCTTCACCAGCACGTGCAGCTTCAATTGAAGCATTTAACGCTAGCAAATTCGTTTGGGAAGCCACCTCTAAAATATGCGTTACAATATTACCAATGGAATTACTTGCCGCATTTAACTCTTCCATAACATTCGCTGCATTGGATACCTGCTGTTCAATAACATTCATTTGCTTAACCGTTTCGGTCATGACAGCTTCACCATTTACCGCTAGCTGAGAAGTATCAGCAGCAAGCTCTGACACCGTAGAGGATGATTCTGCAATTCGGTGAATTCCAAGTGCCATCTCACTCATCGCACGTTGACTTTCCTGAGAGCTAACGAGCTGAGTTTCCGCACCAGAGGCAACGCCTTGAATCGCTGTTGAAATCTCGTTGGTCGCAGCTTCCGTCTGACCAGCCATTTCCTTCAATGAAAGCGAAGATTGCGTAACCTCTGTTGAAGTTTTGGCAATATGCACTGTTAGTTGACGTAGGCTTGAGATCATTTCATTAAAAGCTTCTGCAGCTTGTCCAATTTCATTTTCATTTTTAACATTTACTTGTACCGTTAAATCACCATTAGCTGCCTCTCTCGCACGATCCACGAGTGTTTTTAACGGTTTAAGTGATTGACGCAAGAACAACACAACAAGTGTGATTGCAATAACTGAAATAATTAATGCAATTAAAATATTTTTCCATAACAATAAATTAATTTCTTCAACTACTTTACCGTAGTCAAAGTCTAATCCGAGCACTGCAATAATGTCTCCATTGCTGCCTGTAATCGGTGCAAAGTAAGAAATCCATGTACCATATTCATCTACGTAGTAATCAGAAAGCTTAGAATCACCAGTCAACGCAATCTGGTAAGCTGCGTAATATTGCTCGTTTAGCTCATAGCTAGAACCGCCAACAGCTCCAAACGAAGCTAGACTATCACTGGCTTGTAAATATTTTACCATTTTCTTGCCGTCCTGATCGATCAAATCCGCTCCAATATAATAGGAGTTCGCAAGAAATTCATCATCCGTCATTGCGTTGAGCAGTCGCTTTAGAATATCCATCTGATGCTCTGGAAGTGATTCTCCTGCTTGTAATGCTTGTGAGAGCGGCTCAATGACAACAGTATTGGCATTACCTTGAGCTTGCAGCTTATCCCCTACTGTTAAAAACTCAGAATAAACCGAATCCTTTTGGGATTGATATGTCGATAAGTTACTAACACTTACCACAATTACAAATAAAACAGACAAAATAATTGAGCTTCTGAGTACTAAACTTCTTTTCCACGACAACATGGGTAATCGCTTCTCCTTCGTCTTTTAAAGTATTAAACTTTACATCTATGTAATATAAACATAAAATGTTACCTAGTTATATTGTATTTGTTAGATTTTAATTAAATTATTGTTGTAATTTTATGTTGAATTCACATTTTAAGAAATATACTAACATCAAATTAATGTTGTTACTAGCAATTATTTAACATTATTTCTAGTATTGTTTTCACTATTGAGAGTATAAAATATTTTGTGTAAATAGATAAATAGAAAAAGGAAGTCCTTTTCTTGTAGAATTGAGTTACCACACTACAATCCATAGAAAAGAGGACTTCCCTATGAATCATTTTACAACAG
>Ga0180216_1001966_pt1 | contig 17611 bp, 15 predicted proteins | sample eDN3rd37CBELigMG_FD_128879 | JGI IMG/M metagenome (GOLD analysis project Ga0180216, IMG submission 128879) | Enriched Miracle-Growth compost microbial communities from Emeryville, California, USA - eDNA 3rd pass 37_C BE-Lig MG (version 2)... ...
ACGGCCTGCACTGTCTGTCCCGTCGCTTTCCACTCTTCCGGAATAATCCGATAGAGGTACTGAATGGACGCTGTGTAGAAAATGACGAAGGTAATGCCCTGCGAGATTTGCAAATAAACGACCCAATCCGGGCTGGGAGCGATCGCACACAGCACATACCGCAGGGTGTACAAAGCAGCCGCGATCATGATCAGTCTCATTTCGCTCCATCTCCGCAGTATCCAGGTGCTGATGGCAAAAAATACCACCTCACTGACAGCAGCGAGAAACCAGGCTTGTCCTACCTCTCCTGTGGTGCCGCCCAAGCTTTGCACATAGACCCCCAGAAAGCTGTCATTGGTTCGATGCGGTGTGGACACCAGCAGGACGAGCAGAAAAAAGCGCAGCGTCCGGGGATAGAAAAAGAATTGCTTCAAATCCTGAAAAGAGAGCTTTTTGCTGCTGGCAGGCGCATCAGGCACGAACAGGCAAAAGCCAAACGTCAACACCCCGTATCCCACGAACAGCCACGCCAGTGATTCCATCCCCCACAAGTCCACCATCCAGCCGATGACGAGGGAAGACGTAGCAAAGCCGATCGCTCCGTACGTCCGAATGGAGCCAAAGCTGATCTGATGGTTCTCTGCAACCCGATAGTTTAAGCTCTCCGTAAGTGGGTCTGTCGGCATCAAGAAAAAATACATCGCTGCCACCAGAAAGAGCAAAACCAGAAACTGGCTGCTGGTGAACAAGAGGAAGCCGATCACGACCGAACAGCCAACAGTTATGAGAATGATCCGCTTGAGCGTCTTTGCCCTGTCGCTCAACATCCCCCAAAAGGGTTGTGACAAAATTCCGATGAACGAGCCTATCCCGACGAGCAGCCCAAGCTCCCCCGGGGCAATTCCGCGAAAGGAGAGATAAACTGGCAGAAAAGAAATAAACATGGAAAGAATGGAAAAATAGAAAAAATTGTACGCCCGCAAGCGCTGTACCTCAAGATTCACGTTCTCATCTCACCTATCTCCCAAAATCCCCCGCAACATCGCGTCGCGGGGGATTGGGTGGAATATTATACGTTGATCAGTTCGTCCATAAGCTGCGCCAATTGTCTGGCCTGCTCGCGCCGTTCATAGGGCTTCACGCGCTCGGCAAAATCAGCTCCGCGATCCGGTTGGCCATCCGCAGCAACCCCACGATCCTTCCATTCGCGATACAGCCGCAAATACGCCTGCTTGATCGCTGCCTTGTCCTGTGGGTCAGCCACCTGTCCGAGATGGAACTGCTCGATGATCTCTGTCGCCTCACCCGCTTTGTTCAGGGCGAGAATCGGTTTGCCGATCCCCATGTACTCATACAGCTTGCCTGGAATGTAAGCCCCCGCATCTGCGGAGACATCCCCGATCAACAGCAGGGCATCGGCACCCTTCATCAAGCCCAGCGCTTCCTTGTGCGGCAGGTTGCCCATCTGTCTCACGATTTCATTCAGTCGCAGCCGCTCGACACAGTCGCGATTTTCCGAGTAGCCCGGGTAGTCGAACACTCCGGCAAAGCTGAGCAGCAAATCATTCTCATCCACTTCTTTGGCGTCGATCAGCTCGCGGATCGCTTCCAGAAGCAGGCGCGGATTTCGTTTCTGATACAGAATTCCCGCATAGACAGCATGGAATTTTTCAGGAGCGGCATGCAAGGGCTGCAAATCCTCAAAATCCGCCTGATCAAATCCGTTGTAAATCAGTTCCAGCCGTTTGATCCAGGCACCGTGTTTTTTCCGGAAATTCTCTGCGAAGGTAGCGGTAACTGTCGTGATCGCATCAGCCTCTGACATCACTCCAGTCTCCATTCCCTCCTCCAAGCGTTCGCGCCAGGCAATCCCGGAAGTGTGCATATTTTGCGTCCAGGGATCGCGAAAATCTGCAACCCATTTGCAGCCGGTCTCTTTCGCCAGCTTGCGAGCCACCAAATGATTGGTAACGGGGCCCGACGTCGAAAAAATCACGTCGATCTTTTCACGGCGCATGATCTCTCGCCCCAGTTTCAGTGCATTGGGCAGCCATAGAATCTGATCGTCCGGGATCAAGAGGTACGGCTTGACCTGCTTCAAAATGGACACGACTTGCTTTTTTAATGCCGCCTTCAGGGATTGGCGCGGCGGCGAAGCGTCCACGGCAGTCTGGTTCGCACCAGCAGGGACAGCAGCAGAAGCAGCCCCTCTTTTGGGAATCAGGGGCATTTCTTTCGCACGATAGATCTGTACCTCAGGCGGCAACTGTGCCAGCAGAGTAGGGTCCAGGGTAGCATGGTAAGCCGGTTCGACAGTCAGGACATGCACCTTCCAGCCAAACTCCCCCAAATATTTAGCCATCTTGAGAGGGCGTGGAACCCCGCCACCCCCGATGGGAGGAAATCCATAGCATATGAGTAACACGTTGCGGTCTTTCATTTGGTAACCTTCCTTGTCCAAAAGCGTCTGATTGCAGGTGATTTTCCTTCTACCTACGATACCACAAGTGGCGTCTTATTGCGAATCTATCAAGCATCTGCTATAGTGAAAATGGCTTTGTAACTACGATTCGGGTGAAATTAGATGAGCAAACTACGAGTCCTCCACGTGATCGGCGGAGGTGAATTTGGCGGCGCAGAACAGCATATTCTCAATCTCGCCTCCACGTTTCCCGCTGATGAGGTGGAGGTGGCGGTTGTCTGTTTTTATGATGCCCTTTTTGCCGGCGAGCTGAAAAAGGCGGGAATCCAGGTCATTACGCTGGATCAATTCGGCCGTTTTGACTTGCGTCTTTTGCTTGCGCTGCGGCGTACATTCCAGACATTCCGGCCGACAATCATACATACCCACGGCATCAAGGCGAACTTTTTTTCCCGGCTTGCCTCACGAGCCATGCAAATCCCTCTGGTCACTACCGTACACAGCTCCTTGCGTTACGACTACGCAGGAGCCTTGGCCTATGTGATCGTCAGTTTGATGGAGCGGGGAACCCGCCTCTGGAATCGGCATTACATCGCGATCAGCAGGGCGATTGCGGAGATTCTGCGCAAGCAGGGCGTGCCAGACGAGCAGATCAGTGTGATCTACAACGGGACAGATCTCTCCCCTTACCGGCAAAACCAGCTGCGTGAGAGCGATCGAAGTCGACTGCGTGCGGAATGGGAGATCCCGCAGGATGCTTTCCTGTTTGGGACAGCTGCTCGTTTTGTTCCGGTAAAAGGCTTGCCGCTCATGGTCGATGCCTTTGCCCGCCTGCTGCGAGAACGAACTGGGGATGCAAAGGATTCGTTGCCTTACCTCGTTCTGATCGGAGATGGTTCCGAACGCTCCCTGCTGGAGAACAAGGTGCGTGAATTGGGCTTGGAAGAACGTGTCCGCTTTGCCGGCTTTCGACAGGATATTCCGGCCTGTCTGCATGCCTGTGATGCCTTTGTTCATTCGTCGCTCTACGAGGGTCTCGGTTATACGCTGATTGAGGCGATGGCCTCCGAGGTGCCTGTCGTCGCCAGTCACGTCGGAGGAGTCACGGAGTTCGTCTTTCATGAGCGGACAGGTTTGGTTGTCCAGCCTGGCGATACAGCCGGACTGGCCCGTGAGATGGATCGCCTCCAGCAATCAAAGGAACTGCGCAGCCGACTGGCGAAGAATGCTCTCGAACACGTAGAGCACACGTTTACGATCGAACAAATGACCCGGCATATCCTCGATTTGTACAAAAAACTGCTATCATGATGATCTGGCACGATGCGTCTTGCCCTATAGGCAAGCCATCGTGCCTTCTTACATAGGTGGATCTTTCAGCCTCTCCTCCATTAGAAATTCCGATATACTCAGTCGATAACATGATGTACCGGAGTTAACGTATAGTTCGTGATTTTTTTATTCGAAATGGTGCACTTATGCTCATAACATTCGTTACTATTCAAAACCTTTGGTAAAAAGAGCGGAATCATTTCTCCTACTCCAAAATTGTCATCGGATAAAATCCAATCTATCGATTTCCAATCTAATATACCTTCATTTATTTTTCGGGGGGTTACATACACATAGTCCTGTGGTAGTTCCGATAAAAACACATACATTCCACCTGAGAATGTCCCATCCACCTCCCATGTAACAATCCCTTTAAAAATAGCATCCTTTAATTCAATTCCCGTTTCCTCGAACGCTTCTCTTAATGCACACTCCAATGGGGTTTCGTTGTCTTCTCTTTTTCCCCCTACACCGTTCCAAAGCCCTTTTGTTGGGGCAAAATCTCTATTCAACATTAGTAAGCGATGATTTTGTCTAATTAAACACAATGTATAGTTATACATATACATTCCCCCTCCGATTCCCATATATTTCCTCATTGATTGTATTGCTGATCTGCTTGTACGTAAAGAGATCGAATGAGCATAAAAATTCGGAACGTCATGAATACAATTTTTAAGTTGCCTCTGTATCCACAATTTGGTTACATAGAATTGAAACGATGATTCTAGGAACCCCTATGAAAGGTTGGAGATTTTATATGAAACTTTTTCTTTCCGTGGACATGGAAGGCATCTCCGGAATCGTGGATACGAGCTATATCAATCCCGACTCCGGCGTCAACTATCAGAGAGGCCGGCAGTTCATGACGCAGGATGCCAATGCCGTGATAGAAGCAGCACTTGAGTGGGGAGTAAAAGAGATCGTCGTCGCAGACAGTCACAACACGATGAACAACATCCTGTGGGAATCGCTTCATCCGGCAGCGCGCCTAATCGCCGGAACTCCTCGCGATTGCTCCATGGTGCAAGGCCTGGATGAAAGCTTCGACGCCGCCATGTTTATTGGTTACCACACTCGCCAAGGCATCCCTGGCGTTCTCAGCCATACCATGTCCGGCGTGATCCACAATCTGTACGTCAATGGGCGCGTCGTCGGCGAGTTTGGCTTTAACGCCATCTACGCCGGCCTCTATCAAGTTCCTGTCTGTATGGTATCCGGCGACAACCTGATTGCTGTTGAGGCAAGCGAACTGATCCCAGGCATCAGTACCGCCATCGTCAAGCAGGCTGTCTCCCGTACAGCCGCGCTTTGCCTCTCGCGGGAAGAAGCGACTTCCGAGCTGAAGCAAAAAACGAAGGCTGCCCTCTCGCAGCTAAAAACGATTGCTCCTGTCCAAACTGCGACGCCCTTGGAGGTAGCCATCGAATTTTCTCATGCAGGGCAAGCAGAGTTGGCGGCCATCGTACCAGGCTCCCATTACGAGACCTCAACCTGCACAGTCTCTTTCCAGGCAGCCGATCAAGTGGAAATGTACAAAACCATGCGCGCGATGCTGAATCTCGCTTCCGGTGCAGAGTTCTTCTAAAGAAAAAAACCTCGTCAACCACGGCTTTTCAACCGATTGACGAGGTTTGCTTCTTTTTGTTTAGATGCGGACGACCGTTACTTTTTGGTCCAGTTCTCGCGGTATGCGGTTTTTGGTATCCAAAAGAACCGGGGAATCCGCCATTTTGGCGATTAGACTTGTCCAATCCGCATCAGCGAACTCCTGTTGCACAGCGGTCAGCATGAGGGCATCTGAACCAGCTACAGCCGCATCGAGGGTCTGTGCCTTGTGTTCGTAATGGGTAGGAACTGCTGGATCATAAGATACCACTTCGACGCCGCGGGCTTGAAGACGATTCACGAGGTCATGCACGGGACTGACGCGATCGTCGTTGGAAAAGTCCTTCATCGCCAACCCGAGAACGGCAACACGACTGCCCGCAAGCGCTTTTCCCTTTTCCTTCAATGCTTTTTCCAGCATGTCAACCAGCACATTAGGAACTCCGTCATTGATCTGGCGTGCTTGCTGCAGAAGCGGCAAAGAGACGCCCAGCTCGCGTGCTTTAGGCTGCAGGTAGTAGAGCGCATTCGGCAGGCAGAAACCGCCAACACCCGGTCCCGGAGTCAAAAGATTTACCCGTGTATGCGTGTTGGCCACTTTAATCAGCTCAAAGGTATCGATGCCGAAGGATTCCGCAAAGCGGGCAAATTCTTGAACCATGGCAATATTGACATCACGCTGAATATTTTCGATGACCTTCGCAGTCTCGACGACGCGAATGTCTGAAATCGTCACTTCTGTCTCGCTGATGAACGAAAGCAGTTCCAGGCCTTTTTGCGCACTAGCTTCATTTATGCCCCCCAGGACGAGCGGCATGTGAATGAACTCCTCAAAAGCGCGCCCTTCTGCGATCCTCTCCGAGCAATAAGTCAGGTAAAAATCGACCCCTGCGACGAGTCCGCTCGCTTCCTCCAGAATCGGCAGGACGACTTCCTCTGTCGTACCCGGAACTACCGTACTGCGGATCATCACGGTATCGCCTTTTTTCAAAACGCTCCCCAAGGTCTGGGCGCATCTTTTCAAAGGCTCCAGATCAGGGTCGCCATTGTGTACAGGCAGACCGGCTGTAACGATGTAATGCTGTACTTCCTTCGCTGCCTCTTCATAAGAAGTTGTTGCATAAAAGCGGCCGGCGTCGATTTGCTCGCGCAGGATCTCGCGCAAGGTCTTTCCTTTATAGGTTTCCAAATGGTGAGAATTGGCTGCATTGATTTCTTCCACGACACGGGGCAATACATCAATCCCGACAACCTTTGCCCCTTTCATGGCATAAGTCAAAGCCAACGGCAAACCGACAAACCCCAATCCCACAACAGCGACGCGTACAGGCTGTGTCATTGCGTATCTCCTCTTTCCATTCTCTCTTGGCATATAACTGCGCATAGTAGCGCAGGTGTTGTCTGGCATCCATTACATCAGGTAGTAAACGCCTGCAATGATAAACAGTGCGCACATCACAATGAGCACCTTGTACAAGGTTTCCAACGACGCGCTCCTCCCCAACCAAATAATCAGCATCGATTCAATCGCCGGGTCTTCTTTTTGCGAATCTCTCGGATGTGTCCCGCAGGCTCTGCCAATGGATTATTATACTCTCGATTTCCCAGAGGTTCAACCCGATGCGGGACTCCACCCGCTAACGCACGAGACTGGCACCGATCACATAGGAAAATCCGATCGAGATCATCATGGCTATGAAGCCGATTGCCAGATTTCCTTTGGCGATTTCATCGTCAATCTTATAACCGGGTGTCATAAACTCGAAGATAAAATAGCAGACCAGCAAAAGCACGTAGCCAAACGTTCCCCAGATCAGCGCTTGCCCGATCGAGACATGCTCGGAGATCGAATAGCGGAATATATTGGCTATCCCAAATATCTTGCCGCCTGTTGCCAAGGCAACAGCCAGATTTCCTTTTTTTAGCTCCTCCCATACCTGGTAGCGCGTAACCAGCTCAAACAGGGACAAAAAGACGATCATCGCCAGTCCCGTAACCGCAAAATTGGCCGCTGTCGCAAAGTATGGATTGTGTAGAAGGTCCCCCATAGCTTCTCCTCCACCTTTATTTCAGTTCGGCAATGGTAGCTCCAACGCCGCCCTCTCCCTGTCCGCCTAGACGGAAGGATTTAACATTGCGATGGTGGCGCAGGTATTCATGCACGCCTTTGCGCAAAACGCCTGTGCCATGACCGTGAATGATGGAGACAGAATGCAGGCCGGCCAACAGGGCATCGTCCAAAAATTGTTCGATTTCGCGAATGCCGTCCTCCACGTTGTAGCCGCGAAGGTCCAAATCCATTTTGATGGAGTCGCTTCTGCGTTTTACAGATGTGTACGGGGCTGCCTGCTGCTCGTTTTTGGCTGGCTTCACCACGTTCATGTCATCCCGTTTTACTTTCATTTTCATGATGCCGATTTGCACCAGATATTCGTCGTTATTCACTTTTTCCAGAACAAAGCCCTTTTGGCCGAAGCTTGTGACCATGACCTCGTCCCCTACTTTGACTTGTGTGGCACGGACGGCCTTCGCTGGTTTTTTCACCTTTTCCTTTTCCAGCTCCAGCACGGCATTGCCGAGTCGCTTTTTCGCTTCAATGAGACGGTGTTCCTTGATCTCGACGCCCTCGTCGCGCATGTCGCGCAACTCGCGGATGATCGCTTCTGCCTCTTCCTTGGCCAGCTGGACAGCGATTCGCGCCTCGTCCTCCGCCTGCTCCATCCGCTTGTTTTTTTCTTCGGCAAAACGTGCCCTTTCCTCTTCCAGCTGGCGGCGCAATTCTTCTGCTTCCCGGCGCAGCTTCTCTGCTTCTTGCCGCTCGGCTTCTGCGGTCTTGCGATTGCGCTCCAGGGAAGCAATCATGCTCTCCACCTGATTGTCTTCTTCGCTGATGGAGCCGCGCGCCACTTCGATGATCTCCTCGGGCAGACCGAGGCGTCGAGCAATGGCAAAAGCATTGGAACGACCCGGGACACCGATCAGCAGCCGGTAGGTCGGGCGCAGCGTCTCGACGTCAAACTCCACGCTGGCATTGATAACCTCAGGCCTGTCGTAGGCGTACGCCTTCAGCTCACTGTAGTGCGTCGTGGCTACCAGCCTCGCTCCGGAGGAGATCACATGATCGATGATGGACATCGCCAATGCCGCTCCCTCTGTCGGGTCCGTACCGGCGCCCAGCTCGTCGAAGAGGACCAGGCTGCGCTCATCCATCGAAGCCAGGATGTGAATGATGTTGGTCATATGGCTGGAAAAGGTAGACAGGCTTTGCTCAATAGACTGCTCATCCCCGATGTCGGCGAAGACTGAGGAGAAGACCGTCATTTCACTCTCTTCCTCCGCCGGAATATGCAATCCCGCCATCGCCATCAGGGACAGCAGCCCGATCGTTTTCAGCGATACCGTTTTCCCCCCGGTATTCGGTCCAGTGACGACAATCGCCTGATACTCGCCGCCCAGCTCTACATCTACAGGGACGACGACCTCACGCGGAATCAGCGGATGACGCGCTTTTTTCATGCGCAAATAGCCGCTGTCGTTCAAGCGCGGACAGACCGCTTTCATGCTCCAGGCTAATTGAGCCTTGGCAAACATGAAGTCAAGCTCAGTCAACGCATCCACATTTTCCAATAATGCTTCCACCGCGAAGGAAACCTGTTCGGTCAGCAGATACAAAATCCGCTCTACCTCACGCTCCTCGCGCAGACGAAGCTCACGCAGCTTGTTGTTCATCGTCACGATGACTTCCGGTTCGATAAACAAGGTAGCTCCCGACGCAGACTGATCGTGTACGATGCCTCCGAATACATGGCGATACTCTTGTTTGACCGGGATGACAAAGCGGTCTCCACGGATCGTTACGATGTTTTCCATCAACATCTTCTGGTAGGAGGAAGAGCGGGTCATCTGATCCAGCTTTTCCCGAATGCGCGATTCGACCTGCCTGATCTCCTGGCGAACCTGGCGCAGCTCCACACTGGCGCTGTCCAGCACTTCGCTGTTTTCGTCGATACAGCGGCGAATCTCAGACTCCAGATCACGCAATCCCTCGATTCGCTCAGCCTGGACTTGCATCAGGGGGAGCTCCACGTCTTCTGCCATGTCCAGCAGAAAGTTTTTCAGCCTGCGTCCAGAGCCGATCGTGCTGGCGATGTCCAACAGTTCGCTTGGAGAGAGCATTGCATTGAGCCTGGCGCGTTGAACAGGACCACGGATGTCGCGTATTCCTCCCAGTGGCGCGCTTCCTTTCAGACGCAATACCGTCGCGGCCTCTGCTGTTCCACGCTGAGCGATATTTGCCTGTTCCAGGGTCGTGGCCGGAATCAATTCTGCCGCTTTTTCTTTGCCGTATGTGCTGGACGCCTTGTCGATCAACATGGCGATAATTTTGTCGTATTCCAAGGTTTTTAAGACCCGTTGTTCCACTTTGATCCTCCTCATATCCTCCTTCGGCCTCGCCAACATAGCTTATGCCGCAGGGTGTCAAGCTTCTTCATCGGTGATTATCCACCATTATAGCACGCCGACTTCTTCAAGGATAATTTTACACATCCTATAGATGGATAAACAGCTTTCAATTAAGCCAGAATGAGACTGATACAACACAAAAAGGAGGAGTAGACTTGACATTCATGCGCCATGTCATCCGCTTTATTGTAGCCGCTGTCGTACTGATGTTTGTCGGTTTTCTCGTACCCGGCTTTTCTGTAAACAGCTTTTGGACAGCGCTGTTAGCGGCTGTTGTTATCGCCGTCATCGGTTGGATTGTTGAATCCCTGTTCGGGGATCGCATCTCACCCTATAACCGTGGGATTGTCGGTTTTCTCGTCAGTGCTGTAGTCATCTACATCACACAGTTTTTCGTCGCTGGTTTCCGCGTCACCATTCTGGGAGCGCTTCTGGCCTCACTGGTCATCGGGATCATCGACTTGTTTATCCCCATCAAGAACAATCTCGGGGAGCCCCGCAATCGCCAAGAAACTTGATCACTTCATTCCATACGACATGCAAATGTGAAAAAGAGAGGCATAGGCCTCTCTTTTTTGTGTTTTCACGAATTTATAACTTTTCTTTTGCGTCTTCCTGAAGGAGTCTCAGCAGTTCTTCGTACTCTTGGCGAAGGCGGTAGTACTCATCCGCGATATTGACTGCAGTAAGTACGGCGATCTTGGCCGTGTCCAAACGATGATTCCCGTTGGCGATCTCGTTCATCTTGTCGTCAACGAAGCCGGCCACCGTACGTATGTGATTTACACTCGCCTTGCCACTCAACCGGTATTGTTGGCCATAGATATCAACCGTCAAACGATTTTTTCCATCACCTTGCACGAAGGGTTCCTCCCTACTGCGACCTTTGCTCTACTGTATCCTTTTTAGGTTACTGAAAATGTCATAATTCGTCAAGCTGTCCTTTCATTCAACAGCCTACATGCGCAATTCTGCGCCTGTTGCTGTTTTCAGTGCTTCGATCACTGCTGTCGTAACTTGTTGAATCTCCTCATCTTGCAAGGTGCGCTCCGGATGACGGAACACCAGGGAAAAGGCCATGCTTTTCTTGTCTTGGGCAATGCGTTCACCCGTGTAGACATCAAAGAGGGTCAACGACTCAAGCAAGTCTCCGGCTGCTTCGCGAATCGTAGCCTGAAGAGTCCCTGCGCTGACATCGCGGTCCACGACGAGTGCCAGGTCCCTCGTCACGGCAGGGAATTTCGGCAGTTGGTTGTAATGCCCCACGTCGCTCGCCGCTTCGCCCAGCTTCGCAATATCCAACTGGAAGACATAGGTTTCGGACAGATCATAGGCCTTCTCCGTTCCCGGATGGACTTGACCCAGGAATCCCAGGCGATTTTCTTTCGACCACACTTCAGCAGTGCGTCCCGGATGCATGCCCGCCAAATCGGAAGCTGCTTTGTAGGTGACATTCTGGATGCCCAGTGCATGCAGCAGAGATTCGACCACACCCTTGATCTGATAAAAATCGACAGGCTGTTTGGCTCCCATCCAGTTTTGCGGCATCCATTGACCCGTCATGGCTCCGCCTACGTATACGCGTTCTTCCGGCAATTCGTTTAATACAGCCTCACGATTGAGGAATACCCGTCCCAGCTCAAAGATCGAAACATCATGATTTTGTCGATTTTTGTTGTAAGCCACAGTACTCAACAGGCTTGGCAGAAGACTGGTGCGCAGGACACTGTGTTCCTCGCTCATTGGCATGAGCAGGGCGACCGGGTTTGTCTGGCCTTCGTGCAATCCGGCCACGTCCTCCACGCGTTCCGGGGAGACGAGAGCGTAAGAAATGGCTTCATTCAGCCCCGCGCCAATCAGGTGGCGGCGAATCGTCCGGCGCAGCTGCTGATCTGCAGTAAGCTGTCCTTGGGTAGTCACTCCTGTCGGCAGGCTGGTCGGAATCTTGTCATAGCCATACAGTCGGGCAACTTCTTCCACCAGGTCCTCCGGCAATGTGATATCTCCACGTCTGGTAGGAACCGTTACCGTCCAAGTATTGCCCTCTACGACATAAGGGAACTGCAGGCGGTCAAAAATCGGCGATACCTCTGAAGCATTCAGGGATGTACCCAGATGCTGGTTGATTTTGTCCAAGGTAATGCTTACGACAGCAGGTTTGCCCTCCGAAACGACGGTGCTGGCTACTCCCCGGGAAACCTTTGCGCCAGACAATTGCTGGATCAAAGCTGCAGCGCGCTCCCCGGCTTCTTTTACGCGCAACGGGTCTACCCCTTTTTCCCAACGCACGCAGCCTTCTGTTCGCATGCCCAGCTTGCGGGAGGTGCTGCGAACCGTCTGCGGTGTGAACCAGGCTGCCTCCAAAATAATTTCCTTCGTATCATCGTTGATTTCCGAGTTGGCTCCCCCCATCACCCCTGCGATGGCCAAGCCTTTTTGCGGATCGGTAATCAACAGCGTTTGGGTGTCCAGCTTGCGGTTTTGATCGTCCAGGGTAACAATCTCTTCACCATCTTGGGCCAGACGTACAATAATGGAGCGGTCTGTCACTTGGCTCGCGTCGAAAGCGTGCAGCGGTTGACCGTATTCCAGCAGGACGTAGTTGGTTACGTCCACGACATTATTGATCGGGCGCATTCCTGCGGCCATCAGGCGATTTTTCATCCACTGCGGAGAACTGGTGATCTTGGCATCAGTAAAATGACGTCCATGGTACTGATGGCATTCCTCTTTTGCATCAATCCGTACTTGAACCGGGTTGGCCTCGCCATTCTCCTCGATCTCGATGGCAGGGAACAAAACCTCCTTGCCGTATATCGCCGCTACCTCATGAGCGACGCCGAGCATGCTGAGACAGTCCGAACGGTTTGGGGTGAGTCCCAATTCCAGCACGTAATCATCCATTCCCAGATAAGAGACGGCGTCTATTCCGACTTCGGCATCCTCCGGCAGGACCATGATGCCCTCCTGCTGATCCTTCGCCAGCAGCTTGTCGTTGAGGCCCAATTCCTTGGCGGAGCAGATCATGCCTTGAGATTCGACACCGCGCAGTTTGGAACGCTTGATTTTGAGATCTCCCGGCAGATGCGCACCTACCAGTGCGACCACCACTTTTTGTCCCTGTGCGACGTTCGGCGCCCCGCATACGATCTGCAAGTCCTGTTCTTGCCCTACATCGACGATGCATACGTTCAGACGATCAGCATCCGGATGTTTGCTGCGTTCTTTCACATAGCCGATGACAACGTTGGAAACCCCAGCGTTGCGCGATTCCACCGCGTCCACTTCGATCCCGCTGCGCGTCAGCTTCTCCGCCAGATCATGCGGTGTGATGCCGCTCAGATCGACATATTCCGATAACCATTGATACGATACCTTCATCTTCGCCTCTCCTCTCTATCCTCGGTTGAATTGACGCAGGAAACGCACGTCATTCGTATAAAAATGGCGAATATCTTCCACGCCGTATTTCAACATCGCAATCCGTTCCACACCCATGCCAAAGGCAAAACCGCTTACTTCCTGCGGATTGTAGCCGGCCATTTCCAGTACGCGCGGGTGTACCATGCCAGAGCCCAGGATCTCGATCCAGCCCGTCTGTTTGCACACCCGGCAGCCATCCCCGCCGCAGTTGAAGCATTGCAGATCCACTTCCGCACTTGGCTCCGTGAACGGGAAGAAGCTGGGACGCAGACGAACCTGTTGGGTCGGACCGAACATTTGCTTGGCAAAGGTTAGCAGTGTTCCTTTCAGGTCACTCATCCCGATTCCTTTGTCCACCACCAGACCCTCGATCTGCGTGAACTGGTGGGAGTGCGTCGCATCGTCATCGTCGCGGCGATACACTTTCCCAGGGCAGATGATCTTCACTGGCGTATCTCCCTGCTTCTTCAGCATCGTACGTGCCTGCACAGGAGAGGTATGCGTACGCAGCAAGATCTCGTCAGTCATGTAAAAGGAATCCTGCATGTCGCGAGCCGGATGGTCCTTGGGCAGATTGAGCATTTCGAAGTTGAAGTGATCCATCTCCACTTCCGGTCCTTCCGCAATCTCAAAGCCAAGACCGATGAAAATATCCTCGATCTCCTCAATGATGCGGGAGAGCGGGTGCATCGTCCCGGTCGGAACCGGACGTCCCGGCAATGTCACGTCAATGGTTTGGGATGCCAGCTTGGCATGCAGAACCGCCTCGTCCAAGGCAGACTGCTTTTGGGTAAAAGCGGCTTCCAGGGCTCCCCGCACTTCATTGACCAATTGTCCGACGAGGGGACGTTCTTCCGGTGACAGACTGCCCATTCCACGCAAAAGTTCTGTCAACTCACCTTTCTTCCCCAGGTATTTGACCCGCAAATCCTGGAGTTGGGCGGAATCCGTCACTTGGCTGATCTGGCCGAGCGCGGACTCCTTCATCTCTTGCAACCGAGTTTGCACGTTGAATCGCTCCTTTTTCTTTAACATCGTTTGGTTCTCATGCAAAAGTCTTGGCTCCCCGAAAGTTTGGTGAAGCCCTGCTGCAAAAAAAGAAAAACCCGCCCCCAAAAGGGACGAGTTACTTTTTCTCGCGGTACCACCCTTGTTAGACAGACAGGCTGTAGTCATATGCCTGCAGTCTCACTTAGATCATTAGTAACGGGAATGACCCGGCTTGCTCCTACTTCGCTTAAGCGGTTCAGAGTGCGGCTTCAGAGTGAATTCGGCAGCTAGCGCGTTAAAGATGCTTCCAGTCCCCGGCACCTTCTCCCTGCGAACACGTAGTTCCTGCGTACTAGTCTCTATCATCGCTTTCGGTTATAATGAATCCGTATGGAAATTATAGCGTAACGGAGAATAACTTTCAACGATACATAACAAGTCCACCCTAATTGACAAGTAAAAACAGGCATCACGCAGAAAAGGGGAAGTCTGAAATGATCGATCTTCATAACGTGCTTTACGACAAATCCGTCAACTGTCGCCATTGTGAGACCCCTTTTACTACCAAGCGAGTTCGCAGCGGCTCCCTCGCAGTCCAGCACCGGGATACCGATTTTTGTACACAATTCAAGGACAAATCGCTGAATCCGATCTTGTACTCCGTTCACGTCTGCCCGCAATGCGGCTTCTCTTTTACCGACCAGTTCAATCTCAAGCTGACACCCTCACAAGCCAAGAGCGTGCAAAAGAACATCACTGCCAAGTGGACCAGCAAGCATTTTGGCTCCTTCCGTCGAGAGGAAGAAGCGATTGCCTGCTATAAATTGGCGATCTATGCCGCTGCGTTGACTGATCAACCGCACTCTGTCAAAGCAGGGTTGTATCTACGCCTGGCCTGGCTGTACCGCTTTGCTGAAAACACTGCGGAAGAGCTTCGCTTTATCGGCATGGCTGTAGACGAATACGAGCAATCCTACATCCACTCGGATTATACGGTCGGGGACAAGGAAATGTCGGAGGTGCGATTGTTATACCTCATTGGCGAACTGCATCGGCGGCTTGGCGAATTTGACAACGCCATCCGCTACTTCGGCAAGGCATTGGAGTTTCGCGGCCGTACAATGGAAAGCGGTATCATACGCATGGCGCAGGACCAATGGCAGCTTGCGCGTGAAGAGTATAAAAACAAGAAGCAAACACTTGGGCAGGAGACCGGTTAATGAGACCGGTCTTTTTTTCTGCGCGCTTCGTAAACCAACAAGCCTGCGGCTACGGCTGCATTAAGCGATTCAGCCTGACCGTAGATCGGGATATGCACCAGTTCATCCGCCTGCGTGATCATCTCATCAGAGACTCCGCGGCCCTCATTGCCGATGACGATCGCGACTTTTCCACTATAGTCTACGCTGTCGTAGGAGCGGCTGTTTTCCCGGAGTGTCGAGCACAGCATGCGGCCCCCTTTTTGACGCCACTGGTCAGCCGCGACCGTCAAATCTTGCGTGAAGACGGGCAGGCGAAAGATCGCCCCCATCGTAGCCCGCACGACTTTTCCATTGTACAGGTCAACGCTGCCCCGTCCAAGAACGACTCCGTCTACACCTGCTGCCTCCGCTGTGCGCAAGATCGTCCCCAGATTGCCGGGATCCTGAAGCTCGTCCAAAAACAGGAGAAGAACATCCTGCTTTGCCTGAAGGAGCTGTTCCGTCCATTCTTCCCAATTATGCTGATTTTTCTTCACGACAGCGACGATTCCTTGCGGTGACTTGGTCTCGCTCAGCTTGGCCAAAACCGCCTCGGACGCCGCCACGACATGCACGTCCGGGCTGATGTTCGTCAGCGCCTGACGGCAGGCTGCATTCAATTCTCTCTCGCTGTCATACAGAATCGTTGTAACGGCTGCCCCGCTGTTTAAGGCTTCCTCGACCAAGTGGGCTCCTTCGATCAGATAACTGCCCGACTCTTCCCTTCCTTTTCTCTCCAGCAAAAGCTGCAGCCGTTTGACCAACGGATTCTGCGCGGATGTAATTCGTTCATGTGCCATTTACGCTTGCTCCTCAAAGGTTTGTAGGTCCTTGTTATTGCCGATCACGACGAGGACATCCCCTACCTGAATCAAATCGTCCGGATTGGGAGTAATGTTGAATTTATCACCGCTTTTGATCGCAATGACGTTCACTTCATACAGCGCGCGTAGATTCAACTGGCGCAAGCTCTTTCCGACCATACGCGGAGAGACCATCACCTCGGCCACGCTGTAATCTTCAGCCAGCTCGATAAAATCGAGAACATTGGCAGAAATCAGGTTATGCGCCACACGAACTCCCATGTCCCGCTCCGGAAAAACAACACGGTCCGCTCCAACTTTGTAGAGAACCTGGCCATGACGTTCATTTTGCGCTTTGGCCACAATTTTCTTGACACCCAGCTCTTTTAGGGTCAAAACGGTGAGGATGCTTGCTTGTATATCGACGCCAATAGCCACGACCACGACATCGAAGTTGCGGATTCCCAGCTCTTTTAAGGCGCGTTCATCCGTCGTATCCGCCACTACGGCATGCGTCACATACTGAATGTTTTCGTTGATCCGCTCTTCGTTCTCATCTATGCCCATTACTTCAAAATCGAGTTCATACAGCGTGCGTGCCACGCTGGAACCAAATCGCCCCATCCCGATAATCGCAAATTGCTTCGATGACATGCCTGCACCTACTCCTTTTATCACCCGAGCAAATCATTACCGATTCCCCCAAGGGCCTTTACTCATAACAAGCATTATAACACACCCCATTCCCCTGCTACAAAAGGGTATGAGGGTACCCTGCACAACAAATACTAACCCGGAAACCACCATTACAAGAGAGGGGTCCGACTGCACATGAATATCGCCTCCCTGAATTTGCGTCAAGCGATCATGTATAAAATGCAAGGTTCAGACGCAAATGCCGTAGAAGAAACCATTAGCGACGCGATCTCCAGTGGCCAGGAAAAAACGCTGCCCGGCCTTGGTGTCCTGTTCGAAGTCCTTTGGCAAAACAGCAACGAAAACATTCGTCAGCAGATGGTCCAAACCATCGCGGAACACATGCCTGCTCAGACCGCCAAACCGATGTAGGAGCCGTATTAACACAAAAAGGGAGGGTCCTGATGACCTTCCCTTTCTACGCTTTTTATTGCTCCATCTCCATCCCGAGCCTTCGCAGCTTGATCGTATATTCCACTCGTATCGGAAAGTCCTTGAAGGCTTTGTTCCAATCGTGATGGACCCAATAATCGTGAAAGTGGTAAGACCGCAGATGCAATCCCAGCTTGAGAACATCACTGTTGTGCTTCTGCAGCTTTTGAATCATTTGCCGGGCCCGTTTTTCCATCTCCTGCTTCAGCTCCTTTTGC
>Ga0180216_1001967_pt1 | contig 17603 bp, 15 predicted proteins | sample eDN3rd37CBELigMG_FD_128879 | JGI IMG/M metagenome (GOLD analysis project Ga0180216, IMG submission 128879) | Enriched Miracle-Growth compost microbial communities from Emeryville, California, USA - eDNA 3rd pass 37_C BE-Lig MG (version 2)... ...
CATGTAGACGGTTGCCCATATGTTCACCCATTTTACTTTCTGTACACGGCGCGCGCCCACTAATAGTCATCCAGGTCGTCGGTCAGGGTCAGTTTCACCTGCTCGCCGGGCTTGAACGCGGGCATGCCCCGGTACGGGCAGCTGCCGCAGCGGAAGGCGTCGCCCAAGCTGCACTGTGACGCCCCGGCCCGCCTCGGTCGCAAACGAGAGCACGCAAAAAGACATGAGCGCCGCCCCGCCGCTCGCCTCAAACGATGGAAATGGCGCAGCCAGCGTACGTTGCCACAGGACGACTTGAACTCGGCGGGCGCGGCCTTGGGCTTTTTGGCGGCCTGGGCGCTTTCCGGCTCCGGCTCCGGCTCCGGCTCCGGGGCCTGCAGTGGGCGTCCGCCCGTCGAAGCCGACGCCGCTGCGACCACAGGGTCAGCGCACCGTGCGGGCATCGGCGTGGAAGCGCGGGCGTCACCGGTACCTGGGACTGCATCTCGGCCAGGCCGCAGGAGCAGTTCTTGCACGCCTTGCGGGTCGCCCCCGAGCCCGTGCCGCAGTCGGAGACCGGCACGAGGGTGGGGCGCACCTTGTCCTCGGGCAGCAGCAGCTCGTCCTCCGTGATCATGTCGTCGTCCTGGCCTGCCGCCGCGGGCCACACAAACGGCGCCGGCGCCGCTGGTGCACGCGCGAAACGTCCACTTGCACCGGAGAGGCCCTTGCCGTGAGCCCGCGAAGTCCTCGCACACCCGCTGCGGCCGAGACGAGCAGGGTACCTGTCTGGGCCGTCTTGCGCCGCAGGGCCAGGGGCACCGCCGCGCCTACCTCGTACGCCGGCTTCTCCGCCGTCACCTGAACCAGCACCGTGGCGCCGGCCACCGAGCTCACTTCCGCGGGCAGCGCGGCCTGCTGCGCGCCCACCGCGGCCTTCGTGAACCCGGCCAGCTTGACGTCGCGCACCAGCGCCTCTGCGGTGCGCGCGCCCGCGGCCTCGGTGGGCACCACGGGCTCCGCGAGCACGAGGCGGCCGCTGGGCCGCAGCAGCCGCAGGAGTTTGGCTAGCAGGTCGACCGAGTGCACGACCGTCGCCGGCCGCGCGGTGCCGCTGTAGACGGCGTCATAGGGGCCCACGGGCGACGCCGAGCCTGTCGCCAAAGCGGAACCAGGCAATTAGGGGAAGCAGTGTTTGTCAGGTCCTACAACCCAGTCACGGCACGCGGGCACCGTTCGCCAGCGCAGCGCACCGTCCGCGAGGCGGTCCGCCATTTCCAACTCGATGCGGGCGCCGGGGTGGGCCGCGGCAATGGCGGCGCGCGCCTCGGCGAGCGCGTCGTCGCGCAGGCCGCCCGTGGCGACCAGAAGCACCGCCGGAGCCGCCATGGTGGCTGGACACCGGCGATAAGCGCGGCGGACGTCGCGGCTGCCTGCTTATTCAGCACGAGGACTCTTGGCGGTGTGCCGTGGGCTTTGGCCCGGCCACGCTTCACCCACCGCATAAAAAAACACGCGATGCCGTTTCCTTCCCAGGCTTCATCAGCGTCCTCCCCACCTGTCCTCCGTCCCTGCCCGTCTGTAGCGCGGCGCCAAGCGGCTCCAGGGCGTCCCGCAGCCGGGCGGCGTCGTCGTCCGCGTCGCCGCCGCGTGGTCGTTTTCGCGCCAAAGATCGGCCCGTCGGGATGACGTCATACAATGACGTCATGGACTGACAGCCCTAACCCTAGCCATGTTTAACCCTAACCCTAACCCTAGTCGGTGCCATACGAGGCCATACGAGGCCATGCGAGGCCATGCGAGGCCATGCGCGGGCCATGCGCGGCCCATGCGACGAGGCCACAGGAGGAAGAGGCAAGGGCACGGGGGACACAATTAGGTGATAAGGACGCCGGCCTCGTGGGGGGGCTCCGGCGTCTGTGGACCGGTCCGCTCGCGCTGCTGGCGCGTTCGTCACTCGCAGCGCATGTTGCAGGGCGCCTGTATTGGACAAGCAGGGGAGGGATGCCGCTGGGCTCCGGGCATGGGCCGCCCCGCTCATAACCGCGCGCTGCCGACGTCGCCCTCGGCCAAGAAGGCCGTCAGTGCCTGCGCGGTGACCTCCGGCTCCATGTCCCAGAACCTGCAGTTGCCCATCCACCACGGCCGCGATGGAGGCCCCGCGCGTGAGTCGCCTCCCTGCCGCCTGTCGCTCGCCGCTTGGCGGCCGCCGCGGCACGCACAGGTGCCCCGTGCGGGGCAGGATGAGCAGGCGCGCGTTGGGCAGCCTGGCGGCGAGCCGGCGGCCGTTCTCAACCGGGACGACCTCGTCCTCGTCGCCGTGCACGACGAGCGCCGGCACGCGGATCCGCGGCAGGTCGGCCTCGGTGTCGTGCGCTTGGATGGCCTGGAGCTGCGCCACTGTGCACGCCCGAGGACGCAGCATCCACGCCACGCACGGTGCGGCGACGCGTGAGCCGCTGGCGCGGTCGGGCCACGGAGCCCAGGCCCTCCACGGCGCCTTCCGTGTCCGCATGCCGACGCGGGCATGGTGCCCGCCCCATGCCCATGTCCGACGCATGCACGGTGCCCGCCCCATGTCCAGCGTGGGCCTCTTCGCGGTCTCGGCCTCGGCGTCCACCCACCGCCACGTCCAGGTGCACCGCCCCGCCCTCCAGCGAGTCCTCGCCAAGAACCCCCGCCGGGTTTGGGCGGCGGGCCGACGACGTACGGATGCCGCGCTGCGGCCGCCGGCGGGCGAGGTTGTCGTCGACGTACGCCTCGAAGGCGGCCGGGTTCGCGGCGACCCACGCCGGCGTCAGGTTCAGCCGCAGCACGTCCGCGGTCACCTGCCGCCGCACCGCCGCCGCGAGCTTCCCCGCCGGCACCGACGGCGGCGTCATGGCGGCCAGGAAGGCGTCCGTGGGCGGCAGGCTGTTGGGGCCTTGGTAGCCGGGCACGCACCGCGGCGGCGGCGGCGGAGGAGGAGGAGGAGGCGGGTGCACGCGCGGGTCAGCCGCCCTCCTGGCGGCGCGGCCGCGTGCGTGCTCGCCCGTACCGCCATGGCTGGTGCAGCCCAGGACGACGCGCCGCACGGTGCCCGCGGGGGCGCGGAGGACGACGTGCTGAGCGATCATGCCGCCCATGGAGATGCCGACGAGGGCGACCGCGGCCGCGGCGCCAAAGACGTGCTGCGTGAGGCCGAGCGTGTCGTCGGCGAGCTGCGCCATGGTGTACGGGCCTGGCGGCACGTCGCTCTCGCCCATGCCGCGGTTGTCAAACACCAGCACCGGCCGGTGCGCCGCCAGCCGCGGCGCCAGCGCCCGCCAGTCCTCCTTCACGCCCGACCTGGGACGCCCCGCGCGCCGTCCGCCCCGCGGGGCCGCCCCGGGGGGGGGTGAGCCCTGCCGGCCGAGGTCGCCGCCTGTCCACCCCGCCCTGCGCCTGCAGCACCGTACAGGCCTTGCACGAGGACGACGGGCGTCGCGGTGCCGGCGCTGTTGAGCACCTGGTACGCCAGCCGGCAGCCGTCCGCCGCCGTGAAGAAGCGCGTCGCCGCCGCCATGGCGGGAGATCGCTGGATCTCGGCGTCGCCCGGGAGATCTCGGGCGTCTGAGCACTGTCGGTGGGGCGTTGCGTCTGCTGACCAGCACACGCTGAGCCGCACGTCCAGGTATGCATGCACGGCATGGAGATGCGCAGCGTACAAGTACAAGAAGGGTACAGGGTGGAGGGCGCGGCCCTGGCGCCGCCGCCGCCGCTTAGTGGCTGGGGTCGTCGGCCTCCTCGTCGCCATCCTCGTCCATGTCGTCGGCGTCGTCCTCGTCGTCGCCGCCGCCGCCGTCGCCGCCGCCGTGGCCGCCGTCGACGTCGTCGTCAAAGTCGCCCTCCGATTCCGAGTGGTCTTCGTGGTCTTCGTCGTCCGCGTCGTCGTCCTCCTCCTCGCTGGCCGACGGCCGGCGGCGCACCGCGGCGGCGCCGCGCGCGCCCCGGGTGGCCTTGCCCGCCCGGCCGCGGCCCGGCCGCGCGGTGCCGTCGCTGGTCGAATCCGGCGCCGGCGTCTTGCGCCGCCGCCTGCCATGGCCGTCGGCACAAGGCGCAACCCGCCCTGCATTAGACCGCTTCCGCCATCCATCCCGGGGGCGGGCGACCGCGCCGTAGTACATACACGCGCACGCCGTCGCGCTCCACCGGCACAAACTTGAGGGCCTCGTCCTTGTACCTGCACCACAGCACGGCCAGCGACCGGGCGTCCGCCTGATTCAGCCCAGGGTCCAGGGACGCTCTCTCCGCCGTGGCAAGCGCTCGGCCGACCCGTATTGGAAAAAGAGCTCCTCGCCGGGCTCAATGTCGCGCTTGGCGTAGATGCCGATGCGGTAGTCGCCGTTCACCATCGTCACTGCTCCGCCAGAGCCGATTTTCTTCTCGTCCGGATGCGTGGCGGTGAGCGGGCGCGCGCCGCCGCCCTGCGCAGTCTGAGTTGCACGCACCGCGTGGGTAGCAGTTGGGCGCCATGGAGTGGTTGGCGTAGCGGATCTTGTTGCCCTTGCGGTACGCATCGACGACGACGTCTTGCGGGAGCCAACGCGACGGCCGGCGGCCGGGCGCGCGGTCAGTCGCCCCGCCCCCCGGTCGAGTGCGCCGTGGCGCAGCCGCGCCCGCGCACCTTGGTTCAGGTTGAACAAGAACGACACGCACTGCTTGTCGTAGACCTTGCCGCGACGGTCCGCCTCTTCCTGCGAAATGAGCTGCACGCCCAGCAATGCTTTCGCGTACCCTTCTCGATTCCCTCCCGCGTTAGCATGGGGACCCGGCCTGCTACCAGCGCTCGTCCGCCGACCGACCTCGCCCATGTACTCGCCGATGAGGTCGTTGCGCTTGGCGGGCTCCGCCAAAAACAGGCCCCACCCGGCCACCGTCGACATGCCGATCATCGAGTGGCGCTTGAACTGCCACTGCAGCGCCACGTTGGAGCAGGGAATCTGGTCCGGCGTCGCGTGCAGGTCCGCTGTAGCGTCCAGTAGTGACACCAAAAGGGGCGACTGGCCGTCGCTGCGTGAGGACGCTACGCCGCCGCGCTCAGTCTCGCGCCAGCCCGCCGGGCGTACTGCAGCCGACTTGGCAGGTGGTGCACAGGTCCGGATCGCACTCGCGCTGCGCCGCGTAGCAGGGGCACTGCCGCGTGCTGCACGTCTTTTTGCAGCGGCAGCCCGAGAAGCGCTCCTTGCCTGCAACGACACGGCAAGCTAAAATGCCTCGCTTGCCGGCGCCTCAGCAGGCGCGCACGGTGGTCTTTTCGTGCAGGCGGCAAGCGGCGTACAGGTCGGATCGCAGCCGCAAAACTTTTCGCAAAAGTTGCGGCTGATGACACAGGGGCAGCGCTCGTCGCAGGGGCCTTCGTGGTCGCACGGCGTGTACTCCATGACGACGTCTGGCCACGCCCGACAACAAACAAGCAACAGTCGGCGCTCGCGCGTTAGGCACGCATGCGACACAGGCCCGCTTGATGCCCGTCTGTACCTTTCTTGAGCACGGACGCGCGCTTCCGGGCCGCCTCGCGGTTGATCAGCCGCCGCCGCTTCTTGCGCAGCCGGTTGGCGCTCTCCTTTTCGAGCGCGGCCTTGAGCTGCCCTTGCCGGGTCGTGCCGCCCAGCCGATCCTGCTCCTTCAGGACATCGTAGATCTGCAGCGTCGCCACCGCACCGAGGGGGCGCGCCACAGGCCTCGGGATGAGTCGCTGCGTTACTCGCCCCGCCCACGGTCGCGGCAGTACCTCTTTGCACGTCCGCGTCGGCACAAAGACGGCGATGCTGCACGGATCAAAGCCACACACGTCCCGCGCGCGCGCCAGCATGACGCACTCGGCGGCAGTCCAGTGGCTGGGCACGCCGAGGCGGTCCAGGTCGGCAGTCGGCAGCACGGGCGTGGCGCCACGGGACGGGTCGTCCCCCTCCGCCTTGGGAGCGGTCGCGGTCTCCACCGCCCGAGGCGGGCTCAGCGCGTCCAGTGCAATCATCGCGTCGGCCATGCGCTCTTCCTCGGTCTGCGGCTCCAGCACCGTCAGGCCCACGGCCAGTTTCTGTAGTGCAGCCAGGGCGGAGACAATACCAAAGGCGCGTCAGGGCCCGCGGTGCCGCGCAGCTCTGGCCACTGCGGTGGCACGCACGGTGCGGAAGCAGTGAGCGCCGCACGGCTCGATCGCGGGGTCGAGCAGACCGGGCGACATCTCGCGGTCCGCCGACTTGATCGTGGCGATGCGGCCGGCGCCTGCACCCCCAGGGAAGCAAGCACACAGGCACAATAGCCGGGGCCATCAGCCGTCTGCCGCGGGCCGTTCGCCCGGCCAGCGCGCCTCGCGGCGCCAACCATGCAGCTGGCAATCGTAGTTGAGGCAGCGGCGGCAGAACAGGTTGGCATACGAGTCCAGCACCTGCGTGCTTGCGAGGGAAAAGTTGGGGCTGCACACGCGACGCCGTGCCACAGCCGCTATAGAGCTGGACCATCAGACGCGTCTGCGCGGATTTGGCACTCTCGGACTAGCCACGCGCGCCACCCTAGCACGTACTCGTCCACGCTCGCGGACGACGGCGCCGCCGCCCCGCTGCCTTTGCTGGGCGATTTGAGCTCGGCCGCGTTCGGCACCAGCTGGCGCGCGAGGTTGTAGGCGCAGCTGTTTGCTTCAGGCCACCTGCGCCGCGCCACCGGCATCTCCGTCAGCCAGGTGCTCACGCCACGGCGCCCGCCGTCGGATGCCGCCGTCGTACTCGGTCACGACAGTGTCCAGCGGCACCTTTAGCAGCTGCGCCAAGGTGCCCAGCACGCCGCGGCACTTGTCCACCAAGGGCGCCACGGTCCGGTCTGGCTTGGCGGCGCCACCGACGCCGTGCGCGGTCAAGTACTGGCTCAGCTGCTCCAACGGCTCCGCCGGCTTGACCGCTGGCGTACGCGCGGAGAGCGGCGCAACCAAAAGCAGGTCGGCGGTTGGCCGAGGCACCAAAGCGCACACGTCGACAGGGCGCGCGGCTTACGGGAGGCGCCAGGGTTGCCCAAGCTCTCGGCCACGAGCCACTGCAGCGGCTCAGCCGGCACTGCGAGTGACTCCACGACGCTGCTAACGATCCGGCGGCGGAGGTCGTCTGTGCGGGAAGACCGCGCCCGGATGCGAAAGGCTTTGCATGAATGAAAGCGACCACGGCAGCCGCCGACCGGTTGCGGCCACAGGCGGGGCGCACCGTCCAACGACTTTTGCTTGGTCAGCAGCTCCGTGGACTCGTAGTACGACAGGTAGTCAAACTGGCCATTCTCGTCGTCGCCAAAGTACGGCAGGTGCCGCAGCACCGGATCGTCGTCCACCTGCGTTGCACGCCACGCGTAACGCACGCGTCCGCTCATGTGAGCACGCAAAAAACGGCTGCCTCGCCACATGCGCTCCCTGCCGCGTACGCGGTGGTTGCGGCGGATGGGCGTCCACACGGTGTAGCAGGGCAGCGGCTCCACGCGCTCCAGGTTCACGCCGGTCGCGCGCTTGGCCGATCCCTTCAGGTCGTAAAAAGTCACCTGGGGGCAGCTTCGCAATGGCTCGCACACGCGACGAGTTAGTGACCCCTGGCGGCACCGGCTCGCGGGCGGGACCGGCAACGCACGGTGCTCCGAACGGCGGTGACCGGCGGCGTCGTGGTGTACGTCTCGGCCGTGACGTTGGTCAGCTGCTGCGCCCGCGCTTGGACGGTCTGCAGCTGGGCCTGCACCGCCGCCAAGTTGCTGCTGTACACCGCCTGGAAACCGACCGGCGCACGCAGAACTGCCGCAAAACTGAGGGCGGTGCGGACGTCATGCTACCTTCAGCGCCTGGGCGGCCACGCACCTTGACGGCCTTGGCCTGCTCGTCAAAAAGGTTGCGCCGCACGACCTTGAGGGCGCTGCGGACGGTGCGCAGCTGCGCCTCGCCGTCGCGGGCGTCCATGGCCGGGGCCGCCGGCCGCGTGCCGGCCGCTTGCTAGGCCCTGTCCGTCGTTGCCTGCCGTGCCAAGCGCTGGCTGGTGCTCTCTATATACCGGTGCCGACGTTTCCGCCTTTTTCAGGTACGCCCGCGCCGCCGACGGAATCTGCACCGGTCGCTGCTGCGTCTTGGCCTCTGCCTTCGCCGACTAGAAATCTGACAGTCGCCTCGTTCTCCACCTCCTTCGGCTGCTGCACGTCCCTGTGCTTCTCTGCTCTGCTTCCTCTTCCACTCTGTGCTCTTCTTCCTCTTCCGCCGCCGCCGCCGCCGCCGCCGCCGCCGCCGGGTTTCGCGCCAAAATGACGTCATACGCTGACCCGATGGACGGGCACGTCGGCCCGCTGGGACTGCCGCAGGGCGGACCGATGGACGGGCTCAGTCATGGAGGGCGATGCCTTCCCGGCAGGCAGACGTGGAGCGGCTTCTCCAGCTTTATGTTGTACACGCTCACGAACAGCACAAAGAGAGCATACGAGCTATACACGTAGGGGTTAGTGATGCTGTGACTGCCTCTCGGCAGTTATTCTGGTGAAGCAGCTGCGGCACACGCGCTGGGGCTGCGCGGTAGTTAAGCCCACGAAAACAGCAATGCTGGGTGAGCCGCTCGCCGTCCGCACAGCGCCCTGCAGCGACCACCACGCACCGTCTTGCTCGGCCGCTCCGGCAGCATGACCTTTTGCGACGCACAGTTGCCGCAGATCACGATGCCGCAGGACCTGCAGCCGACCGCAACGCCCGCGCGCTGCCGGTTGCTGCGATTGAGCAGGCCATGACAGCGCATTCGCGCCAGCGCGGTCACGGGGCGTACATGCAGTGGTGCTTGGTGGAGAGCACGCCGAACTGGTGGCGGCAAACCATGCAGCTGTCCACCTGGTACGACTGCACCAGCAGCGGCGCCATGCCCGCCGCGGGCGCGTGCGGCTTCGTCGCCGTGAGGCCCAGCTTGGCAAACTGCGCCGGCGCGCCCGCCCGTGGCCCAGCGCCCGCGCACGGCCACTGTGAGCGCCAGCCTCAGCGCAGACGGGTGCCTCGCCCGCGCAACGCACCTCGGCCAGCCACATGTTGCGGTCGGCGTCGTCCGCGGCGAGCACCAGAAAGGACTTTTGCGCAGTGGTGATTTGAAAGCCAAACTCGGCGTACGAGTCGTCGGCCAGCGACACCTCCATGCCGGCCAGCGGCAACGAGCGCATGGTGGTGTACCGGCTCGCCGTCAACGGCGTGCCGTACGCCAGTAGGTCGTTGAAGAGGAAGAACTGCCGCGACTTCCACCCGTTGCGGCACACCTTATTCAAGCGGCCCTGGAAGACCAGCCGACGGCCCTTGACCGCCAGCTTGCAGCTGCCGTCGATAAAGCTGCGATCGACGGCCTGCACGGCAGCCAGCTGCCGCACCGATTCTGCGTGTCCACGTGTTCAGGGTGGGGTTGGCGCTGCAACCGTCAGCGTGGCCCTGCTGGGCGCAGCGGAGGCACCCGTCACGCGCGCGCATCGGGCCTGTCGCCGTCGCCGTACCGTTCATGCGTTCGATCGCCTCCTGCGTGGCCGTGGGCGTCGTCGGCACCTTGAAGCCTTCGCGCAGCGACGCGCGCGACGGCGAGCCCGCTCCGCCCGCCGCCGCGGCGCCGCCAACTGCCGTTCGCCCCTCCGATCAGTCAGTGCGCACTGCATCTGCATGTCAGCAACGTGCTTGCGGCCCCCCAGCCGGCGCCCCCCCGACGGGGCCCGCGGCCGCTGGACGCCGGGCAAACGGGCGCCGCCGCCGCCGCCGCCGCCGCCGCCGCCGCCCGCCGTACCGGCGCTCCTGCTAGACGCCATCGCGATGACGTCATCCAATGGACGACGTCACAGGCATCCACCGTCCTGCCGTCGCGCATGCCCCGCGCCTGCGCGTCGTCGACGAGCAACGGCCGCTTGTCCACTGGCTCGCTCGTCGCGGCGCACAGCAGGGGTGCGGATGCGCGCGGCGCAGGGTGGATGGCGGCGCCTGACGTCGTTGTCGAGGCTACGAGTGCTAGGGTCGTTGTTGGTCTGACATGTCTCGCGCTGACCAACGAGTCACACGCAGCGACGTTTGGGCTTGCTCGCCCCCTTGGAACACACGCAGCACGCGGCTGAGAGAAGACTGTAGTATTGGGGAAAAAAAAAGAAACAACGGGGTCAGACCGCCAGGGTCTACATGCGCGCGCGCATAGGACTACATGCCGGAAACCATCGCGTTCAAACCACGCTTGGTACTAAAATCGTACAAGAGAAGGGAGCAGAGCAGCAATTCGTCTTGGCGTGTTTGCGGGGTGGAAGCTTTTACACATTACACCGACGCTACTTCGCTTAAATCGGCGGGGCGGATCGGTCGTTCGTTACTGCCTTCTTCAGCTTGTTCGCCTTGATGGCGTTGATCTGGTCCAGCATCGACATGCCTGCGTGACCGGAAACGCACCGACGCGGGCGCGGCGGGAGAGGGGACCGAGGGGCGCGCCCGTCAGCACCCGCGCGCATCAGGCCCGCCAGGGCGCGCGACACCGCGTACTCGACGTGGACGCAGACAGCGGCGGCGGCGGCGGCGGCGGCGGCGGAGGGCCGCCGCCACCGGGCGGTGGAGGCGGGGGCGGAGGACCGCCGCCACCAGCAGGCGCCGGGGGCGGCGGGGGCGGCGGTCCGCCGCCCGACGACGCGGCAGATGCGGCGGCCGGCGCCTTGTTTGCTGCTACGGTACGGGAAATCCCGACGGCCAACATGATATGACAACATGTCAGCGACCGTGTGCGCCTCGGCCCGGGGAATAAGGGCAGCGTTGGCAGACGCACCGTCGCGCTGTTGCTGCTTCTTGGCGGCCATGGCGGCTGCGGCCGCGGCCGGGTTGGCCGGCGCCGCCGGCGCCGGTGGCGGTCGTGCCATGGTGTTGGCGGCGTTGCTCTGCGGCGGCCGCGCACTGGTCTGGTAGTTGTTGGCCGGCGGCGGCGGCGCGGGCGCGGGCGCGGGCGCGGGCGCGGGTGCGGGCGGCGGCGGCGGCGCGGCGTTCGGGTACGACTCCTCGGATCCGTAGTAGTTGTTCGACGGCGGCGGCGGCGGCGGCTGGTAGTAGTTCTGGTCCGACGGTTGGTAGTACCCGCCGCCCTGGCCCGGTGGCTGGTAGCCGCCGCCGCTCTGCTGCTGTTGCGGCTGCGGCGGAGGCTGCTGCGCGGGGGCCGCCGGCGGCGCCGGGTTGGGCGGCGGCGGCGCCGGCCCGCGCGCTTTCTCCACGTAGTTGCTCGGGAACCAGCCGACGCGGCCGTTGCAGTTGCCGAGGTACCAGCCGGAGGGGTCGGTCTCCATCACGAAGATGAGGTCGCCCTCGTTGAACGACAGTTTGTCCGGGTCCGCGTAGTCAAAGAGGGCGCGCACGTAGTCGTTGGGATTGATCTGTGGCGCCACGGCGCCGAGTAGGCACGGGACCGCGCGCGCGCTGCGGGTTAGCCAACGGGGACGCGCGGAGCGGCTGATCGGAAGGGCGGCCGCCGTACGGTGCTGTCCATGGAGCCCATGGAGCCCATGGAGCCCGAGTTGCTCTGGCGCAGGTGGGCGGGGATGCTGGCGGTGCTGGCCATGGACGCCTGGTCGTTGAACTCGGCGTCCTCGCGGATGTACGACGACACTGGGATGCAGGGAACCGCGTAGGCCACGGCACGCGCAAGTGAGCATTGGCGGAACGGCGTTGCGACGCGCTCGGGACCAGCCACGCGCGGCAACTACCTTGTTCGTCCACGACCATCTGGGGGCGTTGGATGGGCTGGACCGGGGATCGCACGGAGTGCGAACGCACGGAGCGCTCGTCGTTACTTAACCCTGCCTGCGCGCGTGGCGGCTCGCGCAGGGCGGAACCACGCGTACCGCCATCAGGGTGTCCATCGCCGCCGGGAACTGGTCCGGCTTGAGCGAGACCTCGGTCCACTCGCCGATCCGCGGCTTCACCGTGGTCAGGGCCTGCGAAGCGGCGCGCCGCACGCCGGGCGGTTCGAGAGAGTACGAGGGTTCAGCCGCGGCGACGCGCACGGCCGCGGTGGGAGACGAAGGGCGGTGTGTACCATCTCGTGCATCGCCGTGTCGTAGGAGAGCGCGTTGGTGAAGTGGTTGATGAAGTACGAGTAGCGCCTGCGCTCCTCAATCAGCGCCTACGGCGTGGCACCGCAGAGCGCGAGCCGCGACAGGACCATGTTCGTCGTCAGCCGCCCGACCCAGCCCGGTGCCGGTCGAGACGCGGCGCGGAGACCGACCTCGCGCAGCTTGCTCTGGCGCAGCATCTCCATTTCCACAACGCGGTCCGCCGACATAGCTTGCGCCTGCACGCTCCGTCGCCGTGGCACACCAGGGGCGGGCATAGCCGGTGAGCCCACGCGTGCTGTTCGCGGGACGGCGCAGAGCACCCGCCCAGAACCGACCTGCCGCAGCGCGTCGCCGCCCTTCTTCTGGGCCTTGGCGCGCTCCGCCTCCGCGCGCTTGATCTCAATGACAACCGCGCGGTGCTCCTTGAAGTACTGCTTTTCGAATTTCTGAGGGCGTGTTTTGAGGTTGGGCAACGCGCGCGACCATCTCTGTGAGCCATCCCCGGCGCCTGCAGCTCACGGCGGCGCCGAGCGCGCGACGGTACCACTGCCCAGGCCTTGTTGCTGCTGAGCCCGTTGCTGATGGGCCACACGATCTCGTCCATGATCGTCTTGCCCTAGGATCTCCCGGCGCGCACCAATTCAAACACCCAGCCGGCGTTACGCACGCGCGCCTGCAGGCACGGGTGCGCGCGCGTCGAGCACGCACCACCGCGTCACGCTTGGATTCGACCGAGCGGAACGTCTCGCCCATGGTCTTGATCGTTTGGCCTGCACGCAGCGGCCCAGCACCGCCCTGGAACCCCGCGCCGCCGTCAGCACCCGGCCCGGCACGCGCGCGCTCGTCAAGCGCGTCTAGCGCGGCCGACGCACCGAGGTCGGCCGCGCCGCCCTTGGAGTTGATCGCGTAGTCGCCCAGCTTGTCGATGGCGTCCGCGAATGCCATCGCCGACGTGTTCAGCACTAGGCGACCACCCGCCCCACGCACATCGCGCCGCGCGTGCGTCCACCTCGGTCCGGTCAGCGGGATCACGTCCGCGACGCGTACCCCCCGGCGGCAGCGGCCACGTACTGCGCAGGGCGGCGGCATAGCGGTCCGCGGCCTTGATAATGCCCTCCCAGGCCTGCTTATCCGTCTTGAGCGACTGCAGCGCGGCGAGGCAGCCCGTGCACGATCGCCCGCAGCGGTGTCCGTCAGCGTCCTCGACCAGCATGAGCGGCGCGGCGGAGGGTCCCGTCCGGCGGGGATGCGGTGTCCGCACCTGCACAATGTCGCGCAGGAGGGTGATCCGGCGGTCCCGCACGGACTGAAGGGTGCCGGTGCTGCCGGCCCCGTGGTGGAGCGTCGCCATCGTGGCGGCGGCGCGCACCGGCAGCGGCGCCGTCGAGCGCGCGCGGCCTTGGCGGTGACGCACAGGCGGAGCGTCGCGCGCCGTCCAGCGAGCGAGCCGCACGCCGCGAGCGCCACAGACGAAGCGGCTGGAGCCCAGTCACCACACACAGTGCACGGCGCAGGTGTCGGCGTCGGCCTGGTCGCGCCTCGCCGGGAAGGGGGGGGGAGGGGGGGGCCGCCGCGGCCGTTCAGGCGCTCGGCGTCGATGAGCCGTCGGCGGCGGCGCGCTCCGTTCCTTCACTCGCCGTGCGCCCAAAACCAAACAGCGCCCAGATGGATCGACGCCGCATCGCACGGCGGATCCAATGGCGGCGTCGGATGGGGGCGGGTCCTAGTGCGTTGCGGGAGGCGGCCTAGGGACGATCGAAGCCGGCGAGCGGCGACGAAAAAGAGTTTTTTGGGTGGGTTCCGCGAAACGGTAACGAAAATTACGTTCTGAAATTGACGTTTCTTTTCGTGACGGCGTGAACAGCGACGACGACGCGCGCTGTATGCATGGCAGCGCGCTCACACAGGCGAGGCGAGGTCGAGCACAGTGGCCGAGGCTGCGAGCGTGTTGCTTCCGCCACTCCGCCAAGCCGTGGATGGTACTGCATTTGGTGAAGGGGTGCTGGAACGCGCTCGTCTATCCGCCCTCATACCTGGGGAAGCGGTTCAAACCAGTATGAGGCCGAGCCGATTCCGCTGCGGCGGCGTCCGGCGTCGCACCACAAAGCAAGGCAGCGGATTGCAACGAGCTCGTGACGGTGCTGGAGCTCGATAATCGATGGAGCACCGCGGCCCGTCTATGGGGCACACCTTGGAGCCCCTTGAGTTGGCGCCGAGACACCATCCATAAGAGTGCGGACACTGCGAGGACGCATGCTACGGACGGTGCAGCGCCGCGCACCCACTCTATACTATGCTGAACGTCCGGCGCCGATGGACGACGGAGACGCCTAGCGCGTCGCCCGCCCTGCATCCCGGCCAGCCGGTGGTCCGTAAACTGAACAACCACCCGCGTCCGTTTGAACGGTGGCCGTGCGGAATGCGACGCCAAAAACAGAACACATTCGGTCATTTGAACGTGATTTTGGGCGCGTCCACGCGGAATTCCGCGGAAGCCGCTCTTCTGACTCGTGTTCTGACTCGTGTCAGAGCTCTGTCAGAGCTTGAGGGGCATTTGATTTCGCCGCCGTGGCCGACTGCGGCGGCGCATGCTGAGCACGGAGCACTCGATCCATGCAAGAGGCTGTACAGGTCACATTGTCGTATGTACACTCGACGTACGCTTACTGGACAGGGACGTGCACGTGAAAGCCGTGGGAGCCGGCGAGCGGATGGGCGAGGCCGGCGGGCGACGGTGGAGGCGGTGGTGCTCCGGCACGCTGCAGCACCACGGCGAGGCCCTGCTCCACGTGCGCTGGCGTGACCACCAGCTCGGCGGGCGGCGTGCCCGCCGCGATCGCCTCGCGGAGCGCAGCCATCGCGGCCTCGCGGCACGCCGCCTCGATGTCGGCGCCGGAGCGGCCTGCAGTGCGCTCCACCCACGCGGCGAGGTGGCGCGGGTCGGCGTCCACCTCGGGCGCCATGGGCATCGTGCGCAGGTAGGCCGTGAAGATCGCTGGGCACGGCGCACACACAAACCACCGGCTGTGTCCATGTTAGTCTTGGCCTTTGCTGCCGCGCAGCGCTGAGCGAGCTCCGCGGTACCGTGCCGGGCGGCGGCGTCGGGTAGGGCGAGCGCGATCCACTGGTCCAGGCGACCTGGCCGCCGCACGGCGGGGTCCAGCAGCTCGGGCGACGCGCTGACGGCGACCACCACCACGGCGGGCTGCCCCTCGCCTCCGGTGGACCCAAAGACACCGTCCAGCTCCGTGAGGAACGCCGTGGTGAGCCGGCTCGCGGCGTCGCCGCTGCTGGTGGCCCCGCGCCGCGGCGCTGAAGTAAGATGGCTACTCAAATATGAACGCTTTGGTGGCTCGTTAGCGCACATGCGTCCACCTCCCGGCCTGTGCTTGGGGTGCAAGGGCGTACCCAGCGCGTCAAAGTGGTCGAGCAGGAGGAGGCACGGCGCCGCGCGGCGCGCCTCGCGGAAGAGCTCCCGCAGCTGCCGCTCCGACTCGCCCACGACCTTGCTGCGCAGCGTCGCCGCGTCGACCGCCAGCAGCCGCAGCGACGTGCGGGCGGCCGCCTCCATCACCAGCGCGGTCTTGCCCGTGCCCGGCGGGCCCGTGACAAGCACGCCGCGCGCCGGCCGCAGGCCCATCTGCGCCAGCGCCGATGGGGCCGCCGCCACAGCCGTGGTGTGCGCGGCCAGCACCGCCGCCAGCCGCGCCGCCGCGCCGCCCAGGCCCGCGAGCGGCGCCGTCCGGCCCCGCTGCCACGCCCGCGCGTCGACCAGCGCCGCGGACGGCAGCGTCGCGAGCGCGCTCGGCCGGATCGCCGCGGCGGCCGCCTCCAGCACGTGCACGTCGAGCTCGCCGTCGCCACCGCCGTCCGCGCGCGCCCATGCGGTCAGCAGCACGCGCCGCGCGAGCTCTGCGAGGTCGGCAGGCGAGAAGCTGGTGCACGCCGCCGCGACCGCCGCCACCGCGGGCGACGGGCCCAGCAGGCGGGCGAGGATCGCCTGCCGCGTGGGCGCGTCCGGCAGCGGCACCGCGACGCCCGCGGCCAGGCGCCACGGGGCGCGCACCGCCGCGGGCAGCGCGTCCGGCCGGCCCGTGGCCGCGAGCACGGCGACGGGCCGCGTCCGCGCACGGGCGACGCCGTCCAAGCACCGCAGCAGCTCACGCGCCCGTCGCGCCTGCGCGTCGGCCGGCGCGGCGGGGCCGTCGCGGTCCGGCGTCGAGTCCACCACGTAGGCGTCCACGTCGTCGATGAGCATCAGCACGCACTGGCCCCCGGCCGCTCGGGCCTCGGCGCGCGCGAACGCGTCCGCAAGCGCGCGCTCGTTGCTGCCCAGGTCGCGCCAGGTGTACATGGCCGGCCGCAGCCGCACCACGGCCACGAACGGCGGCGCGCACTCGGCCAGGGCGTTGAGCAGCAGCGTCTTGCCGCTGCCCGTTGGCCCGTAGAGCAGCACGCCCGCGTCGCGCGTCGGCAGCGACGCGGCATGGCCGTCCGCGGACGGCGCGCGCCACCGGGCTGCCAGCGCGGCCGTCACCGCACGGGCGGTGGGCCCCACGCCGGCGGCGCGGGCCGCAGCGCGCTCCGCCCACGCGTCCATGGCCGCCGTCCAGCCGGCCGCATCGGTCGGCTCGGCGGTGCCACGGTGGCGGACGCGGACGGTCGTCGTGGCCGCAATCGCGACCCAGTCGGGGGCGTCGGCAGGGTCGCTCGCGAGGACGCGCCACGCGGCCTCGCGGCCGCCCACGCGCAGCCACGTCCACGCGCGCGCGCTGACCCAGTGGCCCGACCAGAGCGCGGCGAGCGTTGCTGGCGGCACGGCGGCGGCGGCGGCGGCCACGGCCGCGTCGTCCGTGACCAGGTCCACCGCCGTTGCGACCGGGACGGACGCAGCATCGACGACCGCAATTTCCAGCGTCGCCGCTGAGCACGCGCCCACGGCGGCGAGCACGGCAGGCGAGACAGCGGCCGCCGGGGGCCGCTGCGCCAGGCGTAGCACGGCCGGCCCGACGGCCTCCCACGGAAGGTCCGTCTCCGTCGCCACGACCGAGGCCAGGCACCCTACCATCGCCGCGCCCTTGTAGAAGCAATGCACGCAGGAGCGCATTAGCGCGGCCACCGTCGAACACAGCGCGTCGGCCCGGGCGTACCCAGCTGGCCGGGCGTGGCCGCGCGGACGACGACGCGGGTCCCCGGCCGGACGACCGGAGCGGCCGCCGTGCCGTCCGGCAGCGGTGGCGGGGCCTGCAGCTGCAGCTGCCGCAGCAGAGCCACGGGAACGCTCACCGTCGCCGCCATGGCCCTATGAACTGCGCGACGTTTTATTTCCGAGCAGAGACGTCCGCCGCCGCGGGCAGCGGTCTGGGCCACGCCCCAGAAAGAGCAGCCGTCAGCCGTGGCGCATTTCAATCAGCCGTCAACGCGTTCGCGGCATGTTCAGCAAGCGCGCAGAGCGTACCGTTCAGTGTTCTGCCCCTGGTCTAAGCCGCCGCCGCCGCCGCCGCCGCCGCCGCCGCCGCCGCCGCGACGTCGCTTCGGCCGGCCGCCTGCGTTGGTCAACTATAAAA
>Ga0180216_1001968_pt1 | contig 17603 bp, 21 predicted proteins | sample eDN3rd37CBELigMG_FD_128879 | JGI IMG/M metagenome (GOLD analysis project Ga0180216, IMG submission 128879) | Enriched Miracle-Growth compost microbial communities from Emeryville, California, USA - eDNA 3rd pass 37_C BE-Lig MG (version 2)... ...
AGCACGGGGCCGCTGTTCGTGGCGGGGTCGGACGGCGGATGAATGCCGTCCGAGCTGGCGGTGGCGTAGGCGTCGCGGCTGCTCGAGGACGACGGCGTCAGGTAGTCGTCCAGCGAGCGGTGGTTGGACGACACGGCAAAGCTGGAGCGCGCCGGCTGGAAGAGCGTCTCCAGGTGGGCCTGACCACAAAACGAACGCGGATTAATGCAGGCAGAAACCCATGGGGGGTCAATCGCGGCCGCGCCCCTGATTCCGCGGCCGCGGGCCTGGTGCCGGACCCGCAGGTGCTCCAGCAGCTCGCGCTCGTGGTGGACAAAGACGGTCCGCTTGTCCGGGGTCACGTTCACGTCAAAGGCGCCCGCGGGCACTTGTACGTTCAGCGCGACAAACGGCACCTGATGCATGTTGTAGGTGCGGTACACCTCGTTGATGGCTTTCGTAAACTACGCCAGACGCCGGACGGGACAGGACGGAACCAGCATGCATTGGCACCGCGCGGCATCAGAGCATGCCCAGGCCTCCCACCGCCAGCGCCAGCAGGGCAATTCACCTTGGGCAGGTCGACTGGCCGACCGTTGAGGTACACGAACTGGCGGTCCGACGACGACCGGCCCTGGCCGTGGTCGGCGCGGGACACAAAGCCGCGCAGGACCACCGGCCTGGCTGGGCGCAGGCAAAACGTCGGTACCGCTATGTTTAGCACCCTGCACGCCGCTGCTCCGTGGATGGCGCTCGTGCGCGAGGCATACTCGGCGCCCTCGGTGAGGGTCACGGAGAGGTCCAGCGGCAGCAGCGCCTGCACCTGCTTGGCGCCAAACAGCGTCACGATGTTGTCTCGCATCGTCGCGCCGCCCTCGGTGGCCAGCGCGGTGTGGCGCTCCCTTTGGGTAGCGCGGCGATCGCAGAATGGTCGCCCTTGGCGGCATCCATCAGCACCGCGTAGTATCCCAGTGTCGCGGCCAGGCAGGTACATACCCTTTGCCGACATGGTTGCTGCAGGTGATGCGCACGCCTGTGCTGATGAGCGCGTACGCTTGGAGCAGCGCGAGCATGCGGCTGTAGTCCCGCTTCAGGTTGCGCAGAAACTCGCGGCGGCGCACGGGCAGCGGCTCGAAGAGGTTGCGCACGGCCACCGTGGTGCCGACCTGCGCCAGCCCACTGGGCGTGGGGGCCGCCACCCCTCTCCCATTGAGCCAAAAAAACTACCCACTGCGGCACCGGCCCCATGTGGCCGGTGCGCACCTCACGCGCCGCTGGCTCGCGCGACACGATGGTGCCGTGGTGGTCAAAGGTCAGCCGCGTGCCGACCGGCCGGTCGGCCGTGCGGGTGGTGATAGTGACGGCGGCAATGGCGCACAGCGACGAGAGCGCCTCGCCGCGGAAGCCGAACGAGGCCACCGACGCCAGGTCTTCAAACGCGGCCAGCTTGCTGGTGTGGTGCTTGCGGCCTGCCCGCGCCACGCCCCCCCCCCCGGGCCGCCTTGGCGGGACGGTCAGCGGCGACGCACCAAGCGCGAGCGCAGCCTTCGGTCGCGTACCGAGGCTGTCAAAGTTGGCTTCGTCGATGCCCGTGCCATTGTCGGCCACCTCGATCAGCTCGCTGCCGTGCTCACGCAAGCGCACGTCTGGGGGGCGGCCCAGGGCGGGGGCCGAAGGCAGCGCGTCGCGTCAGGCGCGGGCCCACGGCCAGCTGTGTGCCTAGCCCTGGCGAACCTATGGACGTCGCGCCGGCGTCGCGGGCGTTCTCCACCAGCTCCTTCACGGCGACGGCCAGCTCGACAATCACCTGGCCGGAGCAGATGCGGTGCACCGTGCCGCGGTCGATCGCGCGGATCATGGTGGTGCCGGCGGCCGCCATGCCAGAGCTCGCTTGAAGCCGGGGGTGCTCGAGAGTGGAGCGGTCTCTCTCGCATGGGCGGTTCCCCTGCCAGCAGTCCCCAGCAGTCCAGCCGGCTCCAGGGCGGCTCCGGGCCGGCTTTTGAACTACCGACGGTTTGGCGGAGTTTCGCGCCAAAATTCTTTCAAAATGCTTTTCGCGCCAAAAAACTTTGGCGTGGCGAATCGTCACCCCGCCGACGCGACTGTTCCGCTAACAGCAAGTACGGCGCAATGCGCACGGCATTTCCAGTATGGTAACATAATGTACAAACCATTACACAGCTCGGGACGGCGCACACATCAGTCCTTGTCCTTCTTCTTGTTCTTCTTCTCCTGCTCCGCCTTGAGCCGCCGCTCCTGCTCAGCATAGGCGGCGAGCTTGCGCTGCACGGCGGACGGCAGCGACTTGTAGCAGCTCTTGCACGTCGGCTTACCGTCCCAGTCGAAGAACTTGGTCTTGTCCGCGTGCACGAGGTCCATGTCGCAGCCGTTGCAGCAAAAGTGGCCCTCGCACCAGTACCGGCCCAGTGCCGACACGGAGCGGCCGCGCGCCGGCAGGCCGCACCGCCCGCACGCGTCGCCCGTGAGCTCGTTGTAGTGCAGCTCGCAGTACGGCAGGCCTTGGTGCTCGTAAAAGACGCTGCCGGAGAACGGCTTGTCGCACTTGGCGCACGTAAAGTGCTGTGGAGCGGAGGGCGAACGGCAGGACCCGCGCCCGAGTGGATGAGCGGCCGTACGGGATCGCTCGGCCGGCCGCGCGACTCGCACAGGCCGCGCACCTCTGGGTGGTACTGCTTGCCCATGGCCGTGACGCTGCGTCCTTCGATCGGCCTCCTGCAGCTGGCGCAGGTGGCCACCATGGCTGCCGCGGGCCAAGCGGATTCAGGCGCACGGCGCACGCCGTCAGCCGCCGGCGCGAGGGTCCGTTGGTCAGCGAGCGCCGGGCGCACCCTTGTTGTAGCAGGGCGGGCAGTAGAGCTTGCTGTCCAGCTCCTTGCACTCGCTATCCAGCGGCTTGCCGCAGGACGTGCAGTTGAAGTGGAAGGCGTGGTACTTTTCCTTGTTCAGGATGAGCAGCTCGGTCTTGTCGGCAATGGGCTTCTTGCATCGGAAGCAAATGTTCTTGTTCAGGTCCGCATCTGACCGGGGCGTCGGGCCGGACCCCAGCCCGCGTTGCGACGCGCTTAGCGCACGCTCCAGCCTCTTCGGCCCCTTCCGGCCAGCAGCTCGCGCGTACCGCGCGCCTTGAGCCGCTCGTTGCACGGCTTGCAGTACGGCCGGCCTAGCCGCTTGATGTACGACGAGCCCGCGAGCGCGACGCCGCACTCGTCGCAGGTGAAGTGGTCCGGGTGCCACTTGAGGTCCAGCGCGTTGAGGCAGCGGCCAATGATGGCCTCGCCGCAGCGCGCACAGCGGTCGCCAAAGAGCAGCAGAAAGTCGGCCTCGCAGTACAGGCGCTTGTCCTTTTCGAAGAAGACGCCGTCCGGCAGCGGCTCCAAGCACTGCGCACAGCTGCGCCCACGCGGCAGGCGGCGCGACAGCGGCGCGACGCCGTCTGGACGTTAGCCGCGCGGCCGACCGCGGCAATTGCGCAGGAGCCAGCGCTGACGGGCCATACAGGAAGCACTCGGGGTGCAGCTTGAGCGGCCCCGCGGCGATCAGGTCCTCGCCGAGGTCCTCCCGGCATACGCCGCACGGCCCGGCCATGGCGCGGCACGTCCAGCCCGCAGGGCGCTGTCGGCGGGGATATGGGAGCCCAACCAAGCAACGACGCCGTCGGCGAGGGCTTCCGCGACCTCGCTGCAGCCACCGGCACGGAGACATACCGGGAGAGGGCTCGGTAGGCGGCGTGATTCGTGGGCGCCGGGCGCAGTTCCGCAACCGGCGGCCGAGGTCGCTCCCCGCCCCGCCCAGCCAAAGCACAAGCTCCAATAGCGGTGACGCCGACGTTGCCTTAACCTACGCTGCGCTGTAGCCTAGGCAGTCTCCTCGCCAGCCCTTTCCAGCCGTCCACAGCGTCCGGCAGGCGGCGGCGGCGCCCGTCGTGGTCTGCTTGTTGTCGCTGCGGTGGAAGTGCCCCTCAACGACGGCGCATGCCCCGCGAGCAGTGCACATAGTTCTGCCGCAGGTCTGCCGCTTTTCATAGAGAGCGTTCCGCCCTGGTCCGCCCCCCATTCTGCCGCATTCGTCGACCCCATTCTGCCGCGATTCTGCCAGCGTCGGCGTCTGCCACGGGTCTGCCGGTGTTCTGCCAGTGTTCTGCCGGTGTTCTGCCGCGACGCAGTTTCTCTCTTCGCCTTCGCTCGCTTTTTTGGGTACGCGGACGCGGCGCGCACCGGCGGGACGAACCGGCCGCCGCCGCCGCCGCCGCCGCCGCCGGACACGCCCCGACAAGGGCGCAGGATCTCGTGCCCGGCACCCGGGCAGAGCGCGGCGCTGCTGCCGGCGGCCGTCGTGGGGGCGCGGCGCACCACTCGGCTGACAGGGCTTGCTGGCACGCCGTTGTTTGGTGGATGGCGGCGCGGCAGGTCAGGCATTCGGCCGGCTTGCGCCGCTCCCCCCCGTTGCGCCCGCCATGGAGGAAGTCAGCCCAGAGGAGAAGGTCCGCATCGCGGCGGGCTACCTGCTCAACAGCCCGCCCGGCGAGTTCATCGATGTCTTCAACGGTGCGTCCGGACGTGCCGCGCCACTTGGGCGAGGAGGGCATCGCGGTAGGGTCGCTTCTCACGCCGTGCAGAGAGGGGTGGCTCGCACGGAAGGGGTCGCGTCGCTGCAGACGTCCGTGTGCTCATCAACAACGACAGCCTGCTGCAGTCCGGCGCCGCCGCGGCGTTCCAGCAGTACAACACCGAGCAGTTCACGCCGGTCGATCTGCCGGGCCAGAGCCACAAGGTGCGTGCACCTTCCTACCGCGGCCGCGCCCCCGGTGAGCAGGCGCTCACCGCACCCGCTGGCGGATGCGGAACGCGCGGACGTCGCCGTGTGCGTGCGTGTGCTGCAGGTGATCATTTCCAAGTTCAACGAGATCGACGCCAACCACTACCTGGATCCGCGCTCGAACCAGACGTTCCAGTTTGATCACGTCCGCCAGGTCGCCTCGGACCTGCAGCCGTCGGGCCAGGCCGCCGACTCCACCCGGTGCGTCTCCCCTTCTGGCGCCCAGCGGCCTGGCTGAGCGCGCGACGCTCACTGGTAGGCCTCCCCTCCCTGCTGCTGGTGCGGCGACGCCCACAGCCAAGCACTGGACGAGGCCTTCCAGGCCTACATTGCCGACCACTTCCCGACCGGCATCACCAACGTGTTTGGCAACAACGGCACCTACTACGCCGTGATCGTCGGCAACAAGTACAACCCGCGGAACTACTGGAACGGCCGGTGGCGGTCCCAGTACACCATCGCGAATGGCACCGTCAAGGGTGCGTGCGACGCCCTCCAATCAGCGTGGGCTCTTGCACGGCGTTCGCGCGGCGCTGACGGCTAGCGAGGCGCAGTGCCCGCTGGCGCGGCTGCCCCGGGGGGCGGGGGGGCGAGCAGGGAAAATGCAGGTCCAGGTCCACTACTACGAGGACGGCAACGTCCAGCTGCAGTCGACCAAGGAGATCGAGTTTGCCGCGCCCGCATCGGTGCGTGGCACCGGCTGCGGCGCCTGCTAGCCGCAACTAATGTGCGCAGCTCCGTGCGTACTGACGCTTGGCGCCGGGTCCCCGCATCTTTCCTGTGCGCGTCGCCCGTCGCGCCGCAGAACCCCGGCGAGATCATCAAGCAGATCAAGAAGGCCGAGGCGGAGTACCAGCAGGCCGTGAACGAGTCGTACGCTCAGCTCTCCGACACGACCTTCAAGGCCCTCCGGCGAGCATTGCCCATCACCCGGAACAAGCTGGACTGGAACAAGATTGCTGGGTACAAGCTCGGCGCGGAGCTGCAAAAGTGAGCCGCCGCCCGCCGGTGGCCGAAGCAGCGCGCAGGCCGGCCGTCGCTGGCGGCCTCAGTCATCTCGCGTCCTCCACTCGAGCTGGGATCCGTGGGGGATGACCCCCGTGCCGGCCTCGCCCGCCCCGCTGCCTTTTTTTTTCTTCGCTTCCTAGCCCTATGTTCTTATGCCCGGTTATGCGATCGTGTAGCAACAGCCCATGCAGCACATTGATTCGTTGTGATCTGCATTGACGGAATTGAGAGACCACACCAACCAATGGGGCCTAACGCTTGGCGGGCGAGCAGCGAGACCAGGAAGAACGCGGTGCGAGCGCGGTAGGCCGGGCAGGCCAGAGGGACGACGGGCGCGGTTCACCGGGCCACGGTGACGGAGCAGAAAGTCCTTTGGCGCGCAGGCTTTTTGGTTGGTAGCAAGACGAGAGGCGCACGGCGGCGGCCATGGCGGCGGGTGTGGCCACCGCCATTATCGGCATAGGCACCGACCTCGTGAGCCACGCCCGCATCCTCGACCTCTGCCGCCGCCGCACTGCCGCCCGCCTCGCCCGCCGCATCTGCCACCCGCGCGAGCTCGCCGACCTCGCCCAGATCGAGGCAGCGGCCGCGGCGCGGGTGGCGCCCGCCGCCGCCGACGTCCTCGCCCAGCAGGCGCGGTTCCTCGCCACGCGGTACGGGGCTCCTCCTCGACGGCTTGGCAGCTCTGCAGACGGTGCCCGCTGACAGGGGGCGCCAAGCTCCCCGCGGCGGCGCCTTCGTCGCTCGCAGGTTCGCCGTCAAGGAGGCGGCGTACAAGGCGCTGCTGCCCGTGTACGCTCTCACGTGGCAGGAGCTGTGGCTGGAGCGCGCGCCCGGTCCAAAGGGCCGCGGGTCTGGACGGCCCGTGCTGGTCCTGGCGCCCGCGACCGCCGCCGCGGTGGGCCGGTCGACCGAGCTGCACGTGTCGATCAGCCACGACGGCGACTACACCTCGGCCGTGGTGCTGGCCGCGCGGACGCTGGGCGGTCCAAGAGCGACCTAGCCTGCATATCCACACTGGCGGCGAGCGCACGCACTGTACAGAGGCGGCCGGCGGCGGCGGAGATGGAGCTGTACACACAAATACACAGAAGCGTCGCGCAACCGACGCGGGGCGCGGCCGGCCGGCTACTCCCATTCGCTCCAGTCCTCGCCGCCCTCGTCGGCGTCCGCCGGCGCGTCCGGCAGGTCATCCAACTCCTTGAGCAGGTCGTCCTCGTCGGCGGCCGCGTCGCCCTCGTCCTCGACGGTGGCGCCCGTGCTGCTGCCCGCGACGGCGCCGCCCCGCTGGCCCGCGCCGGCCGCCGCGGCCGCGGCCACCGCCGTGGCGGTCAGCGTGGCCGACGCGGACGCCGCCGGGCGCACCAGCTCAAAGCCATCCTCTGAGGATGGCTGCTTCGAGTGCGGCTCGGGCGAGACCAGCACGACGCTCGGCGGCGTCGCGGTCCCCGACGCCGGCGTGTCGGCCGCAGCGCCGGTGGCGCGAACGGCCTCGGCCTCGGCCCCAGCAGCAGCAGCCGCGGCTGCGGCGCTCTGCAGCGCTGCGGCAGCCGCGGGCGCGGCATCCGTCGTGGTTGAGATGGTCGTGGCGATCGACTGCGGCGACGCGGTGCCCGTGGCCACGTCCGACGCGACGCTCGCCTTGCTCGCGCTCTCCGTGGCCGCAAAGCTGGCCTGGTCAGCGTTGGCGCTCTCCTCGTCGTCTTCGTCCCAGACCAGCGGCTCCTCCTCGTCCACTGTGTTGCGGCGGCCCGCTGCGACGGCACGCACACACCACCCGAACGGCATCGGCGGGCGTCAGACCCGCGCTGTGCACGGTAAGCCGCAACCGTTGCGTTGCCCGGACGTACCTTCCAGCAGCTCGCGGCGGCGCTGCTCGTCGCGGTCCAGCAGGTGGACGTGGAAAAAGTAGCGCTCCCAGAATTGCTCCTGCGTCACCGTGGCCGGCACCAGACGGCCGTGCAAGCTCCGCATGGCCGCGTGGTTGGCCAGCAGCCGCGACACCTCCTGGCTGTGGTCGCTGAGCCGGAACGCGCTCCGGAACTGGGCCCACTCGTCACTCGGTGCGGGCTCTTCCGTGTACGTGGCCGGGTCGCGGCGCAGCGCCTCCAGCTCCGTGCGGTACCGGTCCGAGCTGGGTCCGCCCGAGCGCACAGAAGCGGCCGCGGCGGCGTGAGCACCGGTTGGTGCGGGCGCGGGCGCGGGCGCGGGCGCGGGCGCGGCACCCCCCTTGAGTACGTACTGCACTTGGGCGCGTGCCGGCGAGTTGGCGGCCGACGGCCCGGCGCTCTCCGTACTCTCGTCGGCGAGGAGGCGGCCGAGGCCGCGGGTGACGGACTGCAGGAGGCCCGACGCGAGCTGCGTCGGTGGGACGGAACCCTCGTGCAGCGCGGCCTCGATCTGCTTCTCGACCTTCTCGGCCTGCTCGCGGGCGTCGTGGCTGACGACCGTCACAAACTCGCTGAGGCCGCCCTGGACCTCCTGCAGGAGGCCGCCGAACCAGCTGCCAAACCCGCCGCTGCTCGCCGCCGCTCTGGCGGCCGGCTGGCTGCTGGGCGGCGGCGAGGCCGCGGCGGCCGGCGTGGCGGCGGTGCGACCCCCGGCGCCGCCGCTTGCCGCGGCGTCCGCCATGGTGTGTTTCGCGCGGCGTGTGCGTGGGGGGCGGGGGGGTCGGTGACGGGCAGTGCCCGGGCCGGGGCAGCGTGCGGCCGACGGAGGCGCAGGTCGACGGGCGGCGTGCCACGGTCTCTCTGCTCTGCCACTGTGTGTTGACATGGTGACGTGTCCAGTCCGTGGAGCGGTGCTGGGCGCGCGCCAGGGTACCGGGCGCTCTTACGCTGACATCTTGCTCTGCATGTGCGAGACATGTGCTGCTGTACAGGGGGGGGGCACAATAAGCTCGTGTAGGCGTGCAAGAGGTGTAAGGTCTAGCTGGCGAGCAAAAGCAAGGTGGACGATTCATTCGGATGGCGACGGGTCCGCGGTGCCGTGGCGCTCGTGATGCTCCCGGATGGCGCGCCAGGCCTTGCGGCAGACCAAGGCGAGCGCGGTCTGCCTGCCGGTCGTGAGCAGCAGCACATAACCTCTGAGGGCGGCGCGGGCCCCAGCGCACCTTCTCGTTCCACGGCTCGGTGGTGCCGTCGGGGTGGACGACCTTGATGTTGGACGCCACGTTGACGGTCATGGTGCGGCCCTCCATCGTGCCGACGGCGTGGCCGTTCCGGCACAGAACGTTCTGTTTAAGGCCCGGGAACGCCATGCCCGCGCAGTCTTGCTGGGACATCTGTGATGAAAGGACAGCCATAGCACCTGCAACGCAACGCGCGTTAGGCGCTCGCACTTTTCGCGCTCGCTCAGGCCGGGCGCACGCCGCGTGCCCTAAAGATCGGCTGCAGGTTCTTGTTGCGGCTGTTCAGGTACGGCCGCAGGGCGAGCAGCGGCGCGACCTCGGTGCCGCAGAACCGGCACGTGATGAACGAGGACGCCTTGTTGCTGGTGGCACGCCGGACGTGCTGCGTTAGGAGCATTGCAGCATCGCGGTCAGCCATCCGCCGCGGCTTAGCCGCCAAAGGCAGCGCCCCACCAAAATTCGTACCGCTCCACCACCTGCTTAGCCAGCCGGTCGTGGACGTCCTCCACCAGACGGTACTCGTTCCCAGCCGGCACGGGGTCTGCCACCGAGCAGAGCAGCGGGCCCGCGTTTATGTCCCCACCTCCCCTGGCATCAGCTTTTTCCCCCACCCGTGCGGCGCTCCCGCTGCTGAAGGCGTACCTTGGCTCAGGGACTCGCCGACGCCCAGGCTCACCAGCTTGGGGAAGAGCGACACGTCCACCGGCGCTGCGGGCTTGCGGCCGTCCGCGCTCCCGTCGGTCTCGGCGCCCCACGCGTCGTCCGCCGGGTTCGCCTTGTCCCAGTCCTCGTCGCCCCAGTCCTGGCTCTCCAGGCTCGCAAGGATGGCCTTTTGGCTCGCGGCCAGCGGCGTGCGCTCGCGCGTGATGAGCTCGAGCATGCTGCGCGTGGCAGTGGCCGGGCCCAGATAGCAGCGGCGTTTGACCGCCGCGCGGGCCACACCAGTGAGCGCCCACGCCCCCCCAGACTGCCTCGGCAACGCACGCGCGTGGGACCAAGACGCACATGCGCTTCATCTGCAGCGACTGCTCTCGCAGCGTCTCGCGCTTGAAGACCTCGTCCGTCACCAGCCGCTCCAGGAGGTCGCGCACCTGGTTCAGGTAGCGGACGTCCCGCTCGTCGAACACGGCGTCGAAACGGAATTCGAGCGTGTCGCCGACTGCGCCAGTTCGCCGCCGCCGCCGCCACCGCCGCCGCCGCCGCCACCGCCGCCGCCGCCGCATGGTACGTACAACGACAACCCCAGTGAGAATGCTGATCCGGGCCACAGAGCGAGCTACATCGCTCGGACGCGCGTACCCTTCACGCCCGCGTAGGCCTTGCCTGCACCGTCCAGCACCAGGCGGATCTGGTCGTGCGTGAACATCAGGCTGAGTCCACCGCCGGCGTCCCCACGCAAGCAGGCGGCGCCAGCCGGTAAGCCATAGCGCCGTCTTGTACGCGTTCCAGGAGGAGGGGTTCACCTACCAGATCAGCGTTGGCATGAGCGGGTAGCCCTCCACCAGCGTCGTCATGGACGCCTGGAGGTCGCCGATGCCGTGCGCCGACGTCGCGAGGAACGGCGTCACCATCATGTACAGGTCCGCCTGGGCGGGGTCTTTGCAGAACGTAACGCAGTTGACCGAGTCGTTTTGCACCTGTCCACGCAGGAGCGGGCGACGACGGTAGGGGACCCACGCCGACGTTGACCATCAAGCGCATGTACGGCCCAGCGGGCGTGCCCGACCACCCGTGGCCGTACCCGGATGTTGTACGGCCCGGTGAGCTTGGTGAACCGCAGCTGGAACGGGAACTCAAACTCGTACGCGCCGATGAACTCGCGCGGGTCGCGCGACGTCACGCTGCCAGCCGTGGCCACCCCGCGGGCGCTCGCCCCCGTCGGAGCGTCCTGACCGGATTAGCAACCGCGGCCACGCCAGACGCCCCGCCGCGGCACGCACACGTGCGTACCGCGTGTCACGCGAGTCGTGCGACGACCGGTAGCGGCGGCGCTCCATCGACCAGCACTTGTACGCGAGCGTCAGCGCGACCGGCACCTCGGGCACAACGACCTGCCCGCTGCGGTTGCGCGTGAAGAGGCTGGCGCTCCGCCCCGTGGCCGCGGCCGCGCTGGCGGCAAACTCGATGTAGCACTTGTTGCCCTCGATGAACGCCTTGGAGACCGGGCCGCAGCGCGAAAAGTAGTGCGCAATGTGGCGCTCCACGTTGTGCGGGAACTGCGTCGTGCTGCGTGCGCCGAGCTACAAGGTCAAGGACGCGGCCGGCGGCCGATCAGCGTGCGCGCGCGCCGTGTCGTCCCCAGAGCGACGACGCGTGCGTGCAGCCGACCTGCGCAGCGCAAAGGTGCGCCACGGATCGTAGTTGAGCGACCCCGCCAGGCCTGCCGTGTACGCATAGTGCATCTCGCGCTGCGTGGCCGCGCGGCAATCAAGGCGTCCGCGACCCAGCCACTGCACGTGAGCCGCGGGGCAGTCACCTAGCGGGCGCGGCGGCCGCGCTCCGCGCACCTTGTCTTCGGGCACGCTGATCAAAAAGTTGGGGTAGAAGGCGGCGCACAGCAGCATCTTGAGCAGGATGACGTCCGCCTGGCGGCCTTCAATGTGCCGCTCCAGGTTGGTGGGGCCCGCATTGCTGCCGGGCGCGCTCTCCGGCACGATCCACGGGCGGTCGGCGTCGTCCAGCTGCACGCAACCCGCAGCGCCGCGCGCGGCGGCCCAGATCGGCGGCGTCAGGTTTCGTCGCCAGCCGGCGCAGCGGGCGCCGCCCTGCGCGGTGGCGGGGCACCGACCTTGCGCTCTGGAATGGGAATGCCGACGCCCTCCAGGCGGTTGCGCAGGTCGCGCATGACGTCTTCGGCCTCGCGCAGCCTGGCGTGTCGCGCCCGACACGCAGCGGTAACGACATCTGGGTCAGCCCGGATGCTGCCAAGGACAGCGCGCCCGCGACAGTGCTGAGCCGTACTTGGTCAAGTTCAGAAACTCGCGCTTGGCCCAGTCCCGCTCCGCGCGGGGCGGCAGCCGGCCCGTCCGCTTGAGGTACTGCGGTGGCGCGCAAGGCCGCAAGGTGACGCTGCGGGCCCTCGGGGTGAGCTCGGCCTGCGTCCAACAAGGAGCAAATCCGCGGCGCCGTCAGTCGCACCTGCCACGTTTCAAAGGCGCGCATGGCCGCGATGACGTCCGACGACGTGTTACCCGCCCACGCCAGCTTCTTGCGGAAGAACTGGTTCAAGTCACGAGTGGGGAGTGTGCGAGGGGCCACCTGCCTGGTTCAGGCACCGAGCACTCTACGCGACGTCGCCGTGTGCCGGGAGCCGGCCGTCGCACCTCAAAGTCCCGCTGGAACGGGCGAGAGAACACGCCGCCACCGGGCAACGACAGGCAGGCCGCCATGACCAGGCCCTCGTGCGGCATGTCGAACGCCACACCTACGCGCAGCGGCCCGCCCGCCCGCCAAATCGAGGGGCCGGCGCGGCGTCAGCGCACCGCCACCGCACCGCCACATCACCCCTTCCACCGTCCGCACCAAAGACAATGAGGCGGGCGACACGAATGTCCACGGGCAGCACCGCGTAAATCTGGCCGAGCCGCGTGATCCGCCCCGTCGGGTCGTACGTCTTGCGTTTGTCGAACCCGACGACCTCGCCCGTGGGCGAGTTGCCCAGCGCGCCTGGGGCCAGCGCCCCCCCACCGGGAATATGTGGCACAAGCTAGGTTAGCCAAGCGGGCCGTCGCGCGCCGACGCTCGTTCGCCGTCCCTTACCGGCCAGCTTGAGCGTCGCGATGCTGTCTTCGATGCTGGCGATGCTCGGCGGCTGCATGGCGAGCTGCAGGATCCGGCGCGGATCGCCGACGTGCAGCACCTGCCGCGTGACGGTACCGCGGGCACCACGCACGAGGTCGTGGGAGGTGTGAGCAGCGGCCCGCGCTGGACCAGCGTGCCTAGGCGTTTGTGCATGTGCCCACCTTGACTTGTAGGATCAGGTGGTCCAGCGACGTGCGCTGGATCTCGGGGGTCACCTGCGCCGCCAGCTCGTTCTCCCAGAAGCGCTGCGGGCACAGCCGGAAGCAGTGGCCTTCCTGCACTCGGCCGGCACGGCCGGAGCGCTGCAGGCACGACGCCTTGCTGGCCCAGTGCATGCGCAGGCCTTCCAGCTTGGTCATCGGGTCGCAGTGGATCTCCTTGACCAGGCAAAAGTCGATGACGTAGCGCACGTCCGGCACCTGCGATGGCCCCCTCCCCGGCCACGCAGCAAAAGCCGTTCGCGCGGCGTCAGCCCTGGGCCGGCTGCGGTGCGCGCACGGCACGACAGCCGCCGCAGCCGTACCGTAATGGACGACTCGGCAATGTTGGTGGCGATGATGATTTTGCGCACGCCCTTGGGCGTTGGCCGGAAGACGCGCTGCTGGTCCTCGCTGGGAACCCCGAGCACCACACAGCCGACCGCGGCCAACGCTTGCGTGTTACTCGCGCGCTCGCTCGCCCGGCCGCTCCGCACATCGTCCAAGTGTATGGACCTGTTGAGCGTCGAGTGCAGCGGGATAATCCACAGCTTGGACGAGTCGAGCCGGTCCTCGAGGAGGTCGTACATCTCCTGGATCTCGCCCAGGCCTGGCGATAGAGGGCTCGGCAGCGGACGCCGCGCCAACACCGTGAGCTTCGCTCCAGCGATGCAGCACGCCGGGTGCGCTCGGAGCGTACCGGGCAGGAACATGAGGATGGCGCCCAGGTGGCCGGTCTGGTCCTCGATGGCCGCGTGCCACTCGCCCTCGCAGATGCGCTGCACGATTTCGCCAACGGCTTCGTACATCTCCGGCTTGAGCTCCGGGTTGGCCAGCAGCTGCCCAGGCAGGGCGTGCGGCGGCAGCGCAAAGAGGTAGCGGCCCTTGTCCAGCTTGTCCAGGTAGTGGATCTTGACGTCGTACAGACGGCCCTCCACGTTCACGACGGGCACCAGCGGGTACTAGACGCCATCGCCACCCACCCCAGACGTTCCGGACGCGCCGACAATTCAGCAACACCATGGGACATACGCGGCAAGCTAACGCCATGGACGCCGCCAAGGCTGGGGGGCGCACCAGCGTTGGATCGGCGAAGCGGTCCTTGCCAATGTCGGCAAAGTAACTGGCAAAGAGGTCGCAGTCGATGGTGGCCGACATCAGGATCACTTTGACGGTCGGATCGGCGCGCAGCAGCTCGCGGAGGATGAGCAGCACAAAGTCGGTGTCGGTGTCGCGCTCGTGCACTGCCGGTTCCCGACGCCGCCGCTCCGGCCGCCCTGGGCACTACGGTGGATCGTCAGCGCGGGTCGGTTCTGCGCGCACCGGCACGGCGCGAGAGCGTGCCCTCGTCGATGATGATGTGGGTGAACGGCTTGAGCGACTTGCTGTTGACCAGGCGCTGCAGCAGGATGCCCGTCGTCACGTACAGCAGCCGCGTCGAGTCTTGCGCCTGCTTGTCCAGCGACACCTGGTAGCCCACGAGGCTGCCCAGCTGCGTGCCACGCTCGTCGCTGACGCGGCGCGCGATGCTGATCGCGGCAATGCGGCGCGGCTGCGTGCAGATGATGTTGCAGGGGCGCTTGGTGCGCATGTACTCGTCGAGGATGTACTGCGGCACCTGCGTCGTCTTGCCGCTGCCGGTGCTGCCCGAGATGATCACGACCTGGTTGCTCTCGATCAGCCGGATGATCTTGTCGCGGTGGCGCGTGATCGGCAGGTCCGAGCTGAGGTGGCTGGGCTGCACCGCCGGCAGCGCCGTCGCGCCATCCGCGCCCGCCGGCGGCTCCGCCTTGGGCGGTCGCTCCGGCCGGGGGCCAAAGACCAGCGAGCCCACGCCGCTGCGGCCGCGGGACGGCAGCGCGCGGTCGGGCGCGACGTCCTGCGGCTCCGCCTCGAACAGGGCCGGGTCCGCCTGGGCCGAGGGCAGCAGGCCGGTGCCCTTGCCCTGGAACCGCTCCAGGAAACTGTTGATCTGCAGCGCCTGCACGCCGCGGACGCCGCGCTCTTCGGGCTCCTCGGACTCCTGCGTCTCCGCGGCCGCGGACGCGGCGCGCTTGCTGCTCAGGCGCGTATCCTCGGCGCGGACAATGGCCGTCGTGCCAAAGTCGGCGAACGAGACGAGGTAGCTGGCGTGGCCATCGCGCACGCGGTCGATGCGCGCCAGGTACCAATTGCCATCGTCGGGCAGGCGCGCCTCCACAACCGCGCCTGGTCAACATGTCGCCCCCCGCCCCCCTCGAGGGCGCCCAACAATCTGGCCCGGCGCTCAGCGTTAGCACCGGTCACGCCAGGCAACGGTCCGATCCTGTTTCCGTCGCGTCCTTCCGAGCGTCACGCACCGACTTTCCACTGCGGCCGGTCCGGCGCGGGCGCCGCCGATCCGCTGGGCAGGGTGACGGTGGCGGTCGGCACCGCGGTGGCCGGCTTCCGGCGCAGGCGGTCGGCGGTGACGACGTCCGAGTTGCCGTACTCGGGGAACGTGACTGTGTAGAGCCGCTGGTCCGGCGAGATGGCGTCGATCCGCGCGGTGTACCAGACGTTGTCCTCGGTCCACTGCGCCTCGCACACGTCGCCCACCGTCCACGTGGGCCGCACCACCGGCGGCACCCGCAGCTGGTCGGCGGTGACGACGTCCGAGTTGCCGTACTCGGGGAACGTCACGCTAAAGTGGCGGCCGTCCGGCGCGACGCTGTCGACGACCGCCTTGTACCAGACGTTGTCGACCGTCCACCGCGCCTCGCAAACGTCGCCCCGCTTCCACTTGGGCGCGCCGGCGGCGCGCGGCGCCGGCCGCACGCGGTCCAGCGTCACGGTGTCCTGGTTGCCGTACTCGGGGAAGACGACCGTGACGCGGTCGCCGTGCGGGCTGAGGGCGACGATGCGCGCAGTGTACCAGATGTTGTCCTCCGTCCAGCACGCCTCGCACTCGTCGCCGATGCCCCAGACCTGCCCGACCGCCGGCGCCGGCACGCGCACGGGCGCCGCGGCCGCGACCGCAGCCGCAGCCGGCGTTACGGTAGCGGTCTTGCCGGGCAGCGGGCGGAGCCGGTCGGCGGTGACGATGTCGACGTTGCCGTACTCGGTGAACGTCACCTTAAAGTGCTTGCCGTCCGGCGAAACGCCGTCAATCACCGCGGCGTACCACTCGTTGTCCTCGGTCCAGCGCGCTTCGCACGCATCGCCGGCGCGCCATTGCGGCAGCACCGGCGACGCAGCGGGCGCCGGGCGAGCAGCGGCCGGTGCCGGTGCCGGCCGCAACCGCGCGGGCCCGACCACGTCCGTATTGCCGTACTCGACAAACGTGACGCTGTACTGGTCCCCCGCGGCGCTGACGGCGTCGATGCGCGCCCTGTACCACACGTCGTCCTCGCTCCAGCGCGCCTCGCAGAGGTCGCCCACCGCCCAGCGCCGACGGGCGGGCGCGGCCGCGGCCGCGGCCGGAGCCGCCGGCGGCGCGGCCACAGGCGGGGCCACCGCCGCGGCAGCGGATGGGCGGAGGCGCTCGGGGCCGACCGTGTCGGTGTTGCCGTATTCAACGAACGTCACGGCGTACTGCCGGCCGTCGGCGCTGACCGCGTCGATGCGCGCCTGGTACCACACGTCGTCCTCCGTCCAGCGCGCCTCGCATAGCTGGCCCACCGTCCAGGCGGGGCTCTTGGGCGAGGCGCCGGTCGAGACATGTGCCGGGGCGCTGGGGCGGCGGAGCCGGTCCAACGTGACGACATCGCGGTTCCCGTACTCGGTGAAGTAGACGGCGACCTGCTGGCCGCTCGGGTGGATCGACTCGATGCGGGCCGCGTACCACTCGTCGTCCTCGGTCCAGCGCGCCTCGCACAGGTCGCCCACCTGCCAGGCACCCGCTGGCGCCGGTGAGGGCGCGGCGGGGACCGTTGAGGGCGCGGCGGGCGCGGCAAGGGGCCGCAGGTCGCTGGCCGGCACGAGGTCCTCGTTGCCATAGTCGACGAACCGCACGCAGTAGCGGCGCTCGACCGGCGTGTAGTCCTCCACCACGGCGCGGTACCACTGGCCGTCCTCGCTCCACCGCGCCTCGCACTCCTCGCCGCGGGCCCACCGGCGGCCGCTGGCGGCCGGGGCAGCGGCGGGGGTCGCGGGCTGGATGGACCAGGTGCGGCGGGGTGCCGGTGGCGCCGCGGTCGGCTGCGCCCCAGAAGGCGCCCCTGCGGTACCCGTTCCAGCGGGCGTGCGCACGGGCCTGTCGTTAGCCCCCACGCGTAGTTCGGGCGAAAGATGCGCCGAGTCCGATCGTCAGCTGGTGCCGCCGCGGGGCTGCCGGGACCCGCCGCCCGTCACGCACGTCGTCCGGCCGGTGCGCGGGTCGTGGCGGAACGAGAGCGCCTGCATGCCCGACGTGGCCGCGGCGACCCCACCGCCTGGCCCGCCTCCCGCTGCCGCGGCCCCGGCGGCTGCTGTCCGCGGGGGCGGCGGCGCCGCGGCGGCGGCCGGCGGCGGCGGCCCGCGCCGCTGCGCCATCGCCCGTTCGCGAAACTTTTCGCGCCGAAATTGGCACGTGACCGTACTGTCGCGTGACTTGGAGCGCACGTGGACGACCTGCCACGTGGCACCCACTGCCGACGTCATCCAGACCGACCGTGACCGGCGGCACTCGAAGCGCGGCGCGCTGCAGACGCTAG
>Ga0180216_1001970_pt1 | contig 17589 bp, 10 predicted proteins | sample eDN3rd37CBELigMG_FD_128879 | JGI IMG/M metagenome (GOLD analysis project Ga0180216, IMG submission 128879) | Enriched Miracle-Growth compost microbial communities from Emeryville, California, USA - eDNA 3rd pass 37_C BE-Lig MG (version 2)... ...
CGCATCGTCTCGGGGGTGCAGGCCTACGAGATGGGGCTCGTGGAACACCTGGCGCCCGAGGGCGAGGCCGAGAACCGCGCTCGCCTCCTCGCCGCGGAGATCGCCCGGAATTCGGCGCTCGCCGTCCGCGTGGCCAAGACGGCCATGAACGCCATCGCCCGCGGAGACAGCCCCGAGCCGATCGAGAAATTCGGCCAGGCCATCCTCTTCGAGTCCCCGGAGAAATTCGAGCGCATGACGGCCTTCCTCGAGCGCCGCCGATCGAAGGAGAATCGCTGAATGGAAATTCGAGACATCCGGTCGGTGGCGGTCCTGGGCGCGGGAACCATGGGCGCGGGGATCGCGCAGGTCTCCGCGATGGCGGGTTTTCGCACCCTCCTCTACGATGTCGATGCCGAGCGGGCGGAGGCGGGCCTCTCCCGCATCCGCTCCGAGCTGGCGAAGGGGGTGGAGCGGGGAAAGGTGGAGGCGGCCACCCGCGACCGGGCGCTCGCCGCGCTGGAGATCCGCACCGCTCTCCCTGGAGCCTGCGACGGTGTCGACCTCGTGATCGAGGCCGTGCCCGAGGACCTCGCGTTGAAGATCTCCGTGCTCCGGGAGGCGGCCGAAGCGGCGGGGCCCGATGCGGTGATCGCCTCCAACACCTCGGCGCTCTCCCTCACCGAGATCGCCCAGGCCCTCCCGGATCCGTCCCGGGTGGTGGGGATGCACTTCTTCAATCCCGTCCCCCGGATGAAGCTCCTGGAGATCGTCCGCGCCTACCAGACCTCGGAGGAGACGCTCGCGGTGGCACGTCACGTGGCCGAGCGGATGGGCAAGGAGGCGATCGTCGTCCAGGACGTGCCGGGCTTCGCCTCCTCGCGGCTCGGCATCGCCCTCGGAATGGAGGCCATCCGCATGGTGGAGAGCGGGGTCGCCTCCCCCGAGGAGATCGACAAGGCCATGAAGCTCGGCTACGGCCACCCCATGGGCCCCCTCGAACTCACCGACCTGGTGGGGCTCGACGTGCGCCTCGCCATCGCCGAGCACCTCCACCGCGAACTGGGCGGCACCCAGTTCCAGCCGCCCCAGCTCCTCAAGCGGATGGTGAAGGCCGGGAAGCTCGGGCGGAAGACGGGCGAGGGCTTTTACAAGTATCCGCAGAAGAACTGATCGCGATCGCCTTGCCGGGAGGCGTCGCGGAGTGCTGCCCGGAACTCGACGACAAGGCGTGTCCCCGGGGCCCGAGGAACCCGGGGCTCGCCCCCTGACCCGGACGGGCCCGACCCCTACCCTATGGGGGAGGGGGTGGGCGAATGGAGCGTCTCGGCGGGCTGGACGGGCGTCTGCTCGAAAAGAGGCTCGGCTCCCTGGCTGCCCTGCGGCTGTCGGTTCGGGTGACGGACAACCTCCACACCATGCTCTCGTTCGGCCGATCCGGCGAGCGCCTGGTGGTCCGGTTGCATCACATGTTCTTACGCGCGCCGCCTCCCGTGGTGGAAGCGCTCGCCCGCTACATCCGCGCCGGCGACCGGGCCGCCTCCGGGGTGCTCGACCGATACATCGAGGCGCACCGCTCCCTGATCCGCAAGGTCCCGATCCACGAACGGCGCAGGCGGATCCCGCTTCGCACCCGGGGCCGCCACCACGACCTCGGGGCCTACTTCGACGAGCTCCGGCATCGCTACTTCGACGGCCGCCATTTGGCGTGTGCCATCACCTGGGCGAAGGTTCCCCGCACCCGCCTCCCGAGGCGCACGATCAAGCTCGGCTCCTACTCCGCCGACGCGCGGCTGATCCGCATCCATCCGGCGCTGGACCAGGCCCACGTCCCGCCCTGGTTCGTCCAGTGGATCGTCTTCCACGAGATGCTCCACCACGTGCACGGCTTCCGCTACGAGGGAGGCCGGCGGCGGATCCACACACCCGCCTTCGCCGCGGACGAGCGTCGCTTCGTCCACCTGGAGCGGGCGAGGCGGTGGGAGAGGGAGAACATTGACTCCCTCCTGTGGTGGGACTCAGGGAGGGACGATCAGGGAGGGCCCTGAGGAGGCGAGCGCCGGGTGCCCGCGCACCAGGCGGAGGGCGAACTCCTTGGCGAAGCCCACGGCCTCGACGGGCGCTCCCTCCCGCAGGCGACGCGAGGCGGCGGCGGCCATCCGCGCCGGATGGTTCCGCCGCTGGAGTTCGAGGAGGCGCGCGGTCTCCGAGAGCCAGTCGGCGAATCGCTCCCGCCGCTTTGCGTCGAAATAGCGCTCCGCCTCGCGGTCCACGGCCGCGAGGATCGCTTCACGGCGCTGGGCGGCACCCTGTTCACCGGGCAGGTAGAGCGGGCTCTGCTGCGCCTCGTCGATGCGCAGGCGCAGCGTCGCCAAGAACTTCTCCTCGGGGATCCACGGGGCGATCTCGGGCTCGGCGAAGAGCGAGTCGGATCGGCGGGCGAGTTCGTCCAGCTCCTGCGGATCCTCCGGGGGCCGGCCTTCGCCGACGGGCGCGAGCGCCCCGGGCGGATCTTCCGGCACCTCCCCCAGGGCCTGCATGGCCCAGGTCGAGAAGGCCGCGGGGGCGCCTCCGCTCCGGGCCATGGCCACGCGCACGCGGTCGAGGACGCGCCGCCCCTCCTCGCGGGGAATCTCCAAGAGGCGCAGCCGTCCCTCCTCGAGTTCGGCCAGGAAGGCCCGCAGGCGCTTGCGGGAGCTCTCCCAGACCTCGAAGTCCGTGACGCGCTCGTCGTCCAGGACGAGGCGGGCCACCTCCACGCCGCGGCCGGGCAGGTTGCGCACCCAGAGCATCGCCCGGTGGCCCTCCGAGTCGATGGGCGAGAGGAGCACGGGGAGTTCGGGCTCCTCCCGCGGCGCGGGGGCCGGGGGCAGCGGGGCCGGGCGCTCGGGAAGCTCGACCGTCACGCCCCGCGAGCGGAGCTGGTGGGCAAGCCGCCGGGCCTCTTTCTGGATCTCCTTCCGTTCCGAGAGCGCGGCCTCCTCGAGCACGTCGGTCCGTCCGGCGTCGACCGCGGCGCGAAGCAAGGCGTTGGCGAGGAGCGGAGGCATGGCGAGGATGGCGTCGACCTCCGCCGTCGCCACCTCTTCCAGGAGGCAGCGGGCCTCGTCGACCGCCTCGGCCGAGACGCCGAGCCGCTCCCCCAGGACGCGGGGCGGCTCGGCGGAACGACCGAGGAGGGCAACGATCTTTTTCGCGTCCAGCTTCCGGCTCATCGATGCTCAGAAATCGAAGCCATCGGCCTGCGCCTTGATGGCGGTGATCGCGGCGAGGTTGACGATCTCGTTCACCCCCGCCCGGAGCTGCACCACGTTCACGGCGTGCCGCATGCCCAGCAGGATCGGGCCGATGACCTCGGCACCGGCCATGCGGGCGAGCAGCTTGTAGGAGATGTTGGCGGAGTCGAGATTCGGGAAGATGAGCACGTTCGCCGAGCCCTGGAGCGAGCTGAAGGGGAAGACCTCCTCCCGAAGCTCGGGGACCAGGGCGGCGTCCACCTGCATCTCTCCGTCCACCACCAGGTCGGGCCGCTTCTCCTTCAGGATGCGCGCCGCCTCCGCCATCTTCGCCGGGCTCGAGGTCGCCGAGGAGCCGAAGTTCGCGTACGAGAGCATGGCGATCCGCGGCTCCAGGTCGAAGTAGCGGGCCAGCTCGGCGGTGCGCTCGGCGATGTCCGCCAACTCCTCGGCCGTGGGGTCCGGGTTGACCGTGCAGTCGGCGAAGAGCTTGACGTCGTTCTTGGTCACCACGACGTAGACCCCCGCCGCGCTCTTTCCGTCGATCGTCCGGAGGATCTGGAAGGGAGCCCGGATCGCTTCCGGATAGGACATGGTGTGCCCGAGCACCATCCCGTCCGCCTTGCCGTCCCGGATCATCATCGAGCCGAAGGTGGACCGGCGCTCCATGAGCTGGCGGGCCACCCGCTCGGTGATCCCCTTGCGCTGGCGGAGCTTCCAGTACTCGGTCGCGTAGCGGTCGAAGTCCGGCGAGCGCTTCGGCTCGATGATCGTCGCGTTCTCGAGCTCGTCGAGCCGATGCTCCGCGATCCGCTTGCGGATCAGCTCCTCGGGGCCCAGGAGGATGGGGGTGCAGATCCCGTCTGCGGCCAGGATCGAGCAGGCCTGGAGCACGGGCGGCGCGTCGGCCTCGGGGAAGACGATCCGCACCGGACGCGCCTTCGCCTTCTGTACCACGGAGCGCATCACGTGGTACGAGCGCGACTGCGAGCGCTTGAGCCGCTCCCGGTACTCGTCCATGTCGAGGTGGATCCGGGCGACCCCGTCCTCCATCGCCGCCTGCGCCACCGCCGGCGCCACCCAGAGGAGCACGCGGTCGTCGAAGGGCGTGGGGATGATGTACTCGGGGCCGAAGGCGAGCCTCTTTCCGCCGTAGGCCCGCGTCACGTGCTCGGGCACGTCCTCGCGAGCGAGCTTCGCGAGCGCATGGGCCGCGGCGAGCTTCATCCCCTCCGTGATCGCCCGGGCGCGCACGTCGAGCGCGCCGCGGAAGATGAAGGGGAAGCCCAGGACGTTGTTCACCTGGTTCGGATAGTCGCTCCGCCCCGTCGCCATGATGATGTCGGAGCGCGCGGCCACCGCGTCGGGGTAGCTGATCTCCGGGTCGGGATTCGCCAGCGCGAAGACGATCGGCCGGTCCGCCATGGAGCGGACCATCTCCTTGGTGACCAAACCCTTGGCCGAGAGTCCGAGGAAGAGGTCGGCCCCCACCATCGCCTCCTCGAGCGTCCGCTTGTCGGTGGGCACGGCGAACTGGGCTTTGTAGGGATTCATCCCCTCCTGGCGGCCCTCGTAGATCACGCCCTTGCTGTCCACCATGAGGATGTTCTGGCGGCGGACGCCCAGGGCGACGTAGAAGCGGGCGCAGGCGATGGCCGAGGCCCCGGCGCCGCTGACCACGACCTTGAGGTCCTCGATTTTCTTGCCCGCCAGCTCCACGGCGTTGATCAGCGCCGCGCCCGAGATGATCGCGGTGCCGTGCTGGTCGTCGTGGAAGACCGGGATGTTCATGGAGGCCTTGAGCCGCTCCTCCAGCTCGAAGCACTCCGGGGCGCGGATGTCCTCGAGGTTGATGCCGCCGAAGGTGGGCTCCAGCGACCGGATGATCCGCACCATCTCGTCCACGTCGCGGGCGTCGATCTCCACGTCGAAGACGTCGATGTCCGCGAACTTCTTGAAGAGGACGCCCTTCCCCTCCATCACCGGCTTGGCCGCGTGCGGACCGATGTCCCCGAGCCCCAGAACGGCGGTGCCGTTGGAGATCACGGCGACCAGGTTGCCGCGGGCGGTGTAGCGGTAGGAGAGATCGGCGTCCTCGGCGATCTCCACGCAGGGCTCGGCCACGCCGGGCGAGTAGGCCAGCGAGAGGTCACGCGCCGTGGTGACCGGCTTGGTGGGTGCGATCTCGAGCTTTCCGGGGCGACCGGACGCGTGGTAGTCGAGCGCGTCCTGCCGCCTGATCTTCCCCCCGGTTCCAAGATTCGTAGCCATGGGATTGCACTTTTCTGCCGTCCGACATGGGCGGCGAATGGAAGGCCTTCGTTTACGGTGCGAACTCTAACAAATGCAAGCGGAGGATCCCGCCGAGCCTCCCGGTCGCCATGGGGACGAAGCCGTCCCGCTGGCGCGAGAAGGATCCGACCGGCCCTTCCGTGATCCCGATCGGCCAGCGCTCGCCCGAGGGAGCGACGAGGAAGAGCTCCCCGCCTCGGGCGACGATCGCCTCCCCAGGAGCGAAGGCGGCGGCGGTGTCGGCGGCCAGCGTCACCCCGAGGTCGATCCGCTCCAGCGCCCGCCCGTCGAAGCGGAGGAGGTGCGCGCCGTCCTCCGTCGGTTCGCCGCCGATCCAGAGGTCGCCTCCGGGGCCGGGGACGAGGGCGCGCGCCACGACCGAGGCGTGGAGGGTGTAGAGGATCCCGCTTCCCTCCGGGGCGAGGGCGTGGACGCCTCCTTCCGCCTCCGCCAGGTAGACGAGCCCGCCGTCGGTCCGGACGAGCGAGACGTCCGAGGGCAGATCCTCCAGCCACCGCCAGCCGCCCTCGTCGCGGTGCAGCACGCCTTCCGAGGAGGCGAGCCACATCCGCTCGCCGGATACCGCCACCGAGCGGAAATCCGCGTCGGTGGGCGGGGCTTCCGCCCTCCAGCCCCCTTCGTCGAAGCGGAGGAGGGTCCCTCGGTCGCCGACGGCCCAGATCGCGCCCTCCGAGCCGCGGAGGTCGCGGATCGCTCCCTCGGCGAGGGGTTCCCCGAAGACCAGGCCATCTTCGCGCAGCTCGCCGATCGAGCCCTCGACGGTCCCGATCCAGACCCTCTCGCCGTCGGCGAAGAGGGCCGTCATGGGGACGGGGGACGCGTGCAGGGCGACGACCTTCGAATCGCGCCATCGGAGGAGGTGGCGCTCGGCGAGGATCCAGAGGTCCTCGCCGTCGTGGGAGAGAGCCCGCGGCCGGAAGGGGAGGTGGCGGGCGGTCCACCGGCTCCCGTCCCAGTGGTGCAGAACGTTCGGGGCGTGCCCCACCCAGAGTTCCTCGCCCCGGCTCGCGAGGGCGTGGACCGTGGTCGACGCCCCCTGCGGCACGATCGTCCACTCCCGGCCGTCCCAGCGTTCGAGCAGGGCCACCTCTCCCTGCCGGCCCAGGTACCAGAGGTCGTCGGGACCGGTGCCGAAGAGCGTAGGCGAGCCGAAGGTCGACCGCTCGTATCCCCACTTCGACCCGTTCCAGCGGAGGAGTTCTCCGCTCCGCGTCCCCGCCCAGGCCTCGTCTCCGAAGGAGAGGATCGAATCGATGGGAGAGGGAAACGGTGTCGGCGTCTGCGTGAGGGAGCGGCCGTCGGCGCGGAAGATGCTCCCGTCGTCCGAGCCGATCCAGAGGTGGTCGCCCGAGCCGTGCATCGCGAGGTGGTTGCGGGTCCCGGCGCCGTGAACCCTCCGGAAGCCATTTTCGTCGCCCCGGAGCAGCACGCCCTCGTCGCCCGCGATCCAGACCTCGTCTCCCAGGCCGAAGACGGCGTTCAGGTCCGCGCCGACGCCCGCGTCCACGGGCTTTAGGCCATCCTCGCCCGCGCGCAGGATGAGGCCTCGTTCGCCCACCGCCCATCGGCCCTCCCACAGGTCGGAGACCCGCCGGGCATCTCCGGCCCGGATCCGGAAGCACTCCCCGGTCCACAGCGCGAGTCCGCCTCCCCGACCTCCGAGCCAGACGCCCTCGTCCGAGGGCCAGAGGGTCTGGGGCTCCACGCCCCCGGGGAGGGCCAGCTTGCGCCAGAAGCGCCCGTCGAAGTGGTAGAGGGCCGTCTGCCGGGCGGTCGCGTCGAAGCCCAGGGCCAGGACGTCGTCCTCGGCCCGGCCGACGATGGAGAGGATGGAGGCGCCGATCCCCAGGTCGTAGGCACGGAACGCGTCCTGCTGGAAGCGAAGCAGGGTGCCGCCGTCTCCGCCGAACCAGACGTCGGAACTGGAATGGCCCCAGATGGACCGCAGGGTTCGATCGGTCGGCGTCGGAAGGTGGCTCCACTCGCCGCGGCGCCATCGGTAGACGGCCCCCTCGGCTCCCGCGGCGAAGACCTCCCCGTCCCCGCCCCAGAGGGCGTGGAAGGGACCGTGGCCGATCACCGACAAGCTTTCCCAGCCGGTCCCGTCGTTCTTCCGAACCTCCGGCCCCGCGAGCCAGACAGCCTCCGGCGTGACCCAGAGGGCCGTCGGCGCGAAGGGGAAGCGGCCGCGATCCACCTCCTCCCAGCGATCCGCCTCGTGTCGGTAGAGGCGCCCTCCGTGAACGAGCCAGACCTCGTTTTCCGTCGTTCCCAGCGCCGTGGAGGGGGAGGGGGCCGGGGGCAATCCTTCGGAGATCGAATGCCAGCTCGCCCCGTCCCAGCGGAGGGGGGCGCTCCCCGCGCCGGCGAGCCAGAGCCGGCCTCGCGCGTCGAAGGCGCCGGCTCGCGTTTCCATCGGCGCCGGACCGGGGTACTCCCAACATCCAGCCGTCCCGCATGCCCGGCCCTCGAATCCGGTCAAGGGCTCGCATTCGAGCGCGCCCCCGCTCCCGCCGTCCGAGCCCCCCGCGCCTCCCGCCCCCCCGGTGCCACCGGTGCCTCCCGGCTCCGGGGTTCGGTGGGACGCGCCCTGGCAGGCTCCCAGGGCGAGAACGAGGAAAAAGAGGGGAAGATGGCGTGCGATCACGCCCCGAGCCTACCAGCGGGGAGGCTCGGGGTCACGGGCCCGTCAGAACTCCGGAGGGGTGAGGAGCGCCTCGCGAATGTCGGCCGGGAGCTGGCGCTGCACCTCCTGCGCCTCGCCTTCGCTCACCGAGACCAGCGTCTCGAATCCGATCGTCTCGAAGATCTCGGCGGCCCGGTCGGGGTCGACGTCGAGTCGGTTTACGATGTCCGAGATGATCGACTCGTAGGTGATCGAGCGATCGGGGCCGGTCGCGTAGGGACGGAGGCGGGGTTGGAGGAGCGAGGGAAGCTGCGCGATGAAGTCGTCGGCCTCGTTGGCGGTGAGCCGCCGGAGGATCGGGCCCATCACGCACTCCACCGCCGTCTCCACCGCCTCCGGAGAGGAGAGCCCGGTCCGGTCCTGGAGATAGGAGATGAATTCCTTGTAGGTGGAGTCGGCCCGAGACGCGCTCCTCTGCGCCTGCCGCGTGCGATCCGAAGGCGCGGGCCCGCCCTCGCCGATCTGCGCCTCCACGATCTCCGCGAGGTCGTCGGGGGAGACCTGCTCGTCGAGGATCAGATCGTCGAGGGTCACCATCCCCACGAGGTTTCCGTCGTCCACCAGGGGAATGCGTCGGATGTTGTGTCTCCGCATCGTCTCCAGGGCATCCTCGGCCCTCGCGTTCGAGGGGAGGGTGATCACGTTCGTCGTCATCACCTGGGAGATGGGAGTGTTCGGATCGAGGCCATGTCCCAGCGCCCGCACGGCGAGGTCGCGGTCGGTCGCGATGCCGACGAGCGATCCGTCGCGGACCACGAGAACGGCCCCGATGTTGTTCTTTTCCAGGGCGCGCGCCGCTTCCATCACGGGCCGATTCGGTCGTAGCGCCACCATGCGAGGCCTTCGATACCATCGCAACGACATGTGGAATCCTCCTCGGGCGAAAGACGTCGCCTCGATTTGAGGATGCACATGGGGGCGCGCCCTGGCAGCGGGGATCAGCCGCGGACTTCGTTGGCTCGCCGCGAGGACGTCTTCTTCCTCGGCGCGAGGATGGCCCGCAGGTAGCGCCCGGTGTGGCTCGCCTCCACCTGCGCCACGTCCTCGGGCGTTCCCTCGGCCACCAATCGTCCGCCGGCGTCCCCGCCCTCGGGGCCGATGTCGATCACCCAGTCCGCGCACTTGATCACGTCCAGGTTGTGCTCGATCACCACCACCGTGTTCCCCGCGTCGACCAGGCGGTGGAGCACCGCCAGGAGCTTCTCCACGTCGGCGAAGTGCAGGCCGGTCGTGGGCTCGTCGAGGATGTAGAGGGTCTTGCCCGTGCTGACGCGCGAGAGCTCGCGGGAGAGCTTGATGCGCTGGGCCTCGCCGCCCGAGAGGGTGGGGGAGGGCTGGCCCAGCTTGACGTAGCCCAGGCCCACGTCGTCCAGGGTCTGGAGAATCCGCACGATCTCCTTGTGCACGGCGAAGTGCTCCATCGCCTCGCGCACGCTCATCTCCAGCACCTCGGAGACGTTCTTGCCCTTGTAGCGGACGCGCAGGGTGGCGTCGTTGAAGCGCTTGCCGTTGCAGGTCTCGCAGGTGACGTAGACGTCCGGGAGGAAGTGCATCTCCACCAGCTTGACGCCGTCGCCCTGGCAGGCCTCGCACCGTCCCCCCTTGACGTTGAAGGAGAAGCGGCCGGGCGTGTATCCGAAGGCCCGGGCCTCGGGCGTCTGCGCGAAGACCGCGCGGATGTGATCGAAGACCTTGGTGTAGGTGGCCGGGTTGGAGCGCGGGGTGCGTCCGATCGGCTGCTGGTCGATGTCGATCACCTTGTCCACGTTCTCGAGGCCGCTCACCCCCTCGTGCTTTCCGGGCAGCTCCCGCCCGTCGTAGAGGGCGCGGGCGAGCGCGGGGTAGAGGATCCGGTTGACGAGCGTGGACTTGCCCGCGCCGGAAACGCCGGTGACGGCGACCAGCTTGCCCAGCGGAAACCGCACGTCGATGCCCTTGAGGTTGTGCTCCGCGGCGCCGTGGACGACGATCTCCTTGCCGTTCCCCGGCCGTCGGACGGAGGGGATCTCGATCCGCCGACGCCCGGAGAGGTAGGCGCCGGTGAGCGAATCGCGGTTCTTCTTCACCTGCTCGGGCGTCCCGCTCGCGACCACCCGGCCGCCGAGGCGTCCGGCCCCGGGGCCCATGTCCACGAGCCAATCGGCCTCCTCCATGGTTTCCTCGTCGTGCTCCACGACGATCACCGAGTTGCCGATGTCGCGGAGCCGCTTGAGGGTGGCGAGGAGCTTGCCGTTGTCACGCTGGTGCAGGCCGATCGAGGGCTCGTCCAGGATGTAGATCACCCCGGTGAGCTCGGAGCCGATCTGCGAGGCGAGGCGGATGCGTTGGCTCTCGCCGCCGGAGAGGGTGGAGGCGCCGCGGTCCAGGGTGAGGTAGCCGAGCCCCACGTCCTCCAGAAAGCCCAGGCGCGAGAGGATCTCCTTGCGGAGCTCCTTGGCGATCTCCTCCTCCTCTCCCTCGAGGGGGACCTCCGTGATCCACGTGCGCGCGTCGTGGATGGTGAGGGCCGTGAGTCCGGGGAGAGAGAGACCGCGGATCTTCACCGCGCGGCTCTCGGGGCGCAGCCTCTGCCCCTTGCAGCTCGGGCAGGGCTTGTCCGAGAGGTAGCGCATGTAGTGGCGCTTCATCACGTCGCTCGTGGTCTGCTTGAAGCGCCGCATCATCTGCGGAAGCACGCCCTCCCACTCCAGGCGGTAGCGTCCCGTTCCCCGGTCGTCCCTCCAGGTGATGGTCACCGGGGTGGGGCTTCCGTGGAGGATGATGTCTCGCTTTTTCTTCGGGAGCTTCGACCAGGGGACGTCGAGGTCGATGTCGAAGGCCTCGGCGAGCTGCTCCACGATGTCCACCGTCCAGCCCTCGCCCCGGGCCATCGAATTCGCCCACGGCGCGACGGCGCCCTCCCGGATCGAGATCGAGGCGTTGGGGACGACGAGGTCGGGGTCCATCTCGGGGCGGGAGCCGAGCCCGTTGCAATCCGGGCACATCCCCAGCGGCGAGTTGAAGGAGAAGGCCTGGGGCGTGAGGTCGGGGAAGGAGAGGCCGCAGACGTGGCAGGCGTTGTGCTCGCTGAAGAAGCGATCGCTCTCCTTCTTGCCTTCCGCGTCGGTGACGACGAGCAGACCCTTGCCCTCCCGGAGCGCGGTCTCCACCGAGTCGGTGAGGCGGTCCTCGATCCCCGGCTTGATCACCAGGCGATCCACCACCAGCTCGAGGTCGTGCTTGAGCTTCTTGTCGAGCTGGATCCGCTCGGAGGCGAGGTCCACGACCCGCCCGTCCACGCGCATGCGGGCGAAGCCCCGCCGCCGCGCGTCCTCCAGGATCTCCCTGTGCTCGCCGCGGCGGTCCACGACCAGGGGGGCGAGGACCTGGATCCGGCTGCCCTCGGGCATGGCCAGGATCGAGTGGACGATCTGCTGGGCGGTCTGGCGGCCGACCCTCCGGTCGCAGTTGGTGCAGTGCTGGACGCCGATGCTCGCGTAGAGCACGCGGAGGTAGTCGAGGATCTCCGTGACCGTCCCCACGGTCGAGCGGGGATTGCTCGAAGCCGCCTTCTGCTCGATCGAGATGGTGGGGGAGAGGCCCCGGATCGTGTCGTACTTGGGCTTCTCCATCTGCCCGAGGAACTGGCGGGCATAGGAGGAGAGGCTTTCCACGTAGCGGCGCTGGCCCTCGGCGTAGAGGGTGTCGAAGGCGAGGGAGGACTTCCCGCTCCCCGAGACGCCGGTGATCACCACCAGCTTCTTCTTGGGGATGTCGATGTCGACGTCCTGGAGATTGTGCTCTCGCGCGCCGCGAATCTGGATCGAATCCGGTTCCATGGTGGTCATCCGTTCAGCTCGGCTGCCCGGTATAGCGCCCCTCCGAGGGGCTGTCCAGCCGCTCGTCCGGGAGTGCCTTCCTCCCGCCCAAGGTTTAGAGAACAGCCAGGAGGGCCGACATGAATCCGAAACTGCGCGCGCTTTTCGAGGAATACGAGGACGTCCATCGCCATCCGATGAACCGCCTCACCCACAAGATCGCGATCCCGCTCATCGTCTTCCACATCGTGGCGATGCTGAGCTGGGTCCCGCTGGGTCGGGTGGGGGGCTTCGAGCTGAATCTGGCCCACCTCGCCTATCTGGCGACGGTGGCCTGGTACTTCGGCCTCAGTGTGAAGCTGGCCGTCGTGATGGCGGTGCTCTTCGCCCTCTGCTTCCCGCTGGCCTCGGTGGTCTCGTGGCCGGTGGTGGTGGCGATCGCCGTCGTGGCCTGGGTGATCCAGCTCGCGGGCCACGTGGTCTGGGAGAAGCGCTCCCCCGCCTTCGTGCGGAACCTCTTGCAGGCGCTCGTCGGCCCCCTCTACTTCGTGGCCATCCTGCTCGGCGACTGTCGGGTGACCACCGAGGCGCCCAGGCCCGAGCGCGCGGCCTGATCCCCGCGCGCCGGCTCCGGGGCCGGCGCGCGAGTCGCTTCGTGCGGCTCACCAGACGACGTCGGTGGGCGTCGCCGCGTTGGTGGTGGTGCCGTCGCCGATCTGGCCGTTGTTGTTGCGGCCCCAGCAGACGATCCGCTCGGTCCCGAGCACCGCGCAGGTGTGCGCGTTCCCGGCCTCGATGTGGAGGATGCCGCTCAGGTCCTGGGTCCCCGTGGCGTCCTTCACCGGCAGGGCCAGGCTGTTTCCGCTACCCCCATTGCCCAGCTTGCCGTTCGAATTCGAGCCCCAGCACTTGGCGGTCCCGTCCGCAAGGCGCGCGCAGGTGTGGTTGAAGAGACCCGCCGAGATTTGGACGGCGTTCGCGACGTCCGCCACCTGGACCGGGCTCTCCGACTGCGAGATTCCCGTCACGCCGAGCTGCAGGCTGTTGTTTCGGCCCCAGCAGTGGACCGTCCCGTCGGATTTGCGGGCGCAGCTATGATCCTGGGAGAGGGCGATCTCGACCACCTCATCCAGGTCCGTCGTCCCGTCGCCCACGGTGAGCGGGAGGAGGGAGGGATCGGTGTTGCCCGTCCCGAGCTGGCCGTACTGGTTCTTGCCCCAGCACCGCACGGACCCGTCACCGAGCAGGGCACAGGCGTGCATGTTGCCGGCGGCGATCTGGACGACGCCCGAGAGGGGAACGTCCGGATTGGTGGAGACGAGGACCGGCTGCGGCAGCGGTTGGTTCATCGAGGCGACGGTGTTGTTGGTCCCGTCGGGCACCGCACCCCAGCACTCGACCGTGCCGCCCTGGATCAGGGCGCAGAGGAAGTTCCGGCCTGAGGCGAGCTGCACCACGTCGGAGAGCAGGCCGCTCGGATGCTTGGGATCCTGGATCGTCACCGGCGAGGTGGCGACGATCACCGAGCCCTGGGGATCCATGAGCTGCCCCCAGCACTTCACGTTCCCGGTCTGGGTGCGCACGCAGCTGTGGCCGAAGCCCGTGGCGACCTCCACGGCATCCGAGAGGCGACCGGTGGGGTCGTTCGGATCCTGGACGAACTCGGGCACGAGCGAGCGGATCCCGGTTCCGCTCAGGCCGTTGCCGATCTGCCCGTCGCGGTTGTTGCCCCAGCACTTCACCGCGCCGCCGCTCAGGACGACGCAGCCGTGGTCGTTGCGCGCCGAGAGCGCCTCGATGGTGGCGCATGCGCCCTCGCCGCAGCCGATCGTGCAGGCCGCGTTCCCGCAGGCTCCGCAGTTGGCGGGATCGTTCATCAGGTCGATCTCGCAGCCGTCCGTGACGTCGCCGTTGCAATCGCCGAAGCCGGCCGCGCAGGCGATGGTGGCGCAGGCTCCCTCCTCGCAGGTTCCCGAGGTGGTGTTCGGGAAGTCGAGGCAGGAGTTTCCGCAGCTCCCGCAGTTCTCGGGGTCGTCGGCGAGGTCCACGCAGGCGGCGCCGCAGGCCGCGAGGCCCGGCTCGCAGCACACGCCCTCGGCGCAGGCGCCGCCTCCCGGGCAGACGTTGCCGCAGCCGTTGCAGTGGTTCGGATCGGTGAGGAGGTCCACGCAGACGCCGTCGCACTCCGTGCGGCCGCCCGAGCAGATGCACTCGCCTCCGCCGCAGAGCTGATCCTCGCGGCAGGCGATGCCGCAGCCGCCGCAGTTCTCGGGATCGCTCAGGATCGGCACCTCGCATCCGTTCTCGGCATCACCGTCGCAGTCGGCGAAGGAGCCCGTGCACTCCAGCTCGCACTTCCCCTCCACACAGGCGCCCGAGACGGTGTTGTCCCGCCCCTCGCAGGAGAAGCCGCAGCTCCCGCAGTTGGCCGAATCCGAGCTCGTGTCGACGCAGACGCCGTCGCATTCCTCGAAGCCCTCGGGGCAGCCGCAGGCGCCGTCGGCGCAGACCTGGTCGTCGCGGCAGGTGACGCCGCAGGCACCGCAGCTCGCCGGCGAGTCCAAGTCCGCCTCGCAGCCGTTCGCGGGGTCCTCGTCGCAGTCGTCGAAGCCGTCCAGGCATCGAATCTGGCAGCCTCCGTCCACGCAGCTCACCTCTTCCGCGTTCTCCTGCCCGCAGATCCGGCCGCAGCCGCCGCAGTTCGCGACGTCCGTCCGGGTGTCCACGCAGACGTCGCCGCAGCGCTCGGTGCCTTCCGGGCAGACGCAAGCGGAGTCGGAGCAGATCTCCGTCTCCCCGCAGGCGATTCCGCATCCGCCGCAGTTCGCGGGATCGCTGCCGAGGTCCACGCAGGCGCCGTCGCAGTCGGTCTTCCCGTCGCTGCACTCGATGCGACACTCCCCGTCCTGACAGACCTGGTCGCAGACGTTCCCGCAGGCTCCGCAGTTCTCGGGATCGGTGTCGAGGTCGACGCAGGCTCCGTCGCAGAAGGTGCGCCCCGTTTCGCAGACCGAGGTGCATTCGGAGTCGATGCAGACCTCCCCTTCGGCGCAGGCGTTTCCGCATGCACCGCAGTCCGTGCGGCTGGAGGCGAGGTCGACGCAGACGCTCCCGCAGAGCGTCCGGCCGGCACCGCACTCGTTTTCCTCGGGCTCCTTCTCGGTTCCGCAGGCTGCGAGCAACCCCATCCACAAGAAGAGCGCAATCCCCTTCGTCCAACGCTTCATGGTGAATCTCCAGGCGATCGGCGAAAGCGGTTCCGAAACAGGAATCGCTTCGCTCCAGCCTGACAGACACGCAAGAGATCGCAAGTAATCATTTCGTTCTCGCGAACCTGCCTTCCCGACGGCGCGCTCCGACGGCTAGGCTCCTCGTCGTTCGCAGAAGGAGGCGACATGAAGAGGATCTGGGGCCTCGCCATCTTGACGTTCGTCACGTTGGCCTGTGGAGAGGAGCCGCAGAAGGAGCCCTCGCCGTGCAAGGGAGAGGAGTGCGGTTCTTGTGAGCCGGAAACCGACGCGGAACTCTGCGCCGCCCGGGGCGCGGTCTGCGGCACCCTGGAGGTGAGCGATCGCTGCGGCGAAAGCCGGATGGTGAGTTGCGGCGGATGCGCCGTTGGGAAGGTCTGCCGAGACCACCAGTGCGTGGACGAAAGGACCCCCGGGTCGGAGAGCGGTTGCCTCCTCGTTCCCCGGAAGGGCGTGTGTCGTGACCTCGTGACCGTGGAGACCTGCGTCGGCGAGGAAGGCGAGGAGGAGGTCGTCGTCCAGGCCTGCGCCACGGGAGAGATCTGCGTGGACGAGGAGGAGGGCGCGCGCTGCAAGCCGTTGGGAGAAAGCTGCGACCTACCGATCGCCTACTGCACCGAGGAGGGGAACGTCCGCAAGTGCGTGGATGGCGAGTTCCGCGAGACGCCCTGCGAGCACGGTTGTTCCCACGATTTGCGATGGGGCCCGGTCTGCCGGACGATGAAGGCGGGGACCAAACTCCAGCGGGGTGAGGTCCGCTACGAGCATCGCGTCCCCAACGAGACCAAGACGGGATGGGGCGAGCCGGAGTACCGACCGGCGGCAGGGCTCTTCGTTTTCAGCCTCGACGCGGTCCAGCAGATCGACACCACCGTGGTCGCCGACGACGGTACCTTCGAGATCCTCGTCCCGGATCCGCCGAGCGCCGAGGCTCGCCTGGTCTTCCTCGCCCTCGAGAAGCTGATGGGAAGCGAGGACCTCGTCGTCTCCGTGGCCGATCCGGTTCTTCCTCCGGGAAGGTACGATCCGGGCCAGGTGGGCGACGAGGCGACCTACTGGTCGTGGGCGATCGAAGTACCGGAAGACGGCGATACCGTCGTGCTCACCGAAGCCGTGGGGAGCGCAGCGATCCAGGTCTTCCAGGCCATGCGGCAGACGATGCGGCACGTGGCCGTTCACAAGGGCCTGGACATGCCTTCGTTCACCGGCTGGTACGGCGAGGGCGTGGAGTGGAGCTGCGGGGCCTGCTTCATGCGGCCGACCGAGGGGACGGGGGCCCACGTCGTCTTCTCGTCCGGCCAGTTCGACTACGCCTACAACGACTCGGTACTCTTCCACGAAACGGGGCATTACGCCTTCCACGCCCTCGGTCCGGAGCACTGGGAGGGCGGCGGCCATTGCGCCGGGGTGCCGGCGCCCCCGAGCCAGGCCCTCAACGAGGGCTTCGCTTCCTGGTACTCCGCCGATCGTCGGAAGGATCCCCAGTTGTTCGACACCTCTTGGGGCATGTTCGCCTACTGGGACATCGACAAGATGTCCCCGCAGCGGATCTTCGCGCCACCCGTGCCCTCGGAGGGCGAGCATCAGCCGACCAACGAGACGTGGGTCGCCGCGATCGCCTGGCGCCTGGCGAACGAAGTGCGGACGAGTCGCCCCATCTTCGAAGCGCTGTACGCGCCCGAGATGCGGCCGCCCTTCCGGAGCGGTTACACAGGGAAGATCTGGTGGTCGATCGACGAGCATTGCCGGCCGGTCAATCCACAGGACACCGGACTGCCGTCGCCGCTCCTCGCCGATCTCCTCGATGCGATGGTCTGCGGCGGCTACCCGGAGACGCCGATCCGGACGTACGTCTCTCCCCACCTTCCCTACGATCCCACGGAGGCGATCTGCCGATGAGAAAGGAGCCGATCATGGTCCTCACCGCCCTCCTGGCCTCGACGATCTGGGCCGCGCAGGCGCAGGCCGCCCCCGGATTGGTCTGCAACCCCGACCCCACGCCCCTGCCGATGCCTCCCGAGATCGTGGAATCCGTCGCGGAGAGCGTCCGATGGAGGCCGCCCTTCGTGGCCGAACTCGAAGGCCCCGAAACCCCCCGCGCCGGTGAACTCGTGCGCCTCCGCCTGGAGATCCGCCGCGAGCTCGTCGACGAGACGCCGATGCAGATCTCGGTGGCGCTCCCCTCGAGCGTGCGTCTGGTCGAGGGCCGGCTCGAGGAGAGGGTGGTCGACCCCACCTCCGATACGATCGTCCGGGAATTCGTCCTCCGCCTCGGAGCCTCCCTCCCCATCGAGGAGGTGGTCGTCACCGTGGAGCAGCAGGGTGAAGCG
>Ga0180216_1001971_pt1 | contig 17582 bp, 20 predicted proteins | sample eDN3rd37CBELigMG_FD_128879 | JGI IMG/M metagenome (GOLD analysis project Ga0180216, IMG submission 128879) | Enriched Miracle-Growth compost microbial communities from Emeryville, California, USA - eDNA 3rd pass 37_C BE-Lig MG (version 2)... ...
CAAGCTGTCCGCGAGCCGCTCGAGCCACAAAAAGCTGGTGCGCGGCCGCCCGGCCAGAGTGGCGCGAGCGCACCCGAACCTCACTGGAACTCAACCAGCACTGTGCTCCTCGCGCGGCGATGCAGTACCGTCTGTACCTGTTCAACGACGCGGTCATGGTTGCTCGGCCCGACCGCGCCAGCGAGGCGCGGGCCCCGTCCACCGCGGATCAGGTGCGCTCCCGCGTGGGGAACGCGGCAGTGCTCTGGTGCTGCCAGTCATGTTGACATGCTGCCCAAGCATCCGTTGCGTTCACACCAATCTGCAGGTCCCGGACAACGCGTCGGTGTCGAGCATCACCAGCCAGGACCTGTCGGGCTCGCTGGACAACCTCTTTGCGCCCACCAAATCGTGGAAAGGCCGCAACACGGCCGAGTTCAAAGTGGTGCGTGCCGCGCGCCGTCATGGCTTGCGCAGCAAAAGGCGCCCGAGGTGCTTAAACGAGGCGCGTTCTCGCTCTGGCGTGCGTGCGTCGGCCCCACCCTAGTTGGTGCCGCGACGCTCGGTGCACATGTACCTGCCCCAGCCGCCGATCCACGGCGCGACGCACGTCATCCAGCTGAACGTGAAGGGGCGCTATATCTTATTCGAGCTGCCCGAGGCCGCGGACCGGCAGTCCTGGTACGCGCGCGCGCGCGGCCGGCGGTGCCGGCAGTCGGGCGCCGCTGGCCTAACGTCACAGAGTTCCGCTTTCGCTACTGACCCGGTGCGGGCCCAGGCTGAAAACGCTGCCGGCGGTCAAGATCCCGGCGGCGCAGCTGCTGTCCTCGGCGTCGGCGCACATCCCGTCCCAGTCCGGGCTGGGCTTGTAACACTATGGTCTTGTAGCAATGACGTTAGGAACCGGTCCCTGCTGCCGGGTGACCTGCAGGCTGCCCGGACTCGTGTGTGTGTGCCGTGGCTCGCGTTGCGGAAAGTTTGCGATTGTGGCAAGCAACAGCCCCTCTGTACAGTGGGCCGCGCGGCGCGTTGCCGCGCGGCCTGTTTCATGCATGTTTATGTGTCCTGCACGATGCGCTAGTCCTCCAGCTCGACGAAGGGGTCCTTGCTCGCGGCCGGCGCCAGCAGCTCGCGCGGCACCGGGCCGTGGACCGCCGGGAGGTAGGTCGGGACGGGCGCCGCCGCGGGCGTCGGCCGCTTGATCGCGTCCGTCACCCGGACAATGCCGCCCTGGGGCCGACCGCGTCGCACAGGGGTGCCAGTCGCGCGCGTCAGCACCGGCGCCAACACGCGCGCTGAGGCGGGCCGCGCGCCCCGTACGTCGTGGCCGGGCACAGCGCCCTTGATGAAGATCAGGTTCAGCACGGGGCCGCCCTTGCCCCCTGGGCGAGGTGCGGCAGCAGCGGCAGGATCCGCGCACGCGCTCGCATGAGGTCCCGGCAGACGCCCCCCCCGGCCGCCGCTGGCCCGGGGCGTGCCGCCGCACCTGGCAGTTCTGGATGGTCTTGCGGGTGACGCCCATGTGGCCGGCCATCTTCTTGTTCTTAAACACCTTGCCGGGGTCCTGGCGCTGGCCCGTGGCGCCGTGCGAGCGGTGGGAGACCGACACACCGTGCGACGCGCGGAGACCGCCAAAGCCCCAGCGCTTCATCGGGCCCTGGAAGCCCTTGCCGATGCTGCGAGGGCCACGGCCCCGCGACAGCCACGCGGCGCGCATCCGGTGAGCGAGCGGTGCCGGGCGCGCCGAGTGTCCCGGTTCCGTGCGCCCCGGGGGCCTACGTCGTTCCGCAGACGTCCACCAGCTGGCCCGGCACAAAGTGTGCCGCGCTGATCGGCGTGCCTGTGCGGGCCGCCTCAAGCGAACCCTGCGGCCTACCGCCACCGTTAGCACGCAGGGCTACAGTGCTCCAGGGGCGCGGGGCTGGCACCGGACCGATGGGCACGGCGGCGTCGGCGTCCGAGATGCGGAACTCTTGCAGCGTCCGCTTGGGCGGCACGTTGTTCGCCTGGAAGACGGCGAGCTGCGGCTTGTTCACGTTCTTGGGCTTGGCGTCCCGCGCGCCCAGCTGCACCGCCCAGTACCCGTCGCGCTCCGGCGTCTTCACGCCCGTGACCTGCACGCTCTCCAGCTGCGGCCCCGGTGCGCCGCGGCCGGGTGGACGCGGCCCTGGTTAGCCGACGGCGTACGGCCGAAGCGCTCGCCAGGCCGCGGCCGCCCACGTGCCTGCAGCACGGTGATCGGCATCCGGACGCCCCAGGCGTCCCACATCTGCAGCATGCCCTTCTTCACGGCCAGCACGCCCGTGCGGCGGATCTGTGCCCACGGCGGCAGCGCGCGCAAGGTCGACGCGCCCTGGGATCCGTCTTAGTGCGCTCGGGTGCCGCCAGCATTGGCGTGCGGCGTGCGGCGTGCGCCGTACCGGGTGCCCCAGCGCTCCTGCGGTGTTGCTGCCGAACCCGACGGCCCCGCTGGCGCCCGCGGGCGCGCCGGCGGCCGGTGCCGGTGCGGGCGCCTTCTTCGTGGCGGGCGCCGGCTTGGCCGCCGCGGCGGTCGCGAGCGCGCGCGCGGCCGTCGCCCGCTGCACGGGCGCCGCTGCCACCACCAGGACGTCGCGTGGCAGGAGCATCGTCGCCAGCGCCTGCGAGCGCGCCAGCGCCGCCGCCGCCGCCGCCGGCAGCGCGCCGCCGCCGCCGCCGCCGCCGCCGCCGCGTCGCGCCACGAACGCCATGCTGTCGATCACGTGAGAGAAAGACACGTGGACTGATGATGTCATCCGTCTGAGTGAGTGACGTGGCGCAGGGTGCGGCGCGGCGATGCAGGCGCGGATGGGCGGCTGCCGCGCGGTGGCCACCTACTGGCTAGGACTGGCAGCGCGCGCTGAGGCCGTCCGTGGCCTAGGCACGATTCAGTGCTCGGACGGAATAGGCCCGGGCGACGACGCTGTCCCCGGAGTGATGGCGGTTTCAAGCCACGTGTGCATCGTGACGTGCGCAGTCGCGCCGCTGGACCCCCCGGCTGCATGCGAGAGCGCTCAAGGGAAGTGACGCTCGCTGTATGTCTAAATTGATGGGCATGTACACTGTATACGATGCTGCGCGGTCCGTTCGAGTAGCTTGTTCGGTCTACTGCCAGCTTGCCTGCATGAGCTGCTGCAGGACAGTTTGCGCCGCCGGCTCCAGCGCCGCCGAGATCGCTTGGAACTGTGTGCCCTTGCCCAACGGTGCCAATGGCACGCGCCGTCCGTGAGTACCCGCCAGACCCATCGCCCGACGCTCTTTAGCGTTGCACTCACCGCGGCGCCGTTGGCGGCTGCAAACTGGGCCAGCTGCCGCCCGGCGTACGCCTTCGGGTTGGGCACCGTCTCCAGGGGGTCCTGCTCCTCGCGCATGGCCATGGACAGCTGCGCGCGCGGGGTTGCGCTCCGTTCTCCTTTGTAGAACTTAGCGACGCGTTCAGCGTGGCTACTAGTGGTGCCCCTCGGCCCGCGCCCGCACCGGCGCGTGGACGGCTTGGTAGTCGGAGGGGCCAATGTCAAACTCGTCCTCGTCGCTGCCTTCGTCCTCGGCGTCGTCGGGCATCATGATGACGCGCACGAGGCCGAAGAGCAGGTTGCCCCTGACGGGCCCGTTCCAACAGAGCGATCACCAGAGCTCCCCGGTGAGCCTTCCATCCGTCCCACGCGCACCGCCCGTCGAGGACCGGGTGCCGTACACGAGCGGCGGCGCCTCGGCCAGGAGCGCGGGGCACTCGGCCACCAGCTGGGTCAGGCCGACGATGGCGACCTTGCGGTCCGCGTGGTTCATGGGCTTGGCCAGCTCCGGCACCACGATCGACTCGAACAGGTTCTTGAACAGCCTGCGCGGCCAGGCTCACCCAGGCAAGGAACGCCGCGCGACTGGTGGGTGAGCCCTGGCCGTTTTGCTTGCGCGCGTCTCGGCGAGCCGCTCGCCGCTCGCCGCGGGTACCCAGGCTGGATGCCGTTGAGCGTCTCGTAAAGGACGACGGCGCCGTTGGGCGTGCGCGCCACAAAGGTGAAGAGGAACTTGGCGAACGCACGCACGTACTTGGGCGTGCGCGTCTCCTTGGCGTTCAGGCGCTGGAGCAGCAGAATGAAAATGTCCCGGCAGAACGGCTGCAGCGATGCCCTAGGAAGGCGCGCGGCACGGCGCGATCCGCATGGCGCTCCAGGGCTTGAGTCGCGCGCGGAGCACGGGGGCGGCGGACACTCTGGCAACGGCACGTACGGCGTGATATGCTTCAGGAGGCTCGCGAGGATAGCAAAGCCCTCGTGGTCGGTGGACGACCGCGACACCTGCCGCTGGAAGATGCCCAGCACGGCCGACAGCAGGTTCTGCTGCAGGATGGCGGCGCTCGCCTTGGCGATGTACGCCTGCAGCAGCCGCGACAGCGACGGGACGTTGCCTGCAGCGTTTGTGCGCCACGTTGGGCAACGGGGATACGCTCGTGAGCGTGCGCGCGTGTGCCGGGCGGAGGCGTTCAGGAAAAGTCCAGACGCACCGCTTTGCTCCCAGAGCACCGGCGCCATGATGGGCTTCAGCAGGGCCAAGTAGGCGGCCGACACCTCGCCGGTCTGCAGCTCCAGCAGCTGCGCCAGGATCTGGAACACGTACGGCATGAACTCTGCAGGGCCGCCGGCCAGCGCAGTCGTAGAGACGGCGGTTGTGTAAGGGTCTGTCACTGTGCGCGCTTCTGGCGCCCTCTCGGTGGCGCACGCACCGGTGATGTCGGCCTGCAGGATCTTTTCAAAGGCCGGGAAGAGGGCCTGCTCAAAGACGGCCACGGTCTGCGGCGACGGGTCCGCGCCAAACCTGCACGCGCGGCACGACGCACGCGGCCAGCGCCTTTTCAGCGCACGCCGTGCGACCGCTTGCCATACGCCTGTAGCACTGCTCGCGTACCGGACGATCGCGCTGAGGGCTTCGAAGAGGTAGTGGTTGAAGTGCGGGTTGGAGGGCCGCTCCGCCACGATGAGCACGATCGCCGTCAGCCGGCTCAGGAAGACCGGCGCCATGGGCTTGACCGCGGCGCGGACCGTGGTCAGCGTGCGCAGAATCGCTGCCGTGCGCGGCGCTCAGACGAGACGAGGCCGCCTCGCTGCCGTCAGTGCTTGTCATTCTTGCTGCTGCCGCAAGCAAACCACGGCACGCACCGCGCATGGCGTGGTCGTTCTCGGCCACCTTGGCGGGGTCGCGGCGGTCGGCTCGATCGATGATGCTGAACAGGCCCGTCAGGAGCGCGTCCAGATGAGGCGCCAGCACCTCCATCGGGATGCTGCCCCGTGGCATGGGCCATTGATCGGCAGGAAAACGCACGCGTCAGGCCACGTGTGCACGTCGTGCGGCGGGCGCATGGGGCCGCCGTACATCGTGCGGTCGCGCTTCGCGCTGAGGAGGGCGTCCACGACAATCGCGGCGTAGGTGTGCACGACGGGGTCCTTGGCGCCCAGGTGCGCGATGATGTTGGGAAACAGCTGCTGCAGCGACGCCGGCGGGAGCTGAACGCAGCAAGCGCCATTGGCAGCAGCAACGAATCGCGGCGGTGAGCAGGGGCGGGCCCCGACGCCAGGCTCTGCGCCAGCGCGCCTACGTGGGTGCGGAAGTTCCACAGGTACTTGAGCGCCGACGAGCGCAGCACCGAGTTGCCGGCCTGCACCGGCTGGACGAGCTCCGGCTGGACGTGGGCCACAAACAGCTGGGCGACGTCCACGCGCGGGTTGATGAAAATGCTGCCGCGTTGCGCCTGCACGTCCGCATGCCCCCGGCCATCAACGCCGCGGGAGGTGAGCCGAAGTGTTCACCCGAGGCTGGGTCACCAGCGGCGGCGGCCGGACCGAGATGGCGGACGAGCGCAGCGCCAGCGCAATGATCAGGGTGATCGCGGTGTCCTTGGCGCGCCACTGGTTTGCGGGGTTCGCTTGGTATTGCTGCTCACGCCGGGGGCGACGGTGCACACACCACCCATCGCCGCCATGAGCAAGCGGCCGGCGTGGGCGTGTCGTATCCAACCTGCAGGCCGCACCTGGAGCAGCGTGTTGGCGTAGTTGAGGAGGAGCTCGTTGAAGCCGTTCGCCTCCAGCTCCTCGGAGCACGCGCGCACAAACTCGGCAGTGGAGCGCCGGCGCGTCTCAAAGTCTGCCGAGCCAAGGAGTATCCCCGGACGCGAACGCGTCAGCAGCAACGCAGAGCCACGCATGGCTCGTGGTCGCGCACGGACCAGAGCCTTCGAGGTCCTTGCGCACGTATTCCATGGGGTTGTCCTCGTAGAGCTCCAGGTCGCTCTCTGTGCCGCCCGTTCGCCGGGCAGCTCGACGGCCAGCGCGACGTCAGCGGCCGCGCTCCTTTCTGGCCCGCCGTGCTGCGAAATGCCAATGCGCACCGCGCAGCTGAAGGTTGGGCAGGATGACGCGCTCGCAGATGGTCTGCATGGCGGCCGGATCGGTGAACTGCGCCCGCTGGTTCGGGTTCTTCACGACGTTGGTCAGCAGCTGCACGCACGAGCTGACCAGCTGCGTACGTCGACCGGCACGCGTCGACGCTGGAGAGCACTGCGGTCAGCCGCTGCCGCGCCGAGGGCTACTGCGGCATGGGCGCACGCGCACCAGGTCGTTCTTGGGCGCGAGCGACGTCTGCACCAGCATGCTCCAGATGGTGCCGATGAAGCTGCCCAGCATGGGGAAGTCGCTCTGGTACCGCAGGCCGTACAGGCCGACCACCTCGACAATGGCCGCGCGCACTTTCTCCAGGCGGCCGGCGCTCGTGTCCTCGTCCGAGGTCTGCGCGCGGCCCGACGTAGCCAGGGCAATGGTCCAGGCCACTCAGCGATGCGCCGCCGCCATCGGGCGCTGCGCGCGGACGGCACGGTGGCGCACCTCGTTCACGAGCGCGGGCGTGCTGAACGTCAGGTACTTGCTGAGGATGCCCATGAACTCGTTCATGTGGTCCTCGAAGAACTCGGGCAGGTCGATGGCGTTGAGCGAGTACATGATCTTGATGCACAGGAACAGGTTGTCGTACAGACGGAAGAGCACAGGCGCGTTGGCCTGGTTCGCGTCGATCTGCTGGTCCGTGGCCTGCACTCATCCATCCCCGCGCAAAGGTGGACATAGGCAGATAAGCACCGCGTGCAGCCGCCCGGTCGAGCGCACTCGGCACGGCCGGCCCACCTTCATGATGTTGAGCAGGGGCGCGGCAAACTGCTCCAGCACAAACTTGAGCTCGAGCATGACCGCGTCCGAGGTCATCGCGTTGCGGTACCTGCGCGGTGCCAGCCAACGCGCGGGGCATTGCCACGTTGGTCCACGCGCGTGCTACGGTAGCTGGCGAGCCGCCGGCGAGTGCGGACCGCTTGAAGATGGAATGCGCCGTGACCAGAATGGCGTTCACGCGCTCCACGTCGTCCAGCCGCTCCAGCCGCTTCAGCAGGTCCTGCGGTCCGTGGCAGCGCACACGGACGGCCGCAGTGGGCTGGCGCCTGAGTTTCGCTGCCGCACGCCGGCGCTCGCCAGGGCAGCTTTCCCCGGGGGCGGACCTGCAGCAGGTAGTCCCATTTGTGCGGGAAGTCGTAGTCGGCGATGATGGTCACCGCCTCGCCGACCTGCCGCTGGACCTGCGCCGGCGCCAGCAGCATGAGGTCCACAATGTTGCGGCGGATGGCCTCGCGGCTCTCGTCGCCCAGCGGGTCGCCCTCCGGCACCTCTGCAACGGCCTTCTCCTGGTCCAGGCAGGGGCGCCCCGCAACGCTGCCCGTTCCACTGGTGGGCGCCGGTCCGCGTGGCCTCGGGGCGCCGCCTGGTGCCGGCCGCCGTACCTTGTTCCAGAAGGAGCGAACGTGGTTCTTGAAAGCGATGGCGGCGGCAATCCGTGCGACCATGTTGGTGGAGTGTTGCATGATATGCAGCAGCAGCATGCCAAAGCCCGCGCGGGTCTGCAGCGACTGCACAAACGCCTCGGCTAGACAGGCCAGGATGTGCCGGGAACACAAGGACGCGTCGTCATCAGCAAAGGTGGTACTCAGCGGTGCTGCAGCCGAGGGGGCCGCGCCGCACCTTGCCGCTGCAGCGCCGGGTTCGGCTCGGTGGACGACGCCGTCAGCGCCGCCTCCAGCTGGGCCACGATGGCCGGGTCGACCGCGGCCATGGTAGCAGGGTCTGTCCACGGTGGCGGCGGCCAACAGAGCGCGCCTGGACGCCTCGCAGACGCTTAGGGATATGCCTGCAGCCGCAGGGCGGCCGCCCCGGCGGCCATGCTGCCACGTACCTCTGGGCCAGCGGCCGCTTCTGACGTTTGTCCACCTGGCCCCCTCGGAGCCCTTTTTTCGGCCTTAATCCTGCTTGTCCAGCCCCGCCAACGCTGGCCGCCGTCCACGCAGGCGCCTCACCAGGGTTGCCGGTGTGTGGTAGCCGGTGGCTGGAGAAGGTCGTAGGGGCCGTTCCAGTGCGCTCGACGGGCGCCGCCGTCGCCGTCGCCGTCTCCGCCGTCGAAGAGAGAAAATTTGAAAAACCGTTTTCGCGCCAATGCCCCGCGAGCAACTGCCCCTCAAATACGACGCCGGCGTGGCGGTGGCGCACCGCCACCGGGGCGGGGCGTCGCGCCGCGTACAGGCAATCCCTCAGCGTGCGCCGCAGACCAGCTAGAAGGCAGGGGCATTTGCGCTGGGTGCAATTTTGCTGTGCCAGGCAGACTGAGCCACGTTGGTGTCCTCTGCATGGCTGATTATTCGTTTTGCGTGCCATGTCCACGGGTCCGCCGCGCCTGATCACACCATGCGAGGATACATGCACGCCAACTGTACACGATGGGCTGACTGTACATCATGTTCTCATCTTACATATCAGACAGCAGCTGGGGCGGCGCGGAGAAGCCATCCTCCTCGCGCGGGCTGACGATGAACCTCATGCCGACGCTAGCGGCCGGGCTCTCCTCCTCCTGCTGCTGGACACGCGGGCTCTGCGCTGCTGGTGCCTTCGCCGCGCCGCCATCCAGCGCACCGTGCTCGGCCTGCGGCGCGGCCTCGACGCGCCCGGCCTCGGCCCGCGCGCTGTCCCTGGGCTTGGCTGCTCGCTCGTCGCGGCGTTTCTCCCGCCGGCGGTGGCCGCCATGGCGCGACTTGGACGTGTGGTCGCGCCGCGTTTCCAGCATGCGCTTGAGCGGCCACCCGGCCGGGGCCTGAAGGTGCCCCAGGCGCACCTCCCTGCCGTAGAGGTCCGCGTACTCGCGGATTTTCTGCTTGATGCGCGAGGCAGAGATTACGGGCAGGTTGAGCTGGAGGTCCTGCAGACGGCCGCCATGCCACGCGCATCTTCGGCAACGCGCGCCGCATGAGGGGCCCCGTCCGCTGGCGCGGCGCATGGGCGCGCGCCACGCACGTAGCGCATGCTGATCACGGAGGCGATGCACCGCTCGATCTGCTCGTAGTAGCGCGGCATCTTTGGGATGTTGGGGTTGCGCCGCCGCTCTTGTTTGATCCACTCGCGGATGGCCTGCACACACGCACGGCAAGCGCGGCGCCATCGGATGGTCAGCCTGGCCGCCTTGTATCGGTTCTCGCAGACCGGAACGGTGCGCCCAGTACCTGGCGATGGCGCGCACGGTTCCGCTGCCGCTCCTCCTCGGTCATGGGCACAAAGGTGGGCTTGGGCAGCTTCACGCGGCGATGCCGACTGCCGCTGGTGGGCGTCTTGGCTGTTGCGTGCGGCCGCAGCTCTGGCAAGAACGACGCGGTCTCGTCCACATCCGTCCGCGGCTCCGCCACCGGCTCGGGCTTGTTGGTGTAGCGATCGTACCTGGCGGGGACCGGCGGGGGAAGCGTGGAACCCGCGCAGGTACCGCGCCGGCTTTAGTCACGGGGCGTCGCGCGGAGAACTTTGGCTTCATTGCACAAGGGCGTACTCGATGCCATGGTCGCGGCCGGCATCGCGGATGGCGCGGCTGAGGTGGCGGATGTGCAGGGCGTTCCAGGCCAGCTGTCGGTCGCGCCGGCACTCCCACGCCGGCGCCAGCGCTGCCGGACGCACGCCCGGTCGCGTTACCGCAAGCGGGGTTAAGCCAGTGCGATCACTCGGTCCTAGGCGAGCTCCCGGCACGTACCGGCGTAGGCGGAGAGGCTGGGCTGGACCAGGAGCACGTCCGTGGACGGCCGCTGCGCCGCCGCTGCGCTGCCCGGGCCGGCCTTGGTCGCTCGCGCGGCGTCGGCGGCCCGCGTTGCCGCGCACTCGGCGGCGTCCAGCAGCTGCTGCCGCGTGTCCCGGTACTGCTCAGCCACTTGGGCCGCTGGCGTGGAGGACGCGTCCGCAAACCCACAGCAGCTGGGGAGCGGTGAGCCAGGCGGGTGCAGCGTGCGCACGCCCATGCGCCGCCGCCTACCGAGGTGGGGCGACCAGGTGCCGAGCAGGTCCATCCACGAGGCGTCGCCGGGCGGCTCGTCCACGTCCATGGCCGCGCTGTCGGCGGGCACCGGCAGCGTGGCGAGCCAGTTCGTGGCGGCCGCCACGGGCGCAGCGATGGTGGCGACGGGCGGGATGCTGGCCAGCGGCAGCCCAACTGCGGGGGGGCCTGCGCACTGAGCATTCCGCACACGCTCCGGAGGGAGGGTCGCCGCGCGTTCGTACCCGGCCGCGCGGTAGGTGGCCAGTTGGCTCACGAACATGGTGGGCGGGCGGAGGAGCAGGCGCGCGTCGTGCACGCAAAAGCCCCTCCAGCGTCCGTCCAAGCCCCGTTCGATATAAACGTACGCTGGACGGACGTCGGCAGCTGCACGATAAAATGACCAAAGAGCCGGAGTTTGGCAGCGTCGGTCCCATCGTAGTATGCTCAAGCGCGCCGGGGCCCGCAGCAGCTCGTACGTATTCTGTTGTTCGCGGCCGGCGCGGCGGCGTTGGGCCGCAGGAGAAAGTCGCGCCAGGACGTGTACCGTCGCGCCCGGCGCGGCACGAAGCACCACAGCGCGCTTTTGGGGATGTCGCCGCCGGTGTCGCCTCTGCCACGGCGTTCTAACAAGGCAATGCGGCCGCGGCCGCGGTCAGCGCGGGCACCTGCTTGCGCCGTGCCTTCGGCCGCCGACCACGTACGCAAACTCCACTTCAAAGGCCGGGCCGCAGGCCAGAATGGCCGGCACGTCGTTGCGCCGTACCTCCTGGACCGGGACCGGCGACCACAGGTAGTCTGCAGCCGTCCACTCGGCGCCGCCGTGCCACGGCCGCCACGTGTCCGGGTCGGCCGCGGCCGCCGTCGCCACGAGTTGGCTGCGCCAGCGTCCCGCGCCGGCGAGGCCGCGCCACAGCGCGCGGCGCAGCCGGCTGCTCCGTGCACGGGCCTGCGGGGAGCCAGCACATGGCGACACGCGAACGCGCCAGGTCAGCTCAGCCACCAGGCTGGTCGCCGCGCCGTGCGACGGCCGTACATGGTCGAGGCCCTCGAGCACGTCCAGCTGCCAGAGGGCGGCCAGCGTGGCCAGCGTGACGGCGCCCGGGGCCGCGGCCTGGTGCGCCAGCCCGGCGCTGCTGAGGTCGGCCAGCGCAAGGCTGTGCCACTCGTGCGCGCGCTTGGCGACGCCGTACACGCACGGCAGCACGGGCACCGTTTCCGGCGGGCCTGTACGGGCGCGCCGACCAAGCGGCACAGCCTGGCGTTACGCTCGCCGCAGAAGGAAATCGTGCAACAAACCGGCCGCCCGGCGTACGGGTGGTCAGCAGGACGACGTCGACGATGGCGCTCGCGTGCACCTCGCGCTCGGCGAGCCACGCGTGCGCGGCATCGCACACGCGCGCCAGCGCGCCGGCGTCGTCGCCGTCGGCGTCGGCACCGGGCCCGCCGAACGGCAGCACGTGCGCCGCCGTGCCGTCCAGCGCCGCGGCGGCTGGGCGGCGGCGCGCGCTGACCGGGCATTGCAGCGCCAGCGCGTCAGTGAAGGCTGCGGCTGCCACCGGCGCAGGGCCCGCAGGGCGACGCCGTACCTTCGCCCGCGGCGCCGTCCAGCGGCAACCACAGCGTCGCCGGCGCCGGCCACGCCCGCATGATCGCGGCGGCGGCGGCGGCGAGGCCGTGGCCGTGGCGGCCCTGGCCAACGTCTAGCCTTGGTTGCAATGCCAGTCAAAGTTGCTAGCCCTCCCCTGTAGCTTGCTAGCCCTCCCCCGCGCCCACCTCAGCGTCCGTGGCCGCCTCCTCGTCCGTTGGTGTCCCGTGGCGTCCTTCGCCACCCGCCTTGTCCGTCGCCGCCGTCGCCGCCGTCGCCGTCCAGTTTTTTGATTTTCGCGCCAAAATTGTACCCCCCACATTCATCTGAACCCCCGCACATCCCCCAGGGTTTCTAGTGACCCCCCGGTCTCTGTTTCAGTGGGCTTCACATGCACCTGCCGTCCCGCCGGCGCACGACACCGCGCACGACACCGCGCGCGCTTACGATGCCCGCAACGTCACAGGTGCACGAGGCGAGCCGGTGCCCCGTGTGCGGCCCGATAGCGAGTCGCTTGCGGTAGGCTCAATGGACATGGCCTATGTACTGCGTGCTTCTAGACCCTCGCCCAAAATGGAAGTCGTTCGCGGGCGCCGTCGTGGTTCTGCCGCGTTTCTGCCGCGTTTCTGCCGCGTTTCTGCCACACTTCCGCCACTGGCCGAAAACGGAGTTCTGCCGCTGTTCTGCCGCTGTTCTGCCGTTTTCAATAGAAACGTCTGCCGTTTTTCTGCCACTGTTGGCGTTTTTTCCCTCCAAACGAAACCGTACGCCGCCGCGCCGCGCCGCCATCGCGCCTATGCCATCCCTCGCCTCCCTCCCTCCTTCCGACCTCTTTCGTGCACGAACGGCGTCGCGGCGTCTGCCGGCATCGGCTGATGTCGGTGGATGTGGGGGATGGCTAAGCAATCTAGCGCGGGATGGAGGTCGGCGCGGCGCCGTCGCGAAGGCGGTCGGAGGGCGGCGGCGACGGCGGCGTAGCCGCGGCGATGGCGGAAGACGGCGCCTCAGCTCGGCGCCACCGCGCCCCACAAAAGCGCACGGTGGCGAGCACGGGACGCTGGCTTGCGATGGCCGGGCTCGCGCGTGATTGGGCCACCGAGATTGCGGCGGATCTGCGCGGCCGCCGCACGAGGCGGCGGCGTCGGTTGCCAGCGCGCCGTAGGGCGGGTGGGCGGGCGGGCTGCCGGCCGACAAGGAGGGAGCTGCCGCCCGCCCCCGACGGCATACCCACCGCAGGGGGCGCGCGTTCACCCGCAGTTGGGTCTTTCTGGGGCGGGCTCGTTGGTCGGGTGGGCGGATAAGGCCGTGAAGAGTGGCCCCACCGATCCCAACCCTGTGGCGGGCGTTGTTGTCTCCTGTAGGCAGGGAAAGGCGGACGCGGGCGGCTTCCAGTGTTGACGTCGGAATGCCGGGAGCCGGCCAGCAGAACGCAGTCAAGCGGCGTCCGCTCCTTGCCTCGGTGCCGCCGTGGCCGGCCTGCTAACGCCGCGGGTGCCTCCGGGTCGCCTGCGCGTCTCCGTTGCACCAGCTTGAAGCGACGCGCTGCCGCCGCGTGCGGGACCCCGTGCAGCAACCATGTCGGCCAACGCCGACCCCGCCTTCAAGCAGGCCGGCAAGAAGCCGTACGAGCGCGCTGCCCTCGCCCTCGACGACGGCCGGCTCCGGCCAGCCGCGACACTGAGCGTGCCTCGCTGCTGCCGTGTGCTCCCCGGGCCGACTTTGCAGGGGCCTGGAGATCTTCCGGATTGAGAAGCTCAAGGTCGTCCAGATCACCGACCAGACCAAGTTTGGCAAGTTCTACAGCGGTGACTCGTACATTGTCCTGAACGTACGGCCGATTCCACCGACGGGTTCTGGCCGCGCAGCGACGAGCCGCCCGTCGTCACACCGCTCACCCCCACCCCGCCCCATCCACGCCGCCTCGCGGTTGCGCCCACCACAGACGGAGAAGACCCCCGCGGGCTTCCGCTGGGACATCCACTTCTGGCTGGGCAAGAACACCTCGCAGGACGAGGCCGGCGTGGCGGCGTACAAGACCGTCGAGCTGGACGACCTGCTGGGCGGCGCGCCGATCCAGCACCGCGAGGTCGAGGGCCACGAGTCGCAGCAGTTCCTGAACCTGTTCAAGCAGTACGGCGGCATCAAGTACCTCGAGGGCGGCGTCGAGTCGGGCTTCAAGAAGGTCAACCGCGACGAGTACGAGAAGCGCCTGCTGCACGTCAAGGGCAAGCGCAACGTCCGCGTCTTTCCGGTCGAGGTCTCGTACAAGTCGCTCAACAAGGGCGACGTCTTCATCCTGGACTGCGGCCTCAAGCTGTTCCAGTGGAACGGCCCCAAGTCGTCCAAGGCCGAGCGCGCCAAGGTGGACCCTGGCCCGTGTCGAGAGCTGAGCGCGCGCGGCCTGGAGCTAAGGTCGCGCGGTGCATCTCTCGGTGGCGGCGCCGGGCGCGTCTCCAGGGCCTGGAGGTCATCCGCGAGATCCGCGACAACGAGCGCGGCGGCAAGGCCAAGATCGTCATTCTGGGTACGGCGCCGCTCCCGGTGCGACCGTGCGAGCGGCAGCACCGGCTCACCCGCCCCCCCCCCGGCGGTTGTCGCCCGGGCCTTGGCGGCTCCCCGCAGACGACAACGACAACGCCAGCGAGTTCTTCAAGGAGCTCGGCGGCGAGGGCCCGATCGCCGAGGCGGCGGACGACGACGAGGCCTGGGAGAAGAAGAAGGCCGCGCAGCTCAAGCTGTACCGCGTACGCGCCGGCCGCTGCACGTGCGCCGGCAAGCGTCTGCCTGCCCGACTCACCGTCACCCGCCTCGCGCCCGCACCGCCTTGCGTGCCGGGCCGCTCGCAGATCTCGGATGCCAGCGGCGCGCTCAAGATCACCGAGGCCGGCGAGGCGCCGCTGCGCAAGGAGATGCTGGACAGCAACGACGCCTTTGTGCTGGACACGGCGCAGCAGCTCTTTGTCTGGATCGGCAAGAAGGCCACCAAGGACGAGAAGAACAAGGCCTGGGACATTGCGAACGTACGCGCTGCCAGCGGCCCGGGTCGAGGCGGACGCTGGCGGCGGCGCCTGATTGTGGCGGCCGGCGGCCGGCTGCTCTGCTTGCGCGGCGCCGGGACGGCAGGCCTTCATCAAGGAGAAGGGCTACCCGCTGCACACCCCGGTGACCCGCCTGAACGAGGGCGCCGAGACGACCATCTTCATCCAGCAGTTCGACCACTGGCCGCAGCCGCAGCTGTCGCCCAACTACGGCCCCAAGCTCGGCAACATCGCCAAGGTCGAGCAGAAGGCCATCGACTACAAGGCCCTGCACGCCAACAAGCGGGAGGCCACCAAGATGGTCGACGACGGCAAGGGCAAGCTCGAGGTACGCGCCGCGCCTTCCGCTCGGCCGGCGCCGTGGCGGGCGGGCGCTGACCGCGGGCGGCCCCGCGCGCGCATGCATGCCGTGGCCCTCAGATCTGGCGTGTGGAGGACTTCAAGCTGGCGGAGGTGCCGACCAAGCTGTACGGCCAGTTCTACATGGGCGACTCGTACGTGCTCAGGTACACCTACAAGGACGCCCAGGGCAAGGAGAACTACATCATCTACTTCTGGCAGGGCAACGACTCGTCGCAGGACGAGAAGGGCTCGTCGGCGCTGCTCGCCAAGGAGCTCGACGACCAGCTGGGCGGCGCGGCCGTGCAGGTGCGCGTCGTGCAGAACAAGGAGCCCGACCACTTCCTCGCGCTCTTCAAGGGCAAGTTCATCATCCACAAGGGCGGCCGCGCGTCGGGCTTCAAGAACTCGACCGAGAAGGACTCGTACGACACCGACGGCACCCGCCTCTTCCACGTGCGCGGCACCAACCAGCTCAACACGCGCGCCGTGCAGGTCGAGGAGAAGGCGTACATGCTCAACTCGAACGACTGCTTCGTCCTCGAGACGCCCAAGACCACGTGGGTGTGGTACGGCAAGGCGGCCAACGGCGACGAGCGCGCCGTCGCCAAGAACATCGCCGAGGTGATCTCGCCGCCGCACAAGGTCGAGACCACCTTCGAGGGCAAGGAGCCCGCCGCGTTCTGGGACGCGCTCGGCGGCAAGACCGAGTACTCGTCGCCGCCGCCGGACCGCGTCGCCGACTTTGAGCCGCGCCTCTTCCAGTGCTCCAACGCCTCGGGCCGCGTACGCCCCGCGCGCGGCGCGTTCGCGAGCAGAACGGACGGGCGAGGGGTCTGCGCTCACACGAGAAGCGCCGGCCTCTTTTTGCGCTGCTACTGCTGCGCCACCCCCCCGCGCAGTTCACCGTCGAGGAGATCTTTGACTTTGCGCAGGAGGACCTGATCTCGGACGACATCATGCTGCTGGACACGTACAACGAGCTCTTCCTGTGGATCGGCAACGGCGCCAACGACGCCGAGAAGAAGGCCGCGATGCAGATGGCCAGCGAGTACATCAAGAACTCGCCGGACGGCCGCGGCCCGGACACGCCCGTGATCATCGTCAAGCAGGGCTTTGAGCCGCGCCTGTTCACCGCCAACTTTATCGCATGGGACCCGGAGAAGGCCAAGGTGCGCAGACGCCGCGCAGGCCGGCGCAGCCCCGCGTTGCATCGCGGCTGACGGTGCTTCCGCCGCTGTGGCGCGTGGCGTGACGGCGGCACAGGCGGGCCTGACCAACTACGAGGACCTGAAGCGGCAGCTCGAGGAGAGCAACAGCGCCGTCGAGACGCTCACCGCGGCGACGGCCGCGACCAAGATCGCTGGCGGCTCGGACCAGAAGTACTCGTACAGCAAGCTGATGGAGCGGCCGCCCGGCGTCGACCCGACGTGCCTGGAGAACTACCTGCTGGAGGAGGAGTTCCCCAAGGTCTTTGGCATGTCGTACGCGGACTTTATGGCGCTGCCCAAGTGGAAGCGCGACGCGCGCAAGAAGGAGAAGAAGCTCTTCTAGAGCTGCGGTGGCGCCTGTGATCACTGTCCCCAGTGCGAGTTGCGGCGTGCGTGAAAACTTGCGATCTTTTTTGCTTTGCTTTGCTGCATACATTATCGGTTACAACAGTTACAACAGGGATCTGTACATCACTAGTTGACCACGGACGCCCGCGGCGCTAGCTGCTCGGCTGGTGGGCAGCGTCGCCTTTCTGCGTGTCGTCCGCGCCTTGCGGTGGAGGCGGAGGCAGCGCCGGCGGCGCGCTCGCCGAGGCCGCGACCGGCGTTGCCGTGGCCGAGATGGGCGACGCGATCGTCGTGGCGGCGGCCTCGGCGGCGAGCGACGAAAGGGAGCGCGACAGGACCAGGCGGGGCCGCTTGCCCGGCACGCAGACTTCGGGCCAGTCCGGCAGGTGCTCCGGGTCGTAGTTGACGCGCCGGACGTCGAAGAGCTCGATGAACTGTTGGTCCATGGAGCGCGACTTGGGATGCGAGAAGGTGCGGTATTCGTCAAAGATGGACGTGTGCGACCAGTGCTGGAACTTGCGGAGGCACCCGATCAAGCAACCCGTCCGGTGCTGCGGCGCGCGGCGCCCCCCCCCCCCCCAGGGGGGCCCTCCGGAAGTAGGCCCGTTGGGCTCGGGGTAGCGCCCAGGGGGTTCGCAGCGGCGGGGGGGGCGCCCACCCTCCCTTGCCCTTTTTGCAGTGGATGGGCTTGGGGGG
>Ga0180216_1001972_pt1 | contig 17579 bp, 13 predicted proteins | sample eDN3rd37CBELigMG_FD_128879 | JGI IMG/M metagenome (GOLD analysis project Ga0180216, IMG submission 128879) | Enriched Miracle-Growth compost microbial communities from Emeryville, California, USA - eDNA 3rd pass 37_C BE-Lig MG (version 2)... ...
CTGGTGGCGCGGGCGGCCGACGATCGACGGGAAGACGGCGCGGGGCGCATCATCACCGGCGAAACCGGCCTTGCACATGCCGGAGCCGTTGTCGATGACGAGGGGCGCAATGTCTTCCTCCATTTTCTGCGCACGCCGCGAACGAAACCAAAAAAAAAGACGCCAGATCACGCGTGGGTGCGCGCGGAAAAAGCGAGCACGTCAGCGATCGGTGCGTGCGGGGCGCGTCGGCACGGGTGGCAGGGCACCGGGCGGGGCGCACGCGGGCGTACCGGTGGGTGGGGCGGCGCGGGTGCGCGCGTCGGCGGCGAAGGCGAAAACGAAAACGCGAAACGGCGAGCGAAGAAGAAAAGTGATGGGCGGTGTGGTGCAGTGCATCAAATTCCACCGCATTCCACCCTCGTGCGGGGGCGGAATCGCTCAGCCAGCCGCCATAGCCGGCGGGGTGGAATGGGGGTGGACGCAGGGTGGAATGCGGGAGGACGCGGCGTTCTGCCGCATTCCACCCCCGCACGCGGGTGGAATCGCCCAGCCCCCCGCCATAGACGCGCGGTGGAACGGGGTGGAATCGAGGAAGAGGAAAAAGTTTTCTGATGGATACGAACGCGTGGGGCGGAATGGCGGCAGAAACGCGCACACCATAGTAACGTGCCGGGTAGAATTAAGGTAGAATGCGGTGGAACGCTGCCACGCGGAGCAGCGCGGAGCCGCCACGTGCGAGAACGCCCGCTGCTTAGCACGCTGCCGCCTCAGTGTGCACCAAGCCGGAATCGCGTGGTTCTCCTCCCGTGGGTCCACACGGCCGGTCGGCCCACACCGCCCGCGGCGGCGCCAGCGGCCATGGCGCCGGCTTCGCGGCTTCGCACCGGCCTGGTCGCGATCACGGGGCTCGTGGTGGTCGTCTTCCTGGCGTTCCTCGCGTCGACGTCGTCCAAAGCCACGTGCGACCTGTCGAGCGGCGCCCCCATGGCGTCGATGGCTGGCAGCGGCGGCGTTGTCAACGACGCCCCGCCGAGCAGCAGCCTGGACGGCACAGCGGTGCAGGAGCACGCGAGCGCGGCCGTCGCCAATACGGCGGCGGCCGCGGGCAGCACCGCGCCGCCGCGGCGCCACAAGCGCGTCATCTCCATGAGCGTCTTTGTGGTCGGGTTCCACCGCGACTCGACCGACGAAGAGATCGAGCGCGCACTGGCGACCGGCCCAAGTACCTACATCACCAGGTACTCGTCGCCGACGTTCAATGTTATCTTGAACTACCGCTTTCTGCTGCCGGACTGGATCGTACGCGTCTACGTGCCGCGCGGCTTCCCGCTGGCGCAAAAGTACCGCAACTGCGGCGCCGAGGTGGTGGAGATGGACTTTGACCCGCGCCTCTGGATCGTCGGCATGATGTGGCGCTTCCTCCCGGAGGACGACCCCGAAGTTGAGTTTTGGGCGTCGCGCGAGTCGGACAGCCCGCCGACCTACCAGGACAGTGCGGCGCTGCAGCACTGGGTCAAGTCGGGGTACCCCGTCCACGCGATCCTCATGCGGCAGCTCATCTCGTGGACCGGAGGCGCGTACGGCTTCCGCGGCGGCTTTCTCACGCAGAAGATCAACACGACCGTGGCCGAATCCATCGTCACATATCGTGACTTTCTTAACCGCACAGGGCGCGCCTCGCCCTTTGGCTCCAAGTACAACGACGACCAGCACCTCATGGCTTCCTGGCTCGCCGGCTCCGGCGTGTACGCGGGCGCCGAGGGCGTCCGCCTCCAGCGCGACGCCATCGGTTATGTGCACCTGCCGAAAAGCTGGAACCGCACGTGCCAGCTCGCCTCGTGCGTCGAGTTTCCCGAGTACCCGGGCAAGCCGGAGATGGACTTTCGGCCAGCGGACAACAAGATCGACGCGGAGACGGCCATCCTCTGCCACTACCGCGAGCCGCCGTACTGTCGCCGCCAGAGATATGGGCGCACTAGCGCGTGGCGTGAGCTGTACGAGCTCTGCACGGGCCGCGACTTTGACACAGACGAGCCGATCACGGGCACCCGTCTCGGGGGCATGACCGAGTGCCCCTACAAAGGTTTAGCCCCGCTGCCCTTGAATTACCGACCGGCCGCATAGCATAGCCCAGTAACGCGCGCTCTGTCCGGCTGCAAATCAGCCCGGCCGTCCCAAACTGCATGCATGCATTTGTATTCTGAGTTCAAGCACATGTATCTATACAAACGATCTCGATGTGTGGCATATTTTACGCGTATTAAGGCGTACTAACGAGCGAGGGCAGACTACGCCGTTGACCGACCACCCAGCAGCATGTTGTTAATTGATGGAGCATACGAGCAATTAAGAGATGCTAGCGAGAACAGACGACGAATTAACGCCATTGACCACCTTGCAGCATGCTGTTGCGGGAGCATACTAGCGAGTGCCGACTGCGACGTTCAGCCATCGACGCCCTTCCCACAGACGACGGCGTCCGACGCTGCAGAGCCCACGAGATGGCGGAACAGTGGCGCACCGCGGCGCGGCAGAACAGCGGCAGAACAGCGGCAGAGCAGCGGCAGAACAGCGGCAGAATAGCGGCAGAACCGCGCCCAAAAGAAAACGTGTCTGCGTGGCGTCGGACGGCGCGCGGCGGACGGCGACCATGGCGCGCCTGCTGTCGCTGGCCCTCGTGGGCGTGATCGCGCTGCTGCTGGCGCTCCTGTCCGTGATGTGGACGGCGGACCCGGGGCCAGCGGTGGCGGTGGTGACGACGACGACGGCGGCGTGCGACTGCGGCGAGCGCGCTGACCGCATGGTAGCGGGCGTGGACAGCGTGCCGACGGCCGGGGCAACAGCGGCGGCGACCCCCGCCGCCGCGTCGGCCACGGCTCCGGCCTCCGACACGTGCGCGGCGCTGCCGGACGTGCTCGCAAAGCTCGCCGCGTTCGGGGTTGACCGCGGTGCGCTCGCGCGGTCCGTCGTGCACGCCGGCTCCGGCATTGCGCTGCGTCGCATCGCCGCGCGGGCGGCCGCGGGCGAGGCGATCCACGTGGTGACGGTCGGCGGCAGTATCAGCGGCGGTGCCGGCATGGAGTACCGCGACAAGAGCCCACGGTATTGCGACACCTTCTTCCACTGGTTCGCCAAGACCGCCTTCCCGCAGGCGCCGCACTCGCACCAGAACATCGCGCGCAGCGCCACGGGCAGCAACTACTGGCGCTTCTGCTACCACCACCACGTGCCGGCGGTCGCCGACCTCATCATCCTCGACGTCACCATCAACGACGTGCCATACGACGTGTGGGCGATGCCCGAGCACGCACGGAACCAAGAGGCGCTGGTGCGCAGACTGCTCTCGCTGCCCACGAAGCCCGCGCTGCTGCTGGTCGGCTTCCCGCACATGACGTACCGCACGGGCCAGGAGTCGCTGCACAGCATCGCGGTGCGCTACGACCTGCCGCTGGTGAGCTTCCGCGAGGTCTACCAGTCGTGGCTGTTTACCGGCGCGTACTCGGCGGCCCAGCTCGAGTCCAAGTTTTACGGCATCAAGTACGGCCACCCGCGCGAGTCTGGCCACGACCTTCAGGGCCTCCTGATGATCCACTACTTCCTCACCAGCGTGCTGGACTGTGACAAGAGCGCCGCGTATGTGGCCGCGCTGGAGGCGGCGCTGCCGCCCGCGGTGCGGCTCGATGAACATAGCCTCGGCGCGACCATCGACGAGCCGCGCGGGCGCCGCGCCAAGGCGCAGGCGGAGGCCGTGCACCCCGACTGCCACGCGGTGGGCACGCGCAAGCAGCCGCAGCCCCTGGCCGGCACCGGCGTCGGCTGGACCGTCGAGGACATCAAAAGCAAGATGTACTGGCGCACGCAGACGCTCGGCTCCGTCGCGACGTTTGGCTTCCAGACCAGCAGCCCGGACATGACAGTGTACATTGGCGGCCTCAAGGCCGACTACCTCAACGGGACGCGCGCCGAATGCTGGATCGACAACGCCGTCGCCGCCAACGTCACGGTCGACACCAAGGCTGACTGGTGGAGCGTGCCCGTCATGACCGAGATCGGCGTTGTCCCGCAGCCCGGAAACCACAACCTGTCCTGCGTTATGGTGGAGGGCATCGACTTCCGCCTGACCGGCATCTTTGCCGACCGGGAGGTTTTGTAGAAGGGCATGCGGCACAGGCACGTGCACACAAACAAGACGGCACGCTTTCCAATGTATTTCTGAACTATACAGCACGGTAATAGTTACAACTATGGGTGGGGGGCGCGCGCTGACTGCACGAGCAGCGGCCGTTCTTATGCTGCAAGACGGGCACACGGAGGAGTTAAAAGTTGATCTCGAGCGCGCCCATGCCGCCATCGTCATCCTGGTCGTCAAAATGGTCCAGCCGACAAAAGACGCGCTGCCGGAGGCCCTGGCCAAAGTTTTGGCGCACCTCCACGGCCCAGTACACCGCCCACACACGAACCGCCTGCGGCAGCGTCACCTCCGCGCGGGGGGAACGACTGGCGTGAGCCTCCCGGTCGCGTGAGGCGCGCCCAGCTGTCGCGCAGCCCGCACCAGCGCAACGGCGGCGAGCACGGTGAACGGCACGGTGATGAAGTCGTAGCCCGCGTAGTCGTCGGTGCCCCAGTAGGCGTAGAGGGTGTAGGCGATGTAAATCGGCTCGCCGACCGCCAGGACGAACCACGTCGTCATGAGCGCCTTGTTCTCACGCCGCGCCTGTGGTGTGCCGGCAGTACGCGCCGCACCGGGTGCGCCCGTGAGCGTGCCGCGCAGGCAGGCTACTCCGACGGGTGGCGAGCGGCGGCGGCCACACGCACGCCGTGGTAGCCGACGATGATCCACGCGACGGTGAGGACGCAAAAGATGCAGAACACGATGATGTGTGCCTGGTCAAATAGGTCTTGCGTCGGGTCGACGAAGAAGGTGACGGTGCCAAAGGTGGCCAGCGAGAGGCCGACCTGCAGGTCGACGATCATCGTCGTGATGTACCGCTTGTACGTCTTGAACATGTCTACGGAGGCAAGGACGCCGCCGCCGCGGGCGTGCGACGACGGGTGGCACGGTCAGCGATGTGGGCGGCGGCGTGCAAACACCAGCGAAGCCGCCGGGCTCGGCCGTACTGAGCAGCTTGATGTCGGCGCCCACGAGCTTGTAGTCGCGCCAGCCAAACTGGCGGAGGACGTAGATGGCGAGGCCCAGGCTCACCGGCGAGAGGACCATGACGCTGAAGAAGCGCACGTAGTTGAGCGTGCCCAGGCCGTAGAAGGAGCCATGCTGGACCCATTTGGCGATGAACCGCGAGATCTCGTAGGCGGTGAGGAGTACGGCGGCGAAGCAAAAGGCCAGCAGCGCCTCGATCTGCTCGCGGCGCACGCCCACGGCGCAGTGGATGCCAAAGAAGACTGGTGGGCGCGGCGTAGCCAAGAGCGGCGGAAGCAAGCGGTTTAGGGCGGCCGCAGCGGGGCAGGCGTGCGCAGTGGGCTAACACGTACCCAGGTTAACGAGGAGAACGGCGGCGCCGATGACGTCCGAGATGGAGTCGGGGTCGTTGATGTCGACCTCGCTGACCAGCTGCACGAGCCGCCAGATGGTGAGCACCAGCGAAATGAGAAACTCGAGCGCGGCGACAACCAGCAGCGCCTTGGCGGCGCGCGACAGCTCGAACGCCATGGCTCTGCGCGTATCCGTGAGTATCGCCGCGTGGTACTGGCGGCGTCGTTGGCCCCGTTCCACAGAACAGATTGCGCTCGCACAGCCGCGATCCAGCGATCTCTTGCGCCTCTCCTGTTCCCCGTTCAGCTGTGTCCGGGCCCCCGTGCGGCCTCGCCGCGCTCTTCGGCCCGTCCCAGCGCCGCCGCGCCGCCGTCCGCCGCCTGCGCCCGCGCACGAGCGACGGGTGCGCCCACCGCGCCCATAGGTGACGTCATCGAGCGATGATGACGTCATCGCGACGAAAGCGGTTCGCTGGTTTGCGGTCGGGGGCGGAGGCGCGGACGGTCCAAGAGGCAGCAGCCCTCAAGCTGCCAACAGCGGCCGACAGCGGCCGACAGCGGCCGACAGCGAGAGAGCGGCGGACAGTGGTTGAACAGTGCAAGGCTAGGTTGACAGAACAAGGTAGATCCGATGCGCTTGCTTGCATCGTTCATGCAGCCAGGTGGGCGTGGTGGCAATCAACAGCGCTGGTGGAACCATTCATGCGCGCCTCGATGCTGTACACTGATGTAAGCTGTACGAGCGCTGTACACGTTAGAATACAGGGATCGCCCAGGGGGCGGTCCAAAAAATCTATACACGCCACGGTTAGCGCTGGCTCGGCGCATACCCAGGCGGCGGGTACTGTGCATGCGGCGGCGGCGGCCCGTGCGGCGGCTGCACCTGCACCGGCGGTGGCGGTGGCGGCATCTGGCCACCGCCCCAGCTGGTGTAGTTGTGCCCAGCAGGCGGCGGGCCCGGCGCGTACCGGCGGTCGTAGTCGTAGCCGCCCGGGTGCTGCTGCGGCGGCTGCTGCGGCGGTGGCGGCGCGCCGTATTGGTCGCGGCTCGGGGGCCACGCCGGCGGCGGGTACGGCTCGTGCCGTGGCGGCTGGCCCGGCGGCTGATACGGGGGCCCGCGCTCCGGTGCCGGCGTCGGGCGGTGCGGGTCGTACGCGTACGACGGCTGGGGCGGCGGCGGCCCGTAGCGGTGGTGCGCGTCGTAGTCGCCGTAGTCCGCCCGCGGCGGCGGCTGCGGCTGCGGCTGCTGCTGGTGGTACGACTGCGGCTGCTGCTGCCGCTGCTGCTGCTGCTGGTGGTGATGGTGATGGGGCGGTGGCGGCGGGTAGCCATGATGCTGCGGGCCGGGCGCGGGCGCAGGCGGCGGGCTGCCGCGCCACCGCCCGTCGGGATACTCGGGGCGCGGGGGCGGCGGCGGCCCGCCGCGCCAGGGTTCGTCGTAGCGGCCTTGCGATGGCGGCGGCGGCGGCGGCGGCGGGGGCGCGCCGCGCTCGTAAGGCCCATCGTAGCGGCCTGGCGGCGCGGGCGGCGGCGGGCCCGAGGCGTAGCGGCCGGGCGGCTCGCTTGGCAGGTGCGGGCGCGGCGGCGGCGGCGCGCCGTAGGGCGCGGGCGGGTACGGCTCCGGCGGGTAGTAGTGGTGCGGGTGAGGCGGCGCCGGGTGTGGCCCTGCGGGCGGCGGCGAGGGGCCCTGCCGTGCTGGCGGGGCTGCCGGGGGTTGCTGTTGCGGAGGCTGCGGCGGCGGGGCCACGTGCACCTGCGGGATGGCCTGGAGCACCGCGAGGCTCTCCGGCTTGAGGCTCTGCCGCAGGGACGCGAGGACGTCGCTGACGCCCGCGCCGCCTGCCGCGGCGTCGCCGCCGCCGAGCACCGCGCTCAGCGCCGTCGTGGGCACGATCGCCGGCGCGGCGGCGAGCGCGGGCTCCGGCACAACGACGGCGGCGAGCGGGATCGGCCGCGGCGGGTGCGCCGCGCGGTCCAGCTCCTCGAGCCCCTGGTCGGCGATGGTCGGCGGCTCGTCGGGCGTGTCCGGCACGTCGGCGGGCGTGCGGTACACGCGGCTGAGCACCGTGGCCTCGCGCGCCGCCTGCACCTGCGCCTCCTGGCTCTGCGACCCGCGCGGCGGCGCGTCCGTCGTGACGTCGAGCGGCGCCGGCTGCTGCCACGGGATGGTGGGCTCGACGTGCTCGATGCGCAGCACGCGGCCCTCGTGCTCCGTGTCGATGCCAAGGATGGGCGCGGGCGTGGAGAACTCGATCTCCTCGGGCGTGCGCACAAACTCGCGCACGTGCTCCAGCTGCGCCGGGTCGTCGGGGAAGCGCACGCGCAGCGACGTCCGGCGGTCCGCGCCGGCGCGCCGCAGGATCGACTTGGTGCCGACGGTGCTGCCGTGTCGGCGGATGTGCAGCGCGCCCGCCGCTGCGCCGCCGCTGGACGCGTCGGTGGGCGTCGTCGGGGCCAACTCGGGCGGGCCCGCCGCGGCCGCGGGGCCGCCCACCGCGACCGCGAGCGGCTGCGCGCTGCGGGCGCGCCGCTCGGCCTCCTTCTGCTTCTTGATGTCGTCCGCTGACATGGGCCCGATCGCCTGGCTCGGGCGGCTGGCGCCGGTCGCGGCGGGCGGCAGCGCGGGCGTGTCGACGATGGCCACGGGCTCGTCCTCGGGCACGACGGGCACGACCGTGTCGGCCTTGGTGAACGCCTTGTAGCCCTGCAGGCCGCGGATCGCGCTGCGCTGCGGCGGCCGCGCCGCGGGCCGCGCCGGCGCCGTGGCCGCGGCGGCTGAAGCGGCGGCTGGGGCGTCGGGTGCGGCCAAGGTGGCGTCGGGTGCCGCCGCCGGCGGCGGCGGCGGCGTCGCCGCGGCGTCCGCATCGGCGCTGAACCGGCGCTTCAGGGCCTCGAGCCGCTCCTGCTCCGCGCGCTGCTCTTGCGCCTTGCGGGCCTCCTCGGCCTTGCGGGCCTCCTCGGCGGCGCGCTGGACGGCCTCAAGCCGGCGCGCGATCTCGGCCTTGCGCGCCTCCTCCGCCTTGCGTGCCTCCTCCGCCTTGCGCGCCTCCTGCGCCTTGCGTTCCTCCTCAGCCTTGCGGGCGAGCTCGGCGCGCTCCGCCTCCTCGCGCGCGCGGCGCGCCGCCAGCTCCTGGCGGCCGGCCTCCTCCTTCTCGGCCTGCTGGCGCCACCGTTCCTGGAGGCTGTCGCACAGCTGCTTGATTTCGGCGGTGGTGTCCTTCTTGGCCAGCTTGGCGACCATCCTGGCCAGGTTGAGCTCCAGCAGCTTGCTCGAGGTGAACGGCAGGTGCGCAAACGCCTGGATTCCGTGCCGCGCGGGCGAGAAAGGCGCCGGCAGCGCGGTCAGCGCCGGCTGGAGCACCAGGGCGGGTCCCAACGGTGAACGGGCGGGTGCGCGCCGACCTCCAACGACGACTTGATGAACGCGGGCTTGTTGTCGCGCACGGCCTCCACGAACCAGTTGACCAGCAGCTTGACCAGGTTCGAGTCGACAATCCTGCGCACGCTGCACGCACCCGGCGGTCGCGGCGTGGTTGGATCAGCCCAGGGCGGCGGGCCAACGCGCGCGCGCCGTGCCCCCGTCGGGCGACATACTTGAACAGCACCAGGGTCGACGTGGTCCGGCCGAGGATCGTCCAAAAGAGGGACCGGTCCCGCAAGTCCGAATCGCTCTGGAGGAGCAGCTTGGCGAGCTCGCTGCCGTTGAACCGCACATCTAGCCACGTTCGGCGCGCACACAAGGTACCGGCGGGCTCTGCGATTAGCCGGGTGCCTGGGCAGGATCGGCTGCTGTGTCGCGCGCGTCCGCGTGCCTGCAAAGCCGCCCGTCGCGTCGACGAGCAGCGGCAGCTTGGTCATGAACGGCGTGGCCGTCCCCGCCGCGGCCGCTGGCTTGGGCGCCGCCGGTGCGGGAGCCGGAGCGGGCGCCTTGGGGGCAGGCGCGGGCACCATCATCGGCGCCGCCTTGGGCGACGTCGCGGCTGGCCGCGGCTGCACCGTGCCCTCTTCGTGCTGGCGCCTCTTGCGCTTTTGATACGCAAGCCACTCTTGTACCTATGCGTCAGTTTCACACAAGATGAAGAAGAAGCGGGTGCGCCAGGCGGGCTGGGCGCGCGTGGGGAAGCGTGTGAGGACCCTAGGACTGCGGTCGGCGTGCACGGGCGCGCGCGGCGGGGGGCCCTGGCCAAGCTCATTACTTTTGCTACGGTAAGGTTGGTGCGGGCAGCTGCGGCCTTCTTTTCGCTGTCGGGCGCGTCAAAGTTGGGGTACCGCGCCAGCAGGTCCTGCAGCACGGCCAGGGCCTCGGGCGTCTTCTGCTCATTGCGGCGCACACGGCCGGTGCTCGCCGGCCCCGCTGCTGTGCCCGCGGGGGCAGGGCTACCGTGGCCGTTCGGCCGGAGCAAGTCCGCCGACGTCGGGAACACCAGGGGCGCCGCGGCGCCCTTGCCGGTGGCGGACGCGGCGCTGTCCGAGTCCGACGTGTCGGCGCGCATCCGCTTCCGCGGCTGCGCGCTCTGCTCTTCGTCCTCGTCCTCGGCCTCCTCCTCGTTCTCCGACCAGGTCTCGTTGTCGTCCTCCGGCGGCCCGTCCAGCACGACCACCGTGCCCCGGTTGCCGCCGCCGCCGTCGCCGTCCGCGCCCTTTGCCGCCGCCGTTGCTGGCAGCCATGCCTCCGCTGCCTCCGTGGGCACGCTGCCGCCGTCCAGCATGGCGACGTCCTCCGCGCCGCTCATGGCGGCGGCTGCTGACGCGACGTGACGCACTCGCCGCGGCGGCGCACGTCACTGACGCTCCGATTGGCTTGTAGCGGTGCTGCCCACACGCAAGCGTGATCGGCGTCCACCTACATGTACTACACGTCCCGCGCCAGCTACGACCGACGGCGTCGGCGTACACATGCCCATGCGCACCTCCCAGTTGGAGCGCTACCGTCCAGCGGCCCACACCCCCTCGCCGGCAACGTCCTCCGGCCCCCCCCGCTCCCCGCCCCGCCACGGGCGCCTCGCCAGCTCGCTGCAGCAGCACCGTGGACGCTGCGGCGGCCGATCTGCGCGGCGGATGGGCGTCCGCGGCCGCTGCGGCGGGCGGGCGCGATGGGGTGGATGGGCGCTGGCCGGCCTCCGCTGCTACGTGTGCCTGCGCTGCCCTATGCTTCGCTGCGACCTGTGCGGATGTGGCCGCGCTACCAAACGGCTGGGTGGCGCTGCGGGGGGTGCTGTGCGAGCGCGCGCACGCTGTGGAAGCGGCGGATGGTGGCGCGGCGGCGCGCACGGGCGCGGCGGGTGCGCGCGGGTGCCGGCGATCGGGCCCGATAAGCGGCCTCGGGGATGGAATGACGTCATTCAGTCTGATGGATGACATCACAGTGAGGACGAGGAGGGCGCCGACGACAGACGCCGCGCGACGACGCCGGGGGACGACGCGCGAGGACGGCGGAAGACGACGTAGAGCGGCCAGGCAAGCCAGGAGGTACGGAAGCTAGGCGGCCGGTGTGAAAGGCGGACGAGCCGGGCGGCCGGTGGTCCGTCCGACCACGCAAACGGCCGTTGGCGTCCGGACGACGAGGACAGGGCTTAGTTTGGCTGGCGCCGTGCCGGGCGCGGACCCGCTGGGGGGGCCCACACCATGGCGGCCACGGCCACGGGCGTGCTGCGGGAGCCGCCGCCACCGCTGCCGCCGCCCAAGCCAGCGGTGGCGCAGTTCCGGTGGCTGCCACCGGAGCCGCCGTCGCCGGAGAAGGCCGAGGGCATCCTGCGGCTCGTCGCCCAGCGCATAGGGCGCAGTACGTTGCTTGCCCCGCTCGCTGGGGCAGGCGCAGGCGTCAGGCCGATCGCTAACTCGACTGCCTCGCCACGCGTTGCTCATCGGCTTGAGCAGCGGCAGCCAACGCGTCGGCTGGCGCGGGTGCGTGGTCGTCGCGCCCGGCTGCCGACGTGGCCGACGCCCTGCTAACTGCTGCTTGCCCGCGCACAGGCTGTGTCGCCCCCGCAGACGGCACGGCGGCGCCGGGCTCGCCGACCAAGGGCGGGGCGACGCCGGCGCCCGAGGCCGAGCCGGAGACGCTGGAGGACCTCGAAGCGCACGAGCAGGCGCTCGAGGACCGCATCAATGAGATGAAGGTGCAGCGGCACAAGCTCTTCCGCCTCATGAAGCAGGTGATCCAGGACGACGACGAGCGGCAGCTGCGCCGCTCGCAGGAGGCCGCGGCCGCGGCCGCGGCGGCGGCGGTCGCCGCCCCGGTGACGGCGGGCGTGGCGGTCGGCGCGGCCGGCTTTGCGGTGGCCGGCACGGGCTTCCCGGGCGCGCGCGCGCACGACAGCGCGGCGCACGTGTACCTGCAGAGCGGGTCCGGCCACGGCCCGCTCTACTACCAGCAGTTCCACCGGTCCCAGTATGTAGAGTCTGGAGTCGTGCGCAGGCGAATGCTGCGCGTCCGACTCCTTAAGTGGTCGGTCTGGATTGTTTCCCTGGCCCCCGCTGCAGCCACGCGACCGGCGGGGCCAGCAGCGGACCCAACAGCGCCAACACGTCGCCGGTGAAGCCGGAGCCCGGTCGCTTTGGCGGCGCGCCGGAGGCCGTACCAGGGCCGTTCGGGTTTGGGCCCGGCCGCGACGACGGCGGCTTTGCCGGGCGCAAGCGCTCCATCGACGACGGCTACCGCGGTGGCCCGCCCGGCCGCGGCCCGCCCCCCGACAGCGACCTGGTGCGGACAGATATTGCGGCCGGCCAGGTGTGCACGACGCGGCGCAGGGCTGACGCCGCCGCGTCTGCCAGGGGTGCACGGAGAGTCTTGCAGGGCAAGCGCATCCGCCTGGACGAGCCGGATCGCGTGCCGACGCCGCTGCCGGCCGGCCCGCCGGGCGGCTTTGGCCGGTGGCGCGGGCCGCCCGGCCACCGCCCGCCGGGCGGGTGGCCATCAACCCGGCCCGGCGGCGGCGGGCCATGGCGGCCGTACGGCGGCGGCGGCGGCGGCGGCGGCGGCGGCCATCGCGTACGTTAGCGGGCTTGCATCGTGCAGGGACTCGGCGGCCGCAATCGCTCATCGCCTGCGCCCCCGTTTACGCTTTGGTCGTGGTCCCGTCCAGCCTCCTGGAGCGTCGTCGCAGTGGCCCAGCGCCGGCGGCGGCGCGTACGGCCGACCGTTCCCGCCCAGCTCGCCCGCGGCGAACGCGCCCGGCGCGGCGCCTGCACCCGGCCAGGTGCGGACCGCGCGCGTACCTCCCCGCAACGCGGCGGCGCCAATTGGTGACCGCACACGGTGGCTGCATCCGTTGGGTTTCCTTGCGAGCAGGGCCGGCCCGACTACCGGCGCCCGATGCCGCCGCCCTTCCGGCGGGACAGCCTCTCGTCCTAGGGTCTTCTTTCGTGTATTTGCGCACAAACGGGCTCACGCGCGCGCGCGCTTGACTATTTTTGTTGTACATACTAGTGTACAGAGGCGCACAGATCATTCGGTTCACGGAACGAGCGGCAGCTCTGGCAGCGACGTGCGCCAGAGGTGCAAAAAGTCGCGCTGGTACGCGAGGCACAGCAGGCTGCCGTCGGCGGCCGCGCCGCCGGCCTGGCGCTGCTCCTCGACGAGGCACGCCTCGATCTCGCGCGCGAGCCAGCCCACGAACGCGGCCTCCAGCGCCGCCACGCGGGCCTGCTCCAGGCGGTGGCACGCATACAGCAGCGACGCGCCCAGGTCGTCCACGCTTGCGAGCGCCGTCAGCGTCGCCGGCGCCAGCGCCACCCCGGCCGCGCCCGTCGCGTTGGCCCCGCGGTCGTCGTCGTCCGCGGCCGCCACCGTCGTCCAGTCCGCGGGCACCGCCTTGCGGAACGCCGCAAAGCTCGGCACCGTGCGCGCCAGCGCGCCGTTCAGGAGCGGCCACTCGCCGGCGGTCCAGCCGCCGCGCAAGAGGTCGTCGCCGCACCAGCCGTTCACGGGCCGCGCGGCCACGGGCTGGGCGGCGGCCGCAGCCGCGGCGCGCGCCTCCGCGACGGCGCGCGCCAGGTAGACGTTGCCGCCGACCGACGCCAGCAGCGCCAGGGCCAGCAGCGCCAGCACCGGATAGATCCACGTCGCCAGCGGCGATGCGGCGGGCGACTCGCGCGCCGCGGCCGCCGCGGCGGCGGCAGCCGCTGCAGCCGCCTGGGCCTTGGCCGCCTCGTCGTCGGCGGGGTCGGCCTTGAGCGGCAAGGTGGCGCTCGAGGCGGGCGAGAGGGAGCCGGCGGAGGTGGCAGGCCGCAGCACCGGCGAGGTGGCGCGGCCGCTGCGAATCTCGGCGCGGAGGACGCCGACGACGCCGCGCACCTGCGCGGTGAAGGTGCGCGTCACCTGCAGCTTGTACATGCCCGTGAGCATGAAGAGGTTGCGCTTGATGACGGGCGTCATGGAGATGTGCAGCCGCGCCGCGCCCTCGCCCGCGGCCGCGAGGCCGATGCGGTTCTGCACGGCGAAGCTCTCGCCGTGCGGCGCGTTGGGCATCACGACGATGTGGTCGACGATGTAGCAGTCGCCGGGGTCGTGCCGGACCAGCGTGCACGTCTCGTAGCACTGCGTCGGCGTGCTCGGGAGGCCCGCCACGGGCGCGGCCAGCCGCGCCTTGAACGCGATGCGCTTCGTCGCGCCGATCACGCCCGGCTGCGACCACGGGTCCGTCGTCACCTCGGTGCGGCCGGTGCGCCGCATGATGGCCGCCCCCGTCGGCGAGCCGTCCTGGAAGAGCATCGCAAAGAGCCGGTCAACCGGGACGGGCAGGACAAGGTCGCAGTACACGTCGCCGGACCACTGGAACGGCGGCGGCGTCCTGGTCACCTCGGGGTCGATCAGCGGACCGGCGCTCGCGTTGGACTCGAGCGCCTCGTCAAACTCGGCGGCCGCGGCCTCGTCGGGGTCGGACGTGGCGCTGCTGCCGTCGCCCGCGGCGCTCTCGCCGTCGTCCGCCTCGGCCGGCTGGGCCGCGGCCGCGGCCGCGGCCGCCGCGCCGCCCGCGCCGCCCGCGCCGCCCGCGCCGGTGGCCTTGGCCGCCGCCGCGCCACCGCCGGCGCCGGCGGCCTTGGCCGCCTCCATCTGGCGGTAGAGCCGGTCGTAGAGCTCTGGGGGCGGCGCGGGGTCGGCGGCGCGCGCGTTGGCCCAGAGCCCCTCGATGGCGCGCGCCACGTAGTCGCCGGACATGCTGGTGTAGCAGATCGTGTACTGCTGCGCGGGCGGCGGGCCCTCCATCGTGAGCGTCAGCGTGACGACGACGGACTGCCGCGCGACCTCGACGCGCGCGACCTCGGCCCACGGCAGCGCGAGCGTCCGCAGCGAGCCGAGCACGTTGGAGGCAAAGTAGCAGCCCGCGTGCGTCGCAAAGAGCCGCCCGCGGACAGCGACCTCGCCCTGCGGCTGCAGCGAGCAGTGGAGCGCCTCGAAGCAGATCTCGCTCGTGGGCACCGATCGCGCAAACGCCGTGTGCAGCTCCATGTTCTTCTTGTGGTACTCGGTCGAGCGGAACACGACGGGCACGACGGCGGCCAGCGCGCCGCCAGCACCGCCGCCGCCGCCGCCGCCGCCGCCGCCGCCGGTGACGGCGCTGCGCAGGCCGACGACTGCGCGCGACACGGTGCTCTCGGTGGGCGGCACGTTCAGCGCGACGTCGCTCACGCTCGTGTCCAGCTGCCGCTGCACGTGCTCGGCCAGCGCGTCGGCGTCGGCGTGCGCGGTCAGCGCACGCTGCTTGGCGTTGGCGATCACCGCGAGCCACTCGGCGAGCTCCGCCTCGGTCTCAGCCTGCAGCAGGTAGCGGTCGGTCGCGGTCGAGAGCTCGAAGCAGAAGCGGCGCTCGGCGTGCGGCGCCGGCTTCACGGCGCAGAGCATCACATTGGGCACGAGCACCGCGCTCACCAGGCTCACGGTGCCCACGCCGCCCGCGCCCCCGCCGCCCGCGCCGCCGGCACCGCCGGCGCCGCCCCCGCCGGCACCGCTGGGGGTCACGCGGCCGCCGCCGTCGCCGCCCTCGGCGCCAGCGCCGTCGCCTTCGCCAATGTCGGTGCGGCGCGTGTAGATCCGGTACTCGATGCGGTCAAACTGCAGCATGCAGAATACGCGCTGCCACGACGACGACCCGCCGCTGCCGCCGGCGCCCGCCTTGCCCTTGGGGCCCGCGTTCTTCTTCCAGAGGTAGCCGACGTGCTCGACGGCCGAGAGCACGTCCGGCCGCGGCGCCGTCGGCGGGCTCAGCGCGCTGACCACGTCCATCATCTCGCGGAACGACGCGTTGGCGGCGGCCAGCTCGGCGGCCGCCGACGCCCGCCGCGCCTGCAGCTGCACGCGCAGGTCGGCGATCACCGGCCGCTGCGCCTGCCACGCCTCGTGGCAGCGCGCGAAAAAATCGGCGGACAAGACCATGTGGTTGAGCACCCACTCGGCCGTGTCGAGCTGCGCCTGCGCGAGCGTGCGCTTGAGCGTCCACACGAGCTCAAAGCTGGCCTGCAGGTACGCGCGGCGCGCCTCGTACAGCGCCGCCGCCGCCGCGTCCTCGGCGGGGCTGCCGCTGCCGCTGCCGCTGCCGCCGCCGCCGCCGCCGCGGCCGCCGGACGCGTGCGAATACCGCGCCAGCGCGGCCTCGTAGCGCTCCGCCGCCTTGAGCAGCGCGCGGCGCTGGTTCCGGACGGCGCGCACCTCCACGACCTCGTAGGTGGAGGCCGGCCCGATCAGCTGCCGCTCGACGACGTCGTTGAACAGCTGCCGCTGGGCCTTGACGACAACCATGCCGTCGGTGAACGCCGAGAGCATCGGGTGCGCGATGTCGTCCGGCACGACGTCCATCTCGGCGAGCGCCGCCATCGTGCTCACGAGGCCCGCCGAGGCGACCATCGACGTCGCCATCGTCTTGACGACCTCGCTCGCGTGCCGCCGCAGGTTGTGCGCCCAGCTGCCGAGCTGCACGAGCTGGTCCACTGCGCTGTCGGTGAGCGCCTGCACGCGCGGGCCGTCCTCCATGACGCGCGCCCACGGCAGCGCCGCCAGCGTCGACGCCACCAGCGGGCCCACGGGCATCGGCGCCGTCGGCGGCCGCGGCGACATCGCGCCGTCGCGGCCGGGCGCGCCGGCGTCGCCCCCGGCCTCGGGCGCCGCGGTGGCCACCGCGAGGGTCCCCGCGGCGGCGCCGGCGGCGGCGCCCGGCACGAGCGACTGCACGGGCCGCAGCAGCGACGTGTGGCGCAGCATCGGCGGCTTGGCGCGCAGCGGCGCCGGCGCCGGCGCCGACGGCGACGGAGAGCGGCCCGCGGTCGGCGTGCCGCTGGCGCCCCTGCCGGAGCCCGCGCTGCTGCTGCCGATGCCGGGCACGCCCGGGCTGTTGAGCAACGCGCTGTTGGGCGTGTCGCCGCTCGCCGCCGCGCTCGATCCGGGGCTGAGCGGCGTGACCGTCCCGGACGCCGCGCCCGCGGGCACCGCCAGCGGCGACGGCGTGCGGGGCCGGCTGAGCCGCCCGCCGCCCGGCTGGAGGCCCGCCATCACGCCGCCGCGGTCACGGTCGCGTGGCGCGCACGCGGTCCTCCCGCTGTCCAGTTGCGGGTCCACGGCTGCCTACTCGGCGATCGTCGTGGGTCTTCTGGGGCCGACGAGACTTACCAAAGGGCAGCCGGCGCCACCCCGAGCACCGTCCGCAGGCCTCCCAGCACGCGTCGACGGCGTCCTGCACGGCGTCGGTGGCGTCCCGCACGGCGTCCTTCATCCAGAAGCATCGATGTCGAGGGCGGCTGGCACCAGCGACCGCGCGACTCACAGCTGAGCTCACCCTCCCGTCAGCGTCCGCTCGCCTGGCCCGCGCGCAGCGTCCGCTCGCCGCGCTCAGCGTACGCTCTCCACGCTCGCCTGACTGGGGCCGAAGGCGGATGGCGTCGCTCCACCCTCGCCTAGGCCGCTCGCCGCGCAGCGCACGCTCTCTCTGCTCGCTTGGGCCGCGCGTAGCGCACGCTCCACGCTCGCCCGCCGCGCAGCGTGCGCTCTCTCTGCTCGCCTAGGCCGCGCGTAGCGCACGCTCCATCGCCTGCCTAGCGCCTGCCTCGTGCCTACGCTCCACGCTCGCCTAGGCCGCGCGTAGCGCACGCTCCATCGCCTGCCTAGCGCCTGCCTC
>Ga0180216_1001973_pt1 | contig 17579 bp, 16 predicted proteins | sample eDN3rd37CBELigMG_FD_128879 | JGI IMG/M metagenome (GOLD analysis project Ga0180216, IMG submission 128879) | Enriched Miracle-Growth compost microbial communities from Emeryville, California, USA - eDNA 3rd pass 37_C BE-Lig MG (version 2)... ...
CTGATGGACCTGAACCAGATCTCCGACCCGCGGACCCTGGCGGTGGGGAGGGAACTCGCGCTACCCCCGCGCCGGGAGTCGGCGGGCGGCACCCCGACGCGAGCGGCCAGCGCCCAGGTGCAGGCGCCCGCACCCGCCGCCGCGCGGGAATCCTCCGCGGGCGGTGCGCGGCGAGAAGCTCTCGCGAGCCCCCCTCCGGCCGCGGCTCGGTCGGCGCCGGGCGGGAACGCGCCCTCCTTCATCTGGCCCGTCAAGGGCGTGGTCTACAGCCGCTTCGGGGCGAGGGGGGCCAGCCGCCACGACGGAATCGACATCGCGGCCCCGGAAGGGACGGCGATCCAGGCCGCCGCCGACGGCGAGGTGATCTACTCCGGCGTCCAGCGGGGCTACGGCAACCTCGTCATCCTCCGCCACGAGGGCGGGCTCGTCACCATCTACGCCCACAATCGGGAGAACCTCGTGCGCGAGGGCGACCGCGTCCGCAAGGGCCAGACCATCGCGAAGGTCGGCCGAACCGGTCGCGCCACGGGCCCCCACGTCCACTTCGAGGTGCGGCGCGGGACCAAGCCCATCGACCCCCAGACCGTCCTCCCGCGGTGAAGAGCCGCCCGGGTGCCCGCTCGCACTCGAATCCGCCCGAAGGTCCGCGCGCAATCCCCCCGGATGTCCGCCGAGTGCGGAATGTCCGCAGGGGTGTCCACGTCCGAATGTCCGCCGGGTTCCCATGCCCGGAATGTCCGCCGGGCCTGGTCGTCGGAATGTCTGCCGAAGTGCGGATCCCCAGCCGTTCGGGGGACTCTCCCCAATGTCCGCCGAAGGTGGAGAGACGGTCGAGTCCATTCGGCGGACATCGCCTTCGGGGGAAGGGGAGCCGACAGCCCCGCCCGCGGCGAGCGTGCACCGTGGCTGCGGACGCCGCCGGCGGAAGGCGAGCCGGTCCAAGCGCAGCGACGACCGAGCCGAGCGTACTGCAATGTACGTGAGGCGAGGAAGGAGCGAGCACGGCCGGCGCAGCCCCGCCCGCGGCGTCCGCCTACGCGACGCGGTAGTTGTCGACCATCCTATACCTCCTCGCGTAAACCCCGAAGGCCAGGCCGGCGGCCATCGCGAAGGCGGCGAAGAAGAACATCTGGAAGGCCATCTGGCTGAGCCCGGTCCTGGCCACCAGGGTCTTCACGCCCTCGGACCTCATGCCGGCGTTCACGAGGAGGACCCAGAGGTTGCCCACGGTGGTGGAGAGGCTCCAGAAGCTCATGATCACGCCCTTCATCTTCCGCGGCGCCTGGCTGTAGGCGAACTCGAGGCCGGTGGCGGAGACGAGGACCTCGCCGAAGGTGAGTAGGGCGTAGGGGAGCACCTGCCAGAGGATGGAGGTCTGGGAGCCACCGTCGATGGCGAGCTGGATCGCCCCCGCGACGATCCAGGAGAAGCCCGCGAAGATCATCCCCGCGGTCATCCGCCGAAGCGGCGTCACCCGGATCCCGCTCCGCTCGAGGGCCGGGTAGAGGACCATGTTGTTGAAGGGGATGAGGAGCATCACCAGGAGGGGATTGAGGGCCTGCATCTGCGAGGCGCTGCGGAAGAAGCCCCAGTCCGGGAGCTCCATCGCCTGGGCCTGGAGGATCCAGGTGGAGGCCTTCTGGTCGAAGAGGGACCAGAAGGGCGTGACCAGGAAGAAGATCACGAGGATGCCCAGGACCGTGCGGACCCCGTCCACGTCCTCGGTCGGGTGTGCGCCGCGGGCCCGCTCGAGCTGGCGCGAGAGGCCGAAGCCGAAGAGGGCGAGGAAGACCACCAGCCCCAGGCAGAGCGAGGAGACGAAGCCGATCCAGGGCATGGCGGCCAGCGAGCCGAGGCCCAGGACCGTCCCGGCGACCGCCATGGGCAGGCCCGGGCGACGGCCGTCGGCGGCCGGGGCGAGGAGGGCCGTCTTGGCGATCTCCACGAAGCCATGGGGATCCCTGGGGGAGGGGGGCACGTTGACGTAGTGCTTGCGCCCCGCCCAGAAGACCGCCGTGGCCACGAACATCAGCAGGCCGGGGATCCCGAAGGCCACGCTCGGTCCCCAGGCCTCGAGGGTGAGGGGGATGAGGAGCGAGGCGAAGAAGGAGCCGAAATTGATGATCCAGTAGAAGGCGTCGTAGACCTTCTGCGCCAGGTGCTTGTTCGACTGGTCGAACTGATCCCCCACGAAGGAGGAGACACAGGGTTTGATGCCGCCCGAGCCGAGCGCGATGAGGAAGAGGCCGGTGTAGAAACCCGCCTTGTTCGACTCGAAGATCGCCAGGCAGGCGTGCCCCGCGCAGTAGACGAGGCTGAGCCAGAGGATGGTGCGGTACTTGCCGAGCCACTTGTCGGCCAGCCAGCCTCCGAGCAGGGGGAAGAAGTACACCCCCATCACGAAGAGGTGGAAGATGTCCTTGGCCTCGGCCTCGCGGAGCGAAATGTCCGCCCGGTCCACGAGCAGGTAGCTCACGAGGAAGGCGGTGAGGATGTTCCGCATCCCGTAGAAGCTGAAGCGCTCGCAGGCCTCGTTGCCGATGATGAAGGGGATCTGCGGGGGCAGGCGCGTCTTGGCCTGCGCGGTCTGCTGGACGGGCGTCACCTGGGCCATTCGCCCTCCATAACGCACCTCGGGCCAAGCCTCCAGGGCGGAACGGTTTGACAAGCCGAGCGCCCGGTTGCTACCCAATCGACGCGCCGGGGACGAAACCTCCCCCTCGGCTTGTTGGGAGCACGTGGAGCCCATTTTCGCTGCGATTCTCTGGTTCGTCCCCGTGATGCTCTCCCTCTCGGTGCACGAGTGGGCGCACGCGGCCTCCGCCTACAAGCTCGGCGACGACACCGCGGCGAGGCTGGGGCGGATGACCCTCAACCCGATCTCGCACGTCGATCCCCTCGGGACGCTCCTCTTGCCGGCCCTCCAGGTCCTCTCCACCGGTACGGTGCTCTTCGCCTGGGCCAAGCCGGTTCCGGTCAATCCGGCCCGCTTCTCCCGCCGCGTCTCCATGTCGAAGGGGACCGTGCTGGTCTCGGCGGCGGGACCCGTCTCGAACCTCGTGCTGGCGTTCGGCGCCGCGATCTCCCTCGGCCTGATCTTCCGCTTCGGCTGGGGCGGCGAGGCGGTGACGCATTTCCTGGGGAGCATGTTCCTCCTCAACGTCGGCTTGGCGGTCTTCAACCTCCTCCCCGTGCCCCCGCTCGACGGGAGCAAGGTCCTCCACGGCCTCCTGCCGGCGCCGGCCGCCGAGGCCTACGAGCGGATCTTCCCCTACGCCCCCTTCCTCCTGCTGGCGGTGCTCTTCCTCGGCCGCGATCTGATCCGGTGGCCCGTGCAGCTCATCTATGGTTGGATGGCGGCCGTCACCCAAGTGATCGCGGGGTAGAGGACGTGTCCAGGACCGACGCAGACGCGACCGAGGTGGAGGCATCCGCGGAGTTCGCGGCCGCGTCGGCCGACTTCCGCCTCCGACTCCCGGCCTTCGAAGGGCCGCTGGACCTCCTCCTCCACCTGATCCGCGAGCATCGGCTCGACATCTTCGACATCCCCATCGCCTTCATCCTGGACGAGTACCTCGCCTACCTGGCGCGCATGCGCACCCTCAACCTGGACGTGGCGAGCGAGTTCTTGGTGATGGCCGCCACGCTGGCGCACATCAAGAGCCGGATGCTCCTTCCGCGGGACGAGGTCCCTCCCGAGGAGGCGGAGGAGGAGAGCGGCGACCCGCGCACCGAGCTCGTCCGCCGCCTGCTCGAGTACCAGAAGTACAAGGCCGCGGCCGAGGACCTGGCCCGCCAGGACCTCTTGGGCCGGACGGTCTTCACCCGCGGCGTGCGCATGCAGGAGGTGCCCTTCGAGGAGGGGGAGCTGGGCCTGCGGGAGATCTCCGTCCTGCGGCTGGTGGAGTCCTTCGCCAAGGTTCTCGAGCGCCTCACGCCCGAGAAGCAGCACGAGGTCCGCCTCGAGCGCCTCTCCATCGGCGACGCGATCGATCGCATCTCCCGCTTCCTGACGGAGAGAGAGTCGATCGACTTCTGGGAGCTCTTCGAGGGGGAGACGGAACGGCACCGCGTGATCGCCACCTTCCTCGGCCTGCTCGAAATGGTCCGCCTGCGCCTCGTCCGCGTGCTACAGAAGTCCACCGACGAATCGATCGTGATCCTGCGCAGCGATCGCCTCGGAGCCGAGGAGATCGAATTCCAGGACGACTACGCCTGATCCCATGGGGAGGGCGGAAGCAGGAGCTTTCCTTGAGCGAGGAATGGAAGAACGAGCGCGAGGAGGAGGCCTCGGCCGCGGGGGGTGAGGGGGAGATCCCGGTGGAGGCCACGGTGGAGGGGGCCGCGGAGGAGCGAGCCGCCGACGAGGGAGACCGAGGGGAGTCCGCGGCGGAGCCGGACGTGGCCGCGGAGGATCGCCCCACCGAGGAGGAGAACTCGGCCGAGTCCGAGGCCGAATGGGAGGCGCTCGCGGAGGATCGTCCCACCGCCGAGGAGGAGGCCCTCGATCAGGCCCGCGACGAGGCCAACGAGGAGCCGCCGGCGGAGATCTCCGAGTGGGAGGAGGAGGGCGCTCTCGAGAAGCTCGAGGCCAAGGCCCGACGGCTCACGGACGAGCAGGCCCGCAACGTGATCCACTCCCTCCTCTTCGTTTCCGAGAAGCCGCTGACCGTCGCCCGGATCCGGGAGGTCACGGGGCTCACCCCCGCGCGCATCCAGCAGGCCCTCGACGCCCTGAGCGGCGAGCTGCGCGAGGGGATCTCCGGCGTGGTCCTCTCCGAGGTGGCCGGGGGATGGCAGCTCCGCACGGCTCCGGAGTCCGCGGAATACGTTCGGCGCTTTCTGCGGGTGAAGCCACGCCGTCTCACCCGCGCCGCCCTCGAGACCCTGGCCATCATCGCCTACCGGCAGCCGGTCACGCGGCCGGAGGTCGAGGACATCCGGGGCGTGGACAGCGGGGCGGTGATCAAGGCGCTCCTCGAGTGGAAGCTGATCAAGATCCTGGGCAAGAAGGACGAGGTCGGCCGTCCCCTCCTCTACGGGACCACCCGGGAGTTCCTCGAATTCTTCCAACTCAAGGATCTGGCCTCCCTGCCCACCCTCCGCGAATTCCACGAGCTGACCGAGGAGAGCCAGGCGATCGTGGAGGAGGAGTTGGGTGCGGAGGCGCTCTCGGGGATCGAGAACACGGTCGAGCAGCTCATGGATCCCTCCTACCTCGAGGCCGAGAAGGAGCGGATCGAGAAGAGCGAGACCGCACTCGCCGAGTTGGAGCAGGCCATGGCCGAAGCCGAGGAGAAGGCCCGCACGGTGGACGAGACCCTGAGCGCGCCGGCCACCGGCACGGACGGAGATTGAGGATGGCGCGGGAACGGCTGCAGAAGATCCTCTCCCGTGCCGGTGTCGCCTCCCGCAGGGCCGCCGAGCGGATGATCCTCGAGGGGCGGGTGGAGGTGAACGGGAAGGTGGTCCGCGAGCTCGGCACGCGGGCCGACCCCGAGGTCGACGACGTCCGGGTGGACGGGCGGCCGGTGGCCCGGGTGGAGGAGAAGATCCACCTCCTGCTCTACAAGCCGCCGAGCGTGGTCACGACCCTCTCCGATCCGGAGGGCCGCCGCTCGGTCGGCGATCTCCTCCGCTCGCTGAAGGTGCGGGTCTTCCCCGTCGGGCGGCTCGACTACGATGCCGAGGGAGCGCTCCTGCTCACCAACGACGGCGATCTCGCCCACAAGCTCGCCCATCCCCGCTGGGGCGTCCCCCGCACCTACCGCGTGAAGGTGAAGGGCTTCCCCTCCGAGGAGACGCTCGAACGGCTGAAGAAGGGCGTGAGGCTGGAGGACGGGATGGCGCGCGCGCTCGAGGTGGAGGTCGAGCGAACGCTGTTGCGGAACGCCTGGATCCGGCTGGTGGTGAGCGAGGGCCGCCATCACCTGGTCAAGCGGCTCTGCGAGGCCGTGGGGCATCCGGTGGACCGCCTCATCCGCCTCGACTACGCCGGGGTGGGGATCGAGAAGATGAAGCCCGGCGACCTCCGCTTCCTCTCGCCGGGCGAGGTCCGGAAGCTCCAGGCGGCGGTGCGCAAGGAGGCCCCGCCTCCCCCCGGCGGCGTGCCGAGACGGCGGCGCCGCCCCGGTGCGGGCGCCGTCCGCGATCCCATCCTCGGAAGCGCCCGCCCCCGGCAGCGCCCCCCGCGAAAGGGCCCCCGCGGGAAGAGGGTTTGATCGGCCCGATGACGAGCGGTAATCCAACGGTCGTGGCAGCACGAAGGCACGGGCTCGTCTGGCTGGCGGTGATCCTCCTCGCCTGCAGCGAACGCGGGGACGTGGAGAACCTCCTCGCGCGCCTGGAACGGGGAACGGCGGCGGAGCGCCTCGCGGCGCTCGAGGATCTTTCGCGACGTCCGAAGGCTCTGGACCTTTCGCGTCTCCGGCTCCTCCTCGAGGATCCCTCGCCGGCGGTCCGGGGTCTCGCCCTCTCCATCGCCGCCGCGCGCGCCGAGCCGCAGATCGTGGATTGGGTGGGCGAGCGGGTGGACGACCCCGACCCGAAGGTCCGGCGGGCCGCCCTCGACGCCTTGCGCCGCATCGACTCGCCGTCCCGCGAGCCCTACCTCATGGCCGCCTATTCCCTCCATGGCCTGGAGGGCCGCAGCGCCATCGTCGCCGAATTCCGTGACCGCGACGAGCGGTTGCTCCGCCTGATCGAGGAGGAGGCGAGGGCGATCTGGGAGCGCAACGTCTCGGCCCTCCAATCGGGCGGCGTCGCGGAGCTCGTGGGGGCCCTCGAACTCGTGGGGCGCTCGGGGCGGGAGGAAGCGGTGGACCGGTTGATCGCCCTCCTGGAAGGCGAATCCACCCGGGTGGTGGTGGCCGCGGCCCGAGCGCTCTCCCTGAGCGGTGGGGGAGCGAGGGTGCGGGAGGCCTTGGAGAGGCTCCTGGCCTCCGAGATCCCGGCCCGCCGCGCCGCCGCCATCGAGGCCCTGGAGCGGCTGGGGGATGCGGATGCGATCCCGGCGCTCCGAACTGCGGCCGAGGCCACGGGCGACGAGGCGGTCGCCGCGGCCCGGGCGCTCCTCGCCTTCGAGATTCCCGGTGCCGATGCCTGCGATCTGGCTCGGGCCGCGCAGGATCCCCGCGCCCGCCGGCTCCTCGCCCGCCACGCGCGGGCCAAGGGCTCGGCGTGCGCCCCCGAGGACGGGCCGGAAGCGCCGGAGGGGCCGGGGGAGGCGGAGGTCGCCGGGGCGCCGGAGGGTCTTCCCCCGGTGCGCACCGCCGCCCTCCGCGTCGAGGCCGCCACCGACGCCGAAGAACTCTACGCCCTGGCGGCCGAGGACCCCTCGTGGGAGGTCCGCCTCGCGGCCGTGGAGGCCCTCGCGCGCGACGGGGCCCCGGAGAGCGCCGATCGGCTCCTCGTCCTCGCCAAGGGGAACGGCGAGATCGGCCGGCTCGCCATCGAGGCCCTGGAGCGGCGGAGCGACGCGGACCGCCTCCTGGAGATCCTCCGCACGACCTCCTCGCCGCTGGCCGCCGAGGCCCTCGCGCGGATGGGCCGGGCCGAGGCGGGCCGGGCGCTCCTCGATCCCGATGCGGCGGGGCGGGTGACGCCGGAGTGGCTTCTCTCCCTGGGCGCCGTCGACGGGGAGGTCGCCACCGAGGCGGCCCGCCTCCACCTCGCCCACGACCGACCCGAGATCCGGGCCGCCGCGGCCAGGGTCCTGGCGCCGCGGTGCGATCTCGCCGCCATGCCCCTCTTGCGGGCCCTGGCCGCCGCCGACTACTTCGTCGAGGTCCGGACCGCAGCGCGCGAGGCGGTGGAAGCGATCCGGAAGTGCCGCCCCTGACCCCCAACGAAAACGCCCCCTCCGGGGAGGGGGCGTAGGGAGAGGGAAGAGCCGCGGCGTCTCAGTCCTCGGCGGCCACCTGCGCCGGGGCGAGCTTCGCGGCCTCCTCGCGCTCCGCCTCGGTGAGCTTCGAGGCGCGGTGGATCTTGTACGAGGCCTGCTTGCCCTTGACGTGGAGGATTGCCGCCATGCCGAAGGCCGAGCTGCCGTCGTTCATCGTCCACTCGAGCGAGTCCGCGGCGCCCGGGTTGAGGTAGAGGGTCTCGGACCACTCGCCCTCGGGAACGACCTTCTCTCCATCCAGGTCGGCCAGGGCCTTGCCACCGGCCTCCTTGACGTTGGCGAAGATGGCGAAGGGGATCTTCGCCCCGAGCACGGCCTGATTGAGGTTGGGATCGCCGATGTGCTCTCCGCCGGGCGTGATCACGTCCAGGGCCTGGGAGGTCTTGCCCTTGGGCTGGCCGTGGGCGAGGAGGAGGACCGGGTTCTGTGCCTCGGAGGCGAGCTTCTCCACCGCCTTCACGTCCTCGACGTAGTAGCGGCAGCCCTCTCCCTCCTCCTGATGGATGTAGCGGGGATCGTGGTAGCCGGGGAGGGTGACGATGTCGAGGCCGTGGAGGCCGAGCTGCCGGATCTGGTGCCCGTTCAGGAGGTTGGGCCTCTCCTTGCGGATCTTCTCGACGGCCGCGACGAAGTCCTGGGTCCGCTCGCGGTTCCCCGCGATCGCCAGGGTCGGGAGGCCCGCCGCCGCGACGGCGTCGAGGTTGCGCTCGATCGCGTCGGCCACGTCACCGCTGTCGCCGGCCACGAGGATGAGCTCCACGCCCTCCTTCTCGAAGGCCGCCAGATAGCGCTTCAGGTTGAAGAGGTTCTCGCCGTTGGCGACGTTGAGGTTCGCCAGGACGCCGATCTTGATCTCGGCCTCCTCGGGAGCGTCGCCCTGGAGCCGGAGCGCGTGGCCCTCCCGGACGAAGGTCTTCTCGCCGAGGGTGAGGGTGGCGGTTTCGCCGGGGCCGATCGGGCCGATGCAGGCCGGATCGCTCTTGCCGGAAGCGCTGGCGGTCGAGGCGTCCTTGCCGGCCTCCGGGGCCTTGTCGGGCTTCGCCTCCTCGGCCGCGGGGGGCTGCTTCGGCGCTTCGGGAGGGCTCTGCTTACACGACGTAGCGAAAACGAAAACGAGTAGGAGAAGAAGCGTTCGTGCAATCATTTGTCGACCCCGGGGCAGGAGTTCGTACCGAGTATAGGGACCCCTGCCCGGAGGGCAAGCGGGCATGCGGGCCTTTTCTCGGTTCGAGGAGCGAATCTTGACTTCTTTTCGACAGTTCGAAGAGGATCGAAGGTGCGAAACGGGGCTGGCTTGCACCGATGACGAAAGGAGAGAGCAGTTACCGAAGGGGCAGAAGTCGCGCGGCTCGAGCGTTCTTCGGGCGCGACCTTTCGGGCCCCTTGGCATCGAAGATGCAGATGCTCGGTGAGGGGAAGGTGGAGGCGGCCGAGATGGTGTTTCGGCAGGAGGATGTGGACATGCTCGATGCTTTCATCATCGACCAGTTCGAGCGGCAGAGAGAGCGGGAAGAGGCCGAACGCATCGACGAGGAGCGGCCCCGGCTCGAGATTCCGGTCCCGGAATACCCCGTCCAGCGACCGCGCGAAGAGGAAGAGAAGGCGCCGGAGCGCGGCGTCATCGTGATCGACCTCTGATCCGGATCGATCCCTGGATCCCGAGTACCTCCGATCCTTCGATCTCGTCCCTTTCCCACCTTCTCCTTCCCTCATCCGCGCTTCCTCTCCGGCGCCGCCACGCTTCCAACGCTCGCTTGCCTGCCCGGCGCGCGCCCGCTATTTTGGCCGCCATTTTTCCCGAGAGGAGCGGCCAAATGCTGGAAATCGTCGACGTTCATGCCAGGGAGATCCTCGACAGCCGGGGCAACCCGACGGTCGAGGTGGAAGTGGAACTCGTCACGGGCGACGTGGGCCGTGCGGCGGTGCCCTCGGGCGCTTCGACCGGTGAGCACGAGGCGCTCGAACTCCGCGACGGAGACGAATCCCGCTACCTCGGCAAGGGCGTCCGCAAGGCCGTGGAGAACGTCAATGGCCCGATCCGCCAGGCCGTCCTCGGCATGGACGCGGAGGATCAGTGGGCGGTCGACGCTCGGATGATCGAGGCCGACGGCACGCCCACGAAGTCGCGCCTGGGGGCGAACGCGATCCTCGGTGTCTCCCTGGCCACGGCGCACGCGGCCGCCCAGGCGAACGGACAGCCCCTCTTCCGCTGGGTCGGAGGCGCGAGCGCCCGCACCCTCCCGGTGCCGATGATGAACATCCTCAACGGCGGCGCCCACGCGGACACCCGGGTCGACATCCAGGAGTTCATGGTCATGCCCGTCGGCGCCTCCTCCTTCGCCGAGGGCCTGCGCTGGGGCGCCGAGATTTTCCACGCGCTCAAGAAGGTGCTCAAGGAGCGAAAGGCCTCCACCGCCGTGGGCGACGAGGGAGGCTACGCGCCCGACCTCCCCTCCAACGAGGAGGCCCTCGCCGTGATCGGGGAGGCCTGCCAGCGCGCCGGCTACTCGCTGGGCGAGCAGGTCGTCCTCGCCCTGGACGTCGCCTCGAGCGAGCTCTACGACGCGTCGCGAGGCGTCTACGTGCTCGCCGGGGAGGGGAGGGAGTTCGATCGGAAGGGCCTCGTGGACTGGTACGCCGAGCTCTGCCAGCGCTACCCCATCGTCTCCATCGAGGACGGCTGTGCCGAGGACGACTGGGAGGGGTGGAAGCTCCTCACCGAGCGGTTGGGCGGCAAGGTGCAGCTCGTGGGCGACGACCTCTTCGTCACCAACGTGAGCCGACTCTCGCGCGGCATCTCCGAGGGGGTCGGCAACTCGATCCTGATCAAGGTGAACCAGATCGGCACGCTCTCCGAGACGATCGACGCGGTCCGGATGGCGCATCGCGCGGGCTACACCTCCGTGATGAGCCATCGCTCGGGCGAGACCGAGGACACGACCATCGCGGATCTCGCGGTGGCGCTCGACTGCGGGCAGATCAAGACCGGTTCGGCGAGCCGCTCGGACCGCATCGCCAAGTACAATCAGCTCCTGCGGATCGAGGAGCGGCTCGGCGCCGCCGCGATCTATCCGGGGCGGAACTGCTTCAACCTCGACTGAGCCGGATCGAAAAAGCGAGGCCCCGCGGGCCTCGCTCCCCTTCGACCGGGAGGGGGATCAGAGGGCGACCGAATCGGCCCGGATGGGACCGACGCCCTCCGGCTCCAGATCCCCCATCAGTTGGACGAGTTCGATCTTCAGCTTCTCCTTGGCTCGAATTTCGAGCTGGCGCGCTCGCTCGCGCGAGAAGCCGAAGTGCTCGCCGAGCTCCTTGAGGGTCATGGGCTTGTCGCTCATGATTCTCTTTTCGATGATGAAGCGCTCCCGGGGATCGAGACGCATCAGGGCCTGCTCCACGCGGCTGGTGATGATCTCGCGCTCCTCGGCCTCGGCGAGTTCCTCGTCCTGCCCCGTGGAATTGTCCGCCACGAAATCCACGTGGGTGTTTCCCCCGTCCTCGCCCATGGGCGCGTCGAGGGAGAGGTCGCGACCCTCCATCCTCTGGGTCATCTCCAACACTTCGGACGGCTTGACCCTCAGCTTCTTGGCGATCCTCTTGGGGTCCTGGGACTTCTCCGCACCCTGCAGCTTCTCGATCTCGCGCTTGGTGCGGGCGAGGGAGAAGAAGAGCTTCCGCTGGGCCTGGGTGGTTCCGAGCTTCACGAGCGACCAGGACTTGAGGATGTAATTTTGGATGTATGCGCGGATCCACCACACCGCGTAGGAAATGAGACGAATTCCCTTGTCCGGGTCGAATTTCTGTACGGCTTTCATCAGGCCGATGTTTCCCTCCTGGATGAGGTCGGCCATTTTGATGCCGTAAGAGCGATACTCGTACGAGACCTTCACCACGAATCGCAGATTGGCGGTGATCAATCGGCGGGCGGCCTCCTCGTCCCCGTGGTCCCGATATCGCCTCGCGAGCGCCTGTTCCTCCTCCTGGGTGAGGAGCGGATACTGGTTGATCTCCGACAGGTACATGGCGAGGGAACCGGACGATGCAGGGAGAGTCGAGAGTCGCATGCTTGCCTCCGAGTCAGGGCGGGCGGCCCGAGTGGAACCGCCTTTCCGCCCTTGCGAACGCGGTGCCAGCGAACCCACGAAAAAACCCCGTGATAACCGGCGTTTGAATCGTCCTGGAATGTATGTGCCCTCAGGGGATCGGTAAGAATTACCGGGCGCGCGTGCAATCCTCGCCCAGAGGGATTTCACGGGGAAAAAAATACAGGCTCTCGTCCGAGAGCCTGTTTCCCTTACGCGCGCACGTCACCACCTCGACCAGAAGGAGCGTCGGCTGGCGATCCGATCGAGGGCGTCCTGCAGGGCGTAGTCGACCTCGGCCTCCCGGGCCACGTCGGTCATCGACAGGATCCCGACGATCCGGTCGTCGCGGTCCACCACGGGAAGGCGGCGGACGTGCTCCTCTCCCATCACCCGGATCGCGTCCACGAGGAGGTCGTCCGGCATCGCCACCTGGACGTCCCCGCTCATGATCTCCGCCACGGGAACGCGGTCCGGATCTCCGCCGTCGGCGAGGAATCGGACGGCGAGATCCCGATCGGTGACCACCCCGAGGATCCGCCCGTCCTGGCAGACCGGGACGATGCCCGCGTCCTCGTCGCGCATCACGCGGGCCGCCTCGCGCACGGAGGTCTCCGGGCCCACCACGCGGGGGTTCCGCGTCATCAGGTCCCGCACCAGCGGCCCTTCGATGGGCCAGCGCCTCCAGTGCCTCGCCCCCTCCGTGCGCATCCGCATCCGCTCGCGCTTCCACCCGGGCGTCAGCCCGAAGGCGCCGCCGGGCGAGCCCACGCCGGTCGGCCCGCCATGCACCCCGGCGGGTGGGTAGGTGTCGGCCTCGCCGGGCCCGATGCCGCCGTAGGAGCCCCCGTAGGGTCCCGCTCCGTATCCGCCATAGCCCCTGCGCTCCGGCTCCTCCTCCCAGCGGTGCGTCGTCTCCCAGGGCTCCCGGCCCCGACGCCGCATCCAGGGGCCCTCCTCCCCGTAGCCGCGTGTCCATCGCCTCGGCCGCCTCTCCCACTGGTGCCTGCGGTCGATCTCCCTTTCGGCCGTCCTCCGGTTGAGATCCTCGCGGATTTCGTCCGGCCCCCAATCGCGCCAGCCCTCCAGTCCGCGGACCATCTCGGGTTCGCGGGACCAGCGGTCCTCGATGCGCCCACCGTTTCCATTTCCTCTGCGTGCCATGGCTCTTCCTCGATCGATCATGTGTGCATGGGCGGGTAGGGTGACCACCGACGGGGACGGAGGCGGTGGTCCGGGCCGCTCCGCGTGCCTACCGATCGGGTATGGCGGTGGCGCGACCGGTATGGAAAGGTGCGATCAGCTTCGGGCTGGTGAACATTCCCGTCAGCCTCTATCTGGCCGCCAAGAGCCAGCGCACCTCCTTCCACCAGCTCCACGCGCCGGACCACGGGCGGATCCGCTACCGCAAGATCTGCGAGCTGGAAGGCAAGGAGGTCCCCTCCGAGGAGATCGTCCGCGGCTACGAGTACGAGAAGGGCTCCTACGTGGAAATCACGGACGAGGATCTCGAGGGCATCGACATCGGCGTGGAGCGAGCCATCTCGATCGAGCGCTTCGTCGAGGAGGGGGAGATCGACGCCTTCTACTTCGATCGGCCCTACTTCCTGGAGCCGGGCAAGGGGGCGGAGCGCTCGTACGCCCTGCTGCACCGCGCTCTCGTGGAGTCCGGGCGGGTGGGCGTGGCGCGGGTGGTCTTCCGCGACCGCGAGAGCGTGGCCGCGCTGCGGCCGAGGGGGAGGGCGCTCGCCCTCCACACCCTCCGCTTCGCCGCCGAGATCCGCAGCGACGAGGGGCTGCACCTTCCCTCGGGCGAGGCGGCGGAGGTCCCCGACGAACAGCTCGAGCTCGCGCGGCTCCTGGTGGATCGGCTCGCGGGGCCGTGGGAGCCCGAGATGTGGGAGGACCGATACGAGGCCGCCCTCGAGCGGCTCATCGCCCGCAAGCTCGAGGGCTTGCCGATCCCCTCGGCCCGGCCCCGCCCGCCCGCCGAGGTGGTGGACCTTGCCGAGATCCTGCGGCGGAGCCTCGCGGAGAAGGCGCCCGCGGAGGGCGAGATCCGGACGAAGGAGCGCGCGGCCGCCCGGCGGAAGAAGGCCCCTTCTTCCACTGGGAGGAAAAGGTCCTGATGCCGTCGGTTGCATTGATTCCCGGCGGGCTTGGCCCTAGACTCGCCGCCGCATGCCCGGGCTTTCCAATCTGCAGCGCTCCGATCTGGAGGCGCTCCTGGAGATCGCGGAGGCCGCCACGAGCCACCTCGACCTCGAAGAGCTGCTCCGCGTGGTCGTGGAGAAGGTCGCGCAGGTGGTGCCCGTCGACCGCTGCTCGGCGATCCTCGTGGAAGGGAATTCCGACCAGGCGATCGTGATCGCCTCCCACGACGTGCCGGAGCTGCGCCGCCTCCCCATCGAGATCTCGCGCTACCCGGAGATCCGCCAGGCGCTCGAATCCAAGTCGGCGGTGGTGGTCGAGGACGTCCTCTCCGATCCCTTGATGGAGGACGTGCGCCACATCCTCCAGAAGATGCCCGTGGCCTCCCTGGTGGTGACCCCCCTGGTCGCGCAGGGCGACGCCGTGGGCGCGCTCTTCCTTCGCCTCGCTCGGCGCACCGCCTTCGGCCCGCACGAGCAGGCCTTCGTCCGCGCCGTCGCCTCGACCGTGGCGAACTCCGTGCGCAACGCGCGCCTCCACTCCAGCGTGCGCAAAAAGAAGGACGAGCTCGAGCGGGCCTACCAGGAGCGGTACGAGGAGCTCGAACGGCTCAACGAGCAGCTCCGCGAGGCGAACCGGATCAAGGACGAGTTCTTGGCCGTCTGTTCCCACGACCTGCGCGCCCCCCTCAACGTCCTCCTCGGGCACACCCGGCTCCTCCAGAAGAGGATGGAGGGCACGCAGGAGTACAAGAGCATCTCCGTGATCGAGCGGCAGGCGCGGCGGATCCTCCAGCTCGTGGAGCGGATCCTCGTGCGGAGCAAGGGAAAGAACGCCTGGCTCGCGGCCTTCGAACCGCTCGATCTCCCCTCCTGCATCCGCGAGATCGCCTCGGACTTCGCGGCCTTCGCGGCCGAGAAGCAGGTCACCGTCCGCGTGACGGGGGAGAGCTCCGCCATCGTGCGCGCCGACGAGAGCGCGGTGCGGCAGATCGTGGAGAACCTCATCTCCAACGCGGTCGCCCACACCCGGCCCGGGACGGAGGTCGAGGTGGAGGTCTCGTCCTGCCCCGCCTCCGGTTGGCTGGTGGTGGAGGTGCGGGACCGGGGGCCGGGGATCGCGGTGGAGGAGCTTCCCCTCGTCTTCGAGCGGTACCGGCAGGGGGCGACGGGGGAGGGGGTCGGCCTCGGCCTCGCCATCTGCCGGGAGCTGGTGGAATTGCACGGGGGAGACATCTGGGCCTCGCAGCGTCCGGGAGGCGGGGCGATCTTCTCCTTCTCGCTGCCGACCGACTCCTCGCGAGCGCACGCCTCGCGAAGGCTCCTGGTGATCGGCGTCGGAGGGGAGGCGAGGACGGAGTGGATGTCCCGCCTGGGCGACCGCTATGCGATCTCCTTCGCCAGCGGCCGGCGAGAGGGCGTGGCACGCGCCCAGGTCTTCCTCCCCGACACCGTGATCCTGCACGCGGAGCTCGAGGGCGGGGCCCTGCCCTGCGCGGAGGAGATGCGGCGGCTCCCCGGCCTGGGCGAGGTGCCCTTCATCCTCTTCGGGGCCGACCCACGGCAGGGTGCGCCCTCCGCGATCGGGAGGAGCGTCGCGAGCTTCGAGGAGCTCGTCGGGGTCCTCGACCGGCTTTGGTCCACCGAGGAGCGGGCCCTTGCCATGCCCTCCGAGGGGTCTTAGCCTCCTCGATCGTGGGCATCGAGACCGTCACCATACCCATCGATCCGAGGGGTTTCTTTCGGCGTCAATGCCCGGACTGCCAACGGGAGTTCAAGATTCGCTGGACCGAGCTGGAGGGGAGTCTGATCCTCCAGCACCTCGGCTCGTCCATCCGCTTCGCCAACTGGGACGAGGTGGCGACGGCCTCGTCGCTGGTCTGCCCCTACTGCGCGCACCGCGAACCCGCGAGCTCCTTCTTCACCTCCGCCCAGCGGGAGCACCTGACCCGCCGCGCGGAGAACTTGGAGGCGGAGATCCGTTTCGAGCAGCTCCGCCACGTGGAGCGCTCCCTCGCCGACAATCCCTATCCGACGTTCCTGGCGATCCCTCCCGCACCCTTCGGGGATTCCATCGAACCGGATCCCGACGACATGCGGGTGGTGCACCTCCCGTGTTGCGGGGAGGAGATCAAGGTGCGGGAGGCTTGGAGCGAGCGGATTCGCTGCCCCTTCTGCGGGATCGAGATCGAGACCTGATTCATTCGAGCGAGCCCGCCTCGAGCGCCCCCTTCGCGCGGCGATCGACCTCGAGCGCGAGCAGTCCCTCGAGGACCAGGGCCGACTCCTCCGCCCCGATTCGGTTGAGCTCGCAGGCGAAGGCCGTCTCCGGATCGGCGAGCCGACGCGAGAGCTCCGCCAGGGCGGCGTAGCGGTCGGCCGAGGCCCGGGCGGAGGCGAGCGCGACCTCGATCGCCTCGTCCACCCGATCGAGGAGGGGCGGGACGGCAGCCAGCCGAGGGCCGGCGCCCAGGGCCTTGAGTCTCCGTTCCAGGCGGGCCCGCCTCGCCCGCGCCGCGGCCGCGAGCTCGAAGAGGCGCGAAGCGATCTCGAGGGATACGCGACGATCGTTGACGCCGCAGAGGACGGCCTCGATGTGCCGCTCGGCGCGCCATTCGTAGGAGAGCCCCTCTCTGAGCCGTTCCGTTGCCAATGCTTCCCCCCAGCTTCCACCGGCTGCCCATCGATCAACCTTGGCATTTCCCCGATCGCGGACACTTGGCTCTCCCTCGGATCGGGTCCCGGCACGGGGGACCTGGCCAGGCGAGCCGTGGCGCGTCGCTTGCGGTCCTCCTCGAACGCCCTCAACTTCGGAGCCAGGGAGAGGGAGTCGCTGCCCGAGGCGGCGCTCTCCTCGATGCGGGGCAGGGGATGGACGAGAGGGATCGGCGGTTGGGGGAGGTGTTGGAGGTGGTCGGGCTCCTGGTCGCCGGAGCGGACCTGGGAGCGCAGCGCGCCCGCAAGGCGACCGACCCGATCCTACGCGCGCGATGGCTCTCCATCGCCGGCGCCCGGGCCGAGCAGCGCGATCGCCTGCTCGCCCGGCTGGCGGCGCTCGGGGTCGCGAAGCCGATGCACCCGCCGCAGGCGCCGGAGCCGCAGCGGGAGATCGCCCGCCTCTTGCGGGCCGACCTCGCCACCTCCCATTCGCTCGCGGCGCGCTGTCGCCGGGTGGGCCGGTGGCTGCGAGCGACGGGAGACGCCGAGACGGGGGCGCTCCTCGAACGAATCGCCAACGAATCGCTCGCCCACGCGTCCGAGCTGGCGCGGTCGCTGGCGCATCACTACGTCCGCGAAGCCCGCTCGGCCGCTCAATAGGCGGACGCCGCGGGCGGGGCTGCGCCGGCCGTGCTCGCTCCTTCCTCGCCTCACGTACATTGCAGTACGCTCGGCTCGGTCGTCGCTGCGCTTGGACCGGCTCGCCTACCGCCGGCGGCGTCCGCA
>Ga0180216_1001975_pt1 | contig 17567 bp, 17 predicted proteins | sample eDN3rd37CBELigMG_FD_128879 | JGI IMG/M metagenome (GOLD analysis project Ga0180216, IMG submission 128879) | Enriched Miracle-Growth compost microbial communities from Emeryville, California, USA - eDNA 3rd pass 37_C BE-Lig MG (version 2)... ...
CCGAGCTTCTTGGCGGAAGCGTCAATAATCCGTTTATTCGCCTGGTGCGGCACGAACCATGCGAGATCGTCGGCCGTAATGCCTGCCTGATCGAACGTCGACTCGATCACGTCGGTGATCATGCCGACCGCGTGCTTGAAGACCTCGCGGCCTTCCATCCTGAGATGCCCGACCGTGCCGGTGGTGGACGGTCCGCCGTCGACATAGAGCTTTTCGCGATGCGTGCCGTCGGAACGCAGGCTGGCGGCCAGCACGCCGCGGTCCGCGATGGAGCCCTCGCCCTCGCCTGCCTCCAGCACCAGCGCGCCGGCGCCGTCGCCGAACAGGACGCAGGTCGAACGGTCGGTCCAGTCGAGCAGGCGCGAGAACGTCTCCGAGCCGATCACCAGCACGCGTTTGGCCAGACCGCCGCGGATATAGAGGTCGGCCGTCGTCATGGCGTAGACGAAACCGGAACACACCGCCTGCATGTCGAAGGCGAAGCCGTGGCGCATGCCGAGCCGCTGCTGGATTTCCACCGCCGTCGCTGGGAATGTGTTGTTCGGCGTCGAGGTGGCGAGCACGATCAGGTCGATGTCGTCGGGCGTGAGCCCGGCGTTCTTCAGCGCCTCGCGCGCCGCCGCCTCTCCGAGCGACGCCGTCGTCTCGTCCTCGGCGGCGATGTGGCGCTGGCGGATGCCGGTGCGCTGGACGATCCACTCGTCGGAGGTTTCGACCATGCCTTCGAAGTCGGCGTTCTTCATGATGCGGCGGGGCAGCGCGGCACCGGTGCCGCGCACGATGGATCTGATCAAGGTCTTGTCCTACCTGTCCTCGCCGTCGTCGGCGACGGCGGGCTTTCTCGTTAGCTGAGATTGCGGGTTGCGGGCATGAAACAGATCGAGATCCGCCTCGATGCGATCGAAAAGCCGGTTGCGCGCCATGTCGTAGGCAAGTTCCACCGCCGCCGCGAACCCTTCCGAATCGGCCCCGCCATGACTTTTGACGACAATGCCGTTAAGACCGAGGAAAACACCGCCGTTGGCGCGGCTGACGTCCATCTTCTCGCGCAACGTGTTGAAGGCGCTTCTGGCGAACAGGTAGCCGATGCGCGCCATCAGCGTGCGCCCCATCGCGGCGCGCAGGTAGCCGGCGATCTGGCGGGCCGTGCCTTCGGCGGTCTTCAGCGCGATGTTGCCGGAAAACCCTTCCGTCACCACCACGTCGACCGTTCCCTTGCCGATGTCGTCGCCCTCGACGAAGCCGTGATAGGTCATCGAGGCCATGTCGGCCTCGCGCAGCATGCGTCCGGCCTCCTTGACCTCCTCCTGGCCCTTGATCTCCTCCACGCCGACATTGAGCAGGCCGACCGTCGGGCGCTCGATGCCGAACACGGAACGCGCCATGCCGGCGCCCAGGATGGCGAAATCGATGAGTTGCTGGGCGTCTGCCCCTATGGTGGCGCCGACGTCCAGCACCACGCTCTCGCCGCGCAGCGTCGGCCAGATGGCGGCGATCGCCGGGCGGTCGATGCTGGCCATGGTGCGCAGGCAGAATTTCGACATAGCCATCAGCGCGCCGGTGTTGCCGGCCGACACGCAGGCATCCGCCGTTTCCGCCTTCACCGCCTCGATGGCCTTCCACATGGAGGACTTCCAGCGGCCGTGCCGCAGCGCCTGGCTCGGCTTGTCGTCCATCTTGACCGCGACGTCGCAATGAAAGAACTCGGATTTCTCCTGCAACGCGGGGAATTTGGCGAGTTCGGGGCGAACCGCCTCTTCCCGCCCGTAGACGATGAAGCGGATGTCGGGCCGGCGGACCGCGACCAGCGCAAGCGCAGGCACGACCACGCCCGGCCCGTGGTCGCCGCCCATGGCATCGATGGAAATCCTTATCAAGCTGCGGTCATCTCACGGTTGGCTTCGGGCGGCGCTCGCGTCGGCGAAAATAGCGTTTTTGCGCGGCCGCACAACGAATTTTCGAGTGCTTTGCCGACTTTCAGGATTTTCCCAGGAGGGATTTGAGCTTGCGCTGGAATTCGCTCTCGGCGGCCTCCTCGCCACCGTTGTCCAGCACGGCACCCGGCTTGTGCGGATACGGGTCGATCGCCAGGCCGAAGAACTGTTCGGCCAGCGCGCCGACATCGATCGAGTCGCCCTCGAACGTCTCGGGCGCGTCCGGTCCCTCGGCATCCAGCAGGATTTCGCCGCCGCCCTCGAAGCCCAATCGGCCGAGTTTCGAATCGTGCGGCAGGAATAGCCCTTCGACCGGCTCGTCGATATGGGCCTGGACGGGATCGAGGCTCACCACGCAGGCCTGCGTGATATCGGCTTCCACCTTCCCGGCAACCTTCACCCCGTGGCGCTTCCACGGGCTCACCAGAAGGTCTGCCCGGTAGTTCTCGACCGACAGCAGGCCGTGCTCACTCGCCAGCGCCGCGCGCTGCGCCGCGTCCGCTTCGATCGTCACCGGCAGGCCGCTGTGCGGCAGCCGTGCCACATGGGCCAGGAACGACACCGGGCTTTTCGGCTCCTCATGCTGCATCGCCACCTCCCCGGCTCGCCGCCGGAAACGCCATCCGGCCGGCACAGATATCGGCGACCGGCTGCGCCGCCAATTCCTTCTCGACACGGAATGCGTAGGCGGCCAGTTCGGTTGCCTGCGGCCATTCGGTCGCGTCCGGCCGCACGTTCCGGGCAAGGGCAGCGGCAAGCGCGCCGGCATCAGCCTGGTCGAGTGCATCGGAATAGGCGGCGGTACGGCCGTAGAACATCTTGGCAAGCCGCTTCATGCGCTTGGGCACGCCCGGATCGCTGATGCCCAGTTCCCGAAGCGAATGTTCGACGTCGGTGAAGAATTCGTCGATCAGCACCTGGGCGACTTCATGCGCCGGGCCGCCCTCGCCGCGCAGCCGGTGCTGGAACAACAGCATGACGAGTGACAGCATCTCGAATCGGCCGAGCGGCGTATCCGGCACCTGCCAGTCGGAATAAAACGTCTTCTGCCGCGCCGCCGCCACGATTTGACCGTAGAGCGCGTCGGTGATGGCGCGGTTGGCTCGGCGTTCGCGGCCGAACAGGCGCTGGAACATGGAGAGCGGTCCCCCGGTGACCTGTTTGTTGGGCTGGCGTTGTTGCATCGGTGGCTAAGCTGGTTTACCGGTTTTGCCGTCTCGTGCAAGCCAGAGCCGACGATCGACTTCGGACGCGGGCCCTAGAGTGACGGAATGGAGTTGTTGTTGCGCGCGCTGAATTTCAAGTCGAGGTTTTCGTCCGCCCCGGCCGGCATCGCTTCGATGCTCGTCATCGTCTCGGCGCTGTCGGCCTGCAATTCGTCCAAGATGTTCGGTGACGTCACGCCCGGCGAGACGTTGAACCAGGGCTACATCATGGACCAGCAGGCGATCGACTCCGTGCCTGTCGGTTCCAGCCGCGAGCAGGTTCTTCTGGCGCTCGGCTCGCCCTCGACCACCGCCACTTTCGACAACGAGGTGTTCTATTACATCTCCCAGACCCGCCGGCGCGCGGTCGCCTTCGCCAACCCGTCGCTCGTCGACCAGAAGGTGCTCGCCGTCTATTTCGGCAACGACGGCCGCGTCACCCAGATCGCCAATTATGGCCTGAAGGACGGCAAGATCTTCGACTTCGTTTCGCGCACCACGCCGACCGGCGGCAAGGACCAGAACTTCCTGGCCCAGATCATCAAGGGCGCCGGCAAGCTCACGCCCGGCGCCGCCGGCAGCATGATGAGCGGCGGCTGACCGCTCTCGCCTTCACAATCCGGACATCCAAAAGCAAAACCCGCGGACGTCAATGAAGTCCGCGGGTTTTTCGTTAGCCCGCGCGGCCATGGGCCGCGCGGGATCTATCGAACTCAGCTGTGCGCCAGCACTGCCAAGAGAAGCAGCGCGACGATGTTGGTGATCTTGATGGCCGGGTTGACGGCCGGGCCGGCGGTGTCCTTGTAGGGATCGCCGACGGTATCGCCGGTCACCGAAGCCTTGTGGGCGTCGGAACCCTTCAGGTGCTTGACGCCGTCCTTGTCGGTGAAGCCGTCCTCGAACGACTTTTTGGCGTTGTCCCAGGCGCCGCCGCCGGAGGTCATCGAGATGGCCACGAACAGGCCGTTGACGATGACGCCGAGCAGCGATGCGCCGAGCGCGGCGAAGGCCGAGGCCTTGGAGCCCGAGATCAGCAGCACGCCGAAGTAGACGACCAGCGGCGCAAGCACCGGCAGCAGCGAGGGAACGATCATCTCCTTGATCGCCGCCCTGGTCAGAAGGTCGACCGCCTTGGCGTAGTCGGGCTTGGCGGTGCCCTTCATGATGCCGGGATTCTCGCGGAACTGGCGCCGCACTTCCTCCACGATGGACCCCGCCGCGCGGCCGACGGCCGTCATGGCGATGCCGCCGAACAGGTACGGGATCAGGCCGCCGAAGATCAGGCCGGCGACGACGTACGGGTTCGACAGGTCGAAGGAGACGGTGCCCATGCCCTGGAAGTACGGATACTTGTCGCCGTTGGCGGCGAAGAATTCCAGGTCGTTGGAGTAGGCCGCGAACAACACCAGCGCGCCGAGGCCGGCCGAGCCGATGGCATAGCCCTTGGTGACGGCCTTGGTGGTGTTGCCGACCGCATCCAGCGCATCGGTGGAGTGACGCACTTCCGCGGGCAGGCCCGACATCTCGGCGATGCCGCCGGCGTTGTCGGTGACCGGGCCGAAGGCATCGAGCGCGACGATCATGCCGGCGAGGCCGAGCATGGTGGTCACCGCGATCGCCGTGCCGAACAGGCCGCCAAGCTGGTAGGTGGCGATGATGCCGCCGACGATGACGATGGCCGGCAGCGCCGTCGATTCCAGCGAGACCGCAAGGCCCTGGATGACGTTGGTGCCGTGGCCGGTTACCGACGCCTGGGCGATGGAGTTCACCGGCCGCTTGTTGGTGCCGGTGTAGTATTCGGTGATGACGACGATCAGCCCGGTCACCAGGAGGCCGATCAGGCCGCAGATGAACAGGTTGGTGCCGGTCACGGCCATGCCGTTGGCGGTGCCGACCTCGTTCCAGCCCACCGTCATCGACGTGGCGGCGCCGAGGCCGACCACCGACAGGATGCCGGTGACGATCAGGCCCTTGTAGAGCGCGCCCATGATCGAGCCGTTGGAGCCGAGCTTGACGAAGAAGGTACCGATGATGGAGGTGATGATGCAGGCGCCGCAGATGGCGAGCGGATAGACCATAACCTGCTCGAGGTTGGCTGCACCGGCGAAGAAGATCGCCGCCAGGACCATGGTGGCGACGACCGTCACCGCGTAGGTTTCGAAGAGGTCAGCGGCCATGCCGGCGCAGTCGCCGACATTGTCGCCCACGTTGTCGGCAATGGTCGCCGGGTTGCGCGGATCGTCCTCCGGGATGCCGGCTTCCACCTTGCCCACGAGGTCGCCGCCGACGTCTGCACCCTTGGTGAAGATGCCGCCGCCGAGACGTGCGAAGATCGAGATCAGCGAAGCGCCGAAGCCAAGCGCGACCAGTGCGTCAACAACCTCGCGCTCGCCTGGCTGATGGCCGAGCGGCCCGGTCAGCACGAGATAGTAGACCGAGACGCCGAGCAGGGCGAGGCCCGCCACCAGCAGTCCAGTGATGGCGCCCGACTTGAAGGCGATGTCGAGGCCGGCCGACAGGCTGTTCGAGGCCGCCTGCGCGGTGCGAACGTTGGCGCGGACCGAAACGTGCATGCCGATGAAGCCGGCGGCACCCGACAGCACCGCGCCGATCAGGAAGCCGATCGCGGCCGTGCCGGACAAGAGCCACCAGGCCAGCAGGAAGACGACGACGCCGACGATGGCGATGGTGGTGTACTGACGAGTGAGATAGGCCTGCGCGCCTTCGCGGATCGCAGCCGAGATTTCCTGCATGCGTGCATTGCCCTGATCCGACGCGAGTACGGACTGCGTCGCCCAGATGGCGTAGAGAATTGAAAGCACGCCGCAGAGAATGACGACATAAAGCATGGTCATTTGCGGATTTTCCCCGATGATGCCGGCAGCGAACGCCCCGACGTTGAAATCGGGGCCGGATCCGCGAGCGAGCGGAAACCCGGCCCTCCGCAGGAGGCTTAGCGAAACAGGTTCGCGAACGTCAAGATAATGTTGGGTTTTTGCCCCGTTTTCGCCCGAAAGTTCAAGCCACCGCCAAGACCGCCGCTCAAAGCGATGTTTATATCGATTGAAAGATCGAGGACGCCGATCCCGCGAGCGGCATCGCTGCTTGCGTCAGCCGGGCTGGCGCCTGCTTAGGAGCCGCTGCACGAATAGAAGCGCAAGGCAAAGCCCCGTCACCGGCAGGACGATGGTGGCCAGCATCTCCCATCCCCAGGCATTGTAGACGGCGCCCGACATCAGCGAGGCGAAGGCGACGGAGGAAAACAGCACGAAGTCGTGGAAACCCTGCGCCTTGCCCTTCTCTTCGGGGTGGTAGCAGGCGGCCACGATCGCGGTCGAGCCGATGAAGGCGAAGTTCCAGCCGAGGCCGAGCAGAATCAACGCCGTCCAGAACTGCCAGAGTTCGATCCCCGACAACGCCACCAGCGAACAGGCGATCAGCAGGGCGAAGCCGCAGGTCACGATGGTGATCGCGCCGAACCGGTGAATGAGCCGGCCGGTGAAGAAGCTCGGCGCGAACATCGCCATAACGTGCCAAGAGATGCCGAGCGTCGCATCGTCCGAGGAAAAGCCGCAACCGACCATGGCGAGAGGTGCGCCGGTCATGACGAAGGTCATCATCGAATAAGAACCGACGGCGCACAGCAGCGCCACGGCATAGCGCGGTTGCGAGATGATCTCGAGCAGTGGTCGGCCCGTATCGGCCTGCGTCCGCCGTGTTTCGACGACCTTGCGGGTCGGCAGGAAAAACAGGATGGCAGCGCCGATCGCCGACAATCCGATGATCGCCACGAAAGAACCTGCGAACGGCACCGGCGCCAAAAGATCGTGCGTGAAGATGACGGTCTGCGGTCCCAGCACCGCCGTCACGATGCCGCCGGCAAGCACCAGCGAAATGGCGCGCGCCTTGAATTCCGGCGGCGCGTTGTCGGCTGCGGCGAAACGGAACTGCTGCACGAAGGCGTTACCCATGCCGACCACGGCCAGGCCGAAGGCGAACAGCCAGAAGCTCGACTGGAAAAGCGCTATCGCTGCGACCAGTCCGCCGAGAGCGGCGACGCCGGAGCCAGTGACGAAGCCGTCGCGGTGGCCGAGCCGGCGGATGATCGCCGCCGCCGGCAAGGCGCCTACTGCCAAACCGACGCTGTAGCCGGTCAGTGGCGCCGTCGCGAGTGACTTGTCCGCGCCGAGCATGAAATGGCCGGCCAGCGCGCCGAGCGCAAAGCAGATCGGCCCTGCCGAGCCCAGCACCGCCTGCGCGGCCGAAAGAATGATGGCTGTGCGGCGCGCTTCCGCGGCAACGTCACTGGCAGTCGTAGCAGTCATGCGTCCTTGCCCCGCCCATCGCCGCGTACGCGGCGCGCCACGCGGTCGAGAACGGCGTTGACCAGCTTCGGTTCGTCCTCTTCGTAGAACGCCTTGGCGATGTCGACATATTCGGAAACGATGACGGCCACCGGCACGTCCTCGCGCTTCATCAACTCGTAGACGCCGGCGCGCAGGATGGCGCGCAGCGTCGAATCCAGCCTGGACAGCGGCCAGTCCTCGGTCAGCGCCTGGCGGATGATCGGATCGACCGTCTTCTGGTTTTCCACCACGCCCGCGAGAATGGCGCGGAACCACTGGGCGTCGGCCTCGCGGTAGAGCGCGCCGTCCACTTCCTTGCCGAGCCGGAACGCCTCGTATTCTGCGGTGATCTCCAGCAATCCGCTGCCGGCCACGTCCATCTGGTAGAGCGCCTGCACGGCGGCGAGCCGCGCGGCGCCGCGCTTGTTGGCCGGGCGGAACGGTTGGCCCGGTGCCACGGGTTCATTCACGACGGGGCTCCCAGGCGTTCCTTGAGCGCGATCATGGTGAGTGCAGCGCGCGCGGCAAAGCCGCCCTTGTCGCCCTCGCTGCGGCGTGCCCGCACCCAGGCCTGCTCGTCGTTCTCGGTGGTGAGGATGCCGTTGCCGATGCAGAGTGCTTCCTGCACGGCAAGGTCCATCAGCGCGCGCGAGGATTCGTTGGCGACGATGTCGAAATGATAGGTGTCGCCGCGCACCACGGCGCCCAGCGCCACGAAGCCGTCATAGGCCGTGCCGCCCTCGGCCGCGCCATCGAGCGCGAAGGAGATCACCGCCGGTATCTCCAGCGATCCCGGCACTGTGACGACGTCGTATGTCGCGCCCGCTTCCTCCAGCGCCTTGGTGGCGCCGTCGAGCAGCGCGTCGGCGAGGTCGTCGTGGAAACGCGCCTCGATGACGAGCAGATGCGCCTTGCGTTTCGGACGGATGAACGCCTTGCCGTGTTGGGATATGCCAGCCATGAAGCTCTCCGAAGGAAGCGCGTCACTTAGGCCGAAGCGCACCATACCGCAAGCGCCGCGGCGCAGGTGGGACGGAGAAATTCGGCCGCTGGCCTCAAAGCCCCTCTTTCGCCGCCTCCGCCAGACGCGCGGCGTAGCGCGCCATCGTGTCGATTTCGAGATTGACGCGGTCGCCCGCCTTGCGCTCGCCCCACGTCGTCACCGACAGCGAATGGTGGATCAAAAGCACGTCGAAGCGCGTGCCGGAGACCTTGTTGACGGTCAGCGAGGTGCCGTCCAGCGCCACCGAACCCTTCGGAGCAATGAATTTCGCCAACTCGCGTGGCGCTTCCAGCGTGAAGCGAACCGCATCGCCCTCATCCTCGCGCGCCACGATTTCCGCCGTACCGTCGACATGGCCGGAAACGATATGGCCACCCAGTTCGTCGCCGATCTTCAACGCCCGCTCGAGGTTTATACGCGTTCCCGCCTTCCAGCCCGAGGCGGTGGTCAGCCGCAACGCCTCCTCCCAAGCCTCGACCTCGAACCAGCGCGCATTAGAACCTTGCTCGGGCAGCGCCGTCACCGTCAGGCAGACGCCGCCGCAGGAAATCGAGGCGCCGATGGCAATGGAAGCCGGATCGTAGGCCGTGTCGATGCGCAGGCCCACGCCCTCCTTGAGCGGCTTGACGCGCGCGACGGTGCCAATGTCGGTGACGATACCCGTGAACATCACATATCCCTTATCCACTCGCCGTAGAGGTCGTCGCCGAAGCGCATGTCCCGCGCCCGCCGGAACCCCGCCGGGATATGCCCCTCGTCCAGCGGGGCGGCAATACCGCCGTCGCCCACCTCGACGGCACCGCGAAACAGCACGATGCGGTCAACCAGGTCGTCGGCGAGGAAGGCTTTCGCGACTTCCGCGCCGCCTTCCACCAGCACGCTCGCCATGCCGAGCGCGGCAAGGTCTTCCATCAGTTCGGGCAGCGCCACGCGTCCCTCGACGGTTTCCGTGCCGATGAAGCGCACGCCAAGGCGCTCCAATGCGGCCTTTCGCTGCGGATCGGCATGCTCGCAGGCGGCCACATAAACCGGCACGCGGTCAATGCCGGCCACCAGCTTCGACGCCTCGGGGAGTCGGGCATGCCGGTCGAGCACCACGCGGATGGGCGAACGGCTTTCCAGTCCCGGCAGCCGGACCGTCAGCGCCGGATCGTCCTCCAAGACGGTACCGATGCCGACCAGGATCGCATCGGCCTCCGCGCGCATCAGATGCACCTCGCGCCGCGCACTCTCGCCGGTGATCGACACCTGTCCAGCGCCGCGCCGGCCGATCTTGCCGTCGGCGGAAAGCGCAAGTTTCAGGATCACTTCCGGCCGCTTCCTCAACGAACGGCTCATATAGCCGGCCATCTGCTCGGCTGCCTCGCGCGCCAGCACGCCCTCCGTCACCTCGACGCCGGCTGCGCGCAGGATTGCATAGCCCTTGCCCGATACGCGCGGATCGGGGTCGCTGGCGGCGCCCACGACGCGCCCTACCCCGGCATTGACCAGCGCGTTGGCGCAAGGCGGCGTGCGGCCATGATGGGCGCAGGGCTCCAGCGTGACATAGGCGGTGGCGCCGCGCGCCAGCTCGCCGGCTTCCGCCAGGGCTTCCGTCTCTGCATGGGGGCGGCCGCCGACGGCGGTGACGCCGGTACCGACGATGAAAGGCCCTGCCCCGTCGTCGCGCACGATCACGGTTCCGACCGAAGGGTTGGTCGCCGTCCGCCCGGCGTTGCGGCGCGACAGCCGAAGCGCAGCCGCCATGAAACGCCGATCCAGCGCCTCCCGTCCGGCCTTGTCCGCGGCCTTCGTCACGCCGCCGGTTCCTCGTCGCCTTTCAGCTCGCCGAGCAATTCGTGGAAGTCCTTAGCCTCGCGGAAATTGCGGTAGACCGAAGCGAAGCGCACATAGGCGACGTCGTCCAGCGACTTCAGCGCTTCCATGACCAGCCGGCCGATCTCAGCCGACGGGATTTCCGTCTCGCCGGAGCTTTCAAGCTGACGCACGATGCCGGTGACGGCGCGGTCGATACGGTCGGGCTCGACGTTGCGCTTGCGCAGCGCGATCTCGACCGAACGCAACAGCTTGTCACGGTCGAATGGCACCTTGCGGCCCGACTTCTTGACGACGACGAGATCGCGCAGTTGCACGCGCTCGAAGGTGGTGAAGCGGCCGCCGCAATCGGGGCAGACGCGCCGCCTGCGGATCGCCGCGCCGTCTTCGGCGGGGCGCGAATCCTTCACCTGCGTGTCTTCGGACTGGCAATAGGGGCAACGCATGGGAACAACGCTCTCGAATCTGGTGAAGGACAGGCTTAGAGCCTTTTGCCGTTGCGGCAAAGGGCAGGCCTGTCCTCCGGCAAACTACAGATAGCGAGCGGCCGGCACCACCGCCAGAGGCCTCGCCCTCACCCGAGATAGGGATAGAGCGGGAAGCGGTCGGTCAGCGCCGTCACCTTGGCTTTCACCGCCGCCTCGACGGCGGCGTTGCCTTCGTCGGAATTGGCCACCTTCAGCCCGTCCAGCACCTCGGCGATCAGCTTGCCGATCTCGCGAAACTCGGCCTGGCCGAAGCCGCGCGTCGTGCCGGCCGGCGTGCCGAGCCGCACGCCGGAGGTGACGAACGGCTTTTCCGGGTCGAACGGGATGCCGTTCTTGTTGCAGGTGATGTTGGCGCGCCCGAGCGCCGCTTCCGCCCGCTTGCCGGTGGCGTTCTTCGGGCGCAGGTCGACCAGCATCAGGTGGTTGTCCGTGCCGCCGGAGACGATGTCGAGGCCGGTCTCCTGCAACGAGGAGGCGAGCGCCTTCGCGTTGGCGACGATGTTGGCCGCGTAGGTCTTGAAGCTCGGCTTCAGCGCCTCGCCGAAGGCCACCGCCTTGGCGGCTATGACGTGCATCAGCGGCCCGCCCTGCAGGCCCGGGAACACCGCCGAGTTGATCTTCTTGGCGATGTCCTCGTCATTGGTCAGAACCATGCCGCCACGCGGCCCGCGCAGGCTCTTGTGCGTGGTGGTGGTGACGACATGCGCATGGGGCAGCGGCGACGGGTGCTGGCCGCCGGCGACGAGGCCGGCGATGTGCGCCATGTCGACCATCAGGTAGGCGCCGATGGAATCGGCGATCTCGCGGAAGCGCTTCCAGTCCCAGATGCGCGAATAGGCGGTGCCGCCGGCCAGGATCAGCTTCGGCTTGTGCTCTTGGGCCTGTCTCTCGATCTCGTCCATGTCGAGCAGGTGATCGTCCCGCCGCACGCCGTAGGAGACGACCTTGAACCACTTGCCGCTCATGTTGACCGGCGAGCCGTGCGTCAGGTGCCCGCCCGAATTCAGGTCGAGGCCCATAAAGGTATCGCCGGGCTGCAGCAGCGCCAGAAACACGGCCTGGTTCATCTGGCTGCCGGAATTCGGCTGCACGTTGGCGAAGTTGCAGTCGAACAGCTTCTTGGCGCGCTCGATGGCCAGGGTCTCGGCCACGTCGACGAACTGGCAGCCGCCGTAGTAGCGCTTGCCGGGATAACCCTCGGCATACTTGTTGGTCATGATCGAGCCCTGCGCCTCCAGCACGGCGCGGGAAACGATGTTTTCCGAGGCGATCAGCTCGATCTCGTGGCGCTGGCGACCGAGTTCGTCGCGGATGGCGCCGAAGATTTCGGGATCGGCCTCCGCGAGCGGCGTTTCAAAAAAGGACTCGAGATGATTCGAGGTGGCCGGTGCTGTTGCCATGGCTGGAACCCTTGCTGTCGGAGGAACTGCGCGCCCTTAACACAGTTGTCCGCGCCTCGCCATGTGGACCACGAATTTTGCTGGCCGGTTTGCGCCAATACGTCGCCGCGCAAAGAAAAAGGCCGCCCGAAGGCAGCCTTCTCAAAGAAAAACGACGAAGCGCTTACAGCGAAGACGTGATCTGCAACTCGTCGACGCCGTCGCGGCCGTAGATGTCATCACGGAACTGCACCACGCCCGGCCCGGTCGACCAGGCCGAGATGTAGGTGAAATAGACCGGCACCGGATTGGTGACGGCAATCGGCGTGCTTTCGCCGGTCTTGATCGCCGCCTCGAAGTGCTGGCGATCCCAGCCGGGGGTGTCGCGCAGGATCCAGGTCACGAGGTCGCGCACGTTCTGTACACGGACACAGCCCGAGGAATCGAACCGCATCAGCTTGCCGAAAAGGCTCTGCTGCGGCGTGTCATGCATGTAGACGCCGTCGGGGCTGGGGAAATTGATCTTCACCGAGGCCATGGCGTTGTTGGCACCCGGATCCTGCCGGAAGCGGTACTTCACCGCATCCTCCGTCGACCAGTCGACCGTCATCGGATCGACCTCGCTGCCGTCCGGCGCCAGAAGGCGGATATGGCTGTCCTTGAGGTAGTTCGGATCCTTCCGCATCAGCGGAATGATGTCCTTGCGCACGATCGAGACCGGCGCGTTCCAGTACGGATTGACGATGATCTCGTTGATCTTGGAATTCACGATCGGCGTCTGGCGGTCGACCTTGCCGACGATGGCCGCATGGCGCAGTACGACGCGGCCGTTCTCAACGGCTTCGACCTGCTGGGCCGGAATGTTGACCATGACGTAGCGTTCGCCGAGGAAACCGCCCATCGAGCGCAGCCGCACGAGGTTCGTCTCAAGCTGGCCGAGACGAACCTGCGCCGAGACGTTCATCGCCGAATAGGTGTACTTGCCGGTCACGCCGTCGTCCGGCAGGCCGTGACGGACCTGGAAGCGCTTGAGCGCAGAATCGACATAGGAATCGAAGGCGTCCGCAATGCCGGCATTCTGCGGCAGGTCGCCCGAAACCATCAGCCGCTTGCGCAACGGCACCACGTCTGGGTCGACTACGCCGAGCTTCAGCTTCTTGGTCGCCGGAACCGGCTGCCAGCCTCCCTGCGCAGTGATGCCGCGATAGAGTTCGATGGCCTGCTCGGTGTAGGAGATCGTCTGCGGGCTGAAAATAGGCAGCGTCGAGGCGACCTTGCCGTTGTTGCTGACGCGGGCGTCGAACGTGTCGTCCCAGCCGCCCGACGATTTCAGGATGTCGCCGATCACGTCCTGCGCCCTGGCACCACCCGAAAACGCGGCGGCGGCAAGCGCGGTGGCTCCGGAAAGGAAAAAGCGGCGACTGGTCATCATGGGCGGTCCAGACTTTTCTCGGCTGTTCGGCACTGGGCGGCTTGCGCCGCCGGGCATCGTGCGGATCGCCCGCATACTAGGGTGGGCACTGTTAACAATGTGCCAACCACGAAGGCATCTCGCCTCTTCCGCTATCACTGCGAATATGGCGGCAGCGTGGCACATTCGCAAATCAACTGTCTGCGCCGATCAGCAATAAGCGTGAGGCGTGGTTTTTCGGCAACCGTCGCCATGCGCCAGTCCGCAAAGAAAAGGGGCCGCAGCGTTACCGCTGCGGCCTGGCTGGAGGTCACGTTTTCCGGCGGCGCTTCTTTACGGCGCCGCTTGCGTCTCGTTCACATCCGGTAGGCGATGGTGTCGTTCCAGAACCGGTCGAGGCGCTGCAGGGCGCGGTTCATCTGCGCGAACTCGTCCTGGTTGATGCCACCGACCTGCTCGATCGAACCGACATGGCGCTCATAGAGCCCGGCGACAACCTCGGCCACCTCCTGCCCCGTCTGCGTCAGGCTGATGCGAACGGAACGACGGTCGATGCGCGAGCGCTGGTGGTTGATGAAGCCGAGGTCGACCAGCTTCTTGAGGTTGTAGGAGACGTTCGAGCCGAGATAGTAGCCTCTGCTGCGCAGTTCGCCGGCGGTCAGCTCGGCATTGCCGATGTTGAACAGCAGCAGCGCCTGGATGGCGTTGATGTCGGAACGGCCCTGGCGGTCGAATTCGTCCTTGATGACATCCAGCAGGCGGCGATGCAGACGCTCGACCAGCTGGAGCGATTCCATGTACAGCGAACGGATCGCCTCGCGGCGGTCGTCGGATCCGGTAGCGGGCTTGGCAGCCTGGCGCGAATTGATCATTGTCTTTGCCTCTCGTTTGTCGCCCGGTGATTTCTTCTTTTTCTCACCTTGGTCGCGACCCTATCGAATACCCATAAAATTCGACTTAAACGCCAAGGCTAACAAGAGCTTACCGGTAAGAGGTTTGCAGACAGGCTTAACGAAATCCCATGCGAGGACGGACAATTAACCTCAATATTTACTGAACGTCCGGAAGGGGGATCCGCCTGATGCGGACGATGGGCCGGCCTATTGCTGCGCCTGCCGCTTCCGCCAGTGGAGGACGATCCGGAAGGCGATATAGAGGAGCGCCACCACGGCATGTGCGGCGACGATCGGCAGTCGTTCGCCGAAGAGCGGCGAGAGCCCGCCATACATGGCCGTTTCCGTCGCCGCGCAGATGAACCAGATGACCGGCCCCCAGGACGCCAGCATCCACAGGCCGGCGGCAGCGATGGGGAACAACACCGCCAGCGTCACCGCCGCCACCTGCCAATGGATCGGCATCAGGTCGAAGCGCCACAGCGGGCCGGGATAGAAGCCGACCAGACGCACCCAGTAGAGCACACCGAACAGCAGGCAATAGACGGCGACGATGCGCTGGAACCAGGAAAAGGCGACTTCCACGCCGGAAGGGCCGAGCACGCGCCGCGAGGTGGCGACATCGCTCACAACGTCAATTCCCGCTCGCCGAGCGATGCGAAATAGGCGTCGATGTCGGGTGCGGCGATATCCTCGATCCGCGACGGCTGCCATTTCGGCTGCCGATCCTTGTCGACGATGGCCGCCCGGATGCCCTCGTAGAAATCGTGCCCGGCAAGCATCCGCACGAGAATGCGATATTCCATGCGCATGCAGTCTGCCATCGACAGGCCGCGGCCGGCCTCGATCTCGCGCCATGCGACCAGCAGGCTGGTCGGCGAGCGTCCTTCGATCGTCGCCAGCGTCCTGGCCGCGAAAGGATCGGCTGCGGCCTCGGCCTTCAGGCTCTCAATGATTTCCGGCAGGGACGGCCGCGCGAAATGGCGGCCGATGGCATCGAGGACCGCCGCTTCCGTTTCACGGGCGGGCGACACCCTCAGTCCCGCCAGCGCCGCATCGGCATCGCCGCTCTCGCACAGGCGCTCGGCAAAACGCTCCTGGTCGGCGGCATTGATGGCATGGGTGGCGAGACCGCATCCCAGCACGTCACCCCAGCCGATCCGGTTGCCGGTCAAGGCGAGGTAGCGGCCGAAATGTCCACCGAGCTTGGGCAGCAGATGGCTCGCGCCGACGTCGGGAAAGAAGCCGATGCCGACTTCCGGCATGGCAAACTGGGCGTTTTCGGTCACGACGCGGTGCGAGCCGTGAAAGGAAACACCAACTCCACCGCCCATGACGATGCCGTCGATCAGCGCCACGTAGGGCTTCCGGTAGCGCTCAATATAAGCATTCAGCCGGTATTCGTCGGCGAAGAACGCGGCCGGCGGCTCCTCGCCGGCTCGGCGCGCCGCGTAGACCTGCATGATGTCGCCACCGGAGCAGAAGGCCCTGCCCTCGGCCCGGATCAGTACGGCGGCGATGGCCGGATCGTCTTCCCATGCCGTCAACGCCTTCGCCAGCGCCCGCACCATGCCATGGCTCAGGGCGTTGAGCGCCTTCGGCCGCGTCAGCGTGACGAGACCTGCCCGCCCCCTCCGCTCGAAACGGATTTCGTCGCCGCCGCCAAAATCCATCAACAGAATCCCTCCTGGCCCCCGGTCCTGAAGTGCTAAGGGGCCTGTTCGCGCGCGTCAATCTTCCGGCCGGAGACGTACGCCCGGCAAAGCCGCTTCGTGGCACAACTATGCCGCATTGGTTTGGCCGCCGGCATCGTGATAAAAGCCCGCCTCGTCTGGAGAACCGGCCATGAACAAATTCAGCGCGGCGAAAGCCGCCGGCACCCGTACCGTCGACGAAATCACCGGCTCGCGCCGCCTCAGGCGCATGCGCAAGGCCGACTGGTCGCGTCGCCTCGTGCAGGAGAACCGGCTGACGGTGGACGACCTGATCTGGCCTATCTTCATCGTCGACGGCGAGAACGTGCGCCAGCCGATCGAGGCCATGCCAGGCGTCTTCCGCCTTTCGGTCGACCTGGTGGCCAGAGAGGCCGAGCGCGCCGCAAGGCTCGGCATTCCCGCCATCGCCACCTTCCCGAACGTCGAACGGTCGCTGCGCGACCAGACCGGCTCGGCCATCCTCGACCCGGACGGCCTCATCAACCGCGCCACCCGTGCGATCAAGGCAGCGACGCCGGACATCGGCGTCATCACAGACGCGGCCCTCGATCCCTTCACCAGCCACGGCCATGACGGCATCCTGCGCGACGGCGTCATCGTCAACGACGAGACGGTCGAGCAGGTCACGGCCGCGGCGGTGCTTCAGGCCGCCGCCGGCGCCGACATCATCGCCCCCTCCGACATGATGGACGGCCGCATCGGCGCCATCCGCGACGCGCTCGACGCCAACGGCTTCCAGGACGTGGCGATCATGTCCTATGCGACCAAGTTCCATTCCGCCTTCTACGGTCCCTACCGCGAGGCGATCGGCACTGCCGGCCTGCTGCAGGGCGACAAGAAGACCTATTACCTCGACCACGCCAATTCCGATGAGGCGGTGCGCGAGGCTGAGCAGGATCTTGCCGAGGGCGCCGACATGATCATGGTCAAGCCCGGCCTGCCCTATCTCGACATCATCCGCCGGCTGAAGGACGAGTTCGCCATGCCGACCTTCGCCTACCAGGTGTCGGGCGAATACGCGATGATCGAGGCCGCCGCTGCCAACGGCTGGATCGACGGCGAGCGCGCCATGCTGGAATCGCTCCTCGCCTTCAAGCGCGCCGGTTGCGACGGCATCCTCACCTACTTCGCGCCTAGAGTGGCTGAACTGCTCAAGGGCTGAGCGCTTTCGCTTGGTCGCCGCCTGACCTACAGTAACCGCATGCAGCGAAACGAAGCTCTGAAACGACTGCGACGAAACACCGATGCCTTGCATGGCATGGGCGCGACTTCGCTTTATCTTTTCGGCTCCACAGCCCTCAACGAAGCCGACAATACGAGCGACATCGACCTTTTCATAGATTACGACCCCACCCGACGGTTTTCACTGGTCGACCTC
>Ga0180216_1001976_pt1 | contig 17557 bp, 15 predicted proteins | sample eDN3rd37CBELigMG_FD_128879 | JGI IMG/M metagenome (GOLD analysis project Ga0180216, IMG submission 128879) | Enriched Miracle-Growth compost microbial communities from Emeryville, California, USA - eDNA 3rd pass 37_C BE-Lig MG (version 2)... ...
CGACGACGCAGCGGACGACGCAGCGGACGACGACGCAGCGGACGACGCAGCGGACGACGACGCAGCGGACGACGCGGCGGACGAGGAAGAAGACGGCGGCTCAAGCGGCGGACGCAGCCGACAACGCAGCGGACGCCGCCGCAGCGGACGCAGCGGACGAGGAAAAAGACGGCGGCTGAAGCGGCGGACGACGAGGACAAAGAGTAAGACGACGAAAACGACGCAGCGGACGACGCAGCGGACGACGAGGAACAAGAAGAAGAAAACGCAGAAGACTACGCGGCGGACGACGACGAGGACGAAGAAGCGGACGAAGAGGACCACGCAGAGAACGAAGACGAAGCAGAAGCGAAGAGGACGGTGCATGGTACACAACGGAGGGCGACGAAAGGGAACGACGAACTGGACGGAGAGGAGGACGACGAAGAAGACGTCCGGAAGCAGAAGCGGCGGCGGCAGTGGCCGAAGGAGAAGAGTAACTTCCTGCGCAATTCCGATCACGCCGCGCGAGCGGCGGTTTTTGAACGAGCGCCAGCCATGCGGGACGCCGAGTCGGACCGGATTGTCCAGCTGTACCTGCAGCAGCGCGGGTACCGCATGACCGAGCAAGCCTTCAAGACGGAGGCGCAGACGCTCGGCATCGAAGAGATCGCCTTTGAAGTACGCAGCGCACCGCGGCTCGTGCCAACGACCCGCACGGCGGTGCTGACCATGGCGCATTGGAGAAAGCGGCCGGGCTTGTGGCCGCCTGCAGCGGCTGGGCGACGAGGACTGGAGTATTGCCAACTACATCCTGCTCCGGCACCCGAACGAGAGCAACCCGCGCCTCCTGCACGAGGCGTACGGCAAGCTGGTGACATGGACGGACCAGTCGCTCGACCAGTACCGCGTACGCTCGCGTGCGGGCACAGATGCCGCGACGCGGCTAGCCTTGCCTGACCGTTGTTGTTGCGCGCCTGGCACTGCTCGACGCGCCGGCTCAGCCGGAGCTCAAGTCCGTGCTGTACCCACTGTTTGTGCACTGCTACCTGGAGCTGATTACGCGCGGCCACCAGCGCGAAGGTAATTCGAGGTGAAGCCTGGCGTAGCAGCAGCGCAGTTCCTTTGGTGCTCACCGCGCTGGGATGGATGCTCGTTTGGCGCGGCCGCGGCGGTCCAGGCCAAGCGTTCTTTGAGGCGTACAACGAGCTGCATCGGACGCGCCACGCCTCGGAAATCCAAAAGCTCCAGGGCCTCGACGCGCCGCACTGGAAGGAGAACGACCTGGTGCGCGGACGGCGCTGCTGCATTGCCCACGCTGCACGCACTATTAATGCCCGTGCACCGGTTTCGCCAGCAAACGCGCTCACAGGCTGTCATGTTCCGCACGAACAAGTACAACCTCCGGATGTGCTACTACTCGTTCGAGCTGCTGATGGAGTTTTGCCTGGAGCACCACTACCTGGTCCTGCTCCGGCTCATGAACCAGTACATGAACATCCAAGGTTCGCTGTTCGGCCGGTTTGCCGCCGTTACCGCGAGGCAGACGGCGCTGACGCGCACAAATAGCCGCGCGTGCGCGTTCACTCTCCCAGTGTTCACGGGTCAGCCGCAGCTCCGCACGATGGAAGACAGCTTTTGTACGCTTCGTGGGGCGGGCCGGGGGCTGCGCCGCCGCCTGCCTTGGTCGCTCACTGCTTGGTCTGACTTCCTGGTGGGGTTCCCCCGCACCAGCGTCGCCGTCGGGCACCGCGCTGACTGCGGCCGCGGTGGCGGACGCGAAGAAGGAGCCGGTGTACTGGGGCACGCTGGAGCCGGAAATCGATGGCGTATGGCGCGTGCGGCCAACCGACCCCCTTCCCATGAGATCCCAGACTGCTGACGATGCAACGTGGGCCAGCGTGCATCTGAGCGAGGCCAGCCTGCCGTGCGGTCGGTGGATCCCGTCAAGCGCGCGCGCGCTCAGGAGGCGGCCGCCAACATGCCGCCGCAGGACAAGCGGCTGCCGCGCCCCAAGCAGTACGCTTGCTCTTTTGCAGACAGAAGCCGACTGGGTCCGGCGCCGCTCACCGGCAATGAGCAAACCTTTTTCCGTCCGCGCGTTGCAGGCGTGAGGAAGACCTGGCGGTGGAGGCGGCGGCGCTGCGCGAGCTGCGGCAACGCGTGGCGCTGGGCCCCAGCGCCCTGCCGTCCGTGTGCTGCTACACCTTCCACAACGCCCAGGACACGTAGGAAGCCGGGGCGCCATTCGCGAGCTGCCCATCGGTCGCTGACGTCCGATTTTGAGCGGGGTACATGCGCGGGGAGCCGGCCGCCCAGGCTGTCGTCCGTGGCGATCTCCAAGGACTCGACGCTGATGAGCGCCGGGTTCAGCGAGTCGTTCATCCAGGTGTACAACTTGAAGCGGGTCCGTGGGCGCGCCAGCGCTCACTGGGATGCTTGCTAGTCAGCGTCAGCGTCTGACCCGAGGCGAGTGCGCCCTTACCCGGTTGCCTGGCGGCGCTGCTCCCAGGAAAACCTGCGCAAGCTCAAGAACGGCCTGGACCTGATGGACATCGTGACGGGGCCCGGTACTGCATGGCTCCGCGTGCGCTTGGGCGTCGACGTACCGACGCTAATCCCCGTGGCCGCCACCCGGCTACCGTGCGCAGCGGCCATCAGACACCGACCAGAGCGAGTTCATGGAGGACACCGGCAGCTCGGAGGCGCGCCTCGTGGGCCACTGTGGCCCGGTGTACGCCACGTCGTTCAGCCACGACAACCGCTTCCTCCTGTCGTGCTCCGAAGACAACACCAGTACGGCGCGTCATGGGCAAAGATGCTTCTATGCTACGCAAAGGCGCTTAGCTTCTTGCCACGTCGCCAGGTGCTGTTGCTGCTGCGGTCCGACAGCGCGGCTGTGGTCGCTGGAGACGTTGAGTAATCTGGTGGTCTACAAGGGCCACACGTACCCGGTGTGGGACTGCGACTTTTCGCCGTTCTCGTTCTACTTTGCGACGGCGTCGCACGACCGCACCGCGCGCCTCTGGTCGAGCGAGCACATCACGCCGCTGCGCATTTTTGCCGGACACATGTCGGACGTCGACGTACGGCTGGAGGGCCCTGACGTACCCGCGGCGAGGCGATGCTGACGCGCCTTACGCCGTGCCTTCGAGCGGCCCGCGTTGGCAGTCGTGCAAATTCCACCCGAACGCGCACTATCTGGCGACGGGCTCATCGGATCGCACCGGTACGTGTTGCCGCTCGGGAGGCCGCGGCATGCGCGTTTGCCCGTGCTGATGGCCGGTCGTCGCGCGCAGGACCTGCGACACGCATATGCCCAGTGCGCCTGTGGGATGTGCAGCGCGGCGACGCTGTGCGCGTCTTCACCGGCCACGCGGGCGCGGTGCATGCGCTGGCGTTTTCCCCGGACGGACGCGCCTTGGCCTCTGCCGGTGCGCACCCTGCGCCCAACGGAAAACTGCGGCATGTTTTCCCTCACCACTAATCAGTGACCGTGCGCTGTTTTGTCCCCTTCGCCAACGCACCGACGACAGGCGAGGACGGCGTGATCATGGTGTGGGACCTCGGCAGCGGCAAGCGGCTGCGGAAGCTCGTCGGGCATCGGTACGCGGTCACATGCCACGACGTTATGGGGAGCCACCGCACCTGCGACTCACCCACCGATTTTGGTGCTGCTGCTTCGGTGGCACTTTCCTGCAGCGCAATGGTGTACTCGCTGCACTTTTCGAGCGACGGCCACGTGCTCGCCTCGGGCGGCGCCGACAACACCGTGCGGCTATGGGACGCCAAACGCTTCCTGGGGCTGGGAACTGGCGGCACGGGCACGGGCGTTGCCAGCGCAGCTGCGGGCGCGGGCGCGGGCGCGGCGGCAGGGACGGCTGGCGCCGTGGCCCCCGCGGGCGCGGCGGCCGCCGGCGTTGGCGCCGAAGAGTACGAAGGCGCGCTCTCCCGCGTGGTGACTTTTGCGCCAAAGGATTCTCACCTGCATTCCCTCTATGTGCGCTGCCGCCTGTGCCATCGCAGGGAGCGCGGTGCGGAGGCGACGGAGCTGCTGGCGACGCTGCGGACCAAGTCGACCCCGATCCAGTGCGTCCAGTTCACCTACCGCAACATCCTGCTGGCGGCGGGCGCGTACACGCCGCCAACGCAATAGCGGGGCGTCGCCGGTAGATGTACAGAGAATCGTGCGTGCAAATGCATTCCTTGAGCCAGCCCTTTACAAGCGATAGCGTGCGCGGGACCCTGCCGCCCTCGCAGCTGGCGTCCGGCGCTGCCGCCGCTTACGCCTTGTTCGACAGGGCGGCCACGCCCGGCAGCACCTTGCCTGCGAACCCGCCAACACGCAACCACGCGCGTAGGCATCGCACTTGAGCGCCGAGAGGTGCGCGGCATCCCCGACCACGCGTCACGAAGCGTACCCTCCAGCAGCTCGAGCGAGGCGCCACCGCCCGTGCTGACGTGGCTCACGCGGTCCTCCAGGTTGAACTTGGCCGCAGCGGTGGCCGTGTCGCCGCCGCCTGAACCCCCCCGCCCCGCCCCGTCGCGGAACGCAGTGAGCAGGTCAGCACGGGCCCCTGAGTTGACGTGTGACGGCGCGCCCTTTGGCGGCGGCGTTCCCATGGCCTCCGTACCAATAATGGTGGTGGCGCCCTTGGCGGTCGCCTCGGCGACGGCCTCGCCCACGGCCTTGGTACCGCTGGCAAAGTTGGGGAACTCGAACACGCCCATGGGACTAGCGGTGCCAGAGCGAACCCTTGCCCCGCCACGGCTGCGCGTCAGCACGCTCGCGCACATGCGATGCGCGCGGCGCAACGCCGCCCGGCGCACCCGTTCCACAGGATGGTCTTGGCGCCCAGGATGGCCTCGCGGAAGGCGGCGACCGACTTGGGCCCGATGTCCAGGCCCAGGCAGTCGTCCGGAATGCCCGAAGCGTCGTCGGCCGCGCCGACAGTGGCGTCCTCGCCAAACTTGCTGCCGGTGACGTAGTCGACCGGCAGGTGGATGGTCACGTTGCGCTCCTTGGCCTTGGCCATGATCTTGTCCACGATCTTGGCGCCCTCCTCGTCAAAGAGCGACTTGCCAATCTGGGCAGGCGCCGAGCGCGGCACTGAAATCGCGCGGCGCGCCGCCGTCAGCGCGGCACGCACTTGGGGCCCGGGCGGCCCGGTGCGCGGGGGCGCACGCACCTTGACGTTGTTCAGGACCTTCTTGAAGGTGAAGGCCATGCCGCCGCCGATGATGATGGCGTTGACGCGCTCCAGCAGGTTCTCGATCAGCTGGATCTTGTCGCTGACCTTGGCACCGCCGAGGATGGCCAGGAACGGCGCCTCGGGGCTCTCCAGCGCCTTGCTGAAGTAGTCCAGCTCCTTCTTCATGAGCAGGCCCGCCGCGCGGACGCTGTGGTTGACGCCGACCATCGAGCTGCCGCCCGGACGACATTGCAGCGGTCCACGGCGGGATGTGGTGAGCAGCGCCTCAGGGTTCAGCGCGCTGCCATGCCCGCTGAGGGTACCTGTGCGCGCGGTGGGCGGTGCCAAAGGCGTCGTTGATGTAGACATCGCCCAGCTTGGTCAGCGAGGCGCGGAAGGCGGCAACGTCGGCCTCCTTGGCCTTGATCTGTGGGTGCGGTCGGCTAGACGCCTGGAACTCGCCGCATGTCAGTCATCATTGGTGCAGAGCACTGGCGCTGGGGCAGGGAGGGCCGTCTGTCGAACCTTGTTGCCGTTCTCGTCCTCGGCCTTGCCCTCCTCCTCGATGTGGAAGCGGAGGTTCTCCAGCAGGAAGACCGAGCCTACGTCTCCCAGGCGGACGAGAAACGCACGGTGCCCCATCAACAGCGGGCTCCCGCGTGCCGAGCGCACCCGTCGAAGCCGGTGCGAACCTTCGGCGGGGTTGCTGGTGGCCTGCTCCACCTCGGGGCCGACGCAGTCCTTCAGGAAGGTGACCTTGCGGCCCAGCAGCTTCTCCACGACGGGGGCGATGGGCTCCAGCGAGTACTTGGGGTTGACCTTGCCGTCCGGCCGGCCCAGGTGGCTCATCAGCACGACCGAGCGCGCACCTAAAGCACGCCGCCAAAGGAGGGAGCGGGGCTGGAGGGCGTGGGCGACCACGCCAGTGCAAGCCACAGCATGGTTGTAGGCTGCGTACCATTGTCAAGGGCGTACTGCACGGTCGGCAGGGCGGCCACAATGCGCTGGTCGTTGGTGACCTTGCCGTCCTTGAGCGGCACGTTGAAGTCGACGCTGTGCCGCAGGTCGGGTGGCAGGCAGAGCGGTCCGGTGCGTCAGGACGGGGGGGGTGGGAAGGCGGGCGCGGGCTGTGCACGCGGGGACGCACCGCATCAGCACGCGCTTGCCCTTGAGGTCAACATCCTTGATGCCCAGCTTGCCGCTGATGGAGGTGTTCGCAGCGGCCGCCATGGTGACGCGACAAAGAAAGGACAGCGTTTTCGCGACGAGAATGTGACGCTGGAGCGCCGCCAAAGTGCAACAAACAGACGGGTAAGAATGCTTTAGCTTAGCGCGACGGCCGACGCGGACGAACAGCAGACCTGGGCATCCTCTCTGAGCAGACTATGGAAGATACAATGCCATACTTGGATGGCGCCAGTGACCCTGAAACCCTGTCGGCCGCTTGCACCGCCCCGTCACCAGTCGGGATCTCCGAACGGCCCGCAACCGCTCCCAAGACAAACAACTCCACACCCAACTACACCCATTGATGCCTCGCCATTTCCTCTACCTCCCCTTCACGCCCGCCGGCCGTTCCAACCGCGCCACGCCCGCGAAACGCGCCCGCCAGAGGCGCCAGTCGGGGGGCGGCGCGTCGCCGGTCGGGATCACTCAAAGGGGGCCTCAACCGCTCCCAACGCGAACAAGCTCCACATCCAACTACACCCATCGATGCCTCGCCATTTCCTCTACCTCCCCTTCACGCCCGCCGGCCGCTCCAACCGCGCCACGCCCGCGAAACGTGCCCGCCAGCGGCGCCAGTCGGGCGGCGGCGCTCCCTTTTTCCCCTCCACGCCCAGCGCCTACCGCTGACGTCATCGAGAGACCACGTGGAATGACGTCACTCAAAATGCCCCGCAAGTCCATTTGCCCCTCGACAAATGACGTCATCATGTTGATGACGTCATCGGGCGTGGGGCGGCAGAGAGCGCAGAGGGCGCGGCGACGGCGACGGCGGCGGCGGTGGCGGCGATGGCGGCGGGCGTGCTGGACGGCCCGGCGGCCGCCGCCCTGCCGCCCTGCGCGCCCTACGCGTGCTACCTGCTTGTGTCGCAGGCGCCGGGCTTCAAGGACCACACGTACATTGGGTTCACCGTCAACCCACCGCGCCGCATCCGGCAGCACAACGGCGCCATTGCCGGTGGCGCCAACCGCACCAAGCGCAAGCGGCCGTGGTGCGGACCCGCGTCAGTGCGCGGTCCAGCGGCGCACATCTGGCTGACGCCGTGGCGGGCGGGCGGACAGGTCATCGTACACGCTGTGCAGGGCCATGGTGCTCGTCGTCCAGGGCTTCCCCACCAAGCTGTGCGCGCTGCAGGTGCGCGCAGGCATGCCACCATCATCGAGACGCACGTGCCGATTGTGTTAACAGTGCCCGCCGCCAGCGTCTCCACCACCGCGCAGCGCTGCAGTTTGAGTGGGCGTGGCAGAACCCGCGGCTCTCGCGGCACCTGCAGGCGACGCCGCTGACCATCGAAGAAACCGCCGCCGGCACGAAGCGCCGCGGCGGGCCCAGCCAGCGCGGCCGCGCGCCCGCACGCCTGGGCCCCGTGCTGCTCGTCCTCGCGCGCATGCTGCAGGTGCCCCTGTGGGCGCGGCTGGGCTTGCGCCTCAACTTTCTGCAGTCCGACATCCTGGAGCGCTTCCAGCGGCTGCGCCCGGCGCCGCCGGCGCACATGCGGTGGCTCCTGCGGCCGCTCAGCGAACTGGCGCCCACGTCGGCGATGCTGCGTACGGCTGCGCACCCACGTGGCAGTTGGGGTGGGGGACATCGCTGACGTACTTTGTCCTTTGTGCTTGTGTGGGCCACGCCTGGATGGACGCAGTGGGCGAAAGCGACGACGACGACGACGACGACGACGACGACGACGACCAGGAGGAGGACGAGGACGAGCACGGCAGCGGCGGCAGCGGCAGCGAGGCCGAGAACGCGCCGGACGGGAGCACGGACACGTCGCCCGCCAAGCGCGTCGCCGTCAACGCGGGCCCCGTGGCGGCGTGGCGGCCTGCGCTGGACGACCTCGCCGACCCGATCGACTTGGACGCCGACGACGCCCTGGCCGGCGCCATCCTGCACTGGCCCGGGGCGGCGTCCCAGGCGTCGCAGTCGTCGCAGGGAGCCGGTGCGACGCGCGCGGCGGCCGCCACCACGTGCGCCATTTGCGAGAGCGCGCTGGTGCCGCCGACGCTGCGGTGCCTGCACCGGACGTGCAAGATGGCGGCGCACATGGCGTGCCTCGCATCGGCGTTTGTCCGCCAGGAGGCCGGCGCGGCGGACACGGCGCCGGTGCTGCCGTGCCAGGGCACGTGCCCAACGTGCGCGCGGCCGCTGCTCTGGACGGACCTGGTCCACGACTGGCGCCGGCGCCGCGTGGCCCCGAGCGCCTCTCAGGAAGGCCGTGGCTGACGGCCTGCTGGCGTCCAAGGCAAAGCGTTGCTGTCGTCGCTGCGTTCAACTGCCGAACGACGCGCTGCGGCCGTGCGAGATCACCCACTAGTATGTGGTGTGATCCAATGGCACGGCGCGCTGAAGCATGGTCGCAGATTGTTGAGATGCCGCAATCGGTGGACGATTCCGCGTCGCGTAGCGACGGATGCACCGATCGGCAAAGGCCCTGAGGTGGTTGCCGCAGCCGCGGGGAATCATGCGGGTTGTGAGCCAGGCGCGCAGCTGGCTCGTGAACATGCCCCGACGCCTGCTGGCGCTCCATCGTTGGTACACGTATGTGGCGGGCCCTCAACACGCTTCGGGCAGGCCCGCCGCGAGGGCTGCCGTGAGCGCAGCGGCTGACGCCGCATGACACAGCTGCGTGGCATGCCCCGGCAATGCGCACTGGCCCCTCCAGCCGGTGGATCGCCGTTCTCCCACGCTAGGAGATGTTGCTTGGTGTGCCTGCCTCTTGTACCCACCCATGTACTCGCCTGTTGGCCGACCTCCCATAAACCATTGCGGCCTCGATGCCTTGTTGCCACGGCTGTTTAGCTCTGTTTCAACGTGCTTCGCCGCATGCCGTACCCTAACGCCACTCGATAGGGCCCTATCGGCCTCGGCCATACGGCGCGGGTCGATGGAATGCTTCGTCGTCTGCGGCGCATGGCGCTTGAGGACCCTGGAGCGTCCATAGACCACGACCACTACGGAGGCGTGTGGCCGCGCCACATGCACCGCATGCACCGCATGCATGTGTAGCGCCACCGTGCACTCCAGGAGCACTGTATTGGCAGCGCAGGGGTAGGTACAGACCGACTCCAGCACGGTGCCCGCAGGGGGGGGGGGGGCAGTGACGGTGACGTACATGCCCGCGGCGCCTGCGCTACGCATGCATGCACCGCATGCATGCATGTGTAGCGCCACCTTCCTTCACGCAGCACCCCCGTCGAGAGCACATGCATGGATGGACCGTGGAGGATCTCCAGGGCGGCCTTTATGGCTTCGCGGGTGCTGGCGGGTAGCGCCTGTGGCCGCCTTGCTAGCGGCGTTTCCACGCGCTCTGCTTTGAACGGCGTGTAACGAAGCCCGCGTCGGCGCCTCCTCGGGACGACCCTCGTCCACACGCTCCGCATGCGCTCCATGCGCTCCATGGGCGGCTGCGTGGGCGGCGTGGGCGACGTGGGCGGCGTGGGCGGTGTGGGCTGCGTGGGCGGCGGCGGCACGTTTTTCACAACGCGACACGGCCGACGACGACGGAGATAAAGAGACCAGCTGCATCAGCTGCACCACGCAAGCGGACAAGGAGGACGGACACGCCCGGCACCCTCTGCGCGGGCATAGAGGGCGGGGCGGGGGGAACACCGGGGCGAGCACCGCCTGACAAGGCGCGAAGGGACGCGCATCGACGGACAAGGTAACACGGACGGGAACGCGTTCTCAGTCGGTGGGACACCAGCGCACGCGGCGTCGACGACGCGCGAACGGCGACAGCGGCGCCGTCGGCTAAAGGCAAGCGAGCACAAACAAGGCACGGGACGCACCGCCGCTGCCGCTGCCGGGGGGGCGAGGGGGGCTGCTGCTTGCGCTGGCTGCCGCTGGCCGTCGTGGCGCAGGAGCACCAGCATGGGGCCGATGCCGCCCGCGCTACTGCCGGCGCCCGCGACGCACCGCACGCCCCACACCCTCCCGGCGCTCGTTACCCGCGGCATTGCGCGCTCCCCAGGCAAGAGCAGCGCCGATGTGTCGCCGGCGACGAGCGGGTGGCTGCCGCTCCCGCGCGCGGGCTGGCTGCGCGGGACGCACGCGCTGGGCGCGGTGGCCGTCGCGGCGGGGCTGCTGCTGGTGGCCGCGCTGCTGCTGCTCCAGACGGAGGGCAACGTCGTCGCGCCGCGCCATGAGGTCGACGAGGCATGGGCGCACCACGACGCGCTCCATGGCGGGCACGCGCCCGCCGAGTCTGCGGAGCAGCCCGACGCGGACGCGGCCGACATTGACGTGGCGCCCGGCCCGCGGTACCTCATGCACCTGCCGTCCGGCGCCGTGGGCGCGCAGCTGCTGGACCTGAAGACGGCGTGCCTGCTGGCGCGGGCGTCCAACCGGACGCTAGTGCTGCCCATGGCCGAGGTGCAGCCGCCGGCCGCGCTCGCGAAGACGGCGAGCAGCGCGTGGATGCCTCTGGACCTCTACCTGCACGCGGCCGCGCTGCGCCGCCTGCCGTGCCAGACGCTCTCCATGGCCGCGCTGTGGCAGTGGCTGCGCAAGCACCCGCTCGCCGAGAGCCTCGCGGCGGACCACGGCGGCGGCCAGGGCGTCGTCCACGCGAGCGGCACGACGACGCTGCGGTACCTCCTCACGCCGGGCGCCGCGACCATGCCGGAGGACATGCGCAAGTACTACCACGGCGTCATCGAGCTGCCCTTCTCCAGCCCGGGCCGCTGGACGGGGCCCGGCACGGCCAGCGCGGCGGCGCGCGCCGGGGCGGCGGGGCCATCCACCACGGCCGCACTCGCCGAGGCGCTGCGGGCCGTGCGCGACACGACCATCGTGGCGCTGGGAGCGCTGGGCGCCGTCTCCGCCGCCATCGACGACGGCGCATGGCGCACCTCGACCCTGCAGGACGCCGTCGTGCATGCGTACGCACGCAAGGACCGGCCCGCCGCTGCCACGCCGCCGGCGCCGCCGCCGGGGCCGGCGCCCCCGATGAACGTGAACGCGCGCGTCGTCCGCCACCTTCTCATCTCCAGCCGCCTCCACGAGCTGGCGCACAGCCTCCGCCGGGCGCTCTTCACGGGCCCCTTCGTCGCGCTGGATGTGGCCCAGGCGCCCGGTGCCGTGGCCTGCCAGCAGTACAAGACGCACGCCGAGCGCACGCTGTGCCAGATGCCGCCCGAGCTCTACGCGGCGGCGTTCTACGATCTGCGCGTCGCCCTAGCCGAGGAGCCGGACCTGGCGCGCGCGGCCGACAGCGCGGAGGGCAATCAGGCAGCGGCGGCCGAGGCGCTGCCGGGGGAAGTGCGCGACGTGAACAACGGTGCCGCGTCCGCGGATCGCGCTCCTCCCGCCGCCGCTGGCGCCGCCCCCGTGGTGGCGAATCAGACGGCGACCAAGGCCGCTAGTACAAGGGGCACACCGCCCCCGGTGATGCCGGCAGCAGTCCCGGTGGACGTCCTCCTGTGGAATCCCGACCCGGCCACCGAGTCGCTGCAGCTGTGGCAGCCCATTGTGCACAGCGGGGCCAACGACGCGGTCGTGGCACCGTGGTCGAAGCTGTGGCAGCTGCTGGACACCAAGGAACACCGGCCGCTGCTAAAGGAGCTGGTGGCGCTCAACAACATCGAGATCGCACTCGTCGGCGCGCAACTGTGCATGGACGCGACGTGGTACATCGGTAACCCGTACAGCCCCCTCAGTCGCCTGATCGCCGAGCGACGGCAGCTGGAAGGCCGCTTCAGCTACTTTCTGTCGCCGGATTCGCCCTACGTCCTCCTCGTCGACGGCGAGCAGTAGGCGTGTACATTGTCCTCCAGTCTGTACAGCAAGAGTTGGCTATAGTCGTTCCCGTTGCTATCTCGCCGCGGCCGCTCTGGCAGCGCGGGTCGCAGATTCAAAGTTGCGGGCTGCGGGCGACGAGGCGTTTCGTTCGTCATCACGGCAGTCGTCGTAGTTGACGCGGTGGGCCACGATCGGGCGGCGCACCATGCAGTGCTCGTCCTGCGCTCGCGGCTGCTCGTGAGCGCTATACCGCTGCCACAGATGCTTGTGATCACCGCGCCCGTTTTTTCGAGAAATTAGGGCAAACGGCCGTGTGCATCGGCATGTGCTTGAAACGTAGGCCTGTGCGCGATTCAGCGACAACTTTTCACGCCCTTCTGCTCAGCTTCTACCGCACTGTACAAGGCACTTTACATGCGACCCGTTCGCCGCCAGCTACACCGGCACAGCCAGCGCTGTGGACCCCATGAGCGTCTCGTACAGCTTCCACGCCAGGACGTCGTCCCGGAGCGCCGACTGCGCCGTGAGCAATGTGCCAATGCTGAGCACAAAGACAGTGAGCGTGAGCAGCGCTAGGCCGGGCTGCTTCCAGCCGGTGCTCAGCAGGTTGGCCAGCGTGAGGGGCTTGTACGCCTGCTTCCAGTGCGCCGCCTCCTTGGCCACTGCATCTACGGCGACCCGCACGAGGAAGCGCGCAGCCGTCGCCACCGTGTGAGACTCAGCGTCAGCGGCCGCGGCTTGCGATGCACGCGCAGGCGCGTCCCTGGGCACGTACCGTGCTTCTCCCGCAGTGCCTTCGCCTCGGCCCGGTGGACGTCCAGCTCCGTCTTGAGCGACAGCGCGCGCGCCTCGGCGGTAGTGAGCGTCAAGCTCAGGCGCGCTTGCTCGGCTTCCAGCGCCAACTGCGAGCAGCGGCCAGAGTGCCGTCGGGAATTGCGCGCCCCAGACGTTCGCGTCATTAGGGTGCGATGCGCAGGGTCCCCTCTCTGCGCCCTGCGCACCTGCAGCGCCTTCACTTTCTTGGTCAGCGACTCGCGGGCCGCTTTGTCTGTTGGCGGAGCGGCCCAAGCGCCCGTGTGCAAGCGACCGTTAGCCTGGACGTTCTGACGCCCTACGCAGGGCCGCCTCTGCGTACCCTTGCCCGCTTGCAGCTGCAGCGCTTGCAGTTCTGCGGTGAGCCGGGCCACGTTCTCGTGGGCGGCCGCAATGACGGCGGTGTTCTCCTCCAAGCGGCGCTGCGAGGTTAGACTAGCGCAACTAGCGGTCTCCTCGTCAGCGTCGCCGATTCTTGAAGGGACTGCGAAGTGGTCGGCCATTACCTGGTCTGCGTCCAGCGCGTCCTGCAGCCGCTTGGACTTTTCCCGCTCTGTTTTTGCCCCGGTCGACCGCGTTCGTCGGTGGGCGTCGGCCGTCAGCGCCCAGCGTCCGCGTCGCAGTCGCCGGCGGCGGCGCGGCCCGGCTGCCGCACCTTTGCGCAGCCGCTGGTCGAGCGTGTTGCGCAGGGCCTCCAGCTTGCGAATGCGATCGTTGAGCGAGATGTAGGCGTTATCGGCGATGCGCCACTCCTCGTCGTACGACATGTCCATCGCGCTCTCGCCGCGGCCGGCGCTGACGGCGGACAGGTGCTGCGCGATCGACACCGACAGCATCGACGTGTCTAGGTTCGGCACGACGGCGTCGTGGTCCGGGCCCCCGCTGACCGCGATGGCATCGTCGCTCGGCGCGGTGATGACCACCTGCGCCGCCTGCAGCTGCTCCGCCAGCGGCTTGGCCGCGGTGGGCGTCGGCGCCGGCGGCCGGCGCATGGGCGACGCCAGCAGGCCCGGCGTGGACACAGCGTCGGACGGCACGGCGCTGGGCATCGCCGACGTGTCGCCGTAGAATGACACGTTGGGCGAGTACGGGCTGCGGCCGGCTTGGAGGGCGCGCTCCATCTTGAGCCGCGCGAGCTCCGTCTCCACCTCGGTCAGCCGCTGCGCGGCCTCGGTTGCCTCGGCGCTGCGCTGCTGCAGCAGCTGGCCCAGCTCAGCGAGGTCCGCGTTGGCTCGCGCCACCTGCGCCTCCAGCTCGTGGTTCTGGCGCTCCAGGAGCGCCAGCTGTTGCGAGCGCATGTGCCGGAAAGAAATGCGCTGTGTGTGAACACTCGTTTCTGCGCTGGATGTGGTTCGCGGTCGCAGCGCACCTTGGCCGAGACGTCCGGCGGAATGACGGCCTTGGGCGGGCCATGCTGCAGCTGGACGATCTGCTGCTGCTTGGCCTCGACCGCCTTTTGCAGCTCTTCGACGCTTGACTGCAGCGTGACCTCTGCACTCACCGCAAGTCATACATTAAAAGTGCTGGCTGCGCTGCGTCAGACCCCGCGGCTGCATCGTTCACGTTCAATGCGATGCGCCACCGTACGTGAGGAGCGAAGCTCGCTGAGCTCGTCCACTTGCTGGCGCACCCGTTGCTCAGCCCGGTCCGCGCGCTGGCGCAGCGCCGCGGCTTCGGCATCCGACTGTGTGGCGGTTCAAGGCCAACCCCGCGAACAGCTCCCCTGCATAAGCCGCTCGCACCTCTTCGAACAATGGCGCCAATGGCGGGCGGCGGACCTTGGCCAGCGCCTCCCGCAGCTCGCGCAGCTCCCGGTCCCGTTTGGTGAGCTCGGACCGCGCGTTGCGCATCTCCTTCTCGTTCAGGCGCTGCAGCTCCTCCTGCACGACCGTCAGCTCGTCCACGCGCGCGCGGTAGTACTCAATCTCGGTGACCAGCCGATGTTTCTCGCTCACGGCCTGATCCAGCTGCGCCTTGAGCTCCGCCGCCTGTGTCAGTGTCAGCTCGCCGTAGGGACGCCCCGATCTATGGCGTCAGCACAACCGGTCCCCCTCGCTCGCTGGTTCAATGCTGCTGCGCGTCGGCGGAACGCACCTCGGTGGCGCCGTTAAAGTCCAGCCGGCTGGGCCGCAGGTGCGTGCCGGCAATGCTGCTGCTAAAGTAGCCGTCCACGTCCACGGACGGCTCCTGGTTGCTGATGAGCGAGCGGTTCGCGCCGTACGCGCCGTTCAGGTCGGCAAAGCTCGGGTCGTCCAGGTTGGCGGCCTCCGCCATCCGGAAGCTCGTGTGCTGCTTCCGAATGGTGTCCAGCTTTGGGTCGTCCTGGAGCGCGTCGTAGTTGTTAAACCACGTCGCTTGCAGCAGCTCCAGGACCTGCTCTGCGTCCAGCTCCTGCCGCCGAGCGTGCACAGCACCGGGCGCAGCACCCGTCTGGCCCAGTGAGCGCCTGGCCCGCCGTGCCCGGCCCGCCATGCAGCGCCCCTGCCGCACCTCGTCCTGCTGGCTGAAAAAGTCAAAGGCCGGCGCAGACTCGGGCGGAAAGTACAAGCCGTGCTGCGTCTCCAGCGCCTGCTTGAGGTGCGGCAGCCGGGTGCAGCTCACCTTGCCGGCCTGGTGTACGCCTCCCGCCAAAGCGCCGCGTCCGGTCAACGGGGCATACCTTGGTGAGCGGCAGTGCACGCACGTCCAACCCCCGCCCGCCAGCGCGCCGCGCCGCACCTCGTTGAGCTCGCTGCACAGGTACGGCGTCAGGTCCACGTCGACGTTGCTGGGCGCGGGCGCCGGGGTGGCCAGCATGCGCTTCGCGTACACGGTCGACGCGGGCGTGGCGGGGACGCCGGCGACGGCAGCTGCGGGCGTCTGCGGCTCGGCCGGCGCGAGGGGCGTGCCCGTGATGGCCTCGGCCAGCTTGTCGGCGCGGTAGAAGAAGCGCAGCACCCGATCGAGCGAGCGCGGCGGCGTGAACAGGACGCTGTGCGCTGGGCTACCCGCCGACGGCGCCCGCACGGGCGACACGGGCGACTTGGGCGGCGTCGCTGGCGGCGCCGGCGCCTCTACTCCGTGCACGTCGGCCGCCCCCGGTGGTGGGGCGGGGTGCTCCGCCATCGTCAAGAGGGCCTGAGCCACGTCGTGGCGGGCGTCGCTAGCCAGGTCGGCAGGGGGCGCCGCCGTCGGCGCGGCAGCTGCGGAGGGGCTCCAGCTGTTTGCCGCCTCCCAGCCGTCTGCGCTCGACCCTCCCGTGGTCGGCTCGGCCGGTCTTGCGGCCGCGTCCCCGTTGTCGGCAGGGGCGTCGTCCGAGGCTGGGCCTACCGCGGCAAGCTCCCACCAGTTAGCCGAACCCATTGCGGGCTCGGCCGGAGCCTCAGCGGCCTCGGCCGCCGGCAGCCCAGCAGCGGTGGACGAACCTTCGGTCGCCACACCGCTCTCATCGGCCGTGGCGGCCGTGGTGTCGCCGCGCGGGTACGGCGCAGGCTCGCCCGCCACCGCGTCCCAGGCATCGCCGTCCCCGCCGGGACCACAGCCCAGGGCGACGCCAACGTTGGCGGCCGGCGCCTCGTTCGGCTTGTCTCGCGGCTCGGACGCGGCGGCAGGGGTGGGTGCGGCGTCGTAGGCGGTTGGGTCGGTGGCGGCGGTGGTCCCGGCCTCAGGGTCCCACGTGTCGTCGGCGTCCCACCCATCGACGCTGGCCATGGCGAACCCACACGTCCACGCGCCACGCGGGGCGCCGAGCGAACCGCTGTCTCCGAAGATGGAAGGCGGTCGCGCCACCTGTTGTCGACCACGTCTAAGCAGCTGCTGCCTCTTCTGTCGCTCGTTGTCTACGTCCACAGCAGCTCTGCCTTCTGCGTCGTGCACGGCTTGCGTCCTCGTCCTCGTTGCCCGCTTCGGAGGGCGCCAAACGCGTCGTGGCCGTTGTCCTCTTCGCGCTACGCTGCTCAGTCCGCTTCGTTCCCACACTCTTCTTCCTCTCCGTTGCTTTCGCTTCGTCTTCTTGGTTCGTCGTCCTGTTCGTCGTGCTCTTGCCGTCGTCCACCTGGTGCATCACCGGTATGTCTTTGCGCCCTTCTTTGTCGTCGTCGTCCTCCTCCTCCTCTTCGTCCTCGTCCTCGTCGTCTTCCTCGTCGTCCTCCTCTTCTTCTCCAGCGTCCTCTTTGTCGTCGTCTTGGTCCTCCTCCTCTTCTGCGTCCTTGTCCTCCTCCTCTGCGTCCTCCTCTTCTTCTCCAGCGTCCTCCTCTGCGTCGTCGTCGTCGTCGTCCTCCTCCTCTTCTTCTCCAGCGTCCTCCTCCTCCTCCTCCTCTTCTTCTTCTTCGTCCTCCTCCTCTGCGTCCTCCTCCTCTGCGTCCTCGTCCTCTGCGTCCTCGTCCTGTGCGTCCTCGTCCTCGTCGTCCTCGTCGTCGTCCTCGTCGTCGTCCTCGTCGTTCTCCTCCTCGTCGTCGTCGTCGTCTTGTGCGTCGGTCGCGCCACCGACAAAGTTTTCCCGCCAAACATCGTTACAATGTGGGGAGCACCATTGTTAAAGTGCCCCTCAAATGAAGCCGCGGACGACGACGACGACGACGACGACGACGCCGTTGAAGAAGACGAAGAGGACAAGGAAGAAGAAGGCGGC
>Ga0180216_1001979_pt1 | contig 17539 bp, 16 predicted proteins | sample eDN3rd37CBELigMG_FD_128879 | JGI IMG/M metagenome (GOLD analysis project Ga0180216, IMG submission 128879) | Enriched Miracle-Growth compost microbial communities from Emeryville, California, USA - eDNA 3rd pass 37_C BE-Lig MG (version 2)... ...
AGCTCAGATCCACCTTGCGGGCGAGCAGCATCACCGCCAGCACCGCCGCCATGGCCCCGCTCTGCGAGACGATGCCGACGCCGCCGGGGCTCTTCCCCTCCAGCGGTGTGTCGATGAAGGTCAGCGGAATGCGGTCGACATAGTTGACCGAGCCGAGGCAGTTCGGCCCCTCGATCACCATGCCCGCCTCCGCCGCGATACGGCCGATCTCGCGCTGATCGGCAAGGCCCTGCTCGCCGCCCTCGGCGAAGCCGGCGGCGAAGATCATCACCGCGCCGACCTTGCGGGCCGCAAGCGCGCGCACCGTATCGACCACGGCGACGCGCGGAATGGCGAGGATGGCGAGGTCCACGCCCTCCGGCATCGCCTCGACGCCCGGCAGGCAGGGCCGGTCGCCGATGGTCTCGCGCTTGGGGTTGATGAGGTGGATCTCGCCCGGAAAATCATTCCGTTCGAGATTCGCCAACACCACCGCGCCCAGCGCGCCGGGTTTCTCCGACGCGCCGACGATGACGACCGAACGCGGCCGCAACAGCCGGTCGATATTGCCAACAGTCGCTCTGGCCTGCGTTGCAGCCTCGGTCGTCATTTCGTCCCTTTCCCTCGTCTCTGTGCTGTGAACACCCGGCCGATCAGACCTCGGTCTTGTTCTTGTCGTAGTGGCCGAGGCCGGGCTTGAACGTCTTGTCGTCGAGGAACTGCTTCATCGCGACATGACGGCCGTCCGACTTGTCGAACCAGTTGAGGCCCTCCTGCAAGCGGATCAGATAATCCTCGGCATTGTCGTAAGTCATCTCGCGCACGCGGCGGACGGCATCCTTGGTGTATTTCACCGTCGCCCAGTTCTTCTGCACCAGCGTCTCGGCGACCTGCTTGACCCGCGCCTTGAGCTGGTCGGCGGGGAGAGACTCGTTGACGAGATGATATTGCGCGGCCTGCGGGCCGGTCAGGTTCTCGCCCATCATCGCGTGATACATGGCGACGCGCATCGGCATCAGCTCGGTGGCGACCTTGGTGGCGCCGCCGCCGGGGAGGATGCCCCAGTTGACTTCGGACAGGCCGAACTGCGCGTCATCCGAGCAGAAAGCGAGATCGCAGGCGAACAGCGGACCGTAGCCACCGCCGAAGCACCAGCCGTTGACCATAGCGATGGTCGCCTTCTGATACCAGCGCAGCCGCTCCCACCAGGTGTAGGCCTCGCGCTGCGACTTGCGCACGCCGGGCAGGCCCTGCGCCTCTGTCTCGCGGAAATATTCCTTGAGGTCCATGCCGGCCGACCAGGCCGTGCCCTCGCCGGTGAGCACCAGCACGCCGACATCGTCGCGGAACTCCAGCTCCTCAAGCACGCGCAGCATCTGGCGGTTGAGCTTGGGGCTCATGCAATTGCGCTTGGCGGGCCGGTTGAAATAGACCCAGGCGATATTGTTCTCGATCTCGTAGCGAACGGTATCTTCTTCGCGTTCCACGGCGGACATGGCCCTATCCTTTCTGGATGAATTATGCTATGATCCATAGCAGTTCTCCAACGAGGGGGCAAGAGACCGGAGCAGGCCGATGACAGTTAAATCGCACGACCGGACGAATGCGGCGGCATCGGCCGGACCCGTTACAGACGGCGCGCCGGACGAGCGGCTGGCGAGCCCGCTGGACGGGCTGCTCGGCTATCGGCTGCGCCGTGCCTCGATGGTGCTGATGGCCGATCTGGCGAGCGTGCTGCGTCCGTTCGGCCTCAGCGCGGGGGAAGCCTCGCTGCTCATCCTCGTCGGCGCCAATCCGGGCTGCCGGCAGAGCGATGTCGGGCGGGCGCTGGAGATCAAGCGCGCCAACCTCACCCCGCTGGTCGGCCGGCTGAAGGCGCGCGCCCTCATCACCGACGCGCCGATCGACGGCCGCTCGCTCAGCCTGACGCTGACCGAGGAAGGCCGAACCTTGCAGGAAACGGTGCTCGCGCGCATCGCCGCCAGCGACCGCGCCGTCCGCAAGCGGCTGAGCGGGGATGAGGCAAGCCTGCTGGCCGCGCTGCGCGAGATTACGGGCTGAACGCGAGACGCCCGCCGCGCCCCTCGAGATGGATCGTCGACACGGACTCTGATCGGAAGTAGCGCGCCCGAGATGACGAAGACGAGAACTGGTTGATTGTCATGTGAGGAACTCGATCACCGGCGGTTTTGGTGGTTTGATTCTGCCGAAAAATGAACCTCTTGCTAAGTGCGCCGCTGAGTATCCTTGTTTCAACGCAGCCGCGCCTTGCCGGTCTCGTAAGCCTGACCGGCCGCCTTCAGGCCTCCCATTGCAAACCCATGCAAGTGAGCCGCAAGCACGCTTGCATCGTCCGTAGCCACACCCTCCGCGATGGGAGCCACATGGTTGCCCGACAACACAAGCACAGCACAGGGCGCGGCGACGCTGACGAAGCAGTAGAACAGTGCCGGTTGGCCGACAGGTATCCCGGTGATCTCGCTCAGGATCGAGAGTATGACACTGAGCTTCGGTCGCACCTCATTGTCCACCAGAACGATGATATGCGATGAAGGCGCGGATAGTTCCCGCAGCAAAACGCGCACACTCCAGGGTGTCGTGCTCGACCGTTTGCCGACCAGCGCCTCGATCAGGGAGCGCAATTTCTCCTCTGCCGGCCGTTTCGCCTCGCCTATCGCCTGAAGATCGGCCAGCGAAATGAAACGGCGGTGCGCCTCGATCAGGACTGCCTGATAGAGCCCGTCGCGGCTCCCGAAATGATAGTTGATCGAGGCCAGGTCGACTTGCGCGGCTGCCGCCACCGTCTTGCTGGTCGTTTCCGCAAAGCCGTGTTTCGCGAACAAATCTCCAGCGCTTTCCAGGATGCGGGCACGTGTCGCATCGCCGTCCGAGCGGCGAGCCCTCTTTGATGTCGTCTTTGCGGATGGCTTCATTTCGTTGTGGACTATAGGGTTCATGCAATTTAAATTCAATTGAGACTTTTCCGCACGGAGCGCCGTCCGACGCTCGCCACCCGGAGTACCCGAATGCGCAGAATGACCATCCTTGGCCTTGCCATGAGCGCACTGTGTTTGGCTGCATGCGACAAGAAGGGCGAGGAAAACCAGCTCGCGCTTCAGGGCAATGTCGATGTCCGGCAGGTGTCCGTCGCCTTCGAGCAGACCGGACGGATCGCCGAGCTGCGCGCGCAGGAGGGCGATACGGTCAAGGCAGGCGCGGTGCTGGGGCTGCTCGACACGGTATCGCTGAAGCTCCAGGCCGAGCAGGCCAAGGCGCAGGCCGATGTGCAGGAGCAGAATCTGCGACGGCTGCGCAACGGATCGCGACCGGAAGAGATCGCGCAGGCAGCGGCGCGGCTGACCTCCGCCAGAGCGGAAGCCGATCGCGCGGCAACAGAATTGGCCCGCTTACGTGGAATCGCAGCCGCTACGGGCGGGCGTGGCGTTGCCGGACAGGACCTCGACCGCGCCGAGAAGGCAGCGGCGGCGGCCAATGCCGGCGTGCGTGAACAGGAAGCCGCCTTGCGGCTGGCCAGAGAGGGCGCGCGCGCGGAGGACATTGCCGGTGGCCAAGCACAGGTCGAGGCGGCTCGCGCCCAGCTTGCGCTTCTCCGGCATCAGATCGATCAGGGCGTGCTGCGCGCCCCGGTCGATGGCGTCATCCGCTCGCGCCTGCTGGAACCCGGCGACATCGCCTCGCCGCAAAGACCGGCTTTTGCGCTTGCCCGCACCCAGCCCAAATGGGTGCGCGTCTATGTCGCGCAGCCCTATCTCGGCCGCATCCGACCCGGCATGGCGGCCAGCGTCGTCAGCGACAGCCAGCCCGATCAGCCGATCGCCGGCCGGATCGGCTATCTCTCGTCGGTCGCCGAGTTCACGCCCAAGACCGTGCAGACCGAGGAGCTTCGCACCAGCCTCGTCTACGAGGTGCGCGTTACGGTCGACGATCCCGCAAACCGGCTCCGGCTCGGACAGCCCGTCACCGTCCGCATCGACCTCACCGGCGACAAGCAGTGAGCAAGACCGATGCGACGGTCGTCATCGAAGGGCTGCGCAAACGGTTCGACGCGCCCGACGGCAAGGCTTTCGACGCGGTCGCCGATGTTTCGTTGACGGTGCGTGCGGGTGAGCTGACCGCGTTCGTGGGGCCTGACGGCGCGGGCAAGACGACGCTGATGCGGATGATGGCGGGCCTGCTGCGCCCCGATGCGGGGACGCTGCATATGCTCGGTATCGACGTGCGCGCAGACCCCCAGTCGGTGCAGGATCGGATCAGCTACATGCCGCAGCGCTTCGGCCTCTATGAGGATTTGAGCGTGCAGGAAAATCTCGATCTCTACGCCGACCTGCACGGCGTTCCCCAGGACGTTCGGCGCGAGCGTTTTGGCCGGCTGCTCGAAATGACCGATCTGGCGCGGTTCACCGACCGCCCGGCCGGCAAGCTGTCGGGCGGCATGAAGCAGAAGCTCGGCCTTGCCTGCACGCTGGTGCGCTCGCCCGATCTCCTGCTGCTCGACGAGCCCAGCGTCGGCGTCGATCCCCTTTCCCGCCGCGACCTGTGGAAAATCCTCGACCAGCTGATCGCCGACGAGCAACTGAGCGTGATCGTCAGCACGGCCTATATGGACGAGGCCGAGCGATGCGCGCAGGTGTTCGTATTCAACCGGGGCAAGCTGCTGGCGGACGGTGCGCCCGGTGCGCTGCGCGAGCGCGCCGATGGGCTCACCTATGTCGCGAACCCAGTCGATGGCGAACCGGCGCGTAAGCTCCAAGCCCGGCTGATCGACGCACCCGATCGCATCGTCGATGCCGTGCCGAAGGGCGGCCGCGTGCATTTCGTCCGCCAGCCAGAAACGGACGAGGGAGCGATCGGGGACCTGCTTTCCGATACGTCGTTCGAACCGCGCGAGGCGGAACTGGAAGACGCTTTTATGCTCCTGCTACACGAGCATGAGGACGGGTCCGAGCGCGCCGCGACGGACGCTGCCGCCGCATCCACAACCAGAACAGGCGCGGGCGACGACGAACCGATCATCATCGTGCGCGATCTGGTTCGCAAATTCGGTGATTTCACCGCCGTCGCCAGCACCTCCTTCGATGTGCATCGCGGGGAGATATTCGGGCTGCTCGGCCCCAATGGAGCGGGCAAGACGACGACGTTCCGCATGCTGTGCGGATTGCTTCCGGCAACCAGCGGCCATCTGGAGGTGGCGGGGCGCGACCTGCGCACCGCGCGCGCCAAGGCGCGCGCGCGCATCGGTTATGTCTCGCAGAAATTCGCGCTTTACGGGAATCTCTCGGTGCGCGAGAATCTCGAATTCTTCGCCGGCGCTTACGGCCTGCGCAGCGCGCGCACGCGCGAACGGATCAGGACGGTGATCGAGCAATTCGATCTCGATCCCGATGCGCAGAGCGGCATCCTGCCGACCGGATACAAGCAGCGTCTCGCCATGGCGGCGGGATTGCTCCACGAGCCAGACATCCTGTTCCTCGACGAGCCGACCAGCGGCATCGACCCGCCGGCGCGCCGCGCCTTCTGGCGCACGATCACCGGCCTGGCGCAAGCCGGCGTCACCGTCGTCGTCACCACCCATTTCATGGAAGAGGCCGAATATTGCGACCGCATCGCGATCCAGGATGCGGGCAGGATGCTCGCGCTTGGCACGCCGGCCGAAGTGCGTGCGCAGGCCGGCGAGGAGGCGGTGGACATGAACGCCGCCTTCATCGCCGTCGTCGAGCAGAGCCGCGCCGACGACGCCGGCCGAAAGGTGGCGGCGTGAGCGGCGGATCGGGCTTCCACAGACGTCTCGTCGCGCTGATCCGCAAGGAGACGCGCCAGCTGATGCGCGATCGCAGCAATCTGCTGGTCGGACTGATCCTGCCGCTCGCGCTGATTCTGTTGTTTGGCTACGGCCTGTCCTTCGACGTCGAAAACGCGCCCGTAGCAGTGGTGATGGAGGACAGCTCGCCGATTGCGCGAGACACCGTCGCGGGCCTCTCCGGTTCTCCTTATCTCGCGCCGGTCATGGTCGGCAGCATGGCCGAAGCCGAAACGCTGATGCGCGCCAAGAAGGTCGACGGGATCGTGCGCGTGCCTGTCGATTTCGCCGTGTCGCGGGCCACAGGCAGCGGGCACATACAACTTGTCGTTAACGGTGCGGATTCGACCACGGCCTCTACGATCGAAGGTTATGTGTCGGGCGCGATCCAGACCTCCTCGCAGCACATGGCGGATCGCGCCGGTGGCGGCGCGGGCGTCGGCATCACGCTGATAACGCGCACCTGGTTCAACGAGGCGGGCAACAGCCGCTGGTATCTCGTACCGGGCCTGCTGGTGCTGGTGATGACGCTGATCGGCGCCTTCCTCACCTCCTTGCTGATCGCGCGCGAATGGGAGCGCGGCACGCTCGAATCGCTGTTCGTAACGCCAGTGCGCCCCAGCGAGATATTGCTCTCGAAACTCGCCCCCTATCTCGTCATCGGCGCGATCGACATGGTCATGTGCCTGCTGTGCGCGCGTTTCCTGTTCGACGTGCCGATCCGCGGTTCGCTGGTCGTGATCGTCATTGCCTCCCTGCTCTACCTCATCGTCTCGCTGCTGCTCGGGCTGCTTATCTCCGGCGCCACGCGCAACCAGTTCGCCGCGAGCCAGATCGCGCTTCTCGCCAGCTTCATGCCAGCGATGATGCTGTCCGGCTTCGTCTTCGACCTGCGCAATGTTCCGATCGTCATTCAGGTGATCGCCCAAGTGCTGCCGGCCACCCATTTCATGCAGTTGGTCAAGACCTTGTTCCTGGCCGGCACGGTCTGGCCAATCGTTATCAAGAGCTGCGCAATCCTGGCAGCCTACGGAGCGCTGCTCGCATTCCTGACACGGCGCATGCTCGCCAAGAGGTTGGACTGACGCGATGAGCGATCTCATCACTTCGGTCGGCAGTGTCCTCGCGCTTATCCGCAAGGAGATTCTTGCCCTCGTCAAGGACCCTGCCAACCGTGTGGTCCTGTTCGCGCCCGCGCTCATGCAGGCGTTGTTGTTCGGTTACGGCGCCACCTATGACCTCACCCATGTGCCCTATGCCGTGGTCGACCAGAGCCGCAGCGCCGCCTCCACCGCGTTTCTCGCGCGGCTGGACGGCACGGGCGTGTTCCGGCGCGAGGCGACGCTGGCTTCCAATGCGGAGATTGCGGGCCTGATCGACAGCGGCGAGGTGCTGCTGGCGTTGAGCATTCCCGCCGATTTCGAACGCAGGCTGACGGACGGCGAGGAAGCGCCGATCCAGGTGATCCTCGACGGGCGCAACAGCTCGACCGCCGGCGCCGCGGCGGGACAGATCGGCACGATCGCTGCCGACTATGCCGTCTCGCGCGGCGCCAGTCCGCCGATCACCATCGAGCGGCGTGCCTGGTACAATCCCAATCTCGAATCGCGCTGGACATTGATGCCCGCGCTGATCGCCGCGCTCAGCTTGATGCAGACGCTGCTGCTCGCGGCGCTGTCCGTTGCGCGCGAGCGTGAGCAGGGCACGTTCGACCAGCTGCTGGTGACGCCGCTCACCCCGATGCAGATCCTGATCGGCAAGGCCGTCCCGTCGATCCTCGTGGGGCTGATCCAGTCGACCATCATCCTGCTGGTCATCCGCTTCTGGTTCCAGATTCCGATGAACGGGTCCTACTGGCTGCTCTACCTTGGGCTGGTGAGCTTCACGGGAGCGGGCGTCGGGCTCGGCCTATCGATCTCCGCGCTGTCGGTGACGATGCAGCAGGCGATGCTCTATACCTTCATCAGCATCATGCCGCTGACGCTGCTGTCGGGACTGCTTACGCCTGTCCACAACATGCCTGAGGTGCTTCAGGTCGTCACCTTCATCAATCCGCTACGCTTCGGCATCGACTTCGTCCGCCGCGTCTATCTGGAGGGCGCGGGGTTCGCCGATATCTGGTTCGACTTCGTGCCGCTGCTGGCGATGATGGCGGTCACGCTGCCGCTCGCCGCCTGGCTTTTCCGCAATCGCCTCTCTTGAGGAACAAGCTTATGCCTGCCCTTTCGCTCCTGCCCAGCTATCCAGGATGGCCGCTCTTCACCGCCTCGCTGACGGCGTTGGCTCTGGCTGGCTGCACTGTCGGTCCCGATTATGTGAAGCCGACGCCCGCCGCGCCCGCCGATTGGTCGAGCTGGCGCAGCGGCGATACCAGCTTGCACACGCCCGCCGCCACGGCGGCAGCGCTGCCGGGCGACTGGTGGCGCGCGTTCAACGATCCGGTGCTCGACGAACTGCAACGGCGCGCCATCACCGCGAGTCCCGATTTCCAGACCGCAGTGCTCCACCTTGCGCAGGCGCGGGTGCAGCGCGGCAGCGTGGCGGCGCAGGGTTTGCCGCAGGTCAACGCCAATGCCCAGGCCACCCGCCAGCGCCAGAGCGAATATGGCGCCGGCACGCGGCTGTTCGATACGCTCGCGGACAGCGGGACCGGCTTTGATCGCGACCAGCTCGCCAAGCTCCTGGCGGAGCCCTTTACGCTTTATCAGGGCGGCCTTGACGCATCCTGGGAAATCGACCTGTGGGGGCGCGTGCGCCGGTCGATCGAAGCCGCGGATGCAAGCGTTGCCGAGCAGAAGGCGTTGCTCGCCCAGGCGCGGCTCACGCTCGCCAGCGACATTGCGCGAACCTATCTCGAACTGCGCGCCACCCAGAGCAAGATCGCGCTGGCACGGCAGGATGTGGCGGCGGTGGGCGAACGGACCGACATCGTCGCCGCACGGACGCGTGGCGGTCTGAACAGCGGCCTCGACCTGGAACGCCAGCGCAGCGAGCTTCAGGCGGTCGAAGCGCCGCTCCCCGGATTGCTCTCGCAGGAAGCCGCGCAGGCCAACCAGCTTGCGCTGTTGCTCGGCGAGCGACCGGGCGCGCTGGCGGAGCTGCTGAAGCCGGTGGCGTCCGCGCCTGCGACCGCGTTGCCCGATCTGGCGCTCGGGCTTCCATCGGAGGTGGCGTTGCGCCGGCCGGATATTCGCGCCGCCGAGGCGCGGCTGTATGGCGCTACCGCGAACATCGGCGTGGCTATGGCCGACCTTTATCCCAGCATCCGTCTGGGCGGCGCGTTCAATCTCGAATCCTACAAGTCCGAGAACCTGTTCGATTGGGCCAGTCGAACATGGTCGATCGGCCCCAGCCTCAACCTGCCGCTGTTCGATGGCGGCCGTCGCCGGCGTGTGGTCCAACTGCGCGAACTCGAGCAGCGCGAGGCGGCGGTCGCCTATCAAAAGACGGTGCTGCAAGCCTGGCAGGAGATCGACGACGCTCTCAACGGCTATAGCGCCGAACAACAGCAGAACCGGACGCTCACGGCGCGCGTGACAAGCACGGGCGATGCTCTGGCCCTTGCGCAAGCGCGTTATCGCGGCGGCGAGACGAGCTATCTCGACGTCATCGACGCCCGCCGAAGCTGGCTTCAGGCGATGCGCGACCTCGCTGACAGCAGCGCCCGGCTCGGCACCCGCTATGCCGCGATCAACAAGGCCATCGGCAATACAGGCACTCCCTTGGCCAATGAAGCGGCGCTGATGCCGTGAAGCGGCTATCAAAGGGTTTCGCGCATGCCGCGCTGGTGGTCGGCCTGCCCGCCTTGGGGGCCGGCTGCGCCTCCTGGCCCGAACGCCCGCAGGTCACGGCCGCGGCGCAGGCGATGGCGCAGGTGCCGGGGTTCGGTCATGTCCGGCAGTGGACGGACGCTCCGTTGCCGGAGTGGAAGATCTGGCAGGAAAAGTGGCTGGCCGATCGCGCAGCGGCGGGCATCCAGACTCCGCCAACGCTCCTCGCTATCTCCAGCGGGTCCGATCAGGGCGCTTTCGGCGCCGGTTATCTCGCCGGCTGGACGCAGCGGGGCGACCGTCCCCAATTCGATGTCGTGACAGGTATCAGTACCGGCGCGCTGATCGCCCCCTTTGCGTTCCTGGGGCCGCAATATGACGCCACGCTGCATACGCTCTACACCACTATCAGGGCGAAGGACATCTATCGCGCCAGGCCGCTTGGAGGCCTCACGGGAGGTCCCAGCTTCGCCGATAGCAAGCCGCTCCGAACACTGATCGCGCGTTATGTGACAATCGACCTGCTCGACCGGATCGCGGCCGAGCATCGCCGCGGCCGGCGTTTGCTCGTCGCCACCACCAATCTGGATGCAGGTCGGGGTGTCGTCTGGGATCTGGGCGCGATCGCCGACAGCCACTCGCCGACGCGGGTAGCTCTGGCGCGCAAGGCCCTTCTCGCCTCGGCAAGCATTCCCGGAATGCTTCCGCCCGTTCTGATCAATGTTTCTGCCGGGACACAGCGTTTTGCGGAGATGCATGTCGATGGCGGCACGGCCGGCAGCGTGTTCGGTCTGCCGCCGGCCGTCATCTGGACGGACCAATATCGAGCACCCGCCCAGGCCGGCGCATCGATCACCATCCTTTACAATGGCAAGATCTTCCCCCGCTACGAGGTGGTGCAGCCCAGGGCCTTCACGATCCTGGGCCGCGCGCTCGATACCCTGATCGGTGAATCCGACCGTGACCTGATCCGATCATACCGCCAGTTCGCCCAGGAACATGGCATTGCATTCGGTCTTGTAGCGATCGACCACTGCTACGAGCTTCCAAGGACTGAAAAGTTCGATCGTGCTTCCATGAGGCGTCTTTATGCGCAAGGCTTGCGTCAGGCACTTGCAGAACCCCCAATGCCTTCCTCAACTGCAAGGGGCGGCGTTGCGGACCAAGCGCCAGTCGCCCCGTGCGCGCCGGAGCGTTGATTGCGATCCATGTTTGTAGGGAAGCACCACATATGCACTCTCGTCGGGAACTTCTTATCAAGGGCGTCCAAGGCAGCGTTCTGGCGCTGCTCGCGATCAGCTTGCCGGCCTGCGCCAGCCAGGCGCTGGCTCGGGCGAAAAGCGCAACGGCGATCACGCAGGTGTTCGGTGATGGGGTCAAGCTCGTGGCGGTGGCCGTCGAATATGACAGTCCGGTAGACGGAGCGAGCCTCACACCGACAAGCTTCGAGGTCAGCGGCCGGACCGTCACCGGCGCCTTCGCCAGCACGTCCGCCGATCCGGCCGGCCGGGCCGACAAGGGCCGTTTCGTGATCGTCACCCTTTCGCCTGACGATGCAGCCGCGGGACTGGCCGTCAGGGTGGGCCAGCGAGGCAAGCCGGCCGACGGCAGCGGCCCCGGTGCTCCAGACGGTTCACATCCACCCATGAGGCCCGGCGGTGGAGGTGGACCAGGCGGCGGCGGACCGGGCAAGGCTGGCGATATCCCCACCTATGACACGAGCTATCCCGCTGCTTCGGCCGAGATAATGCAAGCCCAGCCGATCACGCTCGCCGATGGCCGCAAGGTGGAGGCGAGCGCCAGCCCTCTGGGGACGACCCAGGTGAAGAACCCGATCGTGGATGATTTCCGCCAGCTCGAGTTCAACGATCCGGCGACCGGCAAGCGCCTGCGCTACAATCTCTTTGTGCCGAAGGATTATGACGCGAACACATCATATCCGCTGGTGCTGTTCATGCACGATGCGGGCGCCTCCAGCGATCAGACGCGCACCACGCTGTTTCAGGGCCTGGGCGCGGTGATCTGGGCCAGCCCCGACGATCAGGCGAAGCGCCCGGCCTTCGTGCTGGCGCCGCAATATGCCGAGATCATCACCGACGACGAGTCTCGCACCTCGGATGCGCTCGACGCCACGATCAATCTCATCAGGGCGCTGGCCGGAGAATATAGTATCGACACGAACAGGCTCTACACGACGGGCCAGTCCGGCGGCTGCATGATGTCGATCGCGATGAACATCAAGTATCCCGATTTCTTCGCCGCTTCCTTTCTGGTCGCGGGCCAGTGGGATCCCGCGCTGGTGAAGCCCTTGGCGAAGGACAAGCTGTGGATCCTGGTGTCGCAGGACGATGCCAAGGCTTTCCCGGGCCAGAACGCCATCACCGCCGCTTTGGAGAAGGAAGGAGCCAGGATCAGCCGCGCCACCTGGGACGGCAGATGGTCGGCCGATCAGTTCCGTTCGGCGTTCGAGAAGATCGATGCCGAGCACAGTCCCATCAACTATGTCACCTTCGCGCCCGGCACGGTCATTCCCGACGGAGAGTCCACCGCCGGCGCGAGTGGCCATCGCAACACCTGGCGCATTGCCTACACGATCGAACCCATCCGCGAATGGATGTTCCGACAGCATAAATGAATTGCCAGCGGGCAGACCAATCTTGTCTTGCTTCAAGAGCGCCGATGTTTCGTCGATTCCCGCCGGCGACATGATCGGCGATCACTTCTGGAAGCGGCCCGCTACTTGCGCGAGATACAGGACGAGCATCCCGACGATTTCGTGTCGGTCGCAAGAAAGCTGAAGATCGGGCGTCGCAAAGCCTATGCGCTTGCGAGGATCGATCGCCGCTTCCATGATCTGGGCATTGCGCCGGAGGTGACGAAGCAAATATTGCAGTCCGATCATCTGAAAGAGCTGCTCGGCAACTATCTGCGCACCGCGATCGAGCGCGAGGACCGCGATCGGCTGCGGCAGATGCGTCAGGACCACAAGGAGGCAGAGGCGGGCATCGCCCCGCTGCTGGAACTGGTCGAGAAGGGGCTGATGGACGCCGAGGATGCTTCAATGCGCGAGCGGCTGGTCAACCTGCGGTTTCGCCGGGACGAGCTTGCCGAGCAAATATCGGACATGACCCGCCGTCTCGCGATGGCCGAGCCCGTGATCACGCCCGCCAAGATCGAGAAGCTGGCCCTGCTCCTGCGCGACAAGCTGCACCACGGCTCACCCGATCTGCGCCAGGCTTACGCCCGGCTATTGCTCAGTGAGGTCCGCGTGCAGCCCCATGAAATCCGCACTAGCGGCTCCAAAGCCGTGCTGGCGAGGAGTGCGGCAGCAGGAGCGGCCAAAACCACGCTCGCAGTTCTCTCTTTTGTTCGAAAATGGCGCACCCGACAGGATTCGAACCTGTGGCCTTTGCCTTCGGAGCCAGAACTACAACGCTACGCCAGGCTTTTCAATCCAACGCTATAGCACACTAAGTCACTGTTTATACAGTAATTTTTTGACAACGAGGGCATTCCGGACTACGCAAGAACACCCCACAGTTTTCGATCTGCTGGTGAGTTTTTGGTGAGTTTTCTGGACCCGCTCTAGCGAGGGTGCATATGCCAAAACTGACGAAAACCGTCGTCGACAAGGCCGAGCCGCGAGACCGGCAATATACAGTCTGGTGCAGCGATCTAAAGGGCTTCGGCGTGTTCGTGCTGCCCCTCCGGCACGTGCACCTATTTCGTCGACTACCGCAATGCCAACAATGTCCGGCGCCGGATGAAGCTCGGTCGCCACGGCGCCGTCACCGCCGAACAGGCGCGGACGCTGGCGATCCAGGTGCTGGCCGAAGTCGCCAAGGGCAACGATCCGCTCGAAGATCGAAACAGCGCCCGCAAGGCGATCCAGATGCAACGCGGCAGCCAGAGGAACCGGAGCGTCTCGCAGCCTAGAGACGGTGAGTAATGAGCCGCCCATCAGCGGGTCATGAAGAATTGGACAGGGACGACCAGTTCGAGGGTCTGGCCGGGCACGTCGTCGGGCGGCTTGGGAAGCGGCTGGGCGCGGCGCGGCAGGGAAACCGCTTCGTCGTCCAGGGCGGCTACGCCGGAGCTGTGCTCCAGACGCGACGAGAGCACCCGGCCGTCGCGGTTCATCACGAAACGGATGTAGGGCACGCCCTGCTGGCGCCGCGACTGTGCGCTCCGGGGATAGCGTTTGAACTGGTTGAGCCTGCCCAGCACCAGCCCTTGCCAGGTCGGCAGGCCGCTCGATGCCTGCGGGGCGGGCGGCACGGGCCGAGCCGGCGGCGCGGTCGTCTCCGGTGCGGCCTCGACTTTCGGCGGATCGGGCGGCCGCACCGGGATCGCCACCGCCGGGTTCGGCACGGGCGGCGTTTTCACCACCTCGCGCTCGATCCGCGGCAACGGCTTCTCAGCCCGAATCTGCTTCGGCCCCGGCGGCTGCTCGGACGGAGGAACCGGCGGCGCGGCCGGCGGCGTCATGTCGACCAGGATGGCGGGTTCGGGCGCGGGAACGCTCAGCGGCGGGCCCAGCCAATAGGCCGCGATCAGCAACGGCACGGCATGCGCGGCAACCACGGCGGCCAGCGCCTTCGTCCAGCGCCATGCTTCACCCGGATCGGCGAGCGGATCGTGCCTTGGCGGCCGGGAGCGCGGCGCGGCGGGAGGTCGCCTTATATCGCCCATCGCGTTCACGGGCCGACCGCTTCGTCGATGCCGACCAGGGCGACTTTGAGATAACCCGCGCCGCGCAGATCGTTCAGCGCGCCCATGATCGTCTCGTAGGTGACGCTCTTGTCGGCGCGCAGGAACACGCGCTGTTCCCGATCCCCGTTGGTCGCGGCTTCCAGCGCGGCTGGCAGGCTGTCATGCGTGACCGGCTGCTCGCCGAGGAACAACCCACCGTCCGCCCTGATCGAGAGGAACACCTGTTTGTCCGGCTTGGGTTGCGGCCGGGCAGTGGACGCCGGCAGGTCCACCTTCACGTCCACTGTCGCGAGCGGAGCCGCCACCATGAAGATGATGAGCAGCACCAGCATCACGTCGATGAACGGCGTTACGTTGATCTCGTGGGTTTCGGTCAGGTCATCGTCGTGATGGAGCTTGGCGGCCATCCCCTTTACTCCGCAACGTGCAGGTCGGCCTTGCCGGCAACGCCGCGCGACAGGTCGCGCGAGATCAGCCGCAGCACGGCGGCCGAGGTATCGCCGACCAATGCCTTGTAGGCGGCGATCTGGCGCGCGAAGTGGTTGTAGATGACCACGGCCGGGATGGCGGCGATCAACCCCATCGCCGTCGCCAGCAGGGCTTCGGCGATGCCCGGCGCGACCACGGCGAGGTTGGTGGTCTGCGACGCCGAGATGCCGATAAACGAGTTCATGATACCCCACACGGTCCCGAACAGGCCGACGAACGGGGCCGTGGCGCCGATGGTCGCCAGCACGCCGGTTCCGCGCGTCATGCGCCGCCCCGCCGCCGCCTCGATCCGATCGAGCCGCGAGGCGACGCGCTCTTTCAGTCCCTCCCGATCATCAAGTGCGTCGGCCGACTGGCGCAGTTCGGCGGTTGTCGCCAAAAGCAACGCCACGGATACGACGGCCGCCTCGTCCACCCCCTGCTGCGCCTCGGCCAGCGAGAGGGCCGCTTCGATCTTCTCCAGCGCCTCGCGCTGTGCGGCAGTGACCTTCCTTAGCTCAAGCGACTTGGCGACCAGCACGGTCCAGGTGACGACGGAGGCGATGGCGAGGCCGATCATCACTGCCTTCACGATCCAGTCGGCGGACATGAACATGCCCCATGCCGTTAAGTCCGGCGGGAGCGTACCAGGCAAGGGTTGGGCGAGCGCGGGCGAGGCTATTCCAGCCAAAGCAACGGCGGCCTGGCGGCGAAAAAGAGAGCGGGTCACAGTCATAAATCGAAACTTTCTGCATGGCCAAATCGGCGATCCCGTTCTGCCAGAAGGCGCTTTCCACGCTGCGGCAACATCGCGAACAGGGCGGGTTCGTCCACTCGGGGGCCGCGTCATGGTTCAGTGCGTTTGCCACGCGGAAAGCCACCCAGCCAGGACAACGGACGTAGCAACGGTGGCCGCCATGTGAGGGTGAACGCGACGAGCAGCGCGCCGGCCGTGAGCGCCATAACCCAGACCAGAGCAGCAATCGTCGCATGGTCGGACAGATTGCAGAGCAGAAACGAAATCAGGAACGCTGAACTTGCCGTCAGCCGCAATAGCGTCCGCCGTCCCTGCGACAGCTTTCCGCTTCCGCGCACCTGGTTCCAATGCACGTCCATGGCGAGCGCCAGCCATGCGAAGCCCGCCACATTCAGCAGCACCGCGCCAGCAAGCGCGAGTTGGTCAGGCATTGACTGCCTCCCGCACGACCGCGCCCGGCTTGGTGGGCGCCCGTTGAGCATCCTTCCCGCCGGTGTCCAGTTGCCCGATCTTGCGCGCAGCGAAGACGGCAGCAACGGCGGTGGCGAGCAGCGACAGGTCCACCCCGGCGACTGGCCAGTAGCCGGCGTCAATGGTGCGCAGGAGATGATCGCCGGTGGTAATCCAGTTGAGCAACACGGCCGCGATCGCCATGACCGCCACGGCCCAGCATTGTTCACGCCATGCCGGGTTGATCTTCCCGCGCGCCACCGGCGCGCTGCGGGCAAAGGCGTGCAGCATGGCCAGCGCCCAGCCGGTCCAGAACGAATAGATTTCCAGGCTGCCGCGCGGCGGCCAGCCGGAGGGCAGCGCTTCGGGCAGCAGGCGGTTGGCGATCAGGATGGACATGGTGGCAATGAGCATCCCGGTGACGGTAGTGACGGCCAGCGCATCGACCACTCGGCTGCCCTGACTGCCCAGCTTGGCGTGCTGCTTCTTGCGCTTCTCCACGAAGAAGATGAGGCCGGTGGCGATGCAGGTCGTGCCCATCATCCCGCCCAGCACGTAGAACCAGCGCAGCAGCCAATGGCGGAAATGCTGGTAATGCAAACCTTCAAGGAAGTTGGCGACGCCGCCCACGGCGGTCTGCGGCGGGTCTTCACGCAGCACTTCTCCGGTGCCCGCCTTGAAATGGATGCCTTCGCTCACATTCTCGATGCGGTCGGTGCCAGCGCGGAAGATGCTGACATAGCCGTTGGCGTCGCCGACATGATGGACGGAGAGCAAGCCCACTTCGCCCGCCATGCCCTTCGCCGCCCAGCGGCGCTGCGCTTCGGCCACCATCGCATCCACCGACGCCAGCGGCGCGGCAAAGCCGGAGCGGTCATGCGGTAGTCCCGTCTCCTGCTCCTCGATCTTTTCGTGCCGATCGTGCAGCGGTTTGAGCTGGGTGTCGGTGACGGGGAAGTAGGTGCCAACCACGATCAGCAGGCCGGTGAGCGCGAAGAAGAAATGGAAGGGCAGCGCCAGCACGCCGGTCATGTTATGCAGATCAAGCACGCTACGCTGAGTGTTCCTGGTGGGCCGGAAGGTGAAGAACTCGCGGAAGACCTTGCGGTGCATGACCACGCCGGAGATGAGCGCCACCAGCATCACCAGCCCGGCGAAGCCCACGATCCACCTGCCAAGGTCTCTCCCGTTGGTGGTGAGATCGTATTCGAGGGTGAGATTGTGATGCAGCGGAAAGAAGAACTCACTGCCGATCTTCAACTGATCGTCAGCAAACACCTTGCCGCTGCGCGGGTCGATCGTGCGGTAGCCCAAGACATTGTCCGGCACCTTCGCATTAGGTGTCTCCCACCTGGCGCTCATATCGAGCACCGGATCGCGATGGGTGGTGGACGCCCTCCAGGACATCGGATTGTCCCAGCGCGCGGGCAACGGCCCGTCGACCAGCTTCCGGGCTTGATCGAGGCTCGCCTTGTCGGGCTGGATGCCCTCGAATATCGGGCGCAGCATATGATCGAACGAGGGCATGGGCTGCGGGTCGAAGCGCGACGCGGGGATCGCCCAGCGGTCGATCTCGCGGTCGAA
>Ga0180216_1001982_pt1 | contig 17528 bp, 15 predicted proteins | sample eDN3rd37CBELigMG_FD_128879 | JGI IMG/M metagenome (GOLD analysis project Ga0180216, IMG submission 128879) | Enriched Miracle-Growth compost microbial communities from Emeryville, California, USA - eDNA 3rd pass 37_C BE-Lig MG (version 2)... ...
AGCGGCTCGTCCAGTCGAGGTCGAAGCTGACCACGTTCATCCGATCGAGAGCGCCGGCGAGCTTCACGATTCCCGGCAGGGAAACGCCGTCGGGGAGCCGCCAGAGGGCGACGAGCGCCGCCACCGCCATGCCGGCCAGGATGACGATCATCTGCTGCTTCTGGGTGCGACTGACCGCGTTGCTCCCGCCCGTCACCGTGTAGACGATGACCAGGACGCCGAGCCCGACGACGAGCAGGTCCATCCTCCAGCCGAGGATGGTGCTCAGGACGATCGAGGGCGCGTAGATGGTGATGCCCGCACCGAGGCCCCGCTGGACGAGGAAGAGGATCGCCCCGAGGAAGCGCACCTTCCCGTCGAAGCGGTGCTCCAGATACTCGTAGGCCGTGTAGACCTTCAGCCGGTAGTAGATGGGCACGAAGACGGCGGCGATGACCACCATCGCCAAGGGCAGCCCGAAGTAGAACTGCACGAAGCGCATCCCGTCCTCGAAGGCCTGCCCGGGCACCGAGAGGAAGGTGATGGCGCTGGCCTGGGTGGCCATGATGCTCAGCCCGATGGTCGGCCAGCGCACGGTGCCGTCGCCGCGCAGAAAGCCGGACATGTCCCGCACGTTGCGGGACTTCCAGACGCCGGCGACCACGATCCCCAGGGTGGTGCCGACGAGGACGAGCCAGTCGAGAAAGCTCACGAGGCCCACCTCGTCAACGCGTAGAAGAGGGCGGTGAGCACGAGGAGTTCCCCCACCAGCAAGAGGTAGACGTTCTTCCAGCTCCCGAGGAAGGGAGGTGGTTCGTCTTCGGGGAGTGGCTCGACTTTCGTCTCGATTTCAACGGGCTGCTCGATCATCGCTCGCTCCGTGCCCCTCCCGGGAAATCAAATTCAGAAACAGCCGGTAGGCGCCGGGCACACCCGCCGGAAGCTGGCGGAAGAAGGAAAGCCCCGTGTAGACGAAGCGCCCCTTCCCGTGCCGCGCCACGAGCGTGCTGCCGAGGAGCGGCTTCTCCCCGGGGTCGCTACAGGAAAAGAGCGGTTGGTATTCCTCGCTCCACTTCGATGCGAAATACAGCCCCCGCTCCTGCACCCAGCCCTCGAAATCCGCCTCCGTGATCCGGTGGGGCCGATGGAGGGCGGGATGCGCCGGATCGACGAAGCTCATCCGGGCGGTCTCGTCGGTCACGCGATCGGGGCCGACATGCAACTCGTAGGGCCCCACCGAGTGCTCGTAGGGCGTCCAGCGATTGGAGACGACGTACTGCACCAGGACCGTTCCCCCGCGGTGGACGAAGTCCCAGAGCCGCTCCTGCACGCCGCGAAGATCGTCGCGCGTGTTGTGGGCCCGCACGCCCAGGACGATGGCATCGTAGCGATCGAGATCGCCGCTGCGCAGCGCCTGCGCATCCAAGGTCTCCACCCGAACTCCCAGGTGAGCCAGGTCCTCGGCCACGGTGTCCCCCGCGCCCGGCACGTAGCCCACCAGGCCGACGGGAACCTCCAGCTCCGCGGGCACGAGGCGGACGACGGAGGGCCTCAGCAGGGTCTGCGGTGGGATGTGGGCGTGGTCGATCCGATCCTCGCGATAGGAGTGGCTGCGCTCGCCCACCTGGATCCGAGGGCGGACCTCGACCTCGCGCGCGCCGGGAGCGGCCTTCACCTCGAAATGGACCAAGCGCTCCTCCCCGATCCCTTCCATGGCGATCGGGAGCGAGCGGGGCGAGACCTCCCAGCCCTCCGGCAGGTCGAGATGGATGGTCCCCTCGAGCTTCTCCACCGCCGATCGCGCGGCGAGGGTGAGGCGCCGCCTTTCCTGGAAGGGGACGAGGATGGCCTCGCGGGCCGGGGTGATCGTGGCCGGCGGCGCGATCCGCACCTCCTCGATCCGCTCGCCGTGGACGCGATCCGTGTAGGCGAAGACCACGGGCCTTCGCACCTCGAGACGACGGCCGGAGACGAGGAGGACCGCTCGCACCTCCAGGGCCGGCTCGTCCTTGGGGCGGCCGACGTCCTCCTGGCTCGGTGCGTGGAATCGGCCCTCGGTCGGCGCCTCGCGCAGCCACGAGGGAACCGTGATCGCCGCGTTGGAGGAGACGTGGACGACGGCCTCGTAGGTCCGCTTCTCGTTCTCCGGCAAAGCCGCCTCCACCTCGAGGACCTCGCCGGAGGGAAAGTCGATCTCCTCGAGAACCACGGAGGCGGGCCGGCGCAGCACGACCTCCACCGCGACCTCCACGGCGTCGCCGGGCGCCACGGCCGCGCGAGGAGCGGTGGCGCGCAAGAAGAGACCCGCGGCGTGCGCGATCACCTCCTCGAGGTTTCGGCGGGCGTCCCGCACGCGCACGTCGTCGGGGAGTGCATCGAGCGCCGCATGCGCCTCGACCAAGGCGGGAATCGCCCGCTCGGGATGGTCGCGGTCGAGGGCGGCCCGCGCGCGATCGAGGGCCGAGACGAAGGGCCTCGCCGCCTCGCCGTAGCGGCCCCATCCGAGGTCGATGCCGTCGAAGATCCCCTTCTCCGGACGGCTCCCGGCGAGCCAGAGGAAGTGCTCGAGGTGCGTGCCACGCGATCCCGAGGCGCCGAAGCCCTGGCTCTTGTGCTCGGACCGCGAGAGCGCCGAGATCTCCCCGTAGCTCATGCCGAGGCGCGGGTCGTAGCCGCCCACGTCGAGAGCGATCGCCCCCTCGGGAACCTTCTCGTGCCGCCATGGGGAGACGTTGTAGAGGATCCGCTCCGCCCTCCACGGCTTGGCCCCCGCGCGGAAGTGCTCGGGGAAGCGCTCGGGATCCGCGGCCGCGTCGAAGGCGAGGCGCGCGAGCCGCGCCGAGGCCATGTGGTGCCCATGGTTGGGAGGCGTCTCGTCGAATCGGGTGACGATGACGTCGGGCTGGAAGGTGCGGACGATCCAGACCACGTCCGAGAGCGCCGCCTCCGCGCCCCAGATCTCCAGCGCCTCGTCCGCCCGCTTGGAGAAGCCGTAGTCGCGGACGTTGGTGAAGAACTGGCGCGCGCCATCGATCCGCCGCGCCGCCAGGAGTTCCTCCGTGCGGATGACGTCGAGGAGCGGCCCCTTCTCGGCGCCGATGAGGTTCTGCCCTCCCCCGCCGCGCGTCAGCGAGAGGTAGGCGACCTCCAGGTGCTCGCCGTTGGCCAGGTGGGCGAGGAGCCGCGTGTTCTCGTCGTCCGGATGCGCCGCCACGTAGAGGACCCGGCCGGTCTTCGCGAGTCGATCCAGGGCGTGTGCGAGCTGTCCTGCGTGCATGTTTCCATCCCTCGCGGCGAGCGCCGGCAAGGCGGCGATCGAGCCGAGGCAGATCGCGATTGCGATGCGGATCATCTTCCCTCCCCCGGGCCCGAACTCGGCCCTTCGAGGACGCGTCGAAAGAGGGTCTCGTAGCGATCGAGGGCCGGCTCGGGGCGATGGAGTTCCTCCGCCCTCGCCCGCGCCCGACGCGTCAAACCCGCGCGCTCGGGCGACTCCAAGAGTTCCACGGCCGCCTCGGCGAGTTCGTCCACGGAAAAAGGAGTCACGAGCCTCCCCACCTCTTCCGTGACCAGCTCGGGAAGGCCACCGACGCGATAGCCGATCACGGGGACGCCCGAGGCCAGGGCTTCGAGGGCCGCCAGGCAGAAGCTCTCGGTCTCGCTGGTGACGACGAAGAGGTCCCCCTGTCTCATGATCCTCGTGAGATCCGGCGTCGGCCCCAAGAAGCGCACGGCGCCGGAGAGTCCGAGCTCCCTCGCCCGCGCCTCGGTCCGCGCCCGCTCGGGGCCGTCTCCGACGAGTAGCATCCGCGCCGGGATCCGCCTGCGCACCCTCACCAGGAGTTCCATCAGATCCGGGGTGCGCTTGATCGGACGGAAATTCGAGACATGGACGAGGAGGGGCGCGCCCTCCTCCATCCCGGGGAAGAGATCCCGCAAGAGGTCCATGTCTCTCGTTTCGGCGGGGTGGAACCGCTCCACGTCCACGAAGTTGGGGACGACCTCCACCTTCCCCTCGATCCCCAGCTCGGCCCGGGCCTGCTCGCGGAGGAAGCGGGAGGGGACGGTGATCGCGTCGGCGGCGCGGACCACGAAGGAGGTGAGGGATCGATAGCTCGGATCCCCGCCCACCTTCGAGACGTCCGTGCCATGGAGCGAGACCACGAGCCGCGGCGCACGGGGGCCGAGGGCGCACGTAGCGAGGTAGGCGCTCGCCGCGTGCGGAACGGCGTAGTGGGTGTTGACGAGGTCGAGCCCCTCCTCCCGACCGACGTCGATCAACTTGGAGGCGAGCGCGAGGGCGTAGGGCGGGTGGCGCAGCACCGGATACGAGGGAACGTCGACCACGTGCATGCGCAGCGGGACACCGCTCGGCAGGGGACGCTGGGGGGCCTCGGAGGAGAAGAGGTGGACTTCGTGCCCCCGCGTGGCCAGGCCGACCGCGAGTTCCGTGGCGACGACGCCGCTTCCGCCCAGGGAGGGAAAACAAACGATACCGATGCGCATCAAGGCCGCCTCACACCCTCTCCACGTCCTCTTCGGTCAGCGCCCTGGATTCGGGAGCCAGGGGATCCGCCGCGGCCGACACCGCACGGACGAAGGCCCGCTGCCCGAAGCGCGCCGCCGGATGGGCGAGCCCGAAGAAGCGCTCCTGGGGCATGCCCCGAGGCCGCAGGACGTCCCGCACGTAGCGGAGGTCCTCCAGGATCCCGCCTTCTCGGCGAAGCCGCGCCCGGGCCACCTTGGACGAAAATCGAGACACCGCCCGCTCCACCGAGGCGCGCGTCCTCCGCAGGGCCCGCTCGAGCGAGGGGTCGAGCGCGACCAGCTCGTCCCTCCGGCTTTCGAGCTCCGCAAGAAAGGGCGAAAGCAAGGCCTCCTCGAGCGCGGGGATCCCGTTCCCGGCGAGGCGCGCCAAAAGCTCGGCGTCGCTCCGGGCGAGATCCCCTTCCGTCAGGCCGAGGCGGGAGAGCCGCCTGGTCACCCGCCGATCCAGCACGCGGAACTGCGCCCGGTGGAGGAGGAGGGGCATCGGGCGGCGGACGAGGTCGTAGAGCGGCGAGAGCTGCGCGAAGTAGGCGAGCTCCCCGGGGCCGCCCACGTAGGCGGCGGTGGGGAGGAGACGATCCTGCAGCAGGGGCCGAAGGAGGGCGCTGGTCGAAAAGCGCAGCGGGTCGTCCTCGAGGATCCGCAGCAGCTCGGCGCGCGAAAACCGCCCCGCTCCCCCTGCCTCCAGGTAGGCACCCGCCTCCTCCACGAGGCGATGTCTCGGTCCCTCTCGCCCCTCTGCATGGAAGAAGGAGAGCGGCGATCCCGCGCGGACGCGGACCGCCACGGGAAAGCCCGCGCCCTCGAGTTCCGCGGCCCGCGACGAAAGCCGCTCCTCGATCGCGCCGGCCTCCTCCAGGGCCCACCGGTGCAGCTCGCCCGCGGCGCCGCCGAAGGCCTCGTCGCGGGGATCGACGAAGAGGAGGCCGTCGTCGGAGAAGAACTCGGAAAGCACGCCGGCGAAGGCCTGCGCGATCGAGGCGCCCTCGCGGTAGTGGGCCTCGAGGGTGCGCAGGTGCTCCTCGGCGTGGCCGAGATGGCAGAGGTGCTCCCGGAGATCCTCGAGCAGCCCGCCGATCTCGGCGGGCAGCCGGAGGTGCGCCACCGAGCGCCGGTTTCCGGGGTCGTGCGGCAGGAGGAGCTCGACCGGCCGCCCTTCGCGGTCCGGGAGGCCGAAGCGCGCGATCTCGGGGAGGTCGTGGTCCTCGGTCTGCAGCCAGAAGACGGGGACGACCCGGAGGCCGCTCTCCTCCTCGAGGAGCCGCGCCGCGCGGATGGCGGTGGCCGCCTTGTAGAGCGTGAAGAGCGGGCCCAGAAAGAGGCCCACCTGCTGCCCCGTGACCACCGCGACGGCGCCGCGCGAGAGCGCCTCCAGGTTCCGCTCCCGTGCCGGACTCGGACCGAGCCGCGCGTTCTGGCGCCGGATGCCCTCCAGGACCTCGGCGTCGATCGGCCGCTCGGCCGCTTCACGCACCGCGCGAACCCGGTCCGCCCTCGCTCCGAAATGCAGCGGAAAGAAGGCGGACGCCTGGGCCCGTAGGTACGCCTGCGCCACCGAGCGCGGCGCGGCGCCGTTCACGATGCGTTGCGGGCGCATGGCGGATCACTTCCAGCCGTCGATCGCCGTGGCCACGTCCTTCGCGTAGAAGTTGTCGAAGACGTAGTCGCCCTTGCCGAGCGACTGGGCGCGCTGCGCGGCGTTCACCGCCTCCTTCTTCTGGCCGAGCTTCCCCAGGATCTGCGCCTTGGTCCAGAGGTTGCGCCAGTTGGGCTGGACGGAGATGGAGGTCTCCACCAGCTCGAGCGCCCGCTTCAGATCCAGGCCGTTGTCGAGGAGGTACCTCGCGGAGATCGCGTGCGGCTGCCAAGCGCCCTTCACCGAGCGGTCGATCTCGGCGAGGACGTGCGCCTGCGTCTCCACCCGCAGCGGGACGCGCACGCGGATCTTCTCCCACTCCAGATCGAGGTTCACCGAATCGTCGGTGGCGTCGGAGAAGAGGAAGGTGAGGCGCTCGCGGCTCTCGGAGAGCGCCTTGGGTGCGATCCGGATCCGCACCACGTCGTTCGCGGGATCGTAGCCGTTGGTCCCCCAGGCCTTGGTGTTCGAGTTGAGGATCACCGTCCACTCGCCCTTCGCCGCGGGGATGGCGTAGACGGAGTAGGTGCCCGCCGGCACCGCCGCGTCACCCACGAAGAAGTCGCGGCTCGCCGAGAGGAGCGTCGCGGCGTTCGCCCCCGCCCGCCAGACCTCGTCGAAGGGGACGAGCTTTCCCCAGATCTCCCGGCCCTTCACCCCGGGGCTCGAGTACTCGATGGAAAAATCGGTAATGCCCACCCGCTGCTCGACCTTCGCACGGGGGCTGGGACTGGGAACCTCCGGCGCCGCGGAGGCGGTGGATGCCGCAAAGAAGAGCGCCGAAACCGCCAGCGCGACGAAAGAACGAGTCCAAAGACGCATGAGGGACCTCCCTGGATCGGAGCGAGGGGTGCCGCCCTCGCGGTGCGAACGACGAGCGACCGGCGAACCGTGTCCGGGCCGGGGCTATTCCCGCCCAGACTCGCGCTCGGCCGCCTCGAAGGCCTGGACGATCTCCGGCGGGGCCTGCACCAATTCGATGAGGACGCCCTCGCCCGAGAGCGGAAAATCCTCGTTGCCCCGCGGATGGATGAAGCAGACGTCGTGGCCGGCCGCGCCCTTGCGGATGCCTCCCGGCGCGAAGCGCACCCCGGCCTCCGTCAGCGCCTCCACCGCGGCTGGGAGGTCGTCCACCCAGAGGCCCACGTGGTTGAGCGGGGGCTGGTCGACCTTGGGCTTCTTCGTGGGGTCGATCGGCTGCATCAGGTCGACCTCCACGCGGAAGGGCCCGACGCCCGCCACCGCGATGTCCTCGTCCACGTTCTCCCGCTCGCTGCGGTAGTTCCCCTCGAGGCGAAGCCCCAGGAGATCGACCCAGAGCCGCCGCAGCGCGGATTTGTCAGGGGCGCCCACGGCGATCTGCTGCACGCCCAGAACCCGAAATCTTCGCTCCATGGGCAGGCAAGGTTCCAGAAAGCGAGGGGCCAGGCAAGGGCCTGCCTAGGCACGGGCCCGGCGGAGCGCCTCCAGATCCCGGCTCAGCCGATCGCCGAGCCGCACCGGATAGTCCGCTTTCGGATCGAGCGCGCGAATCTCCGCCGGGAGCGCCGAAATCTGCTCCCGCGCCCGCCGGCGGGCCTCCGCCAGCCCGCCGATCGGGAGCCGCCTCCCCCCGGCCATCACCTGGACGAGCAAGGGCTCGCCCGGATGCGCCTCGTCGTGACGGTCGATCACGTCCTCCACGAAGCCCCCGTTCTCCACCCTCCGAAAGACCTGCTTCCGGCCGGGGTAGATGGGCTTTCCCGCCGACAGCTTCGTCCGCCCGACGCCCTCGTACTCCACCAGCTTGTAGGCGATGTCCAGGGTCGGCGCGTCCGAGGCGATCACCAGCCGCGTCCCCACCCCGAAGGCATCGATGGGGGCTCGGGACTCCACGAGCTTCGCGATCTCCCACTCGTCGAGGCTGGAGGAGGCGAAGATCCTCACCCGGCCGAGGCCCGCGGCGTCGAGTTTCGCCCGCGCCTCCTTGGCGAGCTGCCCCAGGTTCCCGGAGTCCAGGCGGATCGAGGCCACCTGGAAGTCCTCCCCCATCCGCTTCGCGAGCTCCACCACGTCGTCCACCGCCCGGAGGGTGTCGTAGGTGTCCACGAGCAGAGTCGTGCCCGGAAAGAGCCGCGCGTAGACCTCGAAGGCCTCGACCTCCTCGTCGTGGGCCTGCACGTAGCTGTGGGCCATGGTGCCGAAGGGAGGGATTCCGTAGCGGCGGGAGGCGACGAGGTTCGAGGTGCCTTCGAAACCCGCCAGGTAGCTCGCGCGCACCGCCTTCACCGCGCCGTCGGTGCCATGCGCGCGGCGGGCGCCGAACTCCACCAGCTTCCGCCCCCGCGCCGCCTCCACCATCCGCGCCGCCTTGCTCGCGATCACGCTCTGGAAGTGGATCTGGTTCAGGACGTAGGTCTCGAGGAGCTGCGCCTCGTGGATCGGCGCGACGATCTGGACGATGGGCTCGTAGGGGAAGACCACCGTCCCCTCCGGCACCGCCCAGACGTCGCCGGTGAAACGCACCTCCCGAAGCCGCTCCAAGAATTCGCGCGGGTAGGCCCCCTGGCCCGCCAGCCACTCGAGCTCATCGGACTCGAAGCGGAAGCCCTCGATGAAATCCAGGACGTCCTCGAGGCCGGCCGCCACCACGTACCCGCGGTTCTTCGGCATCTTCCGGAAGAAGGTCTCGAAGACCGCCACGCCGGTTCGACCTTCCTCCAGGTAGGCCCGGGCCATCGTGATCTCGTAGAGATCCGTGAAGAGGGCGCTCACCCGCTCGGGTTTCATGGAACACCCCGACGGATGTGCGCGCCCCGCTCCTCCATCTCACGCAGCGCCCGCTTGCCTTCCTCCGGGTCCACCGGCCGCGTGCCGTCGACGAGGACGTGGGTCTCGAGCCCCTGGTCCAGGGCGTGCAGAACGGTGGCACGGACGCAGACGTCCTGCGTGAGTCCCCCCACGAAGACTCGGCCGATGCCGCGCTCCTTCAGCACGTGCTCGAGGCCGGTGCCGTCGAAAGCGGAGTAGGCCTCCTCGTCCGGATCGTCGCCCTTGGACACGACGAGCCCCTGCTCGGGAAGCTCCAAATCCGGGTGGAACTCGGCACCCGACGTCCCCTGGATGCAGTGGGGCGGCCAAGGACCACCGCGCTCGCGGAAGCTCACGTGGTGCGGCGGGTGCCAGTCCCGGGTGGCGACGAGGAAGGCGCCCTTTCGGACCGCCTCCCGAACCCACTCGTTCAAAATCGGAACCACCTGGTCCCCCTCGTCGACCGGAAGGGCTCCTCCCGGGCAGAAATCGTTTTGGACATCCACCACGAGAAGCGCGTCTCCGGGCCCGAGCGGCCTCGATTCCGCCATCGGCTCACCCCCTTCCCCTCCTCGGATGGGATAAGCAGGCTCCCCTCCGTCCACAACCGCCGTTCCGGCGAATCGGGCCCTGGATCGTAGCCGGGCGATTCGCTATTCTTCTTCGCCGCATTCGATTCTCGGTTGGGATGCAACAGCGGTGATGCATGCATTCCCGGAGGAGTCATGAAAGCTCGCATTGGTCTGGGAGCCCTTGCCGTCCTGACGATGGTGATGGGCTTCGGATGCGCCGAAGTAGAAGAGCCATTCCGCCCCACCTCCCTGCGACTCGTCGCCCACGGTGAATTCCTCCGGGACGAGGTCGTCCTGCTCGAGGCGATCGGCGTCGACGACAGCGGGAAGGAGGTCACGCTCGAGGAAAACCTGACCTTCACTTCCTCGGACGAGGCCGTGGCCACGGTCGACGAGGACGGCGTCGTCACCGTGCACGCGGGCGGTCCGGTGACCATCACCGCCACCTACGCCGCCCCGTCCGGCGAGACGCTCGAGGCGTTCGTCGAGGCTCGGGCGACCTGCATCTACCCGGAGTACGATCTCACCCTCGGGCATGGGAAGGTCGTCCCCCCGCTCTTCTGGCCGGCGCGCAGGCCCAACGGTGAGGCCTTCATCTTCCGGCTCGAGGACGTCCACTGCGACGCCGAATGGCAGTGGGTCAAGACGATCCACTTCGTCTTCAGCGCCGGCTGGTGCGGCCCCTGCAGCGACTACGCGCGGTACCTCTCCGGCATCTCGGCGCAGCTCCGCAGGGAAGGGATGCAGGTGGTCACGATCGAGCTCGACACCCTCATCCCGGGTACGCCCGCCAGCACGGAGTTCGCCTACAATCATTTGAAGAACCTGGCCGAGCCGATCGCCGGAATCGCCGCGGGGGATCTGCAGACCTACCTCGAAGGCGCCCCCGACAACGGCAACAACTTCCTGCGCAAGAGCGGATTCGTGCAGTACTTCCCGACGAAATCCGTCGTCCGCACCCGCGACATGCGCATGATCGCCGACGCGAGCGCCACCGGCCCCTGGGCCAACTTGAATCTGCCGGTGCTCGAGATCGCCAAGAACCCGGACGCCGATTGGTCGAAGCCGACCCCGGGCGCACCGGGCCAACCGGGCGAGCGACCGGGCGATTGATTTCGTCGGTCCTTCGGACCGACGCCATGCGGCCCTCTCCGTGAGCGGGGGAGGGCTGCCGACACGCGACCCGACGCCACATCTTCGACGTCGCAGCTCGTGACGGGAAACGCGTGCGCGTCCTCTTTTCTGGGCTCGCCTCCAAGCGGGCCGGGAGGCAACGCCATGTTGACGTACGTTGCGACGATACGACGCCTGGTTTTCTTTTTCCTTCTCTCCCTCCTGGCGGGATGCGGTTCCGAGGAGGCGAACGGTCCGGCCAAGGAGGCGCCCGAGAAGGAGGAGACGCCTCCGGTGCCCGTCGCCCTACGCCTCGTGGCGGAGGGCGAGTTCCTGGTGGGGGAGACGATCCAACTCCATCCGAGCCTGATCATGGATGACGGGAGCGAGATTCCCGTCTCCGAGGGCGTGGTCTACGAGAGCTCGAACGAGGAGGTGGCCACGGTCGACCCGAGTGGACTCGTGCAGGTCGTGGCCGGGGGCGAGGTGACGATCCGGGCGATTGCCACCCACGACCTGGCGGTCGAACCCCTCGAGGCGGAGATCGGCGGGGTCGCCACCTGCACCTACCCGGAGTTCGACACCAGCCTCGGGCAGGGCAATACCGTTCCGCCCTTCGCGTGGAACGCGATGACGCAGGACGGGGAGCCGATCTTCTTCAGCTTCGCGGACCTGCACTGCAACGCCGAGTGGAAGTGGGTGAAGACCGTGCATCTCGTCCTGAGCGCGGGCTGGTGCACGTCCTGCACGGGCCACAAGAGGACCCTCTCCATGAAGAGGGAGACCCTCCGTTCCCTGGGCATGCTCGTGGTGATCGTGGAGCTCGACACGATGAACAACCGCGAGCCGGCCGATACCGCCTTCGCCTACGACCACGTCCGCTCCACCACGCAGAACGTGCCGGGGATCGTCGCCGGAGACCTGGATACCTTCCTCGGGGAGAGCCCCGCGCCCAACTACTTCCGCCAGTCGGGCTACGTCGGCTTCTATCCGACCAAGGCGGTGATCCGGACCCGCGACATGCGCATGATCGCGGACGGGAGCGAGAACGGTCCCTGGGCCGGCAGGGCGATGCCTCTCGAGCAGATGGCGAGATTTCCCGACATCGATTGGCACCCACTCTGATAAGTAAGGGCGCATGAGGCGAATTCGATCGGTCTGGTGGCTTCTCTTCGCTGCGCTCTGGTTCGCATGCGCCGACTCCCCCTCCGACGGGGGGGCCGGCGGTTCCGGTGGGACGGCCGGCACCGGCGGAACGGGAGGAACGGGCGGCACGGGCGGCGTCGGTGGTGATGGTGGAACCGGGGGTTCCGGAGGCGACGTCGTCATCCCGACCGACGAATTCGACACCGGCTGGGAGCCCGAGGTCCCGGACGCCATCTACGAGGACCTCGACGCGGATCCCCGACCCGCCGGGTGCACGCCCGAGTACGACTACGTCGCCAAGGTCCGCGGCTGGATCGCCGCCCCCGGCGGCAAGCCGCTCCCCGGCGCCTTCGCGCAGCTCTGCGTCTACAACTCGAGCGGCGCCTACGTCTGCCTCTCGCCCGCCATGGCGGACGACGACGGGGTCTACACGGTCGACGTCCCGGAGGCCTTCCGCTGCGTGGAGTCCGTGGCCATGCGGGTGCTTCTGCCGCTCTCGCATCGCGCCACGGTCTACTGCCCCTTCGAGCCGGGCGACGAACCGGTGACCCGCCTGGAGATGCCGACGGTCCTCCCCTTCGCCATGCCCGTGGAGGATCTCCCGCCGCTGGGCAACGAGGACGAAGCGCGGGAAGTGGTCTTGCACGACGGCATGCGGCTGCAGGTCACGCCTTCCCTCTTCGTCTCGGGCAGCAGCTCGTACGGCAAGCTCGGCGGACGCCGCATCCCCACCGACGCGGTCGGCCTCTGCGGCGAGGCGAGCGAGTTCGACGGCCTCTACGCCTTCCATCCGGAGGATTGGCTGAAGGAGCCGGGCTTCCCCTTCTCCATCGAGAACGCGACCGGACTGCCGGCCGGGGCGCGGGTGGAGTTCCTGGCCTTGGGCGGGCTAGACTCCAGCCTCTTCGACGGGACCAAGGTCCCCGAGGGGGAGTGGGCCGTCTTCGGCGAAGGCGAGGTCTCCGAGGACGGGGCCATCATCGTGGCCGACGAGGGCGTCGGCCTCCCCTTCCTGACCTGGCTCGCGTATCGACTGAAGGAGTGACGAGATGTACTTGCGCTTTCCAGGGGTCCTGGCGGCCTTCCTCCTGCTCGCCGCCTGCGGAACGGGTGGGAACGGCGTCGGCGAACCGAGCGATCGGACCGAATACCCGGCCGGTCCCTACGGCACCCGCGAGGGCGCCATCATCGAGAACCTCAGCTTCACCACCCTGGACGGCGAGACCTTCGACCTCGACCAGGGCGTGTTCAAGGATCCGCACAACCGCGTGCTCCTCCTCTCGAGCGTGGCGGGCTGGTGCGGCCCCTGCCGCGAAGAGCAGCCGCAGCTCAAGGCCTGGTACGAGAAGTACAAGGATCGCGGACTGATCATCGTGGAGGCGCTCTTCCAGAACAACGACTGGCAGACGGCCACGCTCGACGATCTCGCCGCCTGGCAGTCGCAATACAAGCTGCCCTTCCCCGTCACGCTGGACCGCGACTTCAAGCTCGAGCCCTTCTTCGCCATCCAGCCCCCCTCGCCCCCGATGACCGTCGTCGTCCGCGTCGACGACATGAAGATCCTGAAGGTCGTCCTGGGCACGGGGAACGAGCAGTTGATCGAAAGCCTGATTTTGGCGAACCTTCCGCAGTGATGAAAACGGCAACCCGGTACGCTCTCTCGCTTTTGCTGATCGGGGCCCTCGCCCTGCCCTTCGCGGCGCAGGCCCAGGACGCCGGACCCAAGGCCCCCGACTTCTCCCTCCGCACCCTGGAGGGCAAGCGGGTGCGCCTCTCGGACTACGAGGGGAAGGTCGTGCTCCTCAGCTTCTGGGCCACGTGGTGCGCGCCCTGCAAGCAAGAGCTCCCGATCCTGCAACGACTCCTCGACAAGTACGAGAAGGACGGCCTCGCGGTCCTGGCGATCAACATCGACGATCCCAAGACCGTGGCCGAGGTCCGCCGCTTCGTGGCGGATCGGAAGCTGAAGATGCCGGTGCCTCTCGACGGTGACAGCAAGGTGCTCGGGCGCTTCAATCCCCGGCACTCGCTGCCCTTCCTCCAGGCCATCGACCGCGAGGGTCGGCGGGCCTTCCACCACACCGGCTTTACGAGCGGCACCGAGAAGCAGCTCGAGGAGCAGATCCTCGCCCTGCTCGGGCCGAAGCCCACGGAGACGAGCGAGGCCCCATGAACACCGGGCGGGTAGTGGCCGCCCTCGTCGCCTTTCTGCCCTTCGTCGCCTACGCCAACGAGAGTCTCAGGGTCACCAACACCACCCTCCTCGAGTACCGCGGAGACAACGAGAACGGCATCGACACGGACGACGAGTACGGCGTCGGACTCAACAAGCTGTACCTCGACGGTCAGTCGGGCGCCACGTCGGCCCATCTGCAGTTGGACGGCGTCTACTTCACGGCGACGCCGGACCTGAGAAACGCCCCCTCGACGCAGCCGTCCTCCTACGTGAGCGAGGTGCGGCTCGAGCGCTTCCGCCTCCAGCACGAATTCGAGGAGGTCACGCTCCTCGGTGGCGACACCCACCTCCAGCTCGGCCGGGGCATCGCCCTCTCGCTTCGCAAGGTGGACGAGCTCGGACTCGATCAGACGCTGCGCGGCGGCAGCGTCCTCTGGCACGGGGATGCGGTCCGCCTGCAGGCCTTCGCGGGCATCACGAACATCGCCAACATGGACGGCGTCACCCAGCGCCACCTCGAGGATCCCAACGACGCGCTGGCCGGGGGTAGCGCCACCTTCCACCTGGGACCGGCGGACGTCTCGGTCCACGGCCTCTACCTCCAGCCGCGGGTTCCCATCCTCGAGGGCACGGGCAACGACTTCACGACGCTGGGCGGCGCCTACGTCGATCTCCCCCTCTCCTACAGCCTCTCCCTCTACGCCGAGGGCGCCATGCAGCGGTATCGGATCGCGGGGCTCGACCACAATGGGACGGCCGCCTACGCCTCCGCCGACATGGATCTCGGCATCGTCTCGCTGCTGGTGGAGGGCCTCTACCTCGACGGCTTCCGGGTGGCCGGCACCTACGACGAGACGCTGCAGCAGCCCAACTTCTACAACCAGCCGCCCACGCTCGAGCGCTTCGACCAGGAGGTCCTCGACAACCAGAACGTGCGCGGTGGTCGGGCGAAGATCTCCCGGCCCTTCCTCGACGGCCGCCTGGTGCTCTACACCAACGGCATGTTCCGCCGCTTCGGCCCCGACGACGCCGCGGTCGACGCCCTCCACGGCTACGCGGGCTTCGAGCTGACCTACGGCTCCAGCTCGCGCTGGTTCGCCAGCGGCGGATACCGCGAGGAGACCCAGGACGGCCGCACGATCAAGACGATGGTCCACGGCGAGAGCGATTGGGTGCAGGAGCTCGGCAAGGGCTACTCCTTCCAGCTCACGGTCGGCCACGAGTCCCGCACCATCGACGACCGCCCCTACGTCCGCGGCACCACCCTCTTCGGCCTGGACAAGTCCCGGCTCGGCGCGCTGATGTTCGAGGTGGGCTACGACACCCTCAACCCGAACCAGCGGCAGTTCTTCTTCGCCGGGATCCTCGCCTGGCACACCTACGAATGGCTGACCGCCCGGGCGATCCTCGGTTCGCAGCGGGGTGGTCTGAAGTGCATCGGCGGCGTCTGCCGCGACTTCCCCGCCTTCGCCGGCGGAAGGCTCGAGGCGGTCGTCCACTACGACCTGCTCTAGGCCTCGCTCCCCTCGCCCGACTCGCCGCGGGCGTAGCGGCGGGCGATCCCCACCGCGGCCAAGAGCTGCACCTGGTGGTAGAGCATCAGGGGCAGAAGGAGCAGGCCGATCGATTGCCCGGCGAAGAGGATGTTCGCCATCGGGGCGCCGGCCACCAGGCTCTTCTGCGAGCCGCAGAAGACGATCGCCACCTCGTCCTCCCTGCCGAAGCCCCCGAGTTTCGCGCCCGCGCGCACGAGGCCGAGACCGAGACCGAGGAGCAGGAGGCAGACGAGGAGCAGACCGAGGAGCACGGCCACCGGGAGCTCGGACCACAGCCCCTCGAGGACGGAGGCGCTGAAGGCCGTGTAGACCACGAGGAGGATCACCCCCTTGTCCACGAAGCCGGCGAAGTAGGCCCGCTTGCGCACCCACGGCCCCACCCAGTCCTGTAGCGCCTGCCCGAGGAGGAAGGGGACGAGGATCTGCGCCACGATCCCCATCACCGCGCCGAGGCCGACGCCGCCCCCGGCCCGCGTGCCGAGGAGCAGACCCGCGATCGCCGGGGTGAGGAAGACGCCGAGGAGGTTCGAGGCCGAGGCGGAGCTCAGCGCGGCGGGGACGTTTCCACGCCCCACCGCGGTGAAGGCGATCGAGGACTGCACCGTGGAGGGCACCGCGCAGAGGAAGAGGACGCCGCGGGCGAGGTCCGGGGAGAGGAAGCGGGAGGCCACGGGCTGAAGCAGAAGGCCCAGCACGGGGTAGAGGACGAAGGTGCAGACGAGGACGAGGAGGTGGAGCCGCCAGTGCGCGAGCCCCGCCAGCGCCGCCTGGCGGGAGAGCCGCGCGCCGTGCAGGAAGAAGAGCAGGCCGATCGCCCCCTGGGCCACGTGGTCGAAGATCCGCGCCGCGCTCCCCTTCGCCGGAAAGAGCGTCGCCAGAAGCAGCGTCAGCAGGAGCGAGATGGTGAAGCGATCGGGGACGAGGCGGCGCAGCATGTGGCGGTCTCGGTCGGCGAGCTAGAGCGCGGCGACGAGGGCGTCGACCAGGCGGTCGATCTCCTCGGGCCGGTGGTGGGCGCAGACGGAAAGGCGGATCCGGCTCGTCCCCTCCGGCACCGTCGGGGGACGAATGGGCAGCGCCAAGAACCCCGCCTCCTCGAGCGAGGCCGCCACGCGCACGGCGCGCTCGTCGGCCCCGAGGATGGCCGGGACGATCTGCGTGGTCGACCGTCCCACGTCCACTCCCGCCGAGCGGAGCCTCTCCCGGAGGCGGCGCGCGTTTTCGTGCAGCCGATCCCGTTGCGGGCCGAGCGAAGGGACGAGCTCCCACGCCGCGTCGATCGCCCCCAGGACGGGCGGAGGCATCGAGGTCGAATAGACGATCCCCGAGCAGCGGTTCACGAGGAAGTCCCGCAGCCTCCGCGAGCAAGCCACGTAGGCGCCGTAGGCCCCCAGGGCCTTGCCGAAGGTGCCGACGACGAGCCCGACCTCGGCGCCGAGCCCCGCGGCGAGACCATATCCCTCCCGGCCCAGGACGCCGGTGGCGTGGGCGTCGTCCAGGTAGAGGAAGGCGCCGTGCCGCTCGGCGAGCGCCACCAGCGCGGGGACCTCGGCGACGTCGCCGTCCATGGAGAAGACCGTCTCGGAGAGGACGAATTTGGGCCCCGGGTGCGCGGCGTGCTCCCGGAGCAGGGACTCCAGGTGGTCGAGGTCCAGGTGGCGGTAGCCCAGGACTCGCGCCCTCGCCGCGCGGCAGCCGTGGCGCATGCTCGCGTGGTTGAGCTCGTCGGCGAAGACCAGGGGCTCGCCGGGCAGGATGCGCGGATCCAGGAGCGCCGGCAGCACGGAGGCGTTGGCCTGCCAGCCCGAGGCCATGAGGAGTGCGGCCTCGGAGCCCTTGGCCCGCGCCACCTTCTGCTCGAGCTCCTCGAGGGGCTCGAGATTTCCGCTGACGAGCCGCGAGGCCCCGGAGCCCGTCCCCCAGCGACCGGCGAAGACCGCCGCTCGCTCGGCCAAAGCCGGATGGCGCGCCAGGCCGAGATAGTCGTTGGAGCAGAAGTCGACGAGGATGCG